>Ga0316605_10000146_pt1 | contig 65721 bp, 58 predicted proteins | sample OWC_soil_day20_n_FD_207666 | JGI IMG/M metagenome (GOLD analysis project Ga0316605, IMG submission 207666) | Wetland soil microbial communities from Old Woman Creek delta, Ohio, United States - OWC_soil_day20_noCT | ecosystem: Environmental > Terrestrial > Soil > Wetlands | place: USA: Ohio...
ATTCCGTGCTCAATCACGTGAACCAGGAAGGCATCAACATCATGACCCTGGAAGATCCGGTCGAATATCCGATGACCATGATCCGCCAGACCTCCGTTGCCGAAGCCGCCAAGCTCGACTTCGCCAATGGCATCCGCTCCATGATGCGGCAAGACCCGGACGTGATTCTCGTGGGCGAAATCCGCGATGCGGAAACCGCCGAAATGGCCTTCCGCGCCGCCATGACCGGCCACCAGGTGTTTTCCACCCTGCACACCAACTCTGCCATCGGCGCCATTCCGCGCCTGCTCGACATCGGCATCCTGCCCGACATCATGGCCGGCAACATCATCGGCGTCATCGCCCAGCGTCTGGTGCGCAAGCTGTGCACCCACTGCCGCAAGCCCTACCCCGCCGAACCCCACGAACAACGCCTGCTCGGCGCCGCCAACGCCTCGCCGCCGCCGGTGCTCTACCGTGCCGCTGGCTGCGAATACTGCGACTACCAGGGCTACAAGGGTCGTCTGGCGATCATGGAACTACTGCGCCTCGATGCCGACCTCGATGAACTCATCGTCCGTCGCGGCACCGCCCGAGAAATGCGCAACATGGCCATCAGCAAGGGCTTCCGCCCCCTGGCCGAAGACGGCCTGCGCCGGGTGCTGGACGGTTCCACCTCCATCGAGGAAGTGGCCCGTGTGGTTGACCTGACGGAGCGTATGTTGATGGAGCCCGGGTAACGCGATGGCAACTCTCTTCGTCCTTCCGAGCGTGAAATACGCGAAAAGCGGCATAAAGGCCCGCCCCCTCCCATCCTCCCCCTCGCGGGGGAGGCTACTGCTTGGCTCGCTGCGCTCGATAGATGACCGCGCGTTCTATCTGCTGGGACGTGCATAACCATGGCCCTCTACGCCTACAAGGCCATGAACCCCACCGGCCGCATGGTGTTCGGCCGCATGGACGCCATCAATCCGGTCGATCTCGAAATGCGCCTGAAGCGCATGGACCTGGATTTCATCAATGCCAGCCCGGTCAAACAGGGCGGCATGTTCGGCGGCGTCAACATCCCGCGCCGGGAACTCATCAACTTCTGCTTCCACCTCGAACAGCTCACCCGCGCCGGCGTTCCGATCCTCGAAGGCCTCACCGACCTGCGCGACAGCCTGGAAAATCCGCGTTTTCGTGAAGTCATCGCCGGCATGATCGAAAGCATTGAGGGTGGCAAGACCCTGTCCCAGGCCATGGAAGAAAACCCCCGGGTCTTCGACGCCGTGTTCATCAGCCTCATCAAGTCCGGCGAAAACACCGGCAACCTCCAGGAAGTGCTGGCCAGCCTGGTGGAAACCCTCAAGTGGCAGGACGAACTCGCCGCCCACACCAAGAAGCTCATCATGTACCCGGCCTTTCTCGGCACCGTGGTGCTGGGCGTCACCCTGTTCATGATGATCTACCTGGTGCCAAAGATGGCGGGCTTCATCAAAAACATGGGCCACGAGCTGCCGATCCAGACCAAGATCCTCATCGCCACGTCCAACTTCTTCGTCAATTACTGGTTCGTGGTGCTGGGCGCGCCAGTGCTGATTGCCGGCCTCATCACCTTTCTGGTCAAGACCAACCCGGCCGCTCACTACCGCTTTGACGACATCAAGCTCAAGATTCCGGCCCTCGGCAGCATCCTGCGCAAAATCATTCTCTCGCGCTTTGCCGGCACCTTCGCCATGATGTACTCATCAGGCATTTCCATTCTCGATTCGATCCGCGCCACCGAAAACGTGGTCGGCAACCTGGTCATCAAGGAAGGTCTGGAGCGGGTCGGCGAGATGATTGCCGACGGTCAGAACGTCACCATCGCGTTCCAGAACGTCGGGCTGTTTCCGCCCCTGGTGATTCGCATGCTGCGGGTGGGCGAGAACACCGGTGCGCTGGATACCGCCCTGATTAACGTCAGCTACTTCTACAATCGGGACGTCAAGGAATCCATCGAGCGCGTTCAAGCCATGATAGAACCCGCCATGACCATGATCGTCGGCATCATTCTTGGCTGGGTCATGATTTCCGTGCTCGGCCCGATCTACGACGTCATCACGAAACTCAAAACTTAACGCTCATGATCTGGCAATACTACCCACCGATGATGAAACACGCAAAAAGCGGCATAAAGGCCCGCCCTCTCCCATCCTCCCCCTCGCGGGGGAGGCTATCGGTTTGCTCGCTTCGCTCGATATATCACCCAGCACTCATTTCTGCTGTTTCACGCTACTAATAACAGCCTCGCGATGCCTGCCCGCCGCATACTCTTTCTCGATGCCTCCCGCCTCTCGGCCTTCCGCTGGAACGCCGGACAGCTCGCGGCCGAGGACAGTTTTGCCCCCGACGCGGCGGGGCTGGAAGCCTTTGCCGGCTATCTCCGGCAACATCGCGGCAGCCTGTTCTACCTTCTCGCCGACGTACCGGAAGAAGGTTTCCAGATTGAAGAAATTCCCTACGTCCAGGGCGCCGACCGCAGCCAGATCCTGAAGCGCAAGCTGGCCCAGTATTTTTACGGCTCCCCCTATTCCACGGCGGTGTCCCTCGGACGGCAGAAAGACGGCCGCCGCGACGAAAAAATACTCTTCGCCGCCCTGACCCGACCCCAGCATTTCGAGCCCTGGGTCAATACGCTCCACGAGTGTCAGTCGCAACTCGTCGGCATCTACTCCCTGCCCCTGCTGCTGCCGACCCTGACGGCGACGCAGACCAGCGGCGGCAACGGCGATGCCACCTTCCTGCTCATCACCTTCACCCGCGCCGGCCTGCGCCAGAGCCTGTTCGACAAGGGCCAGCTGCGCTTTTCCCGCCTCACCCCCCTGGCCACCGACAGCCAGGAAGAAATGGCGGTTTCCTGTGCCGTCGAAACCTCGAAGATTTACCAGTATCTCGCCGGCCAGCGCCTGATCGCACGCGGTACGCCGCTGGCGGTGAAGATTCTCGCTCACCCGACACAAACCCAGCTGCTGCAAGACCAATACCGCGAGACAGGCGAACTCAAGCTCCAGTTTCTCGACCTCATGGCGGAAGGCAACCGGGCCGGCCTCAAGACCTTCCCCGCCGATTCCCACGCCGAACTGCTGTTCATGCACCTGCTGGCGCGCAACACTCCCTCCCAGCAGATGGCGCCGGAAGAAAACCGCCACCACTACCGCGTCTGGCAGATCAAAACCGCGATCAAGACCGCCAGCATCATCGTCTTCACCGGTTGTGCCCTCTTCGCTGCGCGCCAGGGGCTCGAATCCTTCCGCCTCGATCAGCAAACCGGCGTCATCCGCGAACAGGCCACCGCCAACACCCAAAGCTACAACGCCGTACTCGGCACCCTGCCGAAAATCCCCATCAGCACCGACAATCTGCGCGCCCTGATCGGCCGTTACGACGCCCTTGGCTTGCGCGATGGCGGCCCCGCCCCGCTCTTCATCTCCCTTTCCCTCGCCCTCGACGAGTCGCCGCGCATCGAAGTCAGCGCCCTCGACTGGGCGCTTAGCGCTTCCGCCGACAGCAGCCCCGCCGGGCCAGGCAAGGGCGTGGCGGCACCCGGGCCTGCCGGTGGCAACACCAGGCCCTATGCAGTGACCGACTTCCACGGCCAGCTCCCGGTTGCCATGGCCAGCGACATGCGCGGCCAAATCGACTCGGTCAACGCCTTCGTCGAGCGCCTGAAAACCGATACCACCCTCCAGGTCAGGGTGCTCAACATGCCCATCGACACCCAGTCCGGCACCTCCCTCAAGGGCGGCAGCGATGTCTCGGCCAAGGTCGAGGCCCCCAAATTCTCCCTGCGCATCAGCCGCAAGCTCTGACATGAAACTCAGCGCCGCCGACCTCAAGCACATGCAATGGAGCCTCGCACTCCTGGTGGTTCTCACCCTCATCGGCGGCGGACTGGTGTTCCTGGCGCAAACCGCACTCCAAAAGGCGCAAATCGCCAACCGCCAAGCCATCAGCGAGCGCAACGCCACCCAGGGCAAGCTCTCCAGCGCCCGCGACGAAGAACGGGAAATCCGCGCCAAGATCGACCACTACAAAGAACTGCTCGAACGCGGCTACATCGGCCCCGAGCAACGCCTGGTGTGGGTCGAGGAAATCAAACGCATCAAGGAAGCCCGCAAGCTGATCGACATCCAGTACGAATTCCTGCCACAAAAGCCGGTGGACACCCTGTTGATCCCGGAAGGCGCCGTCGGCGGCGGTTATGAATTCCTCACCAGCACCATGAAGCTCCAGATGCAGTTGCTGCACGAGGATGACCTGCTCGGCTTCCTGCAAGACGTGAAGAAAAACATGCAGGCCTATGTGCTCACCCGCGACTGCCACATCGAACGCACCCCCGCCGGCAGCACACCGCAGCAGCGCGGCCCCCGGCCGCAACTGAAAGCCGACTGCACCCTGGAGTGGATCACCCTGAGGGCCAAAACATGAGCCGGTTTCCCCTGCCCCTCCTCGCCGCCGCCCTGCTCATCGCCGCAGGCTCTGCGATAGCCCAGCAAAGCGCCGCCACAAACCCGGCGCCGGCCCCGCAGGCCGCCGCCACGCCAACCGCGACACCCCAACCCCAGCACCTCGGCCGCCTGTTCATGACGCCCGAAATACGCTCCGCCCTGGAACGCCAGCGCCAGCTCAACATTCAGGAAGCCCAGACCCTCGAAGGCTCCACCATGACCCTCAACGGCGTCGTCACCCGCTCCAGCGGCAAACGTACCGTATGGATCAACGGCCAGGCTCAGCATGACGGGGCGTCTCCCAGCGGCGTCATCGCCACCACCGGACGAGGCACTCCCGGCCGCGCCGTACTTTCCTCCGGCGAAGAAAGCCCGACCCGGCTTGAGGTCGGCGAAACCGTGAATCGCGCCACCCACGAAAAAACCGACGGCCTCGGCGGCGGTCAGGTGAGCGTCAACAAGGGCCGCTCGCCGGCCAAGCGCTAAGGGGAGCGCCATGGGCGCACTTTCAACCCCTCGATTCCAGCGAGGATACTTCCTGCTGGTGATGTTGCTGTTCCTGGTCGCCGGTGCACTGGTAGGCATTGTTAATAGTCTGGATGCCAGTCAGTACAAAACCCAGCATATCCAGGACACACAGAAGGCTTTGGCCCTCGCCAAAGAGGCCTTGATTGGATACGCCGTCACATACGATCAGACCCACCTTGCCACCAATGAGGTATTCGGCTATCTACCCTGCCCCGATACGGACGGCGACGGCAGCCCCAACACCACCAATGATGCGGGGAACTGCGGCGTTGCCGGAGCAGTGGCCGTCGGCCTGCTGCCTTACAAGACCCTTGGTCTCCCCGACCTGCACGACGACATGGGGAACTGTCTCTGGTACGCCGTTTCCTCCGGCTTCAAAGCCAGCGCAACCAAGCCCACTCCACTTAACTGGGACACCCAGGGCCAGTTCAGCCTTCAGTCGGGAAGCAGCACCGTCACCCCCGACGATGCTCAAGGGGGCGTTGCCGCAGTAATCATCGCTCCCGGCGCGGTACTCGCCGGCCAGGCCCGCACTGGCGACAGCTGTCAGGCCACGCCGGCCCAGATTGCCGCCTACCTCGATGGCGCCAACGCAATCAGCAATCCCTCCGCCACCCCGATTGCGCTGGTGCAAGGCACCCCGGAGAGCAGCAGCAACAACGACCGCTTGCAGGCTATCTCGCCCAAGGAAATATTCGATCGCATCAGATCCCGATCCGACTTTACGAGTTTTATCAATAACCTTACCGGCAATATCCGCACTGCACTGGCGACGCTGCCTGTTCCGGACACCACCAACCACACCCAATACACTGGAAAACAAATTGGCTATCTTCCGGACCTCAGTGCCAGCCTGTCCGCCGCCGACACAAAGAAAGCCACAAGCTGGGGCGAGATATACCGTTATGCCCGTTGTACCACCACAGGAAGCTACTGCTTCACTATTGATGGTCAGCACTGTGATGGTGTCCTTTTCTTTGCGGGTTCAGCGACAACAGGAGCCCCCCGAACCTCGTCCCAGCGCACTGGCAACGTACTCTCGGCCTATATTGAAGATGCAAACAGTCTCAGTCTCCTAACCACTGCCAGTAACCCAGGATTGATTGGCAATGCGACGTATTCCAGCGCCACGCCATCGGTGGAATTGCGTTTCTGCATTTCACCCGAACCAGTAATTCCTGTGCAGACGGTTGATTTCTCCTCAAACATCAGTGAATTCGCTGCTGTCGATGGGGCGCAACCGCTGGTAAACGTCAACACGGTGGATCAACGCATCGAACTCGGCGACCCCGGCACAGGCAGCACCCCGTTATATGGTTGTGCTTGGTTCGGCACGGCACTAAACCTCGGCGAAATACCCACACCAGTTTATCTGCGTGCCTATTTTCGCCTCTACATCTTGGATCGTGGCGATGGATTCACCTTCACTATCGCGGATGCCGAGCAGAACCCGACCGCAGGGGTAGGTGTCCCTCCGGCGATGTGTGGCGGCACCGGAGCCAATGCTGGATACGCCGGAAATAACGGCACTACAAATCCGATTCACTATCCAAAAATCGCACTTGAGTTCGACCGCAACCGTAACGCTTCCTTTGGCGACACTCCCGGAACATTTACTACATCTACCTACCGGCAACTGAGCTTTGTGTATTGGGGTGAGACAGGAAGTCCGGAAAATCTTGCTGACGACAACAGCCACGGCAGCGGTGGCAATACATCACCACTTAACCCTGGGGCTTACCTAAACTTCGATACCGGGGCAGGGTTTGTGCCGGCTAAGGGCACTGTAGTAACACGCGGTACCGCCTCCGGCGAATTGCTCGGGGTATGGACTGCCCTCGGCGCAACCCAACTGGCCGAAGGGGCTGCTATGCCGGTTAGCGGCCTCATCCGCCTAACCAACATGTCCGAAACATTTGGTGCCGGCGCCTTTACAGGCATTGGTGCCAATGCCACGTCGGGCCTAGTTAGGGATAGTGGCTTTTATACCAGCACCAGCAGTGGTTTCCTGCCCGCCTCAGCAACCATGACATCGTTCTCCGATGTCCGCATCGAAATGAAGCGAACTTACGATCCCGCCACGCTGAAGGCAACTCATCTCATCAAGGCCTATGTCACCAGCAGCGTTGGTGGAGCCGGATGCACCTATAGTGATTTCACTGACCTTACGACGGATCTAACGTGCTTCACCGCCGCAAGCGCCATCTCGGATACCATTACCATCGACAAGCTCTCCGGGGCACAAGGCGCTCCAATGAAGAATATCTATCTTGGCTTCACCAATGGGCAAGGCAGTCAGCAGCAATTGATTTACATAACCAACTTTCAAGCTCGTATTAGCGAATGACGTCTTCCTTCAAGGAGTTCATCCTTAACAAGCGACGCCCGCATCGTTCCGAGGGCTTCACCCTAATGGAACTGGCGATCGTTCTCGTCATCGTCGCCCTCCTGATTGGCGGCATGATGGTTCCCTTCAGTGCCCAGACCGACTCGCGCAACATCAACGAGTCCCAGAAGGCTCTAGTGGAAATCAAGGAGGCCCTGTTCGGCTACGCCATCATCAACGGCAAACTTCCCTGCCCGATGCCGACGACAGTGACCGACCCGACAGATGCTACCTATGGTTACGCCGCCGCCACGTGTGCCCCCGGCGTGGAAGGCTACCTGCCGTGGAAGACCTTGGGAGTTCGTGAGGTGGACGCCTGGGGTTCACCTCGTACAGCGACGAGCGATCCATTCAACGGTTATTGGCGCTATCGCCTTGATGCGGCGTTTTCCACCAACTTTGCGTTGACCACGGCACCAACCAGCGCCATGGTCGTCAAGGATGCTTCCGGGAATAACCTCACCGTCGCCACGGAGTCTCCGGTAGCGGTCATCTTCTCCGCCGGCCCCGATCTTGTCGCCAGCGGACGCAACGGTGATGCCACGTTGGATGAGTATCAAGGCGGAGAGCGATCCAGCACTTTCGATGACATGCTCACCTGGATCAGCCGCCCCATACTTTTCAACCGCATGGTCGCCGCCGGCAAACTTCCTTGATTCCTTGACCGCCCCACCCGATTCCTGAGACACTTGCCGGAAGATTATGCGTTTGCGTTAGACAAACAACCTTTCTTCCCGTGCCCACAGAAACCAGCGTCCCTTCGACCTCATCCCAGTCCTTCATGGAGCGCCTGCGCAATGCAGGCATCGAGCCTTCGGACGGGGAGGATTTGCGCCTCAACAAGGCGCTGCTGGTGTTTGCCACCGGCCTCATCAGCATCGCCTCCATGCTCTGGCTGGCGCTCTACTGGGCGATGGGGCCGCAGCTTTCCTCCACCTACCCGTTGATTTTCCAGTTTCTGCTGGCGACCAATGTGCTGCTGTACATCAAGACGCGGAATTTCGATTTCTTCCGCCTCAGCCAGTTGGCCCTGTTCCTGTTTGTGCCCTTTGCCATCCAGTGGAGCATCGGTAATTTCATTACCGCCAGCGGGGTCATTCTCTGGGGTTTGCTCGCCCCGATCGGCGCAGTGCTGTTCTTCGGGGTGCGCGAATCGGTGGCCTGGTTCTTTGCCTGGGCATTCCTGACGGCCATGTCGGGCTTTTTTGATTACATGCTGGCCGACTCGATCATCAAGCCTGCGCACACCGTACCAATCACCACCAGCGTAGTCTTCTTCGCCCTCAACTTCATCGCGGTGGCGACCATCATCTACATGCTGCTGCGCTTCTCGATTCAAGAAAAGCAGAAAATTCAGGCCAAGTTCGACGAAGCCCACAAGGCCCTTGAAATCGAGCAGGAACGCTCCGAGCGCCTGCTGTTGAACATTCTGCCGGCCCCCATCGCCGAGCGGCTGAAGAACGCCGACCACACCATCGCCGACGGCTTTGCCGACGTGACGGTGATGTTCGCCGACATCGTGAATTTCACCCAGGTGGCGGCCGGCATGTCGCCGAGCCAGGTGTTTTCGATGCTGAACCGCATCTTCTCGGCCTTCGATGAGTTGGCGGAAAGTTTCGGCCTGGAAAAGATCAAGACCATTGGCGACGCCTACATGGTGGCCGGCGGCATCAACGACGGGCCGGATGACTACGCCGCCGCCATCGCCGACATGGCCCTGGCGATGCGCGATCTGCTGGCGCGGGACTTTGCCGTTAATACTGCGCACCTGGAAATCCGCATTGGCATCGGCACCGGCCCGGTGGTGGCCGGGGTGGTAGGCAAGAAGAAGTTCATCTACGACCTCTGGGGCGACACGGTGAATATCGCCAGCCGCATCACCTCCGAGGGAGTGCCGGGCATGGTTCAGTGCGATACCACCACCTACAAGCGGCTGAACGAAAACTTCGACTTCCATGACCCCCAAACCCTCTATCTGAAGGGCAAGGGCAACATGACCGTGTATCGCCTGATCGGCCGCAAGGCGGCCTAACTCGTCCCCTCAGCCGGTACTGCCCCCACGGCCGGCCGCAGCACAAAGCGCACCGCACCCACACGATTCTCGGCAAGCTCCAGAACATACTGGCTGGCCTCGGCCTGACGCGCCAGTTGATAGAGGCCGATACCCAGGCCGTTTTCCGAGGCCACCGGGCCGCGCCCGATGTCGGCCGCCAGGCTCGGCGCCAAGGGGCTGCCATCATCCGCCACGGCCAGAACCACACCCTCGGGGCTGGCGGCCAGGCTAACCCTGACCTTGAGCGACGGCTGCATCTGCTTCTTTTCCAGCGCGTTCTGCAACATGTTTTCCAGGGCGCTGGCGAAGAGATTGGAAGGCGCCAGCGCCGTCGAGATATCGCCGCTGCTGGCAAACTCCACCCCCTGGTCGGTAAAGCGGCGCGTCGCGTCTGCCCACCACACCCGCGCCAGAATCCAGGTGGACGACTCCATGCTCGGCTGACCCAGTTTGTCCAGGGTCTGTTGCAAGCGCTGGGCGACAGTGGGCAACTGACGCATCAGCAAACGTTGAAACTCCGGTGAAGGCTGGTCTCCCTCCCGTGATGCTGCAACACACAGGGTGTTGAGGGATTGGAGCAGATTCTTGATGTCGTGGGTCAGACGCGAACCCGTCTCATACACCGCCTGGAGGTAGCTCAACTGTCGCAGTTGCCGGGCGCGCTGGCGGGCACGGTAAAACTCCTCGATCAGGTGGATCAGGATATTCAACTGCCAGATCAGCATCGGCGTCAGGGGCTGCGCGGTATGCAGGGTCAGGCAGATATCGCTGCGCCGGAACACCGTCGGCACACCTTCCGCCACGCCCACAAGGCCATGGGACTGGCCCTCCACGTCTTCCCAGCCGACGCCGGAAAGCCAGGCGATTTCCTGAGTCAGGCGTTCACAAGCCCAGACCAGAAAATCCTCCGGCTTGCCCCCTTCCAGAGGGTAGGCCGCCAGATGCTCGACCCAGAATTCAAAGGGCAGATTGGCCGACAACAGGTAACGGGACACCAAGGCGCCCAGGCCGGAAAAAGCGCCGCGCGGACTCCACACCCAGCCCAGAAACAACAAGGCCCCACCCATCACCACCAACACCACCAGCAGAGACTCCACATACCCGAGCCCGGTCAGCAGCATGCCGGCAACACTGCCCAGGAGCACCACCGCCAGCAGCAAAAAGATGAAGACGCTGTAGGCAAAGTCGATCATCTCGCGCCGATCGGTAACCTGCTTTTCCCCCGGCAAGGTGAGCATGGGCAAGAAAATCAGAGGCAGGAAATAGCGCGCCACGGTATCCAGGGGAACCGAGATCAGCGCCGCCGCCGGCAGCAGGGGCGGCAGCAAAAACACCAGCAGAGTCGCCACCAGATAAGCCAGAGCCAGCAGATGAAACCAGCGCGTCCAACGACTGCCGAGGATAAATATCTTGCCGCCGATGATGCTGGCCAGGAGCATGACCCAGAGCGTCATCAAACCCAGACTGAGAAAGGCGGCGGCCACCCCCACCACCACGAACAACATGAGCACATGCCCCCGGGCCAAGTGCTTCTCGCCGCCGACAAAGGGCTGCCAGAGCACGAACAGCCCCAGATGCGCCATCATCAGACTGCGCCCCAGGGCACTCGCCGGCCCGGCCATAAGCGTCAGATGGAGCAGAACCAACTGTGCCAGCAACAACCAGCGCGGATGCTCACCGAGCCAGCGCCCCAAGGATATGAAGTTTTTCACGGCATCACCAAAGGACTATGTCCATTTTTCGACAGGAACGTGGAAACCCTGACACAATCAGCAGCATCCGGGAGCAAAAAAGCAGTGAATCGGGGTGGATTCGGCATGGCACAGTAGATGCTTGTTACGGAGCAAGCAGTACCCTAACAAGGAGAACCAAAATGTACCGCAAACAGTCTGGCTTTACCCTGGTTGAAATCGCCATCGTGCTGGTCATCATCGGCCTGCTGCTCGGCGGTGTACTCAAGGGTCAGGAGCTTATCAACAGCGCGAAGGTGAAGAACTTCGCTACCGACTTCCGCACTATCCCTTTATTTATTTATGGATACCAAGACAAGTACAAAAAGTTACCGGGCGATGACGCTAATGCGGTAGCGAATGTTTCGGCACCAGCAGGCCATAAAGGAAATGGGGATGGGGTTATTGAGGGGAACTGGGATGATAAAGTCAATACATCAGAGGCAGTGCTCTTTTGGGAACATGTGCGGCTCGCCAATCTAGCCTCTGGCCCGATTGACTTCGCCTCAGCGACTGACAATACGGCCAGCTTGCCGACCAATGCCGAAGGTGGTCGCCTTGGTATTCAGGGCAAACCCCCGATTAAGAACACTGCGGGGAGCATGAAGGGGACTTACTTTGTCTGCTCCACTGGCATTAACGGAAAATTTGCAAAGCAACTCGACCTGACCATAGATGATGGCACATCGAACGGCGGGTCCATGATGGCAGTGTTATCTAGCCAATCAACCTCAGACAGCACCGCAGCAACTCCGAACCCACCAGCAGCTGAATCTACATACTCTGACGGTAACTCTTACACCGTTTGCCTCGGATTCTGATTTCGACTGTAAATCGGTAAATCGGGGACAGACCCCAGTTTCCCGCTGCACGAAAGCCCGCTCCGGCGGGCTTTTTCCATTCCGCAGATCAGAGTCGTCCCGTCGTCGAACTTTTCCATCCGGGAAAGCGGACCCCGGCAGCCAACATTGCAAATTCCGCCAGATGCCCCATCGGGCTATACGCCGCGTAGTGAAGCCTTCCACGATCAATAGCAAGCCAATCGTGCAAAATCCGCCACGGCTTACCGAAGCAAAATCTTTTCCGCCTCGGCCAAGGCTTTGGGGGCTCCCAGCAGCACCACCACATCCCCTTCGGCCAGAGGCTGACCGCTGGCAAGCCGCCCGACGTTGCGCCGACGCACGGTAGAGATGCGTACCTCCGGCAGTTCCAGGGCATCCGTCGCTACACCGATGGCGCGTGACCCGGCGCCGAGGGTTACGGCGTGGAGCCGGGGCTGGTCGGCTTCATCGAGGCTGTCGGCGTCGGTGGCGCCGTGGAAGAAGCCACGCAGCAGAACATAGTGCTGTTCGCGCATTTGGCGCAGGCGCTTGATCACCCGGTGCATGGGAATGCCAAGCAGGGCGAGGGCATGGGTGGCCAGCATGGCGCTGGATTCGAGAGCTTCGGGCACGACTTCGGTGGCGCCCATGGCAGTAAAGCGTTCCACGTCAGCCTCTTCTGCGGCCCGCACCACCACGGGCAGGTCGGGGCGCAATTCGCGCACATGGTGAAGCACCCGCGCCGTGGCCTGGGGGTCGGAAAAGGTGACGACCAAGGCATGGGCGCGACCAATGCCGGCGGCCACCAGGGTTTCGCGCCGGGCGCAGTCGCCGTAGGTGACGGGTTCACCGGCGGCGGCGGCTTCGCGCACCCGTTCCGGATCGAAATCGAGGGCGAGGCAGGCGATGTTTTCCTGCTCCAAAAAGCGCGCCAGATGTTGGCCGGTACGGCCGTAGCCGCAGAGGATGGCGTGTTTCTCTTCGCCCATGGAACGGGCGGCGAGTTGCGTCAGTTGCATGGAGCGCAACAGCCATTCGCTGGCGACGAAGCGCATCACGATGCGGTCGGAAACCTGCACGATCAGGGGCGCTAGGAGCAGGGAAAGCACCAGCACCGCCAGCACCACCTGGAGTACCCGACCATCGACCAGATGCAGGTCGCCCACCCGCGCCAACAGCACGAAGCCAAATTCGCCCCCGGCGCAGAGCCAAAGACCGCTGCGCAGGGCCGTGCCGGCACCGGAACCGAACAGACGCGATACCGTCACCACCACCGCCAGCTTGACCACCAGCAGCGCCAGCAGCAAACCCAGAACGGCCAGAATATTGGCAGCGACGGCATGCAGATCGAGCAACATGCCGATGGTGATGAAGAACAGGCCCAGCAGCACGTCGCGGAAGGGCTTGATGTCTTCTTCCACCTGATAGCGGTATTCGGTTTCGGAAATCAGCATGCCGGCGGTGAAGGCGCCGAGGGCTAGGGAAAGGCCCGCCAGTTCGGTGAGGTAGGCGAGGCCGAGGGTAATCAGCAACACGTTGAGGACGAACAGTTCCGACGATTTGCCGCGGGCGACGATGAAGAACCAGCCGGACATCAGGCGCTGGCCAAGGAAGATCACCGCGCCAAGCATGGCGGCGGCCTTGAGGGCTTCCAGCGCCAGGGTCTGGGCCATCTCGCCCGCCGGCTGGGAAAGGGCGGGCAGCAGAACCAGCAGGGGCACCACGGCCAGATCCTGAAACAGCAGCACCCCCATGACTTCGCGACCGTGGGTGGCATCCAGTTCCAGCCGCTCCACCAGCAGGCGCGAGAGCACGGCGGTGGATGACATGGCCAGCATGCCGCCGAGAACGAAGCCGGCCTGCCACGACAACCCCAGCAACAGGCTCCCTCCCAGCACCAGCAGCAGGGTCACCACCACCTGGGCCAGTCCGAGACCGAAGACGATGCGCTTCATGGCGAACAGGCGCGGCAGGGAGAATTCGAGGCCGATGGAGAACATCAGAAACACGACGCCGAATTCAGCCAGATGCCGCGTCGCCTCGCTGTCGGGAATCAGGTTGAGGGCATGGGGGCCGATGATGACGCCCACCAGCAGGTAGCCGATGATGGGCGGCAGATTGAGGGCGCGAAAGCCGATCACCACCAGCACCGCCGCCGCGAGCAGCATGAGAATCAGGGGCAGGGTCGTCATGGGCGTCGGGGGATGAAGGGTGGCGAAGAAGGCCTTGTTATAATCCGCCTCCATATTAACGCGGGTCACCGCTTCTTCATGTCCAATCCCCAAGCTTCCCTCCCTCTTTCCGTCGACGAGACCGGTCGCGCCGTTGAAATGGCGCGGCGGGTGCTGCGCATCGAAGCCGAGGCGCTGCTGGCTCTGGAACAACGGCTGAACGGGGAATTCACCCACGCCGTCGAGCTGATTCTTCAGTGTCGGGGTCGGGTGATCGTCAGCGGCATTGGCAAGTCAGGCCACGTAGGGCGCAAGATCGCCGCCACCATGGCCAGCACCGGCACCCCGGCCTACTTTGTCCATGCCGCCGAGGCGATACACGGCGACCTGGGCATGATTACCCGCGACGACATCGTGATCGCCATTTCCAACTCGGGCGAAAACGACGAACTGCTCACCATCGTGCCCCTGGTGAAACGCCAGGGCGGCAAACTGATCGCTATCACCGGCAATGAGCAGTCCTCCCTGGCCAAGGAAGCCGACGTACATCTTGACGCCTGGGTCAAGGAAGAAGCCTGCCCCCTCAATCTGGCCCCTACCGCCAGCACCACGGCTGCCCTCGCCCTTGGCGATGCCCTTGCCGTCGCCCTGCTTGATGCCCGTGGCTTCGGCGCCGATGACTTCGCCCGCTCCCATCCCGGTGGCTCGCTGGGTCGCAAGCTGCTGACCCACGTCCGCGACGTGATGCGCCCCGCCGATACGGTGCCGGTGGTGAGCGAGGACACCTCGGCCATCGAGGCCCTGCTGGCGGTATCCAAGGGCGGCCTCGGCATGACGGCGGTGCGCGATGGCGCGGGCCAAATTTCCGGCATCTTCACCGACGGCGACCTGCGCCGCGCCTTGGAGAGGCTCGGCAACCTGACCAACGTGCACGTCGCCGACGTGATGACGCGCAACCCCAAGACCATCTCCCCCGAGCGCCTGGCGGTGGAAGCCGTGGAAATGATGGAGCAACTGCGCATCAACCAGTTGCTGGTTTTGGATCAAGGCCAACTGGCTGGCGCTCTCAACATGCACGATCTCTTTCAAGCCAAGGTGATCTGAGCCATGCGGTCTTTGGCCAAAGCCGCGCAGGTGAAGCTGATGGGCTTCGATGTGGACGGCGTCATGACCGACGGCAGTCTACATTTCTCCTCTCAGGGCGATGAACTCAAGGTCTTCAACAGCCTCGACGGCCATGGGCTCAAGATGCTGGCTGCCGCCGGCGTCACCCTCGCTATCATCAGCGGCCGGCGCTCCAAGGCCCTCGAACTGCGGGCGGCCAACCTCGGCATTCAACACCTGATGATGGGCATCGAGGACAAGCGCGGCGTGATGGCCGAACTCCTGGCCCGACAGGGACTCGACTTCAGCCAGGCCGGTTACATGGGCGATGACGTGGTGGATATGCCGGTGCTGCGCGCCTGCGGTTTTTCCGCCACCGTGCCCGGCGGCCACGCCCTGGTCAAACAGCGGGTCGATTACGTTGCTCGTGCCGAGGCTGGTGCCGGAGCGGTGCGCGAGGTGTGCGAACTGATCCTGCGCGCCCAGGGCCGGCTCGCTGACGCCCTGGCTCCCTACCTGACCCAATGAGCAGAGCCCGGACCATCGCCCTCCGATGACGAAATACGCGAAAAGCGGCATAAAGGCCCGCCCCTCCCATCCTCCCCTCGCGGGGAGGCTTCTCGTCAGCTCGCTGCGCTCGATATGTCACTCAGCGCATATTTCTCGCATTTCACGGTAACCAGTGCGCGCCCCCGTCTCGGCCTCCGGGCTGTTCCCGATTCTGCTGCTGGTCGCCCTCGGCGCCCTTACCCTGTGGCTGGAACGAGCGACGCAACTCGATAACGGCCAGAACAGCGGCAAGTTCCGCCACGATCCGGACTTCATGGTCGACAACTTCACGGTGCGCCGTTTCGCCGCCGATGGCCTGCTGCAAAACACCCTGACGGCGCGCAAGATGTTGCATTTTCCCGATGATGACAGCACCGATGTGGATGCCCCCCGGGTGTTGTTCAATCGCGGCCTCCAGCCCGCCCGCCTGAGTTCCAATACCGCCTGGGTCAGCAAGGACGGCAAGGAGGTCAAGCTCAAGGGCGACGTGCGTTACATCCGTCCCGGCCTCAATGGCGCGCCGGAAACCGCCATCGCCACGGCCGAAATGACCTTGCTGCCTGATGACGAACTGGCCCATTCCGATCTCCCGGTTACCATCACCCAGGGCCAAACCATCGTCACCGGCAGCGGCCTCGACGCCAACAACAAGGAGCGGCTGGCCTCGCTGCGGGGGCCGGTCAGGGGTATCATCTACAACAATAAACTGCAATCGAGCCAAGCCGCCCATGAAACAACGTCCGCTGCCCCGCCGCCTGTCAAAGCTGAGTCTCGTCCCGTGTCTCGCCCTGCTGCTCGCCCTGCCGGCGCAAGCGGAAAAAAGCGACCGGGAAAAACCGGTAAATCTCGAAGCCGACAAAATAACCGTTGATGACGCCAAGCGTCAGCACATCTTCGAGGGCAATGTCCAACTGATTCAAGGCTCCCTCATCATCCGCACCGACAAGCTGGTGGTCACCCAGGATGCCGACGGCTTCCAGAAGGGCATCGCCTACGGCGGCGCCGGCGGCCTCGCCCGCTTCCGCCAGAAGCGCGAAGGCAAGGAAGAATATGTCGATGGCGAAGCCGAACGCATCGAGCACGACGGCAAGGGCGAAAAGACCGAGTTCTTCGTTCGCGCCTTCGTCAAGAGCGGCCTCGACGAAGTGCGCGGCCAATACATTTCCTACGACGGCAAGACCGAGAACTATGTCGTCACCAGCGGTCCCGGCGCCTCCGCCGGCAAGCAGGAACGGGTGCGGGCCGTGATCCAGCCCAAAGGCAAGGATGGCGCCAAAGCCGCGCCCGCCGCCGGCGTCCAGCCCAGCCTGAAGTCCAGCGCCGAAATCGCAACCCCGCGCGCCGACTAAGGGCCGTATTTAACAGGCCTCGGCGGCGGCGCCTTTAGCCGCCCACTCCCACAAGGTACGGCATTAACCTCATGAATTTCATGGGGTATGTCGCTATAAAATAATTTTGTTGCGCCGCAACAAAAAACCGTTGACATCCCACCTGGGGGCCCTATAATCGAATCATGATGCACTGCAACATGAAACATGCAGCAGCCTCTCCGGAAGCCTCGAACAACGAAGGTGAGGTAACCGAATCGCCACACTCGACAACGATTTACTCACTTTTTAATTAGGAGATTCACCATGTACAACACTCCCGAACAGTTCGCCGGCGCCAACAAAGCCAACGTCGAAACCCTGCTGACCGTTGCCAACACCGCCTTCGCCAGCGCCGAGCGTATCGCCGCCCTGAACCTGAACACCGCCCGCACCCTGCTCGAAGACAGCGTTGCCAACGCCAAGGCTCTGCTCGGCATCAAGGACGTTCAGCAATTCATGGCCGTGCAAGCTTCCCTGGCTCAGCCCGCGATGGAAAAGGCCGTTGCCTACTCCCGCAGCATCTACGAAATCGCTACCCAGACTCAAGAAGAGTTCAGCAAGATCGTTGAAGCTCAGTACGCCGAAGCCAACAAGAACGTTTCTTCCGCTCTCGACAAGGCTGCCAAGAACGCCCCCGCCGGTTCTGACGTTGCTGTCGCCGCCGTGAAGTCCGCCATCGCCGCCGCCAACAGCGCCTACGACAGCATGTCCAAGGCCGCCAAGCAAGTCGCCGAAATCGCTGAAGCCAACGTTGCCGCCGCTACCAGCGCCACCGTCAAGGCTGTTGGCGCTTCCGCCTCCAAGGCCAAGAAGGCTGCCTAATCAGTTTTACGTCTCCTCCTCCAGCCCCGCCAGGGGTTGGTTTCAAACCCCAGCCCTAGGCTGGGGTTTTTTTTGTCCTTATTCGCTATTATGTATCTGATGCACAAACCCGGTTCAATCAAGTAGTTACGATTGACCGGGGGAGTGCTCGGCGGGTCCCTTTTGCCAGTTATATGACTGGCCTTTTCTTGGAGTCTGTGCACAGCGGGTCCCCAGAAAAGGCTACTTACTGATTTCACCTGCCGATGGGTCCATCGGACGTTTACTGCTTCGCAAAAGCAGTCTTCCTTGGAAGTATTTCATGACGGAATCGCCAGCCTGCACCATCCGGCTGTACCGCCTAGAAATGTTCCAAGACTTGATCCCTAGTTCAAAGATGGACGGACTTAGGATCATATCCATCAGCAACGGAAATTCATCCGGTGGCTGGTTCCCTGGTCAAGTCGAGGTCGACGCAAAGCAGTCTTGCGCGGTTATGGCATGTCCAGATATTTCAAACCCAGACGGGAATGCCACTTCCCGATCGGGGCGTGGTGTTTCCATATTTTTTGGAGAACACCATGAATGCAGCAGAACTTCTGCCTATCTTGCATCAAGCTAAGGCCAATGGAACACCGTACCTCGTTTTACCGGATCACTTCATCCACGTTGATGAAGCACTCCGTTGGAAAGCCTCGTACGAGGAGAAACTGGTAATAGCTTGCAATTATTTTGAGCAGTATCGTAGCAACCCGACGCAGTATGGCGTGGCCTCGGGGTTAATTCGGGTCCGTTCGATTGTGAGATCAGCGGCTCACGACTTCTGCATCTATCTTCGGGATCTCTGCATCTTGACGCAGCCTGCCGATTGGCCTCCGTTCCCGAAGGAGCTGGAAGCCTACCCGGAGTTCCAAGAATATTGGAATGGAGGCTTTGCATCCGCAGAAGCACAGTTGTACTCAGATCCGGATTAGATTTGCGCCACTTTCACTTCGGCCCCACACCTCACGGTGTGGGGCATCAAGGACGTTTCCAGGTCGGTCAGTTGGTCACGGAGCGCCCGGTATTCGGCGCGAAGTTCCTTGTACCTCGCTATCAGGGGTTGCATCTGATCGCGAACGTTACGGGCTGAGATTTCTAGCGCATTGAGATCTCCTTTGGCGTAGGAGATTTTGCGAACCAGTTTTGCTAGAGCGTTGCCGCCACGGTAAATAGCCATCCGGGAATTGTTGCAAACCCGCGCCAAATGGTCGTGTGCGTCAGATACATAATAGCGGTCCTTATTTCGCGTCCTTAATTCGCTAGGCCCAGCTTGAGTCTGGCGTAGCGGCGCAGGGCATTCATGTCCCGGGCCCGGGAGTCCCGGTCGCGGGCATGCAGCACCACCAGGGCGAACACCTGATCGCCAAAGGCTTCGGCCTGGGCCAGGCAATAACCCGCTGCCGAGGTGAAGCCGGTCTTTCCCGCCAGCAGGGCAACGGAATGGTCATGAGCATAGCGATTGACGTTCATCTTCGCCCCCACGGCCGGCTTCCGCGCCAGACGCTGGAACCAGGGGTTCTGCGAAAGCAGCATCAGCAAGACGCCCAGATCGCGGGCGTTGGCCCGGTTGAACCCGGAGAGGCCGGACGAGTCGCCGAAATCGAAGCTGAACAACTGCATCTGGGTAATCAGCATGCGCATCGAAAGCTGAAACTCCGGCCAGTCGCCGGGGACGCTGCGAGCGAGGGCGGCTGCGGCGCGGTTGTCGGAGGCCACCAGCAGCCATTCGAGCAATTCCTCGCGCCGCCAAACCGTGCCGACAGCGAGGCTGGACTTCGTGTGCTGCGAACGGGCCACATCCACGTCCGTGATGCGTATCTTCTCGTCCATCGGCAACTCGGCCCCCAGCACCACCAGCGCGGTAATCAGTTTGCTGACCGAGGCGATGGGCACCGCCACATCGGCGTTGATGGCGAGCAAGGTGTCGTTGAGATTGCCGATGAAGGCGTGGCGGGCGCTCAGCTTCGGTAGCGCAAGCTCCTGGGGCATGGCGCCCAGCGAGCCGCAGACAGCCAAGGCCAAGCCGCCGAGCAGGAGTTCGCGGCGCTTGGGCAGATGGCTCACGTCAGGCTGTCTTGAGCGTCGTCTCAAAACCCAGAGCCTCGATCTCCGGCCGCATGACGGCGAAGGCGGCGTCCACCGATTCAGGCTGGCCGCGCACCCCGACTTCCACATGAGGCTTCATGTTTTCGCTGCCCAGGGTCGGCAGGCTGAACACCGTCAGCCCCGGATAATCGGCCTCGATGCGGCGCATCAGGTCGAGCATCAGGCCCTCGTGGCCACCCCAGACGATCATCGCCTTTTCCACATCCGGCGTCTTATTGACGCACTCGGGGTACACCGTGTCGAGCACCCATTCAAGCATCGGCCAGGACATCTGCGGGAAGCCGGGCAGGAAGTGGTGGTCGCGGTAAGAGAAACCGGGGATGCGGTTGTAGGGGTTGGGAATGATGCGGCTGCCGTCGGGGAATTCGCCGAGTTGCAGGCGGTTGGGCGTCACTTCCATGTTCACCTGGGCCATGCGGGCACGAATCTCCCGCTCAGCATCCGGGTGCAGTTTGAGTGGTACGCCGGCGGCGGCAGCAGCCGACTGGCGCGTGTGATCGTCAGGCGTGACGCCGATGCCGCCGAAGCTGAACACCACGTCATTGCCAGCCAGCGTACCGCGCAGGAACTCGATCAGTCGCGGCCGTTCGTCGCCGAGATAATGCACCCATGACAGATGCAGCCCCCGCGCCGCCATGACCTCTCGCAGCTTGGCGAAATGGCCGTCCTGGCGCTTGCCGCGCATGATTTCGTCGCCGATGATGAGGGCGCCGAAGGTGCGTATCTGGCTCATGACTTAGGTCCTCCGCAGTCCGGGCGCCGGGCCGCCCCAAGCCCGGACGGCACGCGGCGGAGCCGCAAGCTGCTCCGACACGATATCGAAGCACCCCGTAATAGGCGAGCGTAGCGAGCAAGCAAGCTCCTCCCCGGGAGGGGAGGCTGGGTGGGGTGGGTCATAAGGTGATTCCTTCCTCCTGCCGCAAGCGCCGCAGGGCGGTTAGGCACAGGTGCATGAATACCAGCCCGGCGAAGGCCGGCGCGATCAAGTTAAGGATTGGCACGTAGTTGGCCAGCGCCGAGACAATACCCGCCAGGCGCAGACGCTGACCCTCGCGCTGGAACAGGCGCTGCATTTCGGCCGGCGTGGCGTGTTCGGCGAGGGCATCGAAACGGAAACTGCGCTGGTTCATCCAGGCCGTCCACAACAGCGGCAGCACCAGCAACACACCGGGAATCAGCAGCAGCGGCAGGGTCAGCATCCAGCCTGCGAGATAGATCGCGCTCACCTTCAGGGTATTGGCGATGCCGCCCCACAGGGCCGACATGGCGGCCCCCTGGCGGGACAGATCGGGATAGTGGCGCAGCGCTACGACAGTCATCATGCGCGGCAGGGCGATGGCGCCGAGCAGCAGTACGGTGGTGACGTAGATCAGCGGTGCCAGGGCGCAGAGGAAGAGAAAGCCCGCACCCCAATCGGTGAGCCAGGCCAACCCCTGCCAGGGCAGCGTGGGCAATACGCTGGTAAGCCAGGTGGTGCCCGGCGTCCAGGCCATGACGCCGACGACGCCCCAGCCCGTGAGGGAGAGCAAGGGCGGCCACAGGGCATGGAGGATCAAACCGCCCCGCGTCAGATCACGCAGGGCACGGGTAATGGCGGCGATAACTTCAAGCATGGTGGCGAGTTTCCCACATCTTCTGTAAACGCTTCGCGGATACCGGCGACGGGGTGCGTAGTTCCTGGGCAAACAGGGCGATGCGCAACTCTTCCAGCAGCCAGCGGAAATCTTCCAGGAAGGGGTCGGCGTTGCCGGATTTGGCGAGGCCGGCGCGCTCCCGTTCGTAGGGCTTGGCGAGGGCCTGCCAGTCGGCCATCAGGCGGGCGTCGCGGGCCGCATCGTTGCGCGCCTTGTCGAGGCGCAGGCCGGCCCCCTTGAGGTAGCGCGGAAAGTGGGTCAGGCGCTCGTAGGGGGTTGCAACGATGAAGTTCTTCGCCAGCAGGGCCGCGACTTGCTGGGCGATGTCGCCGCAGGCCTGGGGAAACGCCTTTTGCAGGCTGGCGAGCTTCTTTTGCAGGGCGACGTTTTCCGTCAGCAGAGCGCCGACGAGACGGGCGATTTCCTGCGCCACCAGTGTGACGCGGCCCTTGGCTTCGGCGACGCGGGCCTCGAACGCCGCCTTGTCAGTGGGCAGAGGTGCGGCGAGACAGGAGCGTTCCAGGGCGGCGGCAACGATCTGCTGCTTGAGTTCGGCCTCGGTGCCCAGCGCCATGAACTGCATGCCAAGTTCTCGCGGCAGGCTCTTCTCGATCGACTTCACCTGGGCGTTCAAGGCCAGGGCGAACAGGCGCGTGAGGCCCTTGCGATGCTGGTCGCGGGCCTTGTCTTCGGTGTCGAAGGCGCGCAGGGCGACGCTGGCGCCCTCGTCCACCAAGGCAGGGAAGCCCACCACCGGGCGGCCGGCGACGGTGATTTCGAGCAGTTCCGGCAACGCACCGAAGCTCCAGCTGGTGAGGCCGCTGAGTTCTTCTTCGCCCTCCGCCTCAGCATCCACCTTCACCTCGGCACGGGCGAAGCTCTGCTCGACGCGACTGCCGAACTGGGCGCGCAGTTCTGCCAAGGAGTGAGACAGGCCGAGGGTGCCGCCATGCTCGTCCAGCAGGCGGAAGTTCATCGACAGGTGAGCCCGCAACTCGCCGGGGCGGAAGGCGTCCAGGGGCAGCTTCATAGCCAGGGAGTCTTCCACGGCGCGGGTCAGGGCGCGTACCAGGGATTCCTCCTGGTCATGGTTCTCTTCGCAGAAAGTTCCGGCGAAACCATCCAGAGGCTGCAAGCGATGGCGGTACTTCTGCGGCAGGGTCTTGAGCAGGGCCACCACCTTCTCCCGCAGCAGGCCCGGCACCAGCCACTCGCAGCGATTCACCGGAACCTGATTCAGGGCCGCCAGGGGCAGCGAAAGGGTGATGCCATCATCGGCGGCGCCGGGGTCGTGCTTGTAGCTGAGCTTCCACTTCTGGCCGCGATACTCGAACACCGAGGGGAAGGCGTCGGTGGTGATGCCCTCGGCCTCGTGGCGCATGAGCTGGTCGCGTTGCAGGAACAACAGCTTCGGCTCCGCCTGCTCGGCCTCCTTGCGCCAGCGGTCGAAGGCCGCGACGCCGGTGATCTGCGGCGGCAGCTTGGCGTCGAAGAAGGCGTGGATCAGCTCCTCGTCCACCAGCACGTCGGGCCGGCGCGACTTGTGTTCCAGGTGCTCGATCTCCCGCATCAACTTCTCGTTGTGTTGCAGGAAGCGCCACTTCTTCAGCCAGTCCTCCCCCACTTCGCCCCGCACCAGAGCCTCGCGGATGAAGATTTCCCGCGCCGTCTTCGGGTCCATGGGGCCGTAGTTGACGCGGCGCTTGGCGTGGATCAGCAGGCCGTGGAGGGTCACCCGCTCCCAGGCCACCACCTGGCCCGGCCCCTTTTCCCAGTGGGGCTCGAAGACATGGCGGCGGATCAGATGGGCGCCGACCTGTTCCAGCCATTCGGGCTCGATGCGGGCGACGCAGCGGGCGAACAGGCGCGAGGTTTCCACCAGTTCAGCGGCGACGATCCAGCGCCCCGCCTTCTTCACCAGAGCCGAGCCGGGATGGATGTAGAACTTGATGCCGCGCGCGCCGAGATAGAAAGGCTCGGCCTCGTGCTTCAAACCGATATGCCCTAGAAGCCCCGTCAATAGGGCCTTGTGGATCGATTCATAATTGGCGTCGAGCTGATTTTCCTTCCAGCCGTGCTCGTGACAGAGGGTCATCAACTGGCCGTGGATGTCGCGCCACTCGCGCAGACGCAGCCAGGAGACGAAGTTCTGCCGGCACCACTGGCGCTGCTTGTTGGAAGTCTCGTGCTTCCACACCTCGTCGGCGGCGGACCACAGCTTGATCCAGGAAAGAAATTCCGACTTCTCGTCCTTCCACTTGGCGTGGGCCTGATCGGCGGCCCCGGCCTGCTCCTGCGGCCGTTCACGCGGGTCCTGGCTCGACAAGGCGGCGGCGATGATGAGCATTTCGCGCAGACAGCCCTGCTCCTTGGCGGCGAGGATCATGCGGCCGATCTTCGGATCGAGCGGCAGCTTGGCCAACTCACGACCGACCGGGGTCAGTTGCTTGCTGGTTTCGTCTATGGCCCCCAACTCAGCAAGGAGTTGGTAGCCATCGGCAATCATGCGCGGCAGGGGCGCTTCGAGGAAGGGGAAGTCCTCCACGTCACCCAGGTGCAGCGACTTCATGCGCAGGATCACGCCGGCCAGGCTGGAGCGCAGGATTTCCGGCTCGGTATGGGCGAGGCGCTTGTTGAAATCCTCCTCGTCGTAGAGGCGCAGACAAACGCCCGCCGCGACGCGGCCGCAGCGGCCGGAGCGCTGCTTGGCCGCCGACTGGGCGATGGGTTCCACCTGCAACTGCTCGACCTTGTTGCGGTGGCTGTAACGCTTCACCCGCGCCAGGCCTGAGTCGATCACGTAGCGGATGCCGGGGACCGTCAGCGAGGTTTCCGCCACGTTGGTAGACAGCACCACGCGGCGCCCCTGATGGGAGGCGAACACCCGCGCCTGCTCCTGGGCCGACTGGCGGGCGAACAGGGGCAGCACTTCGAGGCCCGGTGGATGGTGCTTGCGCAGCGCCTCGGCCGCCTCGCGGATTTCCCGCTCGCCGGGGAGGAACACCAGCACATCCCCCGGCCCCTCGCGATGGGCCTCGCTCACCGCATCGACGATGGCCTCGTTCAGGTCGCGGTCATCGTCCTCGCCGAAGGGGCGGTAGCGGGTCTCGATCGGATACAGTCGGCCGGAAACCTCGATCACCGGCGCGCCGTTGAAATGCCTGCTGAAGCGTTCGGCGTCGAGGGTCGCCGAGGTCACGATCACCTTCAGGTCAGGCCGCTTCGGCAGCAATTGGCGCAGGTAGCCGAGCAGGAAGTCGATGTTGAGGCTGCGCTCGTGGGCCTCGTCGAGGATGATCGTGTCGTACTGGCGCAGCTGCGGGTCGCCCTGGGTTTCCGCCAGCAGAATGCCGTCAGTCATCAGCTTGATATAGGTCTCGGGGGAAGCGCGGTCGGTAAATCGGATCTTGAAGCCGACGTAACGCCCCAACTCCGACTTCAACTCCTGGGCAATCCGCGTCGCCGTCGCCCGCGCCGCGATACGTCGCGGCTGGGTGTGGCCAATGAGGCCATTCATGCCGCGCCCGAGTTCGAGGCAGATTTTCGGCAACTGCGTCGTCTTGCCGGAGCCGGTTTCACCGCAGATCACCACCACCTGGTTCTGCTGAATGGCGCGGGCGATCTCGTCCCGCCGCATGTTAACCGGCAGGGCATCATCGTAGGTAATCGCTGGCCGGGCGGCCAGACGGGCAACCGGATCGAACTTCACTTGGCGAGTTGGACGATGGTCCAGATACCGAGGCCGGTCATCAGCAGGGAGCCGAACAGGTGCAGCGATGCCGCACCCGCCGCCCAGGCGTATTCGGAACGCTGGATCAGAGCGACAACCTCGGCCGAGAAAGTGGAGAAGGTAGTCAGCCCACCGAGGAAGCCGGTAATCAGGAACAGGCGAACCTCGGAAGACAAATCGACGTGGATGTGGAACACCGTCACCGCCACGCCCACCAGATAGCCGCCGATCAGGTTGGCGGCCAGAGTGCCCAGGGGCATGGTCGGAAACAGGGGATTGAGCCAGAGGCCAAGGCCCCAGCGCATCCAGGCACCCAGGGCAGCACCGAGACCGATGGCGAGGAAGGCGGTTATCTGCATAGGTCGGATTCTACCGGCTCGCGTTATCCGTGGGCTCCAAGCCGGTAGAATTGCCGCTTTGCACCATCCTACGCGGCGAACCGGTCATGTCCAAACCCGAAGACAGCGAAGTCAAAGTCTCGAATTTCATCCGCAACATCATCGACGCCGACCTGGCTGCCGGCAAATACGCGTCCCGCCATTGGAGCGGCAAGCCCGGCCCCGGTCCTCAGCAGCAGGCGGGGCAGCCCGACCCGGCGAAGATTCGCACCCGCTTCCCGCCGGAGCCGAACGGCTACCTGCACTACGGCCACGCCAAGAGCATCTGCCTGAATTTCGGTCTCGCCCTGGCTTACGAGGGCCGCTGCCACCTGCGCTTCGACGACACCAACCCGGAGAAGGAAGAGCAGGAGTTCGTGGATTCCATCGTGGACGCCGTCAAGTGGCTCGGCTTCTCCTGGGATGCGGACGGCGAGACCAACCTCTACTACGCCTCCAACTATTTCGACTTCATGTACGCCGCCGCTGAGGCCCTGATCCAGGGCGGCCATGCCTACGTGGATTCGCAAACCGCCGACGAGATGCGCGCCAATCGCGGCACCCTCACCGAGGCAGGCAAGAACTCGCCCTACCGTGAGCGCTCCGTCGAAGAGAACCTCGACCTGTTCCGCCGCATGAAGGCAGGCGAGTTCGCCGATGGCGCCCACATCCTGCGCGCCAAGATCGACATGGCTTCGGGCAACATCAACCTGCGCGACCCGGCCATCTACCGCATCCGCCGCGCCACCCACCACAACACCGGCGACACCTGGTGCCTCTACCCGATGTACACCTTCGCCCATCCGATCGAGGATGCCCTGGAGAACATCACCCACTCCATCTGCACCCTGGAGTTCGAGGATCAGCGCCCCTTCTACGACTGGCTGCTGGACAAGCTGGCCGAGGCCGGCCTGCTGGCGCGGCCCCTGCCGCAGCAGATCGAATTCGCCCGCCTCAACCTTTCCTACGTAGTGCTCTCCAAGCGCAAGCTGATCCAGCTGGTGGAAGACAAACACACCGAAGGCTGGGACGACCCGCGCATGCCCACCCTGGTCGGCGCCCGCCGTCGCGGCTTCACCCCCGAAGGCTTCCGTATGTTTGCCGAACGCATCGGCGTCACCAAGTCCGATTCCTGGATCGACATGTCGGTGCTGGAAGAGTGCATGCGCGAGCACCTCAACGAAGCCGCCGAACGCCGCATCGCCGTGCTCGACCCGATCAAGCTGGTCATCACCAACTACCCGGAGGGCGCGGAAGAAACCTGCCACGCCCCGAATCACCCCCTGAAGCCGGAACTCGGCAAGCGCGACATCCCCTTCTCCCGTGAACTCTGGATCGAGCGCGAAGACTTCATGGAAGAGCCGAGCAAGGGCTACCACCGCCTCTATCCGGGCAACATGGCGCGACTGCGCTACGGCTACGTCGTCAAATGCACCGGCTGCGAGAAGGATGCGGCGGGCAACATTACTGCCGTGCTGTGCGAGTACCTGCCGGAAACCAAGTCGGGCACACCGGGTGCCGACAGCGTCAAGGTCAAGGGCAACCTGCACTGGGTTTCCGCCCGCCACGCCTATGCTTGCGAGGTACGCCTCTACGACCGCCTGTTCAAGAGCGAGAACCCCGGCGCCGGCGACCGGGACTACATCGACGACCTGAATCCGAATTCCAAGGTGGTGATTCACGCCCAACTGGAAGCCGCGCTCAAGGACGCCAAGGCCGAAGACCACTTCCAGTTCGAGCGCCACGGCTACTTCGTCGCCGACCGGGTGGACAGCCAACCCGGCGCGCCGGTGTTCAACCGCGCCGTGACCCTCAAGGATTCCTGGGGCAAGGGCGGCAAGTAATGGCCGGCGGCTGGGGCTGCCCCCACGAGGTGGATGACCGCTGCGGCAAGCTCGGCGGCGTCCCCTGCGATCCGGGCATAAAAGGTTGCGTCCTCGCCGGCCGCTATCGTTTTCTCGACGACGACAAGAGTCAGCGTTTCCTGGAGAAGAAGGCCAGGGAAAAGGCCACCGAACGTACCGACGTAAATGGGGACAACACCCTGGAAGAATCGCGCAAATGCGAAACGCATCATCCCCTCCCCCTTCAAGGGGGAGGCCGGGAGGGGGATGGGGAATGAAAGGCGCAGTCCCTGCCATATTCCTTGCCGTCTTGCCCCATCCCCACCCCAGCCCTCCCCTTGAAGGGGAGGGAGTGGCGCGTCGTACAACCGGGGCGAGCAACGCTTCAGCCGCGCCGTGACCCTCCGACCCACCTGGCGCAGCCACCTGCCCCGCCCTCTCGACCCGCGTCTGCGCTCCTGGCTCATGGAGTCCGGATCTCTGACGCGGCGCCTGCTGCGGGGCGCCGAGCAGTTTTCTGTTGAACCACGCTTCCAGGGCAAGGCTAAGCCGCGTCGTGACGAGGCGCTGCTGCTCGGCCTGCGCCCCGGCCGACTGGCCTGGCGGCGGGATGTCATTCTGCGGCGGAACAACGAGCCCATCATCCGGGCCCACACCCTGATGCCCCTGGCCAGTCATGGGGAGCTCGGACGCAAGTTTCACGGCCTCGGCCGGCGCTCCCTCGGTTCATTGCTGTTCGCCAATCCCCTTATCCGCCATGGCCGACTCGCCTTTTCGCGCCAGGGCAAGGGCCTCTGGGCGCGGCGCGCCTTGCATTTCTGCGGCCCGTGGCGGGTATTGGTGACGGAGGTATTCCTGCACCTGCCGTAAGCGGTAAGCTTGCGGTCAGTCGCCCTATTTTCCCGGAGTGAGAACATGGTCACAAGAAAAGCTGCCAAGCCCGCAACCCCCGCCCCGTCCGTCAAAGTCCTCCCCGCCGCCGCCAAAGCGGCCAAGGCCAGCAAGACCGTCACCCCGCGCACCCTGAAGACCCGCCCCGCCCAGGCCGGCGACACCGGCCCCACCAGCGGCGCGGCGCGTATCGAGGCCCACACCATCAGCGAGGCCGTGGACGCAGCCCAGGAAGCCCGCCTCGCCGCCATGCGCGACCTGGTGTCCGGCGCTTCCGAAGAAGAAGCCACTTCCCTGCTGCGCAACCTGCTGCGGGAAAAGCATCTGACCCTGGGCGAGGAGGCAATCCACCCGGACAGCGAACTCGCCCCCGACTGGCGCGAGGGCGGCTATCCCTACAAGAACCTGATGTCGCGCCGCAGCTACGAGCGGGAAAAATATCGCCTCCAGGTGGAACTGCTCAAGCTCCAGGCCTGGGTCAAGGAGACCGGGCAGAAGGTGGTGATCCTGTTCGAGGGCCGCGACGCCGCCGGCAAGGGCGGCACCATCAAGCGCTTCATGGAACACCTGAATCCACGCGGCGCCCATGTCGTCGCCCTGGAAAAGCCATCCGAGACCGAACGCGGCCAGTGGTACTTCCAGCGCTATGTGCAGAACCTGCCCACCGCTGGCGAGATCGCCCTCTTCGACCGCTCCTGGTACAACCGCGCCGGCGTCGAGCGCGTCATGGGCTTCTGCTCCGATGGCGAATATCAGGAATTCATGCGCCAGTGCCCCGAGTTTGAGCGCATGCTGGTGCGGCAGGGCGTGCATCTGATCAAGTTCTGGTTCTCGGTCTCGCGCGCCGAACAGCGCCGCCGCTTCAAGGAGCGCAAGGTGCACCCGCTCAAGCAGTGGAAACTTTCGCCCATCGACCTGGCCTCCCTCGACAAATGGGACGATTACACCAAGGCCAAGGAGAACATGTTCTTCTATACCGACACCGCCGACGCGCCGTGGACCGTCATCAAGTCCGACTGCAAGAAGCGGGCGCGGCTCAACGCCATGCGCTATGTGCTGCACCGCCTGCCCTACGGCAACAAGGACCCGGAACACATCGGCAAGCTCGACCCGCTGATCGTCGGCCGCGCCAACGTGGTGTACGAACGGGGCGAAAAGCAGGGCGTACCGATACTGTGATTTTCCGGTGCGGGCCGGGGTGGGTGGCATAATCACCCACCGCCACTCGCCCCGCTGCCATGCTCAATGCCACCCGCGCCGCCTGGATCCTCGCCGCCCTCGCCCTGTTCATGGTGCTGCGGCTGCACCTGTTGCCGGCGTTGCTGGCCGGGCTGTTAGCCTACGAACTAGTGCATCTGTCGGCGCCGCTGCTCGCCGGCAGGCTCTCCAGCCAGCGCGCCAAGGCCGTCACCGTGGGCCTGCTGGCGGTCCTCAGCGTCGGCGCCGTGACTGCCGGGCTGATGCTGACAGCGGCCTTCTTCCGTAGTGATGCCGGCAGCATCCCCGCCCTGGCGGCGAAGATGGCGGAAATTCTTGAAAACTCGCGCCACTCCCTGCCCGACTGGCTGGTGGCCTCCCTGCCCGGCAGTGCCGGCGAACTCAAGGAAGCCGCCGTGACCTGGCTGCGCGAACACTCGGGCGAAGTGCAACTGATCGGCAAGGAGGCCGGCGTCACCCTTGCCCATGTGTTGGTCGGCCTCATCATCGGCGCCATGGTGTCGATGCGCGAAGCGGTGGCGCCGGAGCATCAAAAACCCCTCGCAGCCGCCCTGATGGAAAGGGCGACACGGCTGGCGGAGGCCTTCCGCCGCATCGTCTTCGCCCAGTTGCGCATTTCCGCCATCAACACCGCATTCACCGCGATTTATCTGGCGGTGGTGTTGCCCCTGCTGGGCATCCATCTGCCCCTGACCAAGACCATGATCGCCATCACCTTCCTGGTCGGGCTGCTGCCGGTGATCGGCAACCTGGTCTCCAACACCATCATCGTCGTCGTCAGTCTCGCCCACTCACCCCAGGTGGCCGGTGGCTCGCTGCTGTTTCTGGTGGTGATCCACAAGCTGGAGTATTTTCTCAATGCCCGCATCGTCGGCGGCCAGATTTCCGCCAAGGCCTGGGAACTGCTGCTGGCGATGCTGACCATGGAAGCGGCCTTCGGCCTGCCCGGCGTGGTCGCGGCGCCGATTTACTACGCCTATCTCAAAGACGAATTGACTGCCGCCAAGCAAGTCTGACAAGGAAAAATCATGGTCGACATCGCCGCCCTGCTGCACCCCCGTATCCGCGACCGCGAGAGCCTCGATGAATTTCTCGAAGCCCTTACCGACCAGGCACCCAAGGTGGAACGGGACGTCGCCCGCCTGCGCAAGGCGCCGGACGACAAGACCCTGATCGCCGACCTGTTCCGCGCCCTGCACACCATCAAGGGCGACGCCGCCATGTGCAAGGTGGACCTGGGCGTCACCATCGCCCATCCGATCGAGACCCTGCTGGCGCGCACCCGATCCGGGGAGATCGTGTTCACCGATCTGCTCGCCGAAGTGATCCTGCTCGCCATGGACCGCCTCGAACAGGCCACCGAAGCCCTGGCCCTGGGCAAGTCAATGACGCCCTTCAAGCTGCCGGAACTCGTCGGCGGCCTGGAAACCCTGGCCGCCATGCCCCAGGAACGCATCGAGGAACACGGCGCGCTGGTAATCGAAAACGTCACCGGCTTCAAGCCGATCCAGTCCAACAAGCTGGTCAAACCGCGCGCCGTGGCAATGCCGCGCAGCGCGGAAACCATCGCCACCGACCTGCGCTTCTTCCACGACCTGGCGCTGCAATACGAGTCCCATTCGCCGCTGTTCAAGGGCCGCAGCGGCCGCCTGCTGCGGCTCGCCATCGACACCAACGTCGCCGCCGGCAAGCCGGTGGACCCCTATCAGCTCGAAGCCGCCATCTACATGCACGACGTCGGCATGATGTTCCTGCCCGAGTCGGTCTGGCTCAAGGTCGGCCGCCTCAGCGACGACGAGAAGCAACTGCTTCACCACCACCCGCAACAGGGCGCCGGCCTGCTGGTACGCATGGAGGGCTGGCAGGACGCCGCCGCCATGGTCGAGCAACACCACGAAATGCCCGATGGCGGCGGCTATCCCAAGAGCCTGAAGGATGACGAAATCGTACCGGGGGCGAAGATCCTCGCCATCGTCGACGCCTTTGAGGCCGTCACCCTCAAGCACAGCCATCGCGGCCAGGGGCGTTCCCTGTTGCGGGCGATTGCCGAAATCAACGCCTGCGACAACCAGTTCGCCCCCGAATGGATCGGCCCCTTCAACACCGTGATCCGCAAGATCGCCGAGGGCGCACCGCTATAATCCCTGCTTCTCCCCCCATAACTTCAAACGCATCATGCGCAAAAGCAGCCTGTCCCGCTTCCTGATCGAAAAGCAGCACAACAGCCAACTCATTTCCGCCGATCTGCGCCTGCTGATTGAAGTCGTGGCGCGGGCCTGCAAGGCCATTTCCATCGCCATCGGCAAGGGCGGCCTGGTGGCCGGCACCCTCGGCAGCAACGAATCCGAGAACGTCCAGGGCGAAGTGCAGAAGAAGCTCGATGTCATCTCCAACGAGATCCTGCTGGAGGCCAACGAATGGGGCGGCCATCTGGCGGCCATGGCCTCGGAGGAAATGGAACATCCCTACGCCATTCCCCATCGCTACCCGAAGGGCGAGTTCCTGCTGCTGTTCGACCCCCTCGACGGCTCCTCGAACATCGACGTGAATGTTTCCGTCGGCACCATCTTTTCGGTGCTGCGCTGTCCCGAGGGCATGGAGCCCACCGAAGAAGCCTTCCTCCAGCCGGGTGCCAGGCAGGTCTGCGCCGGCTACGCGATTTACGGCCCCAGCACCCTGTTCGTGCTGACCCTGGGCGATGGCGTCAATGTATTCACCCTCAACCGCGAGACCGGCAGCTTCATCCTCTCCCAGGAGAACCTGCGCATTCCCGAGGACACCAAGGAATTCGCCATCAACGCCTCCAACATCCGCTACTGGGAGCCGCCGGTAAAGCGCTATGTGGACGAGTTGCTGGAAGGCAAGGACGGCCCCCGGGGCCAGGATTTCAACATGCGCTGGGTGGCGTCGATGGTTGCCGACGTGCATCGCATCATGAGCCGGGGCGGCATCTTCATGTACCCGGCGGACGCCAAGACCAAGGCCCAGGGCGGCAAGCTACGCATCCTCTACGAAGCCAACCCGATGGCCTTCATCGTCGAGCAGGCCGGCGGCGCAGCCACCGACGGCCACCAGCGCATCCTCGACATCCAGCCCACGGCCCTGCACCAGCGGGTACCGGTGATCCTCGGCTCGAAGAACGAAGTGGACCGCGTCACTTCCTACCACAAGGCATAAGCCATGGACCTGCGCGGCAAGACCGGCCTGCTGATCGACGACGTCGCCGAGATGCGCAATGCCGTGCGCATCCAGCTTGCCGATGCCGGCATCCAGAGTTGCGACTCGGTGCGCAACGTCAAGGAGGCGGTGGTCAAGCTCACTGCCCGCCGCTACGACCTGGTGGTCTGCGACTACAACCTCGGCCAGGGCGCCGACGGCCAGCAACTACTGGAGCTGGTCCGCCGCAACAAGCTGCTGCCCCTGACCACGGCCTTCCTGATGATTACCGGCGAGACCGGTTACGAACAGGTTTCCACCGCCGCCGAGTTCGCTCCCGACGACTACCTGCTCAAACCCTTCACCTCCGACGTCCTCGCCACCCGCCTGTCGCGCATCCTCGACAAGAAGGAAGCCCTGGCGCCGATCTACAAGCACATGGGCGCCAAGGGCGACAAAGCCCTCGCCCTCGCCGCCTGCGATCAGGTGCTGGCGGAGCAGCCGCGCTACGCCACCGACGTGTTGCGCCTCAAGGGCGATCTGCTGCTGGCGCTGAACCGCATCGACGAGGCCCTGGCCCTCTACGAGAGTGTGCTGCAACAACGAGCCACGCCCTGGGCCGCCGTCGGCAAGGCCCGCGCCCTCGCCGCCAGCGGCAAGGACGACGAGGCCAAGGAAGGCCTGCAACAAGCCCTCGCAGCCTACCCCAACTACCTGGCCGCCTACGACTCCCTCGCCGGCCTGCTGCAAAAAACCGACAAGGTCGCCGCCCAGCAAATCGTCGAGCAGGCCCTCAAGGTGGCCCCCAGCACCCGCCGTCAACGCCAACTGGGTTCTCTAGCCTTGGAAAACAGGGACTTCAGCCGCGCTGAAGAAGCCTACAAGCGGGCGGTGGACAAAGATCGCACCGGCTTCTTCAAGAGCTTCGATGATTACGCCGGCCTCGCCAAGAGCTGCTCCGAACAAGGCAAGACCCAGGAGGCCCTGGCAGCGGTAAAAGACATGGGCGTCCATTTCACACGCTCGCCGGAACTCGCCGCCCACCAGGCCGCCACCGAAGCCGGGGTGCAACTCAGGGCCGGCAACACCGCCGCCGCTCAGGCCGCCCTGGAAACCGCGCTGGCAGTGAGCAAGGACGCCAACCTCGCCCCCGAGACCGCCCTCGCCGTGGCCCAGGCCTGCTTCGCCAGCGGCCGCAACAACGAAGCCAAGGCCATCATCCAGGCCGTCGCCGAAGACCACCACGAAAACGATGAAGTGCTGGCCCAGGCCCAGTCCGTGTTCTCCGCCGCCGGCATGGGAAGCGAGGGGGCAATGTTCCTCGAAGCCACGCGCAAGCGCATGGTCAAGCTCAACAACGATGCCGTCGCCATGGCCAAGGCCGGCCAGCTCGACGAGGCCGTCACCATGCTGGCCGAAGCCGCCGACCGCCTCACCAACAACTGCCAGGTGGCGATCAACGCCGCCCTCGCGGTGCTGATGCAGGCCCAGAAGCAAGGCCCGACGCCGGAACACTTCGCCCTGGCCCTGCGCTACATCCTCCAGGCCCGCAAGGTCAATGCCGACTACCCGCGACTGGGCGAAGTCATCGCCTTCTACCGCAAGCTGGCGCCGCCCGGTACGCCGCCAATTCCCGAACAATAGCGAACCCGCCGTGGACCACCTGATCGCCGCCGCCATTCACGACGCCAAAAACAGCCTCTCCTCCCTCGGCGTTTGGCTCGACAAGGCTCGTGGCGAACACGACAGCGCGGCGCTGCATCACGCCGCCGATCTCGCCGCCCGCGTCAATGCCCAACTGGTGGAACTGCTGGCCCTGCATCGCGCCGGCGAAGGCAGCCTGCGCCTGGCCATCGCCGACCACAACCTGGCCGACTTTCTCGCCGACCTGCAAACCGAACTCCCGCCCGGTGCGGAGCGGGTGTTGCAAGTAGCCAATGCAGACAGCCTCGGCGAATGGGCCTTCGACGCCTACCTGGTCAAGTTCGTGCTCCTCGACGCCCTGCGCAATGCCCTGCGCCACGCCCATGCCAGGGTGAAGCTCAGTGCGGTGATTGAAGTCGGCCATCTGCATTTCCGCATCGAAGACGACGGCCCCGGCTTCCCCGCCGCCGTGCTGCAAGGCGAGCAGGGAGTCATGAGCACCCACTCCAGCGGCCTCGGCCTCAGCTTCGCCCGCATCATCGCCGAACGCCACGCCACGCCCGATGGCCGCCATGGGCGCATTGAACTCCACAACGACAGCGGCGCCCGCTTCTGCCTAGTCCTGCCCTGAGGCGACCGCGACTTCTTCAGTCGCCTCCCATCGCCCGGCGAATGATGTCCACTTTGTCCTCGTCGGAATACTCGGTCTTGTCGCGGGCCGTCTGAATCAGCAAGACCCCCACCCCCATCACGGCCAGGGCCAGAATCCAGTAGACCAGCACCACCAGGCCGCCCCAGCTACCGTCGCCGCCACCACGCCGCAGGCCAAAGACGTCGAGCCCCCAGGCCACGATAGGCGCCGCAATCAGCAACACCCCCACGGCCTGCCCCAGCAACGGAAAGCGTTTGGCGACCCAGAACAGGGGATACAGAACGCCCATCAGGATCAAGACCAGCATCAAGCCGCGCGTGGAAAAGTCACCGATCCACCACTTGAACAACACCCAGCACAACCCAACAAGCATCGCATTCCGCAGTGTTGGCGACATGCGCATGAGCTTCATGGCTAGAGCCAACCACGCTCGACGAACTCGACGACGTTGTAGCGCCGATTTTCCAGAGCGTTGGCGCCGATAGCGGAAATGATCCGGCGCAGCCCCTCCGCGTAAGGCGCCGGGCCGAACACCCGGGTTTCGAGGACGATGCTGCTGGCCTGATCCTCGATCTCGATGCGATGATAGGCATGCCGCCCCAGATGCTCCGGCGGAATCTTCAGGCGTTCCCGCTGCTCCTGAGGGTCACGCACCGAAACGATGTCATCGCGACCCCGACCCAGCGCCTCGGCCAGGGCCACCGCCGTGCCCGGCGTCGACGACTTTGCCGCCTGATGGGATTCGACGATGCGGATAGCGTAGCCCTTGAACTGTGGCCCGCTGTGGGCCAGCATCGCCATGAACTTGAGCATCAGGATATTGGTGTTGGGGCACAGCACCACGGGGAAACCCAACGCGCGCGTCTCGACATCCGACCCCGTCGCCAGCTCCACCAGGGGCGACCCCGTGCGCTCGCAATAGGCAATCACCGCCTCCAGTTCGCGCCCGGAACCGGCATGAACCACCACGCCACGCCCCTCGACCACAGCCCCATCGGCCCAGGCAACGACATTGCCAAACTCGCCACCATCCAGGGAGCCAAGAAGCTCCCGGGCCAGCTTTCCACTCCCCACCACGACCACCGACATGCTGCTTCCTTTGTTGCGAATTTGAATGTGCGCTACGCCTCATTCTATCGGTCGCCACTCAGAGTTGAGCGGAAGATGGCGTCGATGCACCGGAGGTAATCGTGGCCTGTCCCCGAGTTTTCGAATGGCATATGTGGGACACACTATTTCTGCTTTGGCTCAAGTCCCAGACTCTTGGTCCTCATGGAAGAAGACATAGCGGCGAAACTCTGGCGAACATACAACTTATTCTGAAACTTTGGAGGGGATGAAAGGACAAGTGCATCTTGTTTGGAATCGACAATGAGAGTCCCTTTCGCAACGACCCTGCCATATTCCGTGAAGTTGAACTCCATCGTTCTGGTCGTTTCATCATAGGAAGTAACAACTATGCGAACGCCGATGGAATTGCGGCCATCAGCGCCTACTAGTCCGCCAACACCATCAGTGTCAAGGTAAATGGCTTCCCCTTTGATAAGGAGATCGCCCCTAAACTCTGCCCCTTCAATAGCCCAGATTCCTACGACGCTAGCAACAGCCCAAGCCGAAGATGTTGAAATAGCGAACAGCAAAGCAGCGAGGAGTGCTTTCATAGTGAATACGCCCAACGAAGCTGTAGAAAAATGTTCTTCATCCCCGCATTCTGCGATGAACCAAATGGGATATCAAGAGTCACAGATCCATCCCGTTTGGAACATCTGCCATGGCCCGCTACAAGCCCATCGACACCGGCCCCCGGTTTCTTGCCATTGATCTTGAGCGCCAGCTCCTCCCCGGTACCTTTGAACACGCCCTCCACCACCTGATCATGGAATTAAAGGTTCCAAATTAAAGGTTCCAGGCTCGAATTAGCCGCAAGACCAGCCACTACGCAGCCTTACGCATGTGGCTCAGTTGGCCGCCCCGTTGCAGCCTGGGCATCGACATAAGCGTCAAGTAGGCGGCGAATCATGCGTTGGTACTGTGTGTGATGTTTCGTGGCCTCGGACTTGAAGAAGTCGATACTCTTCTTGCTCAGAGCCAGCGTTACCTTCATGCCTTCCTCACGAAATGCCAACTCGGCTGGCGAGGGAAGGAAGTCGGGAACCACCTGAGTCCTGCCCAGGGGTTCATCGGTGTATTTGATTTTGGTTGCGGCTACCGCTGCCTTCGCAGGCGTTGCCCGACTACTCGGAGACTTCGTTTTCGCGCTCATAGATCGCCTTTCCTTTGCGCCAATAGCCAGCGCCGATAATTCGAATAACCGAGGCACGGTAAGTAAACCGCACCGTAAGAACGCCGCCATCGACCTCGCCGAAGCAATAGAAGCGTTCTTCGGTTTGGCTGTGAGCGACGTCCTTGGCAATCACACGCTGGGGGTCGGCGAAGGCGTATTGGGCACGGGAGAAGGAAACCCCGTGCTTATTCTGGTTCTCCGCGTCCTTGGTTGGGTCCCAGTCAAAGCGAGTGTGTGCCATGGGTCAAGACTAGCATTAGGCAATATAAAACACCATACAGAGATATGGACCGCCTCAGCCAACCCATACCAAAATGAACCGCGACGACCACCAGCCCCGCAAGCCGCATTCAGCGGCGCTCCCAGGCAGGGCATACCTGCAAGCGCCTTCTGACGGCCTCCCAGCCATGCCCTGCCCAAGGCCGCCATTCCACGCGCCTCCCAGGCCTGTCTCCCTAAACCGGCTTCGCCTGCCCGGAAAGCCTCTGCGGGTCTGCGATGCGACGGCGCCGCGCCCGGCGACGTCACATCGCAGGGATATCCAGCTCCGCCAGCCGGCTCACGTCGTCCAGCACCAGATCCAGCCCGGTGTGGAGGGCATTCATCACCTCATGGGCATGGAAAACTCGATTGCGGCGCTGGGTGGTGGCCGGGCGCAAGACATCCAGGGCGACCAGTTCCGCAAGGGCGTCATTGGCTGCGGGAAACGTCACGCCAAGACGGCTGGCGACGGCATTTGCCGTTACCACGGGTTGCCCCAGCAGCAGTTCGGTAACGCGCCAGATCGCGGCATGCCGGCGCTTGCCCCGGGCGGCAAGGCGCTCCTGCCAGGCTTGCCGCAGGGCGGCCATGTCGCCGAACAGCCGGATGGTGTGGCGAGAGGAGGCGATGACGCTTTCGAGGAACAGGCGCAGCCACGGGGTCCATTCCAGGCGGGTTTGGGCCTGCAACAAGGCATCGTAATAGGACTGCTGGCGAACCTTGAGGAAACTGGCAAGATGGATTGGCGGCAGTCCTTCCGCCTGGAACATCAGGGGCAGCAACAAGCGGCCGATGCGGCCGTTGCCATCCCGGAAGGGGTGAATCGCCTCGAACTGCACATGGGCGATGGCGGCCCTCATGAGAATGGACACCGCCGCGACGCCCTCGGGCTGGTAATGCAGCAGCCGCGTCAGATCGTCCATCAGACCGGGTATCGCCTCGGGTGGCGGCGGAATGTAGCGGGCCGTTTCGAGACGCAAGCCGATGAAATTCTGCATGTCACGCCACTGTCCGGGCTGGAAGCGATCCTGCCCGGCGAGGAGCAGCCCGTGCATGGCCTGGAGGAGTTCCGGCCCCAGGGCTGCCGGGCCACGGGCCTCCACGTCACGGCGCCCGAGGCTGAAGGCGCGGACATAGTTCAGGGTTTCATCCGCGTCCCGATCCGGCTTCGCGTCCGTCGTGCCGGCCTCGATTTCATGGATCAGCAGGCCGTCAAATCCGGTTCGGGTTCCCTCGATCTGGCTGCTATCCACCGCCTCGCGGCGGTTCAGCATGTGCAGAAGCAAGCCGGCGTATTCGGCGTTGGCCGCCATCATTTCCCGCAAGGCCTCCAGTTCCCGCCGGGCGAGAACCAGCAGGCCGTGGCAGGAAGGCACATGGACGAAGGAGGGCGCCGGGGGCGGGATCACAGCAAAGCACCCGGAGCGGCCGGGAACTGGGATGCAGGTCGCCTGAAGATCAGGGTGGAGATCGGACTTACGCACGGAAAAGCCTTAATAGCCGAAGTTTTATTAAAGCTTTATAAACTATTCTATTAATAAGAGAAAGACAATTAACCTGGGAAAACTCAGTTGAACCGCCAAGGACGCAAAGGACGCCAAGGGAAACAAAGGCATCGAGAACGACGGGCGCTCACCCTTCGGGAGGCGCATCGGGTTTCTCTTTGCCATATCCGTTTCCTTGATTGCGTGTGTTGGCGCTTGTTATTTCTGTAGGTCGATGAAGCGAAAGCCCCTGATCTTTTGTGCCTTGATGGCCTTGACGAACACATCGTCGACAATCTCTGTGAGGGTGGAATGGGTCAGGCGGAAGGCATGGGCATCCCCCACCACCTCGGGACGCATCTTGACGTCGATCAAGGCCCGATAAGCCTTGAACGGAACGTTGTCGTAGTAGGTCAGCTTCGAGCGCTCATCGTCTATACAATCCAGCATGCGCACGATGTCGCAAAACCAGAAACCGGGCCCCGGTTCATCGAAATTGCTGTAATCCACCTCGGCGCGCACAAAGACGACCCCCTCCGGGTCTAACCCTTCCAACAGGTTCTTGAGCCGGTCGGAAACGAGCCAGATGCCCAGCATGATGGGATCAGCGTCGAGCAAAGCGCCGCGCCGCTTCTTACGGTCGAAGGCGATTTTCGGTGGCTCGCAAAACTGCAAACCATGGAAGGGTAGTTTGCTATCTGTCCGAAACCCCTCCCTCAGCTTGGCTTCGTTCACCCAGATGCGCAACGGCGCACTGGTCAATTCCATATCCACGTCCAATTCAAAATACTTCCGCCCGTCCGCAGCCGCGAGGCCGGCTTTTTGATCGTTTTCACTCATTTGTTTTTCCATACTGGTTTTGCCGCTATGCGGACGTCGCGCATCGGCCCGTGCTTTGTAGTCATAACGATAAAGGCAATTAGGGGCAGAGTGAAATCCGCACCAACAGCCAGACCAAACACTACCCCGCAAGCCGCATCCAGCGGCGCTCCCAGCCACGGCATGCCCGCAACCCGCATAAAACGGCGCTGCCAGCCATGCCCTGCCCAAGGCCGCCATTCCATGCGTCTCCCGGGCCTATCTCCCTAAACCGGCTTCGCCCGCTCGGAAAGCCCCTGGGTATCGAGCAAGGTGATAGCGCCGCGCCCGGTGCTCACCAGCCCCTGGGCGGAGAGGCTCTGCATCAGCCGCGCCACCACTTCCCGCGTGGTTCCGAGGTGGCTGGCGAGTTCCTGCTGGGTCATGCGCACCCGGCCTTCTTCGCTGGCGTTGGAGAGCAGAAAGTTGGCGAGGCGCTGGTCGAGGGTGCAGGAATGAATCTGCTCCAGCTCGCCCATGAGGCGGAACACCAGGGTGGAGAGGGCTTTGACGGTCATGTCCTGCACGGCGGCCTCGCTCTCGAACAGGGCGCGGTAGGTGGGGCCGGAGATCACGGCGACGCGGGTCGCGGCGTCGGTTTCGACCCAGGCCGGGTAGCGCAGGTCGTTGAACAGGCAGTTGAGGGCGAGCACACAGGTTTCGCCGGGGCGGATGAAATACAGGGTGGCCTCGCTGCCTTGGGGGGTGTAGGTGAACACCCGCAACTGGCCCTGAGTGACCAGGTAGGCGCCGGAAACCTGCTGGCCCTTGTGGATCACGGCGGTGGGTTTGGCGAAGCCCTTGACGACGAGGCCGCGCCGCAGCACCTCGCGCCCCGCCGGTGAAAGTTGCAGAAAGCCGTCTACCGCTGCTTGGTCCGTCGCCATGGCGCTCCCGTTCCGCCCCACTGCGGGCCGGGCGCGGCGCCGGGACGACGCCTTACCGGGCCAGCCGCAAGGGCTTGATGTTGTCATTGACGGCGAATAGTACAGGCGCATCGGCGCGGCGACCAGTCTTGGCGACGCGATTAACGATCCTGGCCGTCAGACGGTCGCTGCTGAGAGCGCGCAGAAACTCGACGATGTCCGCCACGTCCTGGTCGCTGAGGGCAGAGCGATCCACGCCCCCCAGCACCCGCTCCTCGCCGGACCAGACGACGAAGCGGCCGGCGCGGGGATCGTCGGCAGAGAGGCGGCCGAGCTGGGCGCTGGCCATGATGCGCACCACCTCCTCCAGCTTGTCCACCGCGCCGTTGTGCAGCCAGGGGCCGGTGAGGGCGACGTTGCGCAGGGAGGGGATACGCCACAGCCCCTGCTTGCCGCCGGGGGTTGCCAGGCCGGTGTCGCCGGTGAGCCGGTAGCGGGCGTTGAAGGCCGTGGCATTGGCGGGAAACAGGCGGAACGGCTGGCGGGCGTCGAACACACTGGCGCCGCTGAAGTTCGGCCCCGAGTGGCAGGTGACGCAGCCGAGATTCTGGAACAGGCTCATGCCGCGCAACTGGGCCGGCGTCAGGGCCTTGGCATCGCCGCGCACGAAACGGTCGTAGGGGGCATCGGGCGTAATCAGGGTGCGCTCGTAGGCGGCGATGGCCTTGGCGATGGCGTCGATGGTGATGGGTGTGCCGGCGCCGAAGGCGCGGTCGAAGCCCGCCCGGTAGGAGGCATCTTCACGCACCCGCGCCGCCACCGCGTCGAGGGAGGGCATGCCCATTTCGGCCGGATTCACCGGCGGCCCCTTGGCCTGTTCTTCCAATGAGGGCGCGCGGCCATCCCAGAACAGCAGCGACTGGAAGGCGGCGTTCCACACCGTGGGGGCGTTGCGGGAACCGACCTGGCCCTGGATGCCCAGCGAGGTGGCGCGGTCGTCGATACCGGCGCCGCTGCGCACGTCGTGACAGGAGGCGCAGGAAAGTGTCCGGTCGCGGGACAGGGCGACATCGTGGAACAGGCGTTCGCCGAGGGTAACCTTCTCTGCCGTGGTCGGGTTATCCGGCGGTGCTGGCGCCCGCTCGGGCAGGGCTTCCCAGACGTAGCGGCCGGTGCCGGCCGCCACCATGTCGAAGCCGTCGTCCTTGCGCTGGGCGGCGGCGAGCTGAATCGGCGACGGGCCGGAGATCAGGGGCGCGATGACGATCTGCGGCAGGCTGCTGACGGTAAGTATCACCGCCAGCTTGAAGATGAAGGCCATCACGCCCATGCCCAGGGCCAGCACCAGCAGCCAGCGCTTGCCGACGGCGATGCGCCCCGAAGGCCCGAGTTCCATATGCACCATGGGCAGCAGCATCACCAGGGCCAGGATCACCGCCACGGCGGCAATGGCGAGAAGATCAAGGATTCCGAAGTTCATGACAGGCTCCCGGAAAGGAGCCGCCGTGTCGCCCACATAAGCCGCGACACGACGGCAAAGCGGACTCAGGCGGCGCGGCGGAAGAAGGTGTCGCCGGGGGTGGCAGTGGTCACTTCGGTGATCGAGTCGAAGGGCAGGCCGACCCGTGCATGGGCGCGGCGCACCGCCTCGGCGTCGGGGGCCATGGTGAAGCAGAAGGCGCGCCCCTCTTCATAGCTGAGGTGGATGCGCAGGGGCACCACGCCTTCCTCGCCGCAAGCGGCTTCGTATTGGGCGAAGAAGCCCTCGAACTGCTCGCGGGTGAGACCGCGCGGGAAAGTCTCTTTCGACTGGTCGTGGGTATCGACGAAGAATTTCATCGGCTGCATGGCAATTTCCTTTTCACGTGGGTTGGCAACGGAAAGGAAGTTAGCGCCGGCAGCGGCGGCGATCTGTAGCAAAAGCTACACAGGCGGCAATGTTTCTCGGTGTGCCCTTTCAGGCCGCGTCGGGAGGCAGCGCGAGGGATGCAATTTCGTCGCTCCCCTGGCCGATGGATGCGGGAGCGCCGCTCCCCGCCGGCTGCCATTCGACACTGCCAGCATCGCCGGAGAATATCCGTTCCTCGGCGCGGCCCGCTGCCTTCAGGACCAATTGCAATTCGCGGGCGGGAAGATTGGAGAGGGGCGTTTCATCATAAGGACGCCTGAGCCAGCGCACCTGGGTGTCGCCGCGCACCTCGGCGATGGCGCAGCGGATGCCCTGGCCGGCGGCGTCGCGGGCGGCTTCGGTGGCAGTTTTATCGGCGGCGAATTCTTCCAGCTGCTTGGCGGCGGCATCGTTCTCGGCCCGGAGGGCAGCAAGCTGGCGCAGCTTGGGTGCGGCCCGCTGCTGCAATTTTGTCCAGCCATCCTGCTTGGACTTGTCGATTACCAGCGTCCCGGCTTTAACCTTGGGCGCCAGGGAGAGATAGGACTTGAGATCGGGATCGGCAGCAAGGGTCTCCATGTCGGCGCGGCGCAGGGTGATCTCGCCCTCGGTCTCCACCCGCGCTTCTTCCAGGTTCGCCAACTCCTTGGCAAAACGCGACAGGTCAGGCAGCAGCAGGGTAACGAAGCTGGGCTCGTCGCGGCGCGCATTGGCGACCTGAATGCTGACCGACTTGGCGGCCATGGAGCTGCCTTCGGAGACGCCGATCTCGATGCTGTCGGCGACGATCTGGCAGCGCACGGCGCGCTCGATCTTGACCCGTGCGCCGAAGATGAAGCAGTTTTCCGCCGCCGCCAGCACCACGTCGCCGCCCCGAGCATCGAGGGTTGACTGGGCAGCACTGCCCTCGACGGTGACGCTGCCGCCGGCGCTGATGGCCTCGCCGCCGCGAATATTGGCCTTGAGCAAAATGTTGCCGCCGCTGGAATGAATGCGGCCGAACACGTCAGCCATGAAGGTCATGTGATGGCCTTCCACCTTGCGCTTTTCCTGCACCTCACCATGTTCTTCGTATTGATCGCCGGCAAGGGCCAGATTGCCGGTGGTGCGCATCGACACACCTTCCTTGTTGATGATTTTCTCGGTCACCGAAATCTGGCCGGACTGGGTGTCGATGTTGAGAAAGCCGTCCATGGTGGCGACCACGTATTCACCGTGGGACTCCCGCAGCACCTGGGTGCCGGGGCCGGAGAGGCTGACGATATCGAAGTCCTTCACCACCACCGGCGCAAGCTCCTTGCCCTGCACGTCCCAGCCGGAGACGCCAAGGGTGCGCGGAATCTTCTTGAACAGCCGGGTGCCCGCCGTCACCTGGGGGAAGCGGTTGCGGAAATGGCTCAGGTCCATGCGGCCGTCGGAACGCAGGGCGGGGGCGTCGTCCCGATGCAGCAGGTCGGTCTGCTCGTTAACGCTGGCGTCCTTGCCTTCCACCGGCAGCAGCTTCTTCGCCACCGTCAGGCGCTCCACCTTGTTGCGCTCGATGATCTCGCGCACCGCAGCGACATCAATGCCGTAGCGGATGCCCTTGACCCAGAGGTCGGCGACAAACTCGTCCACATCGAGAAACATCTGCTCGCTGAAGGTGTGGATCTCCATGCTCACCACGGGGCAGTTGCCCTCCGCGTCCGGCTCGCCGAACACCGGCTCCTGCACCTCCCGCTCCACCATCACCGGCTCGAACAGATACTCGGCACCGCCACCGCCCTCGATGATCTTGACGTTGCGATAGAGGGCGCGACGCTGCTCCGGGAAGGGCAGGATGTCGGCCGCCAGCCACATCTCCGGCGCCTTGGCCTTGCGCTCGAATTCTTCCAGCATCGGCGCGATCTGTTCCGGCCCCCAGTGGTAGAGCAGGTTGAGGAACAGGGGGTAGTCGAGATTCTGGAAACGCGCCCCGGCGGCAAACACCCGTTCGACGAACTGGGTGAACAGGTCCGGGGAATCGAGGGCGGAGATATCCACCCACAGGCCGTCGGCGCGCCGGGCGATGAAGCCCGGCAGCAGAATCTGCCCGGCTTCCAGGTCGACGATATTGCCTACCGCGCTGGTCTCGCCCATGAGCGTTACACGGCGCGCAGACGCTCGCCGGCAGCGGCTAGCGTGTCTTCATTTTTGGCAAAACAGAAGCGCACCACGTGGTGATCCTCCTCCTCCGGATGGAATACCGAAACGGGTATTGCAGCCACCTTGAATTCACGGGTTAGACGAACGGCGAAGTCCGTATCCCTTTCGTTATAAAGGCCATTGTAGCTCGCCAATTGAAAATAGGTGGCGGCACAGGGCAGCGGGGTCAGCCGGGAGCCAGCCAGCAGCGCGCGGAAGGCATCGCGCTTGGCCTGGTAAAAGGCCGCCAGCCCGGTGGCAAAGCCCGGTTCCTCGTTCATGAAGTCGGCCAATGCGCGCTGCATGGGGTGATTAACGGCAAATACATTGAACTGATGCAGCTTGCGGAACTCTGCCATCAGGGCTGCTGGCGCCAGGCAGTAGCCGATCTTCCAGCCGGTGATGTGATAGGTCTTGCCGAAGCTGGAAACGACGAAGGCGCGCTCGCGCAGGCCGGGAAAGCGCGCCACGCTTTCATGGCGGGCGCCGTCGTAAACCATGTGTTCGTAGACCTCGTCGGCGAGGATCAGGATGTCGGTGCCCCGCACCAGGGCCTCCAGGGCCGCCATGTCAGCCGCTGACCAGATCGTGCCGGTGGGGTTGTGGGGCGTGTTGATGGCGATCATGCGGGTACGCGGCGTAATCAGCGCCGCCACTTCGGACCAGTCGGGCCGGTAGTCCGGATAACGCAGGTGGGCATGCACCACGCGGCCGCCGTTGGCTTCGATGGCCGGGGCGTAGGAATCGTAAACCGGGGCGAAGACGATCACCTCGTCCCCCGGTCGCACACAGGCGGCGATGGCAGTGAACAGGGCCTGGGTGGCGCCGGCGGTGACGGTGATCTCGGTGTCCGGGTCGTAGTCGGCGGCGTAGAGGGCCGCTACCTTGGCGGCGATGGCCTGGCGCAATCCGGGGTCGCCGGCCATGGGGGCGTACTGGTTGGCCCCCGCCGCCATGTGGTGACCGACGCGCTCGACCAGCCGGGGCGGCGGCGAAAAATCCGGAAAGCCCTGGGAGAGGTTGATGGCGCCCTGCTCGACGGCCAGGCGCGACATGACGGTAAATATGGTCGTGCCGACCCGGGGCAGCTTCGAGGGCAGGATGGGAGCATGTTGGTCCATCGCCGCATTCTGCCCCAAACCCCTATAATTCGCCGCACCATCTTCACCAAGCACCGTGCGATGACCGCGATGGATATTCCCAGCCGAACCGAGAACGGCGTTCTCATCCTCTCCCCCGTGGGACGGGTCGATCAGGCCCATGCCGAGGCTTTCTCCGCTGCCGTCGAGCCTTTTCTGGCCGATTGCCGCGCCGGTGGCACCCCCATCGTGCTCGACTTCGCCGGCGTCGAATACATCTCCTCCGTCGGCCTGCGGGCGCTCATGGTGGCTTCGCGCAAGGCCGCGTCCCAGCAGGGCTGCATCGTCATCGCCGCGCTCTCGCCCCTGGTGCACGAGGTGTTCGAGATCAGCCGCTTCAACCTGGTGCTCAAGGTGTACGAGAACGTCGCAGCGGCGGTCGCCGCCGTCGGAAAGCCGGCGTGAAGGTTCGCTTCTGGGGCACCCGGGGGTCGATCCCGGTTTCGGTCACTGCCGCTCACATCCGCGCCAAACTCATCACCGCCCTCTCCGGCGCCCAGGCCGCCGACCTCGCCAGCCCGGCCGCGATTGAATCTTATGTCGACAGCCTCGGCTTCGACATTGCCGGCAGCTTCGGCGGCCATTCGAGTTGTGTGCAGATCGAACCCGCCAGCGGCGAGTATGTGATCTGCGACCTCGGCAGCGGCGCCCGCCCCCTCGCCGGCCACTATCTGGCGAATGCCAAAGGCAAGCCGCAAACCTACCATGTGTTCATGTCCCACCTGCACTGGGACCACATCATGGGCTTCCCCTTCTTCACCCCGGTGTATATCCCGGGCAACCGCATCATTGTCCATAGCTGCCACGCCGAAGCCAAGTATGCCTTCCGCCGCCAGCAGGCCGCGCCTTCCTTCCCGGTGGACTTCGACCAGCTCGGCGCCCAGATCGAATTCCGCGTTCTGGAGCCGGGGCAAAGCTACGACATCGCCGGCCTGCGCGTCAGCGCCAAGAAGCAGCGCCACGCCGGCGATTCCTACGGCTGGCGCTTCGAGGAAGGCGACAAGGCCCTGATCTACACCACGGACTCCGAGCACCAGATCGACGACCAGGAAGAACGCCATGCCTTCGTGGATTTCTTCCGCAACGCCGACCTGGTGATCTTCGACGCCATGTACTCCCTTGCCGATGCCATCTCGGTGAAGGCCGACTGGGGCCATTCCAGCAACATCGTCGGCGTCGAACTCTGCCAACTGGCGGCGGCCAAGCGCTTCTGCCTCTATCATCACGAACCGGCCTACGACGACACCCAGATCGCCCGCGTCCTCGCCGATACCCGCCGCTTCGAGGAACTCACCCGCGAAGGCCGCCCGCCCCTGGAAGTGATCGCGGCCTGGGACGGCCTCGAAGTCAGCCTCTGAACACCCCGCCATGAGGCGTCTCCTCGCCCTGCTGCGCAATGTCTTCCAGGCCGGGCGTGGCCGTCCCGCCGCCGTCGGCCTGCTCGCCGCCGTGCTGCTCGGCGTCGCTTTGTTCCCCGACCTGCCGCCCCTGCGCAGCGGACGCCTGGTCCTCTTCGACAGCTACCAGACCTGGATGCCGCGCCAGCGCATCTCGCAGGATGCGGTGGTGGTGGAGATTGACGAAGCCACCCTCGGCGCCCTCGGCCAGTGGCCCTGGCCGCGCACCTATATCGCCGCCCTGATCGACGCCATCGCTGCCAGCGGCCCGGCGGCCATCGGCCTCGACATGTATTTCCCCGAGGCCGATCACAGCTCCCCCGAAGCCCTGGCGGAATTCCGCACCGACCTCAGCGTCGCCACGCGCCAGGCTCTCGGCCGCTTGCCCTCCAATGACCACATCCTTGCCGCCAGTCTGAATCAGGCGCCCACCGTGCTCGGCGTCGCCGGCTTCGCCTTCCCCACCCACGCCACCCGCGCCGGGCTGCTGGGCGCGCCGATGGAGGTCGATGCCGACATACCCTCGCGTCTGAACCACTACCCCTACGTGTTGTCCAGCCTGCCCGAATTGCAGGCGGCAGCCAGGGGCTGGGCGCTGCTCTCGGCGGAACCGGAGAAAGGCGTGGTGCGGCGCGTACCTCTGATCGCCGCCATCAGCGACGGTCGCCAGGTCGTACCGGCCCTGACCTTGGAGATGCTGCACGTCGGCCGCAAGGCCAAGACCCTGGCGGCCCACGACACGCCCCAGGGCATCGCCGTGGCGATCGACGACTTGCCGGTGGCCCTCGAAACTAACGGCGAGGCCTGGGTGCATTTCAGTTCCGGCGACGACAGCCGCCAGCGTAGCATCTCGGCCCTGGCGATACTCAAGGGCGAGGTGCCGGCCGAGCGCTTGGCGGGAAAATATGTGTTGCTGGGCCTCACCGGTATGGGGCTACAGGATCAGATCGTCACCCCCCTCGGCGACCGCCGTCCCGGCGTCGATGTCCATGCCGAGCTGATCGAGAGCGTTCTCGACGGCCACTTCCTGCGCCGCCCGCCGGCCCTGCGCTGGACCGAGCTCGCCCTGCTGCTGGTGGGCGGCCTGTTCCTGATCTGGGCGGTGCCCAACGTCAAGCCGCGCATCGCCACTTTCCTCGCCACCATCCTGTTCGTGGTGCTGTTCGGCTCCGGTGTCATTCTCTTCAAGACGACCGGGCTGCTGCTCGACGCCGCCAGCGTCTTCGCCGGCCTAAACGTCGTCTTCGGCAGCCTGCTCGGCAGCGTCTTCATCGAGACCGACCGCCAGCGCCGCCAGGCCGAGGCCGCCCTGCAACGGGAAAAGGAAGCCGCCGCCCGCGTTGCCGGCGAACTCGCCGCCGCGCGCCGCATCCAGCTCGGCTCCCTGCCCAGGGCCAGCGAACTCTTCGCCCGCGAAACCCGTTTCCAGGTAGCCGCCCACCTGGAGCCGGCACGGGAAGTGGGCGGCGATCTCTACGACTTCTTCATGCTCGACGCACGCCGCCTGTTCTTCGTCGTCGGCGACGTCTCCGGCAAGGGCCTGCCCGCCAGTCTGTTCATGGCGGTGGCGAAGGCTCTGGAAAAGAGCGTCGCCCTGCGCGACGGCGGTAGTACGGTGGGCATCGAAACCATCGTCGCCACCGCCAACAAGGAACTCTCGCGGGAAAACCCGGAGATGTTGTTCGTCACCCTGCTCGCCGGCATCCTCGACGCCGAGACCGGCGCCGTCGAAATGGTCAACGCCGGCCACGACGCCCCCTGGCGCCTACGCGCCGACGGCAGCCTGGAACAGATGAGCGGCGAAGGCGGCCCGCCCCTGTGCGTCCTCGACGACTTCCCCTACCCGGCCCAGCGCTTCACCCTCGCCGCCGGCGAAACCCTCTGCGTCGTCACCGACGGCATCACCGAAGCCATGAACAGCAAAGGCGAACTCTACGGCACCGCCCGTCTCGAAGCCGCTTTCAAGAACATGGCAGTAAACACCAGCGCCGATGCCCTGCTCCACGCCCTGCGCGAAGACGTCAGCCGTTATGTGGATGGCGCGGAAGCGTCGGATGACTTGACGCTGCTGGTGATACAGCGCCCGATAACGGGCCAAGAATAAAAATCCCCTCGCAGCCTTCCGGCCGGGAGGGGACGATGCGTCACCCAATCCGCTTCAGCGGATATTGATCTCGACGCGGCGGTTTTTGGCTTCGGCGACGTCGTCCGCCGTGGCGACCAGGGGCTCGCGTTCGCCGCGACCTGCCACATCGAGGCTGGTGGCCCGGATGCCGGCGGCGGTGAGAACATCCTTCACGGTCCCGGCGCGCTTGAGGGATAGGGCGTCGTTGTCTTCCAGCTTGCCGACCCGGTCGGTGTGGCCGATGGCGGTGATCTCGGGGGCGGGGCGGCGGGCCAGTTCGGCCTTGAGCTGATCCAGCACCGGCTTGGACTCGGGAGTGAGTTCGGTGGCGGAGCCGGAGACGAAATTCACCACAAAGGACACCGGCCGCGGCGGCTGCGCGCCGAGGGCGCTGCCGTAGCGGGCCTTGACGCCGGCGGCATCTTCCTGGCGCGGGGCGATGGCGCCATCAGCGCCAACATCGGCAGCGGCATAGGAGGTGTTGAGCAACTTCTCGCCGCCCTTGGCCTTGATGACCACGGCGCCGGAAGACTGGCCGTCGGGGCCGGGCAGCAGCACGACACGATCCGGCGGCGGCGACTGGAGCCAGATGGCGAGGGCGGTGGCGGCGGCGAATACGGTGATCGGTTCCATGTTCAGTCGTCCTGGCCGTTGGCTTCGATGATGAACTCGGTGCCGCGCACACCGAGGGTGACGGAGTTGGTGCGGAAGTTCACCGCATCCGGCGAGGCCTTGGCGATCTTGCCCGAGATCACGGCGAGGGTGCCGCGCTTGAGGGAGGCGTCAAGGGCGCCTTCGTGGGTGGTCGGGTTGAAGGCGAACTTGTCGAGGGAGAGGCTGGAATTGGGGCCGGCGGAAAGCATGGTGTTGTCGCGCAGGGTGAGGCCGACACTGCCGTCGGCGCCGGTGGTGACTTTGTCGGCGGCCTGCACCTTGAAGCCGGGCGCGGCGGCGAGTTTCTGGCCAGCGCGCAGGACGCTGACGCTGCCCTGCACGGTCTTGATGGTGCCGGCGTCTTCAATCGCGAAAGCCGGCAATGCAAAGCCGAGGCCCAGCGTGGCGGCGATGAGGAATGATGTCTTTTTCATGTGAGCGCTCCCATGGTCTAATTGCTGCAATGAGTCCCGTGATCCAACAATTCTCTGCCGAACTGAACCAGCTGCCGCTGGCGGTCGGCTTCGCCAGTCGGGCCTGCGCCGAGGCGGGTCTGCCGCCCGACGCCTGCCTGAAAGCGGAACTGGTGATCGAAGAACTCTTCTCCAACACCGTCCGCCATGGCTATGGCATCAGCACCGCCGGCCAGGAGCGGCCGATCTGGATCAGCATCATCCGCGACGACGACAGCGTCATCATAAGCTATCAGGACGCCGCCGCCCACCACAATCCGTTGGTGGAAGACCCCGACCTGGCGGAGCGCACCGTGGCGCGGCGTCATATCGGCGGCCTCGGCCGGGTGCTGGTGCGCGACCTGCCCGAGGACGTGAGCTACAGCGTTGAGGATGGCTGCAACACGGTGCGCTTTCGTCTCGGCAAATAGATTTAAGCACGGCGGATTTCACGGCGACGCGGCGCGAAAGTAAAACATTCGCCGGCCGCCTGGCCGACACCTTGATGGTGCACGTCGCTTAAGCGATGCCCAACAGTTCCACCTCGAACACCAGGGTGGCATTGGGCGGAATCACGCCGCCGGCGCCACGGGCGCCGTAGCCGAGATTGGGCGGAATGGTGAGCTTGCGGGTGCCGCCCACCTTCATGCCCTGAACGCCTTCGTCCCAGCCGGCAATGACGTGGCGGGCGCCAAGGGCGAACTCGAAGGGTTCATCGCGATCCTTGCTCGAATCGAACTTGCTGCCGTCGGTGAGCCAGCCGGTGTAATGCACCGAAACATGGACGCCAGCCTTGGCTTCGTCGCCGCTGCCGACGGTGAGGTCTTCGATAATCAGGCCGCTGGCGGTGGTAATGGTGTTTTCGCTCATGAATTCATTCCTCGAAATGGGGCCGCCATTATGGGGCAATTATTCCGCCGCTTCACACCCGACGGGAGGCAGGTTGGATGTCATGCGGATCGAAATCAACATCACCGCCAGCGATCCCGGATATACCTCCTCAGGCGGCAACCAGTTCTTGTAGGCCGGAGCGTCAACGCCGAACCCCTTGGCTCCGAAGTAAAAGCCGAAGCGTCCATGCCGCAGGGCGATGTACGGCAACAAGGGCAGGCCAAGCCAGAAGTTGATGACGCGCGTGAAATACGGCGGCTGAAACCAGTTGCCTTTACCCAGAGGATAAATGACGTTGCCGCCGCGAAAGGCGATCAGAACCCCCTCTTTCACCGGGAAAGGCGTGGTGAGCGGCTGATCGGGACGATTGGTCCAGCCCTGGATGACTTTCGTACGCTAAGTTCCTAACACAGCGGGGCGAAACAGGATCGCCACATCCTCCGGCGGCACGGGGCGCGAGAACCAGTAGCCCTGAAACAGGTGGCAACCGAGGTTAAGCAATATGGCCAATTGGGCGTCATTCTCGACGCCTTCGGCGAGGGAGTCCATTTCGAGAGAGCGGGCGAGGCCGATGACGGCGGAGACGATGGCGGCATCGTCACGGTCATCGCACAGGTCGCGCACGAAGCTCTGGTCCACCTTGAGCTTGTGCACCGGAAAGCGCTTGAGGTAGTTGAGGGATGAATAGCCGGTGCCGAAGTCGTCGATGGCGAGGCGCACACCGAGAGCGGCGAGTTCTTCCAGTTTCAGCCGCGTTTCCTCCAGATCCTGCATCAGGCTCGATTCGGTGATTTCGAGTTCGAGCAGGGTGGCGGGCTGACCGGTTTCGGCCAGGATGGCGCGCACCGACTCGACCAGATTCTTCTGGCGGAACTGGCGCGGCGAGAGGTTCACCGACACCGGCACCATCGGGTAGCCCTCCTCCTGCCAGACACGATTCTGGCGCAGGGCCTCGCGCAACACCCATTCGCCGATGGGCAGGATGAGACCGGTCTCCTCCGCCACCGGAATGAACTCGCCAGGCGAGATCATTCCCTGCTGCGGATGCTTCCAGCGCACCAGGGCCTCCATGCCGCAGACGCAGCCGCGATCCAGATCCACCAGGGGCTGGTAGTGCAGCAGCAGTTCATTATTCGCCAGGGCCACCCGCAGCCGTTGTTCGATCTCGAAGAACCGGGCCGCCTCCTCGTTCATGCGCGGCGTAAAAAACTCAAAGGTGTTCCGCCCCCGCGCCTTGGCGTGGTACATGGCGGTGTCGGCGCTCTTCATCAGGGCGTAGGCTTCAGCGCCATCGTCCGGATAGACGGCGATGCCGATGGAGGGCGTGGCGCGCAGTTGATGGCCGTCAATCTCCACCGGCGGCGCCAGGGCGGCGATGATCTTCTCCGCCACCATTACCGGCGCGTCGGGACTTTCAATCTCGTGCAGGATGACGACAAATTCGTCGCCGCCGAGACGCGACACGGTATCGACGGCCCGCACCACCCGCGTCAGACGCTGGGCCACCTGTTTCAGCAACTCGTCGCCGACAGCGTGGCCGAGAGTGTCGTTGATGGTCTTGAAACGGTCAAGATCGAGAAACATCAGGCCGACGCGATGGCCGTAACGGCGGGCGCCAGCCAGGGTTTGCTCGATGCGGTCGAGCAGCAGGGCGCGGTTGGGCAGGCCGGTGAGGGAGTCGTGATGGGCGATCTGCCACACCCGCTGCTCGGCCTGTAGGCGCTCGAACACTTCGGCCTGGAGCTTGGCATTGGCGGCCCCGAGTTCCGCCGTGCGTTCCTCGACGCGATGCTCCAGTTCGTCGCGGGCGCGATTGAGGGCATCCTCCGCCTCGCGGCGCTCGGTGACATCCTCGATGATCCAAACGATGTCGACGACGTCGTCGGTCTTCTTCGACATGCGGCCGGTGGAGCGCATCCAGCGGTCCCTGCCGTCCTTGCAGCGCGACTTGACCTCGGCCACAAACGACTGGCCGCGACCGAAGGCCTCGTAGGCCAGGCCCCCGAAGCGGGCGAAGGATTCATCGCTGACATGAAGATCGCGGGCGCTCTTGCCGATCAGTTCCCCCGGACCGTAGCCGAAAATTTCTTCCAGCTTGCGGTTGCAGCGCATCACCACGCGGTTGCGCACGAACATGATGCCGACAGCGGCATTGTCGAAAATCAGCCCGTGTTCTTCCAGCGCCTGGCGCGTCTGAGCCTCGCGCTCGCGCTGGGCCGTCACATCCTCCATGATCCAGATCGTGCCCTTCTGGGGATGAGCGGGGTCCACCGATTTGGCGGAGATGCGGCACCAGAACAGGCTGCCGTCCTTGCGCTTCATTTGAATCTCGGTACTGAACGACCGACCCGCGCTCAAGGCCGGCCCAGCTTCCTTGCCCAGGGCGAGATAGGCCTCCTCGGACGGATACAGGGCCGCCCCCGGCAGGCCGATGAACTCCTCCATGGAGTAGCCGAACATCTGCCCACAGAGGGGATTGGCCTGGACCAGAGTGCGATTGCGGGAAAACAGGATGCCCACCGTGGCATTTTCCAGAATCGCCTGAAGCTCCAGCAGGGTCTGGGCCGTCGAAGCCACGCCGCTTCTCTTGGGCGGGGACTTCGGGGCGTTAGGCATGAGCACTCTCCAGGACCTTGAGTAGCGCGGCCGTGTCGTCCCGGCCCCAACCCTGCGCCATCAGCGCGTTGAGCTGTTGCCAGACCTGGGCCGCTACAGGCAGCGGCAGCGGAGCGGGCAGACTCGCCGCTTCGGCCATCAGAATAGCGTAATCCTTGTGATGCAGGCGCGCCTCGACGCCGGCGGTGAAGTTGCGCTCCGCCATGCGGCCGCCGAAAACATCGAGCACCCGCGAGCCCGCCGAGCCGGCCAGCATCGCCTCGCGCACCCTGGCGAAATCGACGCCGCTGGCCGCCGCCAGGGACGCCGCCTCAGCGCAGGCCTGAATCGCCGCCACCATCACCATCTGGTTGCAGGCCTTCGCCACCTGGCCGGCGCCGTTGCCGCCGACATGGACGATGGTCTTGCCGAGCACGTTCAACAGCGGCCGCACCCGTTCCAGCACCGCCGCATCGCCGCCAACCATAATGGAAAGGCTTGCAGCGTGGGCGCCGACACTGCCGCCGGACACCGGGGCATCGAGCATGTGGACGCCCTTCTGGGCCAGCCGTGCGGCGATGTAGCGCGCCGTGGAGGCAGCGATAGTGGAAAAATCCACCAGCACCGAACCGGGTTTCATACCGTGAATCAAGCCGTTCTCGCCCAGGGCGATGGCCTCAACATCAGCGCTGCCGGTGACATTGGTGAACACCACATCGGCCTGAGAGCCAAGCTGGACGGGGGTTTCAGCGATGCCAGCGCCAAGAGCGCCAATTGACGCGGCCTTCGTGGCATCCCGCGCCCAAACGCCCACTTCATGGCCTGCCGCGAGCAGGTGCTCCACCATGGGCCGCCCCATGGCGCCGAGACCGATGAAACCGAGTTTCACAAAAAGCCCCCCAAGGGCTTGAACCACAGAGACACAGAGGCACAGAGAAAACCTGCAAGAGAAAGTACTTCGCCTTCCTCTGTGTCTCTGTGCCTCTGTGGTGAAGAATTTTGTTTCATTGCTTCCCGCCGCTCAGTCCTTCAAGCAGCTTTAAGGCAGCAATGGAGTCCTCCTCGCCCATGCCGCTGCCGACGATAGCGTTGAACAGTTGCGCCGTGGCCGCCGAGGAGGGCAGCATGAGACCGAGGCGATGGGCTTCCTCCATGACGATGCGCAAATCCTTCTGGTGCATCCAGGCCTTGAAGCCGGGCTTGAAGTTGCGATCAAGCATGCGCTGGCCGTGGTTCTCCAGAATCTTCGAGTAGGCGAAACCGCCCAGCAGCGCTTCGCGCACCCTGGCCGGATCGACGCCGCTTTGTGCCGCGAAGTTGAAGGCTTCGGCCACGGCCATGACGCCGACGCCGGTGAGTATCTGGTTGCAGGCTTTGGCCACCTGACCCGCACCGCAGGGGCCGATCAGGGTCACCGCCTTGCCCATCTTCTCGAACAGCGGGCGGACCTTCTCGAACACCTCGGACTTGCCGCCGACCATGATGGTCAGCGCCGCGTTGATCGCCCCCACTTCGCCGCCGGAGACGGGGGCATCAAGGAATTCGATGCCTTTGGCGGCGAGATCAGCGCCGATCTCGCGCGCGGTGTTGGGGTTGATGGTGGACATGTCGACCACGATCAGCCCTGCCCTCGCGCCGGATGCGAGACCGCCTTGGCCGAGGCAAACCTCACGCACGTCGGGGCCGTCGGCGACCATAGTGAACACCACGTCGGCATGGCGCGCTACCTCGGCGGCCGAGATGTGGGCGTGAGCAGCCACGTCCTTGAAGGGTTCGGAGGCCGGTCGCCGCGCCCACAGATGCAGTTGATGGCCGGCCTTGGCCAGATGCAATGCCAGAGGCCGCCCCATGAGGCCGAGGCCGATGAATCCGATGTTCATGCTTTCACTCCCAAAGGCTTATTCATGTCCACCAGCCGGAAGCGTTTGCGGCCCGGCAGGCGGTAGGTTTCAAAATCGTTGCGATCGAGGGTCCATACGCTGGTGACGCCGGTGCGCATGGACGCAACGACGAGGGAGGCATCAGCCAGGTCCATGGGGCGGTCGGCGTAGCGCTCCATCCAGTCGGTGGCCTGGGTCAGTTCGTCCTGGCCGAAGGGGAGAATTTCGAGGCCGCCGGACTCGGCCCAGCGCAGCATGGCAATGGCAGCGGGCACCGAAGGTGCGAGATGAGAAAACTCCGTGAGCACCGCCCAGGTGGTGATGAAATGACCACGAAATTCATTGAACCAGGCCGTGCAGGTCGGATGGAAGGTATCCCGCCGCGTTGCCAGGGCCACCAGGGGGCCGGTATCGACGAGAACCTTCACCGCTTGTGCTTGGCGCGGATGGCGGCCTTCACCCGTTCCTTGTAGTTGCCACTTTCGCCGGTGCCCTCGAAGCAGCCGATGAATCCCGCCTCCACGGCCAGCTCGTAGGGCGTCTTCTCCTGAACCGGGGGCGTCAAGTGGGTTTCCAGCAGGTCGATGATGACCTCAGACTTGGTCTTCTTGTGCTCGACGCAATAGGTGGCGAGAGCCTGCTCGACACGGAGAGGAAGACGAACGGTGGTAGACATGGCGACGCTCCGGCATTGAAACCGTATTAACGGTAATACAAGAGTCACCAAAAAGCAAATCGCGCCGGACAGGATGGCCCTGCCCGACGCGATGGATGTCAGCCGATCAGCGCTTGATCGGCGGTTCGATCAGCCGGATCAGCCAGAAATCGCCTTGGTAATCAGCGGCACCAGCGCCTCGGGCAGCTTGAGCTTGCCGGAGAGGGCGAAGGCGTGGCCGGCGTCAGACATTTTCTTCCAGGTCTTGCGGATGATGTCGAGCCACTTCTCTTCCGAGTAGTCGCCCTTCTTGCCGGCGAATTCGAGCATGTAGTACTCGATGAACACCAGGTCGGCCACGTCTTCCAGCATCTGGCTCTCGGCATTCACCTTGAGGGCTTTCTTGCCGACGGCGGTCTTCACGCGCTCGATGATTTCGTCGTCGTAGCCGGCCTGCTGCATCAAGGTAGCGGCGGTTTCAGCGTGGAACTTGTAAAGGCCGGTGCGCCATTGCAGGTAGCCCTGGCGGTCCATCGGGTAGCTTTCGCGCGGCGTCTTCCAGCGCTGAATATGCTGGGCGCGCACGGCCAGTTGCACGGCCTCGGAGGCCTCGGGGGCAAAGCGTTGCAACATCTCGCTCATGCGGCGACCGTAGAGCAACTCACGCGGCACGGTCTGGCCGCTGGCGGGGTCGGTGTCGGCGCGGGGATCCTCGGCATTGGCGGCATCGAAGAGGGCAATGGCTTTTTCAAAACGGGCGGAATCGGTAATGTTCGGCATGGGGGTCAGCCTCCTTTCATTCCGGATTGTATCCGCCTCCGCGTTATACTTCCCGCCCTTGTTTGGCGCCCTTCCTCCTCCATGTCCGACCCCCAGCTCAGTCCCGAGCACATTCGCCTGCTGATCGAGCACGACGCCGGACGCGCCTGGGGCCGCTACGGCGACTACCGCATCACCAGCCACTTCCAGCCCATCCTCAGCCTCGCCCATTGCCGCGTGGTGGGTCATGAGGGCCTGCTGCGCGCCTACCGCGACGACGGCGGGGCGATTCCGCCGCCGGTGCTGCTGGAGGAGGCGGAACGCAAGGGCGACCTGGTACATGTGGACCGCCTCGCCCAACTGCTCCATGCCGTCAATCGCGGGCCGGGGGAACCGGGACGCTGGCTGTTCCTCAACATGCACCCGGAGGCTTTCATCCAGGCCCGGGCCGATGCTGCCGGCCCCTTCATGGCGTCAATGCTGGCGCGGGAGGGACTGGCGCCGCGCCAGGTGGTGATCGAGGTGCTGGAGCAGTCGATCCGCGACCAGATGCGCTTTGCCGACACCGTGCTCTACCTGCGCGAACAGGGCTTCCTAATCGCCCTCGACGACTTCGGCGCCGGCCATTCCAACTTCGACCGGGTGTGGGAAATCAAGCCCGAGATCGTCAAACTCGACCGCAACTTCGCCCTGCGCATGGAAAGCGACCCGACGGTGCGGCGGCTGATGCCGGGCATCGTCAGCCTGCTCCACGAGGCCGGCTCCCTGGTGTTGTTGGAAGGCATCGAGACTGCCGAGCAGGCGCGCATCGCTCTCGATTCGGACATCGACTTCGTCCAGGGCTACCACTTCGCCCGTCCGGCGCCGGCCACCGATGGCGACAGTGCCGCGCTACAGCCGGTCTCCGATCTCTGGGACGCCTTTTCGACGCGGGAACAAGCCGGGGTCCAGGAGCACCGGGAAAGAATCGCCCCCTACCAGAATGCCATCGGCTACGCCTCGGTGCTGCTCTCGGCCGGTCGTTCCCTGGAAGAGGCCTGCCAGGGCTTTCTCGAACTGCCCCGCGCCGAGCTGTGCTACGTGCTCGATCACGAAGGACGCCAGGTCGGCGCCAACGTTCTCGCCCCCCACGCCAATGGACGCGGCGACCCGCGCTTCGCGCCGATTGCCGGTGCGCCCCAGGCGCGCTGGTCGCGCCGCCCCTACTTCCGCCGCGCCGTCGGCCAGTTCGGCAAGGTGCAGGTGACGCGACCCTACCTCTCCTCGGCCAGCGCCCACATGTGCCGCACCCTCTCCATCAGCTACCGCCACAACGACGCCCTGTTCGTGCTCTGCGGCGACATCGGCGGCGAATAGCTGCTACTCAATACTCGTCCCGCATCCGTTCCAGATACGCCGCCACGTCGCGGCCCGCCATGGGACGACCCATCAGGTAACCCTGGGTTTCCTTGCAGCCGTGTTCGAGCAGGAAGGCCTGCTGGTCGGCGGTTTCCACTCCCTCCGCGACGACGCCCAGATTCATGGCATGGGCCAGGGAAATGACGGCGCGGACGATGGCGGCATCGTTGGTATCGTGGGCGAGATCACGAACGAAGGAACGGTCAATCTTGACCCGATCGACGGCAAAGGCCTTGAGGTAGGTGAGAGACGAGTAGCCGGTGCCGAAGTCATCCAGGGTCAGGCTGACGCCGAGTTCCTTGAGGCGACGCAAGGTTTCCAGGGTCTGTGGTGAGCGGGCCAGCAACACGCTCTCGGTGATTTCCAGTTCCAGGCGCTCCGGGTCCAGGTCGTACATGGCCAGCGCATCGGTGACGCACTCCAGCAGGTCGGGCTGATTCACCTGGTGCGGCGAGAGATTGATGCCGACGCGGAACACCCCGAGGCCTTCATCCTCCCAGCGCCGCATCTCGCGGCAGGCAGTACGCAACACCCAGCAACCCAACTGCAGGATGAGGCCGGTTTCTTCGGCAATGGGAATCACCAGATCCGGGCCGACCCAGCCCCGCTCCGGGTGGGGCCAACGCAGCAGGGCCTCCCAGACCACGATCTCGCGCGCATGAACATCGAACTGGGGCTGAAAATGCAGCTCGAAGCCGTCGTGCTCCAGGCTGTGGCGCATATCCTGTTCGAGCCGCAGCCGGTCCTGCATGGCGGCGTTCATTTCCGCCGTGAAGAAGCGCCAGGTGTTGCGGCCGGCCTCCTTGGCCTGGTACATCGCGGCGTCGGCATTGCGCATCAGGGTGTCGATGTCTTCGCCGTCGTTCGGATACAGACTGATACCAATGGAGGGTGGCGTGTGGAGATTCTTGCCCTCGATCTGGATCGGCTGGTTGAGGGCCTCATGCACCTTGCGCGCCACCGCCACCGCATCCTCGGCACTCTCCATTTCCTCCAGCAGCAGCACGAACTCGTCGCCGCCAAGACGCACCACCGTGTCGGTGGCGCGCACACAGGCGATCAGCCGCCGCGCCACTTCCACCAGCAGACGGTCGCCGACCTGATGGCCGAGGCTGTCGTTCACGAACTTGAAGCGATCGAGGTCGATCAGCATCACCGCCAGTCCGGTATCGCGGCGACGCCCGGAGCCGATCAGCTGGCGCCCCCGCTCTTCCAGCAGACGACGGTTGGGCAGACCGGTGAGGTGATCGTGCTCGGCTAAGTAGCGGATGCGGTTCTCGTGTTCCTTGCGTTCCGAAATATCGGAGAACAGAGCAACAAAATGGGTCACCCGCTCGCCCTCACGCACGGCGTTGATGGTGGTCCACTTGGGGTAGATGCTGCCGTCCTTGCGCTTATCCCAGATTTCGCCCTGCCAGCGCCCTTCCGTCATCAGGGTGTGCCAGAGGGCGGCGTAAAAGGTCGAATCATGGCGGCCCGACTTGAGTAGGCGCGGCGTGTTGCCTACCGCCTCGTCGGGACGGTAGCCGGTGATGAAGGTGAAGGCGGGATTAACGCTGAGAATTACCCCGCTGGCGTCGGTGACCAGAATCGCCTCGGCGCTGTACTCGAAGACCCGGTCGGAGAGCATCAGCTTGCGCTCCGCCAAACGACGCTGGGTGATGTCCTGGAGCGTCAGCATGGTCAACTCGCCGCCGCCGTAGTCGTGGATGCAGGAGAAATTCAAAATCGCCGGAAAGCCTGCCGCTGCGCCAGGCGTCACCACCTGAGCCTCGAAGGGGCCGAAATCGCCGGACTGGGTATAGCTCCCCACCGGGACGTTCGGCTGCCCACACTCGTCCAGCAGGGTGATGAATTCCTCCAGAGGCTGCCCGAGGGCCTGCGCTTCGCTAACGCCGAGCAAGACCTCGGCATGGGGATTCACGAAGCGCACCGGATAGGGATAGCTGGTGCCAACGCCCACCACGCCCTCGGCAATCGCCCGCATCATGGCGCGGGAGAGATCATTGGCCTCGGCACGGGCCGACTCTGCGGCCAAATCGCGCCGCGCCGTGATGTCCATCTGGATGCCGGAAAAACGGATCGGCTGCCCGGCCGCATCCCACTCCGTCACCTGGCCCCGGTCCAGCACCCACATCCAGCGCCCGTCGCGGCCGGCAAGCCGGTATTCGGCTTCGTACTGGCTGCTGCGCCCCGCCAGATGATCCGCCATGGCGGACTCCATGAGGGCCAGGTCGTCGGCATGGATACGTGATTTCCAGCCACCAATACCCGGGGGGAACTCCTCGCAGGAATAGCCCAGCTTGCCGACGCAGCGGTTGTTGTAGATCACCTCGTCGGCAGGGATGTGCCAATCCCAGGCGCCGACGTCGGCGCCCTTGAGCACAAAGGCCAGACGTTCCTCGCTGCGACGCAGTTCCTCCTCGGCGCGCTTGATGTCGTTAATGTCTGAGAAGGAGGTCACCACCGCCAGGGGGGTGCCGCCCCCCGGCGGCAGCACCGGTTCGCAATTCACCGAGGTCCAGGTCAGGCCGCCATCCGGCAGCAGCAGCCCCATCACCACGCCACGTACCGACTCCCCGGTGGCGAGAGTGCGCGCGGTCGGATGCTCTTCGGCGGCGAACGGCCGGCCGTCTTCATGCACTGCCAGCAGACGCGCTTCGCCATCGACGCTATGGGAAAGCAGATCCGCCTCGGAAATACCGAGGATGCGCTGGGCTGCCGGATTGGCGGTAATCACCCGGCCGTCCACCGAACGCACGATGACGCCCTCGGCCATGGACGAAACCACACTGCGGTAGCGCTCCTCGCTCTGGCGCAGGGCGCCTTCGAGTTCGCGCTGCTTGCTGATATCGCGGGCAACGCCCAGATAACCACGGATCGAGCCGTCGCGTTTGCGCAGAGTGGTGACCGACAGCAGCACCGGCACCCGGGAGCCGTCGCGGCGGATGTAGGTCCATTCCCGTTCTTCGGCAACGCCGTGCAGGCTCTTGGTGACGAACACCGCAAAACCCGGCGCAATGCTCTCGCCCACCTCCACGCTTAGACTGGCGGCGCGGGCTGCCACTTCCTCCGGGTCATGGAACAGGGCCGGCGTGAATTTGCCCACCAGTTCATCGGCCCGGTAGGCCAGCAAACGCTCGGCGGCCTTGTTAAAGCTGAGGATGGTGCCCTCGGGATCGGTGGCGATGATCGAATAGTTGGCGCCGTCGAGAATCGCCCGCTGCCAATCGGTCATGACGGACAAGGCTTCCTGGCGCTTGCCGCGCTCCAGCCCTGCCCCCACCCATTGCGCCATGAGCTGCAAAAAGTGCTGGTCCTCGTGGGAGAACTCCCGCTCCACCGGCGTCAGGCTGGAAAAACTCAGTGTGCCCCAGGCGTCGCCCTCGACTTTCACGCGGGCGCCGAAATAGGCCTCCTGACGGTAGGTCTCGAAGCAGGGATGGCGCTCCCAGCCGACACTGCTGGCACGACCGAAGCCAATCGGCTGCAGCGACTCGATAGTGCAGCTGCAATAGGTCTCGCCCAAAGGCAGCACATCACCCTTGCGTATCCCCATGGAAGCCGGCGCCACCGCCACCACCTCGAGCAAGCGGGTGGTGGCGTCGATCCGCGCCAGCATGCCCATGGAGAGACCGAAGGTCTCGCGACCAAAGGCGAGCAACCGCGCAACTTTCTCATCCAGGCCAAGATCGGCGTCGGATGTAATGCTGTAGAACGCGATCAAGCGCTGCGAGTCAGATGTCATGGTCAGTTATCAGAAGCCACTGGCCAGTTCTGGCAACACATCCGCCAAAATCCGGCCATAAGGCGAATGATCTTACCCGTGGATTATTTCTATTCCTAATGGCTGAATGCATTTGTCGCCTATAAATTCAGTACAAATTGCGTATAAACAATGCATTACAGAACATCACTTGCGACCTAACGCGGCCCAAAAATATCTGCCATCGACAAAAAATATGCCGAACGCCATAGATTGGGGATAATGGGCCAGAGCCTGCGACGAATGCCATGACAAAGTCTCCTATCCGCCTCTTTACCCTGGGCCTGGCCATGCTGGTGATGACCATCATCGCCAGCGTTCTCTATTGGAGCAGCCTCATCAATGCCCAGGAAAAGCTGCACCAGGAAACCCTGGCCGGAACCGGCCACCGGGCAGAACAGCTGGCCGATGCCGTCGCCCAGCAAATGGAGGCGTTGATCGGCACCATTGATTTCGCCACCCGCCAGCTCGGCAGCGAATACTCGGAGAAATCGCCACACGTTGACGAAACTGTCCGCGCCATCATGGACAGCTTCCCCGCCAATGCCATCACCCAGATCGGCATCATCAATGCCGAAGGAATGCTGGTCTACTCCAGCCTGGGCACTCCCAAGGGCGTCTATCTGGGAGACCGGGAGCACTTCAAGGTGCATCTGGCCTCCACCACCGCTGCCAGCGACCGGCTGTTCATCAGCAAGCCCGTGTTCGGCCGTGTTTCCCAGGCCTGGAGCATCCAGTTCACGCGGCCAATGCGCACCGGAGGGCGTTTTGTCGGCGTCGTCGTACTCTCCATTGCGCCCGGTTATTTGGCCAATCGCCTCTCCGCCCTGCATCTGGGCAACGACGACATTGTTTCGCTATTCCGTCCCGACGGCAGCTACCTGGCCCGTACCCAGGATCTCGCCAACGCCATGGGCAAGTCCGTGCCGGCCGACCGTCCCTTCCTCGGCGACCAGGCGCCGGCGAAGGGGCTGTTTCGGGCCGTCGCCGCCTTCGACAAGATTCCCCGTACCTATGCCTGGAAGCGCACGGACTCCTGGCCCTTAGTCATCAATGTCGGCCTCGCAGAGACGCCACACCTGTTCGCCATAGAAGAGGAAGCCAGCGACTCGCGCCGGCGTAACAGTATTGCCATTGCCCTGATTCTTCTCTTTGCGTCCGGCATTGCCCTGCTGCTGAAGCGCGTCGGTGAACAGCAGATATTGCTGCGGCAAAGCAATGACCGCTATCGCGGCTTCTTCGAGAGCAATACCGCCATCAAGCTGCTGATCGACCCGATTGACGGCCGCATCGTCGATGCCAACCCGGCCGCCGTGAACTTCTACGGTTATCCGCGCGAGACCCTGCTGGGCATGCACATCCAGCAGATCAACAGCCTGCCGCCGGCACGGGTGCAGGAGGAAATGGAGCAGGCAGGCCGGGAGCAGCGGCGCTATTTCAACTTCGTCCATCGCCTGGCCTCGGGGGAATTACGCGAGGTTGAGGTGTATAGCGGCCCCATCGTCGAGGCGGGCCGTAACCTGTTGCTCTCCGTCATTCACGATGTCACGGTCCGACGCGAACTTGAGCACCGCCTGCGGGAGAGCGAGGAACGCCACCGGGTGCTGGTGGAGACCATGGCCGAGGGGGTAATGCTGATTCGCCGCGATGGCACCATCACCGACTGGAACCACGCCATGCTGGCGATGCTCGGCGTAGACACCCAGGGTCTTCAGGAACGCCGCGTCGTGCTCCTTGACGCCAACGGCAACCGGGTTGCGGTGGAGAACTATCCCAGCCATCGCGCCAGCCGTGGCGAAACCCTCAACCACGAACTGTTCCAGGTGGCGCGGGAAGACGGCCAGCGCGCCTTCATTACCGTCAGCAGCCGCCCGCTGCATCACGATGGTGAAGAGGGGGCCTATGGCGCGGTTATTTCCTGCTCCGACGTCACGCCCCTGAAGCAGGCGGAGCAATCCCTGCAACTCGCCGACTCGGTGTTCCAAGGCGCCGGCGAGGCCATCGTCGTCTATGGCGCCGATCAGTGCGTGATTTCGGTCAATCCGGCCTTCACCGCCCTCACCGGCTTCACTCCGGTCGAGGTGGTGGGCAAGCCGCCCTACTGGATGATCGAGGAAAAGCAGCGCCAGCAGCTTGAGGTCGAACTCATCAGCCAGCTGCGCCGCACCGGCGAGTGGTCCGGCGACCTGCCCCATCTGCGCAAGGACGGCGGCCTTTTCCCGGCGGCCATGAAGATCACCGCGCTGCGCGACGCCGAGGGCACGCCCTATCGCTTTGTCGCCATGTTCAACGACGTCTCCGACCGTCGTCGCCGCGAGCAAACGGTCTGGCGCCAGGCCAACTTCGACGCCCTCACCGGCCTCGCCAACCGCAAGCTGCTGGAAGACCGGCTGGCGCAAATCCTCGCCCAGGCGCGACGCCGCCATTCTCATGTCGCCCTGCTGTTCGTGGACCTGGATAAATTCAAGCCGGTGAACGACCAGTACGGTCACGCTGCCGGCGACGAACTACTGCGCCAGGTGGCGCGACGCATGGAAAACAGCCTGCGGGAGGAAGACACCATCGCCCGTCTCGGCGGCGATGAGTTCGTCGTCGTGCTGCCCTCGTTGCACCAGCCCACCATGGCGGACAAGACCGCCGAGAAACTGGTAACGGTACTTTCCGAACCCTTCAAGATCGGCGAGCACTACGTCGAGATTTCATGCAGTGTCGGCATCGCCATGTTCCCGGAGGATGCAGGGGATACAGATGAACTTCTGGCCCGCGCCGACGCCGCCATGTACCAAGCCAAGGAAGCCGGCCGCGCCACCTGGCGCCACGGCTAACGAAGCTGTAGAAAAATGTTCTTCATCCCCGCATTCTGCGGTGAACCAAATGGGATATCAAGAGTCACAGATCCATCCCGTTTGGAACATCTGCCATGGCCCGCTACAAGCCCATCGACACCG
>Ga0316605_10000148_pt1 | contig 65519 bp, 62 predicted proteins | sample OWC_soil_day20_n_FD_207666 | JGI IMG/M metagenome (GOLD analysis project Ga0316605, IMG submission 207666) | Wetland soil microbial communities from Old Woman Creek delta, Ohio, United States - OWC_soil_day20_noCT | ecosystem: Environmental > Terrestrial > Soil > Wetlands | place: USA: Ohio...
TGCGCAGGTACTGGCCGAGCAGATAGGCGGAGACGGCGCGAAACACGGTTTCCTCCTCGGTCGCCAGGGGCAGATGAAACCAGGCCATGGGCTTGAGAAAGGCGGTGCGGGGGCAACCGCTGACGGCTGAAACCAGACCCAGCACCGAGCCGCCGACGCGCTGGGCCGACGCCCGTCCGACCAGGCGGCGATGGCCCCACTCCACTTCCAGGGCGAGTTCGTCGTAGGACAGCATGGGGCCGATCACCCGTGTCACCGGAGCGATGCGGGCCGCCAGGGGACAGAGCGCAACCTGGGCCGGATTGAGGGGGCAGCCGGCGCACTGGTGAGAGCTGAGCGCAGTCCAGGGGTGAGCCTCGGCGACCGGTTCCAGGCACTCATGGCTGGCGGCATCGACCACCACCGCCAGTTCGTGATCGGCCTCGCCGGGACGGCCGATGTGGTAACGGAACTGGCGCGGTGCGTCCATTAAAAATCGACGTGGCTGGCCGGATCAACCCTTGCGATACACCTGGGCGCCGCTGGCGACGAATTCCACCGCCTTGGCTTCCATGCCTTTTTGCAGCGCCTCCTCTTCGGAAAGACCCTGGCTGGCGGCGAAGTCGCGCACGTCCTGGCTAATCTTCATGGAACAGAAGTGGGGGCCGCACATGGAACAGAAGTGGGCCTGCTTGGCGCCGTGGGCGGGCAGGGTTTCGTCGTGGAATTCCCGTGCCTTGTCCGGGTCGAGGCCGAGGTTGAACTGGTCTTCCCAGCGGAACTCGAAGCGCGCCTTGGACAGGGCGTTGTCGCGGGCTTGCGCACCGGGGTGGCCCTTGGCCAGGTCGGCGGCGTGAGCGGCGATCTTGTAGGCCATGATGCCGTCCTTGACGTCGTTCTTGTCCGGCAGGCCCAGGTGTTCCTTCGGCGTCACGTAGCAGAGCATGGCGGTGCCGTACCAGCCGATCATGGCGGCGCCGATGGCGCTGGTGATGTGGTCGTAGCCGGGAGCGATGTCGGTGGTGAGCGGGCCGAGGGTGTAGAAGGGCGCTTCCTTGCACCACTTCAATTGGAGGTCCATGTTCTCCTTGATCATGTGCATCGGCACATGACCGGGGCCTTCGATCATCACCTGCACGTCGTGCTTCCAGGCCACGTCGGTGAGTTCGCCGAGGGTCTTCAGTTCGCCCAGTTGCGCTTCGTCATTGGCGTCGTAGAGGGAGCCGGGACGCAGGCCGTCGCCGAGGCTGAAGCCCACGTCGTAGGCCTTCATGATTTCGCAGATGTCCTCGAAGTGGGTGTAGAGGAAGTTTTCCTTGTGGTGGGCGAGGCACCACTTGGCGAGGATGGAGCCGCCGCGGCTGACGATGCCGGTCATGCGGCCGGCAGTCAGGGGGATGTAGCGTAGCAACACGCCGGCGTGGATGGTGAAGTAGTCCACGCCCTGCTCGGCCTGTTCGACCAAAGTGTCGCGGAAGACTTCCCAGGTCAGGTCTTCGGCCTTGCCATCCACCTTTTCCAGGGCCTGGTAGATCGGCACGGTGCCGATCGGCACGGGCGAATTGCGCACGATCCACTCGCGGGTTTCGTGGATGTTCTTGCCGGTGGACAGGTCCATCACCGTGTCGCCACCCCAGCGGATCGACCAGGTCATCTTGTCCACTTCTTCCTGAATGGACGAGACGATAGGGCTATTGCCGATGTTGCAGTTGATCTTGGTGAGGAAGTTGCGGCCGATGATCATCGGCTCCACTTCCGGGTGGTTGATGTTGGCCGGAATGATGGCGCGGCCCCGGGCTACCTCGTCGCGCACGAACTCGGGGGTGATGCGGGAAGGCAGGGCGGCGCCGAAGCTTTCGCCCCGGTGCTGGCGGCGCAGGGCTTCCGGCAGCATCTCCAGGCGTTGGTTCTCGCGGATGGCGATGTATTCCATTTCCGGCGTGATAATGCCCTTGCGCGCGTAGTGCATCTGCGTCACGTTGGTACCGGCCTTGGCGCGCAGGGGCTTGCGCTTGAGGTCGAAGCGCAGGGCCGCCAGTTCCGGGTCGGTTTCCCGCTCGCGGCCGTAGTCTGAGGAGAGGCCGGTGAGTTCTTCCGTGTCGCCGCGCTCGGCGATCCAGCCGGCGCGCAACAGGGGCAGGCCCTGGCGGATGTCGATTTTCACCGCCGGGTCGGTGTAGGGGCCGGAGGTGTCATAGACCCAGATCGGCGGATTCGGCTCGTTGTCGGTGGGGGTCTGGGCGATTTCCCGCATCGGCACCTGGATATCGGGCCGGCTGCCGCTGACGTAGATTTTCTTCGAGTTGGGGAGGGGCTTGATTGCTGCCTCGTCCACATGGGCGCGGGCGGCGATGAATTGTTCGTTGGCGTTCATGGAAATCCCTAAGTTAGCCTGTCGAAGCTACTGGAAACGGGGGGGGAATGCAACCCGGCCGGAAATATGGAAATTGACCGTATTACGCTGTCTGGCGCGGAAATTCCCCTCAAGATTGCCGCCGTATCGCCGTTAGAGCCGAGAACCTCCATAAAGGTTGCTGCCGGGTTGTGACCTGGCGCGACCACCGATAGCAACAGGGGATGACCATGCGCGCAGTTCCTAGCAAGACCTTTTTTGCCCTCGCCGCCGCCGTTTCGGCCCTGGCCTTTCCCGTCGTCGGGGCGCAAGCCACCCGTTGGGAAGTGGTGACCAAATCCGGCGCCGACCGCATCGAAATCGACCTCGGCCGCGTCAAAGCCGACGGTGACAGGCAGGCGACCGCCTGGAGCCGTCTCTCGCGGGCAAAGGAAATGATTGACGAGCGGGGGCTGCGCTACACCGCCATTGAGGCCTTCAATCACTATGATTGCGGCCGCCAGACCTTTGCCACCCTGAAGCGTGTCTATCGCCGCGATGGTCAGCTGGTACGCGAGGAACTGGTCACCCCACCGGTATTTCTCGGCGTGGAAAAGGACGGTATCGACTCCAAGCTGCTGGCCCAGGCCTGCAAGCTCGCCGGTGTTGCCGAGACGCCGGCGGTGGACTCCAAGCCTGGCCCCATGTACGCGGACATGCGCAGCGAGGCGAAGACCAAGAGCCCGGCCGTGGCAAAGGTGGCTGATGCCCATGCCAAGCCGGAGGCGAAGGCCGAAGCCAAGACCGAGGCCAAACCCGAAGCGGCGAAGCCCGATGCCAAGGCCGACACGAAGGCTGACCCCAAGGCCAGCGTCGAGGTCAAGACGGGCGAAGTGATTGTTCCCAAGCGTTTCATCGAGTTGCCGAAGATCGACAAGTCGCAGATGGAGCAGCCGAAGGAGGCTGCCAAGCCCGCTGAGCCAACGGTGGAAAAGCCGGGCGCCAAGAGCCGCCAGGAACTGGAGCGCCAGTACGCCACTTCCGGCCCGAAGAAGGTGGTGGCGGCAAAGAAGAAGAAAGTCGAGCCGGTGCCGGAAGCTGTGGTGGAGCACCGTCACATCCACTGGGCCTACGAAGGCGAGGGCGCTCCGGCCAACTGGGGCAAGTTGCGCGGTGACTACACCACCTGCGCCACGGGAACCCGCCAGTCGCCAATCGACATCCGCGAAGGCATCAAGGTGGACCTGGAGCCGATCAAGTTCAACTACAAGCCGACCCAGTTTGTCGTCGAAGACAACGGCCACACCATTCAAGTCAGTATCGGCGAGGGCAGCACGATCACCGTCACCGGCAAGGAATACCAGCTGGTGCAGTTCCACTTCCATCGCCCCTCGGAGGAGCGCATCAACGGCAAGCCGTTCGACATGGTGATCCATCTGGTGCACAAGGACTACGACGGTCACCTGGCGGTGATCGCGGTGCTGCTCGAAAAGGGCAGCGAGCATCCGCTGATTCAGACCATCTGGAACTACATGCCGCTGGAAAAAGGCATGGCGGTAGATCCGCCCAACGTCGCCATCGACCCGCTGCGTCTGCTGCCGGAAAACCGCGCCTACTACACCTACATGGGGTCCCTGACGACGCCGCCCTGCACAGAGAACGTGCTGTGGATGGTGTTCAAGCAGCCGGTCCAGGTGTCGCCGGAACAGATCGGCGTCTTCTCCCGCCTCTACCGCAACAATGCGCGGCCGGTGCAGCCCGCCGCCGGACGGCTGGTGAAGGAGTCGCGCTAAACCTTTTGCTCATGGCGGCGAAAGCCACTCTCTGATGATGAAACACGCGAAAGGCGGCATAAAGACCCGCCCCCTCCCATCGTTTCCCCGTAAAGGGGACGCCGGATTCGTAAGGCGGCAAAGCCGCCAACGACTCCGCTGCCCCTCACGGGGGAGGCTATCAGTTTGCTCGCTGCGCTCGATATATCACCCAGCGCTCATTCCTGCTGTTTCACGCTAAACCTTCGCCAAGGCCTCGGACAAAAAGCCTTCGAGGCCCGGGTTGTCGGCCTGGGCGACATTGAAGCGCAGCCAGGGTGATGGCTGCATCTGGGGCCGGAAGACGTTGCCCGGCGCCAGCATGATGCCGGCGGCTGCGGCCTGGCGCGCCAGGGGCGCGGCGTCGGCCAGATGGGGCGCCTTGGCCCAGACGAACATGCCTCCCTTGGGTTCCGTATAAGGCTCCAGCCCGACCCGTTCCAGCATGCGCAGGGTCTTGCCGGTAGCCTCGGCGAGGCGGCCGTGGAGGCGGTCGATGTATTTGCGGTACTGACCTTCGATCAGCATTTGATACACCAGCCGCTCGGCAAACTCCGGCGTCGGCAGGGAGGTCAGGAGCTTGGCGTCGGCCAGGTCCGCAGCCAGGTCGGGGCGGCAGGCGAGGAAGCCGACGCGGAAATTGGCTGACAGCGTCTTGGAAAAGCTGCCGACGTAAATCACCCGTTCCAGCTGGTCGAGGGCCGCCAGGCGCGGCGTCGGCTGGGACTGGAAGTCGCTGTAGGTGTCATCCTCCACCACTACGAAGTCGTGCTGTTCCGCCAGCTTGAGCACCTGATGGGCGGCGGCGGCGGAGATGTTGGTGGCGGTCGGGTTGTGCAGCACCGAATGGGTGAAGAAGGCCTTGGGCTGGTGGTGTTGCAGCAGCTCGCGCATGGCCGCCACGTCGGGGCCGTCCTGGGTGCGCGGCACCCCGACCAACTGTGCGCCGTGGAGGCGCAGGTTGCCGAATAGGGTCCAGTAACCCGGATCGTCCACGAACACGCAATCGCCGGGCCGAATGAAATGGTGGGCCGCCAGCTCCAAAGCCTGGGTGGCGCCCAGGGTCAGGATGATCTGGCCCGGATCGGCGGCCACGCCCAGATCGGCCAGCTTGAGTTGCAGTTGCTGGCGCAGGGGCAGGTAGCCTTCGGGAGTGCCGTAGCCAGTCAGGGTCACGTCCTCGCGTCGCGAGAGGGTGCGCAGATTGCGGCGGATCGCCTCGTCCTCCATCCAGGCACGGGGCAGCCAGCCGGAGCCGGCCTTGAGCTTGTTGCCCTCCGGATTGTCAAAGCCCTGACGCAGCAGCCAGACCACGTCCACCGCCCGGTCGATGGGGGCCGGAGCGCCATCGGCGGCGGGGGCTTTGCGTGACGCGACATAGAAGCCGGAGCCGCGTCGGGAGGTGAGGTAGCCCAGGGCCACCAGGCGGTCATAGGCCTCCACCACGGTGAAGCGGGAGACGCCGTGACTTTCGGCAAAGCGACGGATCGGCGGCACCTGGGCGCCGGGGCGCAGCAGACGGTCGTCGATGCGCTGGCGTAGCGCGTCGACAATCTGGTCCACCAGGGGGATGCCCCGGTCGGTATCGAAACTGAGTTCTAGCATGGCCTTGTCCTTCTGCCGGCACTGGCCCGGTGGCGCGGCCGGTACGGTATTCGTGTTTGCTTGGTGGATTGTATCTGTCAATGGCGAAAAGTGTCCGGTAGTGTCTGTTTTCCTTAAGTGTGGCGGGAGAACGGCGATGACGCGGGCAAAGGTGGCAAGAGTGGCATGGGTGACCTGGCGCGGTGCGGGGTTTCTGTGGGTGCTGTTGGGTGGTGCGCTCGTGGTCCTGGGCGGCTGTCGCTTCGGCGCGGCGGAACAGCATCAGGCCCTTTGGCGCGAGGAGCAGTTGCTGTTTGTCGCCGATGGCCGCAACGGCTGGGTGCGGGTGTTCGACCTGCGCAATGGCATGACGCCCCGCGCCGTGCTGATGGCGCCGCCGCGCCACGCGGTGCTGGATATGGCCCTGGATTCGCCCCGCAACCGGCTCTGGGTGCTGGGCGATGATGCGCTGTATGCCTACGATGCCCATGATCTGGCGCTGCGCCAGCGTTTGGCCCTGCCCGGCAACACCGGGCCGGGTCGGCGCCTGGAGCTGGCCGGGGACGGTTCGGTGCATCTGCTGGATGCCGGTATGCGGCGCACGGTGGTCGCTGCCAGTGCAGTGCTGGCGAATGACAGGGGGGAGCGGTTATCATTCGGGCATGGATGATGAGCTGGAAGAGGTATTTCTCGGGCGGCAGCCGATTCTTGATCGGCAGCAGGCAATCGTGGGTTATGAACTGCTGTTTCGCACCGGCCGCGACAATTCCGCGCAAATAGACAATGGCCGCGCCGCTACCGCCGAGGTGGTGTGCATGGCCTTTGCCGAATTGGGTCTGGCCAAGGCCCTGGGGCCGCAAAAGGCCTTCATCAACGTGGACGAGGATTTCCTCAGTGACGATGCCGTCGGTCTGCTGCCGAAGGAGATGGTGGTGCTGGAAATCAGCGCCGCCTATGCCACCACGGCGCGGGTGCTGGAGCGCAGCCGGGAGCTGCGCGAACTCGGCTACGAGATTGCGCTTTCCGGGCTGACGGAAACCATGGACGGTCTGCCGCCCATGCTCGCCCTTTCCAGCTATCTCAAGGCGGATGCGGGCGTTGCCGATGTCGCCGGTCTGACCCGCCTGGCGACCAAGCTGCGCGGCGTCAGTGCCGCCAGCGGCGCGCGCATGATGGCCGGCCGTGTCGAATCCCTGGAGCAATGGAAGCAATGCGTTGATCTGGGGTTTCACCTGTTTCAGGGCTACTACTTCGCCAAGCCGGTCATCATCGAGGGTCGCAAGCTCGACGCCTCGACCCAGGGCCTGATCCGCCTCATCAACCTGCTCAACCAGGACGCGCCGATGCTGGCGGTCGAGTCTGCCTTCAAGCATGAACCGGCGCTGTCGGTGAATCTGCTGCGCCTGACCAATTCCGTCGGCGTTGGTCTGGCTAGCAAGGTGACCTCGATCCGTCATGCCGTTACCGTCGTCGGTCAGCGCCAGTTGTTGCGCTGGCTGCAACTGCTGCTGTTCAGCCGTGGCGGCGGCAGCATCCACAACAATCCCCTGATGCAGCTGGCGGCCCTGCGCGGCGCCCTGATGGAAATGTTTGCCGAGCGCTGCTATCCGGGCAAGAAAGACCTGTGCGAGCCGGCCTTCCTCGCTGGCCTGATGTCGGTGATGCCGGCCGCCCTCGGGGTGCCAATGACCGAAATCCTGACCCAGATCGCCGTCGCCCCCGAAGTTCGCCGCGCCCTTGCCCGCCAGGAGGGCGACCTGGGGCAGCTGCTGCTGCTGATCGACGCCTACGACGCCAACGATGCGGATGCCTGCCAGGAAATCCTCGCCCGCCTGCCGAGCCGCGTTTCCTTCCAGTCCCTCGGGCTGTGCCTGGCCGAAGCCATCGCTTGGGTGCAACAACTTGGCGTCGAGGCCTAACCGCAATTGCCCTCCCGGAGTTTGGCGGAATTTGCAATGTTGAGTTGATGTTGGCCTGAAACGGGCGTCCAGACGCCTTTGCAGCCTGATGGCCCGGTTGGCGGATTTTGCATGATTCGCTGTGCAGGCATGGATGCCATCCCCCTTACAGTAGAAATTTGACTGACCCACTTCGCTTCTGATAACTTACTGACTGGTCAGTAATTAAAGAGGCGTCACTGTGGACTGTTGTCCGATTTCCAATTTCATTCGCCGTCGCCGCAAAGAGGCCCGACCGGGGGAACTGGTCGCGGCGGCTATGGAACTGTTCGTCGAAAAAGGCTTCGCCGCCACGCGTCTGGAGGACATCGCGGCTCGTGCTGGCGTTTCCAAGGGAACGATCTACCTCTACTTTGAGGGTAAGGAAGCCCTGTTCAAGGCAGCCGTCGAGGCCGGCGTTACCCCTGCCATCGAGGAGGCCGAGGTTCTGATTCAGGGGACGGACCGTCCAGCGGCAGAACTGCTGCGCGAGCTAATTGAGCGTTCGTGGACGACGCTTGATTCAAGTTACGGCGGCATTCCCAAGCTCATGGCGTGCGAAGGAAACAACTTTCCTGAGTTGGCCCGTTGGTATTACGACCACACCATTCTCCGCGCCCGGGAGGTTATTCATCGCGTTATCGCTCTTGGTATCCAGCGCGGCGAGTTTCGCCCCGAGATGGCGGACCTAAACCCCGACATCATCTTCTCCCCCCTCATGGATCTGGTGCTGATGCGCCATAGCTTCGGCGCGATTGGCATTCCCCAGTCCGATCCACAAACCTATTTGCAGTCGGTGATTGACCTGCTGCTCCATGGTCTATGCAAGGAACAAGCATGAAAGCTCTGCCCCTTCTTCTATCTCTCCTGCTTCTGGCGGCCTGCTCCAAGGACGCGCCCCCGGTGGATGCGCCGCGCCCGGTGAAGACCTACGTTGTCGGCGGCGTTGTCGCCGACTCGTCTACCCGCTACAGCGGCGAGGTGAGGGCGCGCCACGAGACCACTCTCGGCTTCCGCATCGGCGGCAAGCTGGTGGAGCGCCTGGTGGATGCTGGCGCACGGGTCAAGCCCGGTCAGCCCCTGGCACGACTCGATCCAGCCGATGTCGCGCTGCAATCCTCCCAGGCCGAGGCCCAGCGCAAGCTGGCGGAGGCCGACGCGGTGCGCTACCGTGATCTGCGCGCGAAAAATTTCGTCAGCCAGGCGGTGCTGGACGCCAAGGAAACGGCGTTGGCCGCCGCCAATGCCCAGGCCGGCATGGCGCGCAACCAGGCCGCCTATTCGACCTTGACGGCGGATCGGGCCGGCATTGTCGCCGCCGTACTGGCGGAGCCGGGGCAGGTGGTCGCCCCCGGCCAGGGAGTGTTGCGCATGGCCTGGGACGGCGAGCGCGAGATTGCCATTGCGGTGCCGGAGTCCCGCTACGGCGAACTGAAGGTCGGTGACGAGGCGGTGGTGACGCTTTGGTCTACGAGCGAGGGCAAGACCTATCGCGGTCGCCTGCGCGAACTGGCGCCGAGCGCCGATGCTGGCAATCGCACCTACGCCGCCCGGGTTTCGATAGCGGACGCCGATGCTGCCGCCGCGCTGGGCATGACGGCCTGGGTGGCGTTCAAGGGCGAGAGTAAAACCGGGTTGCGGGTGCCGATTGCGGCCCTGATCCAGCAAGGTGACGCCGCCACGGTGTGGGTGATTCAGGCCGATAACACCGTGGTCTCCCGCGCCGTGAAGGTGACGGTGCTGAGCGATGCCGGCGCAGAGCTCAGCGAGGGTTTGGCGGACGGCGAACGCATCGTCGCTGCCGGCGCTCATTTGTTGCGCACAGGCGAGAAGGTGCTGCCCCTGGGCCTGCCCAGCGGTGCTGCCGCCCCTGTCGAGGCCGCCGCCCCGGCTCCCGTTGCCGCCCCAGCCGGAGCGCCCGCCAAGTGAAACGCCTCAACCTGTCGGCCTGGGCCCTGGAGCACAAGTCCATGGTGCTCTACCTCATCATCGTGCTGAGCCTCGCCGGTGTCCTGTCCTACTTCAAGATGGGCCGCGCCGAAGACCCGGACTTCACCTTCAAGGTCATGGTGGTGCGCACCCTCTGGCCCGGCGCCACGGCTCTGGAGGTCTCCGAGCAGGTGTCAGAGAAGATCGAAAAGAAGCTCCAGGAAACCGCCAACATCGACATCATCCGTTCCACCTCCCGGCCCGGCGAGTCCCTGGTGTTCCTGATTCTCAAGGACTACACGCCGAAGGCCGAAGTGCCGGAAGCCTGGCGTCAGGTGCGCAGGAAGCTCGACGACATCAAGCCAACCCTGCCGGCGGGGGTGGTGGGGCCGTTCCCGAACGATGAATTCGGCGACACCTATGTGAACCTGTTTGCCCTCACCACCGAAGGTACAGAGGGCTTCAACACCGCCGAACTGCGCAAGGAGGCGGACCGCATGGCGCGGGAAATCCGCCTGCTGCCGGACGTGAAGAAGGTGGACCTGATCGGTGTGCAGGACGAAAAAATCTATGTGGACATCACTCCGGCCAAGCTGGCGGGCCTGGGGCTGACGCCGGCCCAACTGTTCGAGTCCTTGCAGAAGCAGAATGCGGTCACTGCCGCCGGCTATGTCGAGACCGCCAGCAGCCGGGTGCGGCTGCGTGTTTCCGGCCCCTTCGATACGGCGGATACCATCCGTGAGACGCAACTGGTGGCCGGCGGGCGCGTGTTCCGACTCGGCGATATCGCCACGGTGACCCGTGCCATGGCCGATCCCCCGGCGCCGCGCATGCGCGAGAACGGCCGCGACGCCATCGGCATCGGCGTCGTCATGGCCCGAGGCGGCGACGTAATCAACCTCGGCGCCGCCCTCCATGCCAGCGTTGATCGCATGACGAAGGACCTGCCGGCCGGCATCGCGGTACGTACCGTGGCCGACCAGCCAGAAGTGGTGAAGCAGTCGATTCACCTGTTTTCCCAATCCCTTGGCGAAGCGATCCTGATCGTGCTGGCGGTGAGTTTTCTCTCCCTCGGTTGGCGTACCGGCGCGGTGGTGGCGCTGTCGATCCCGATCGTGCTGGCGCTGACTTTCTTCCTGATGAAAGTGTTCGGTCAGGACTTACAGCGCATTTCCCTCGGCGCCCTGGTGATATCCCTCGGTCTGCTGGTGGACGACGCCATCATCGCCGTGGAAATGATGGCGGTGAAAATGGAACAGGGCTGGGACCGCTTCAAGGCCGCGACCTTCGCCTACACCTCCACCGCCCTCCCCATGCTCACCGGCACCCTGATTACGGCGGCGGCCTTCACGCCGGTGGGCTTCGCCAAGTCGGCGGCGGGCGAATACACCTTCTCCATCTTCGCCGTGGTGACCATCGCGCTGCTCAGCTCCTGGATCGTCGCCGTGGTGTTTACGCCCTACCTGGGCTACAAGCTGCTGGATCGCAAGAAGCTGATGGCGAAGGCGCAGCATCACGGCGAGGACATCTATGACACTCCCTTCTATCGTCGTTTCCGTGCCCTGGTGGAGTGGTGCCTGCGTCACCGCAAGACGGTGATGTTGGCCACAGCGGGTGCGTTCGTGCTCGCCATCGTCGCCTTCAATACGGTGATACCGAAGCAGTTCTTCCCAGCCTCCTCGCGCCCCGACCTGCTGATCGACGTCTGGCTACCTCAGGGCGCATCGCTGAAGGCAACCGAAGCCGAGGTGAAGCGCATCGAGGCGGTGTTGGCGAACGACGCGGCGGTGGCCAGCTTCAGCTCCTACATTGGCAACGGCGCACCGCGCTATTACATGGCCCTCGATCAGCAACTGTTCGCCGACAACTTCGGACAATTTGTCATCGTGCCGAAGAATCCCGACGACCGGGAGGCGCTGCGCAAGCGCCTGATCGACCATTTTGACACACCGGAAAACGGCTACGCGCACATGCGGGTACGGGTGATACGCCTGGAAAACGGCCCGCCGGTGGGCTTCCCGGTGCAGTTTCGGGTTCAGGGTGAAGACGTGGAGCAAATCCGCCGCATCGCTCAGGAGGTGGCGACAGTGATGCGCGCCAACACCCATTTGCGCGACGTCCATCTGGATTGGAACGAGAAGGTGAACACGCTGCGCATCGAGGTGGATCAGGACCGCGCCCGAGTCCTCGGCGTGTCCAGCCAGGACGTGGCTCAGGTGCTGCAAGCCTATGAGATCGGCGCCCCGGTCACCCAGTATCGGGAGGGCGACCAGTTGATCGACGTCACCTGGCGCGCCGGCACGGCGGACCGCCAGAGCCTTGACCGCCTGCCCGACCTGATGGTGCCGGCGGCCGGCGGCCGTTACGTTCCCCTGGCCCAGGTGGCGAAGCTGAAGCCGGTGCTGGAGGAGGGCTACATCGCCCGCTGGGACCGCTTGCCGACGATCCAGGTGCGCGGCGACATCCGCGACAAGACCCAGGCGGCGGTCATCACTGCCGACGTGCTGAAGGAACTGGCGCCCATCAAGGCCAAACTGCCGGCGGGCTACAAGATCCAGACCGGCGGCTCGGTGGAGGAGTCAGCCAAGGGCGAAAGCTCCATCATGGCGGTAATGCCGCTGATGATTGTTGGCGTAATTACCCTGCTGATGATCCAGCTTCAGAGCATGAGCCGTACCTTCATGGTGCTGCTCACCGCGCCCCTGGGCCTGATCGGCGTCGCCATGTCCTTGATGGTGTTTCAGGCCCCCTTTGGCTTCGTTGCCAACCTGGGGGTGATCGCCCTGATGGGCATGATCTTGCGTAACTCGGTGATCCTGGTGGATCAGATCGAGCAGGACGAGAAGGCCGGCAAGAGTACCTGGGAAGCCATCGTCGGCGCGGCAGTGCGGCGGGCGCGGCCGATCATGCTGACGGCGGCGGCGGCGGTGCTGGCCATGTTCCCGCTGACACGGCAGGTGTTCTGGGGGCCGATGGCGGTGGCGATCATGGGCGGCCTGATCGTCGCCACGGTGCTGACCCTGCTCTTCCTGCCCGCCCTGTATGCCGCCTGGTACCGGGTCAAGGAAGAGTAAAATGGCGACAAAACACGATCTTAAGTGGCCCGAAGATATATTAGGGTATGCTTATATTTGATTTGGAGTGCTTATGAACGCCGTCGCAAACGCCCCCGCATTTAGTGCCGAAAAGGCCCGTTTCAACATGGTCGAGCAGCAGATCCGTCCCGCCGAAGTACTGGATCAGGATGTGCTCGACCTGCTGTTCGTCGTCAAGCGCGAGGAATTTGTGCCCGCGCAGTACCGTGCTCTGGCGTTTTCCGACACCGAGATTCCCCTCGGTCGTGGCGCGACCATGTTTGCGCCGCGCATCGAGGCCCATGTGCTACAGGCGGTGCAGGCGAAGAAGCACGAAAAGGTGCTGGAGATCGGTGCCGGTTCCGGCTACATGGCGGCGCTGTTGGCGGCTCATGCCGACCACGTCTGGAGCCTCGAAATTGACCCGGACCTGGCCGACATGGCGCGCCGCAACCTGCATCGCCAGGGCGTGGACAATGTCACCGTCGAGACCGCCAACGGCGCCGCCGGCCTGCCCGCCCATGCGCCCTACGATGTGATCGTGGTGTCCGGTGCGCTGCCGGTGTTGCCGCAAGAACTCCAGGAGCAACTCAAGGTCGGTGGCCGCCTGTTCGCCATCGTCGGCGAGGCGCCGATGATGACTGCCGTGCTGGTGACCCGCGTCGCTACCGACAGTTTCCGTAGCGTGGTGCTGTTCGAGACCCTGGCGGCGCCCCTGTCCCAGGTGGCCGCCCCCGGAAAGTTCGTGTTCTGATGCAGCAACTGACAGCAACCCAGCTCAAGGAATGGCTGGCCGAGGCGGCGGCGGGAACCCGCGCCAAGCCGGTGCTGATTGACGTGCGCGAGCCCTGGGAGTTCGACGTCTGCCGCATCGGCGACGCCAAGCTGGTGCCGATGCGCAGCATTCCCGCCCGCTATCTCGAACTCAGCCGCGACGCCGACACGGTGGTGATCTGCCACCATGGCGCCCGCAGCTACCAGGTCTGCATGTTTCTGGAACACCAGGGCTTCAGCAACCTCTATAACCTCTACGGTGGCGTTGCCGCCTGGGCGCAGCAGGTCGATCCGGCCATGCCCACCTATTGAAATCGAGAATTCACGCCATGAAGAAAACCCTGCTCGCTTCCCTGATCGGCCTCGCGCTTTCCGGCGGCGCCTGGGCCGCCACCGATCTGCTTAATGCCTATCGTGACGCCATCGCCTACGACGCCCAGTTCGCCTCGGCCCGCGCAGGTGCAGATGCCGGGCGCGAGAAGCTGCCCCAGGGGCGGGCCGGTTTGTTGCCGAGCATCAACGCCACGGCGAACACGACCTGGAACAAGAATGAAACCACGCGCCGCACCACGCCCCCCGGTTATAGCAACCTGAATTACAACTCCCACGGCTGGACCGCGACGCTAACCCAGCCAATCTTCCGCTGGCAGAACTGGATGCAGTACCAGCAGGGCGAACTCGGCGCCGCCCAAGCCGAGGTGCAGTTCAATCAGGCCAAGCAGGACTTGATCGTGCGCGTCGCCCAGGCCTATTTCGACGTGCTGCTGGCCCAGGAAACCCTGGCCAGCGCCCAGGCCCTGAAGTCGGCCAACGTGGAACAACTTGAGTCGGCGAAGCGCAACTTCGAGGTCGGTACCGCCACCATCACCGACAGCCATGAAGCCCAGGCCCGCTTCGACCTTGCCACTGCCCAGGCTCTGGCGGCGGAAAGCGATCTGGAAGTAAAGCGCCAGGCCCTGAGCACTCTTACCGGCAAGGCGCCGGAAGCGTTGAAGACCATCCGGGCCGGCGTCAAGATTGCCCGCCCGCAACCTGACGACATCGCCAAGTGGATCGAGTCCGCCGAGCAGGGTGGCCTGACGGTGCAACTGGGACAACTCGGTCTCGAGGTTGCCGACCGGGAAGTCAGCAAGCAGCGTAGCGGTCATCTTCCCACCCTGGATCTGGTGGCCACCACGGGCAAGAACAGCGCGACCCAAAGCAGCACGGTGGGGTCCGGTTACGACAGCAACTCCAGTACCGTCGGCCTGCAACTCACCATCCCGATCTTCGCCGGCGGCGCCACCATGTCGAAGGACCGGGAGGCCGTGGCTCTGCGCGAGAAGGCGCTGGCCGACCTCGACAACGCCCGCCGCCAGTCCGCATTGGCGGCCCGCCAGGCCTATCTTGGCGTCAGTTCCGGTTTGTCCCAGGTGCAGGCCTACGAGGCGGCAGTGATTTCATCCCAGTCGGCCCTGGATTCCAACAAGCTCGGCTACGAGGTCGGGGTGCGCATCAACATTGATGTGCTGAACGCCCAGAGCCAGCTTTACGATACCCGCCAGAAGCTGATGAAGGCCCGGCTCGATACCTTGGCCGCCCAGCTCAAGCTCAAGGCCGCCGCCGGCAATCTCGCCGAAGAAGACGTGGCGGCGATCAACGCCCTGCTGGAATAAAACGTTCGATCAATTCCAGAGTGCAGGCCGTGGCGCCCCGGTGGCGGGCGGCGAACTCCCGTCCCGCGTCGCCCATGGCCTGGCGACGGCCGGTGCCAGCCAACAGGGCCAGGCCCTCATCCACCAGTTGCATCGCGTTCTCCACCGCTAGCGCGGCATGGCAGGCGAGGGCTTCCCGGGCGGCTTCGGCGAAGTTGTAGGTGGATGGGCCGAGCAAGACCGGCACACCGATCGCACAGGCTTCGATCAGGTTCTGGCTGCCAAAATCCAGCAGGCTGCCGCCGATGAAGGCAACATCGCCGGCGGCATAGTAGGCGAACATTTCCCCCATGCTGTCACCGAGCCAGACCTGGGTGCTGGCGGCCACGGATGCGTCATCCGAGCGCCGTTGCAGGCTGAAACCCCGCGCCGCTGCGAGGGCAGCCACTTCGTCGAAACGCTGGGGGTGGCGCGGTACGATAACCAATAGGGCGTCGGGAGATCCGGCCTGCTGCCAGGCTTCCAGAATCAGTGCCTCTTCGCCTTCTCTTGTGCTGGCGCAGAGAAATACGGGCCGGGAACCGATGCGCTCACGGAAACGCGCCCCAAGCCGCAATTGCTCCTCCGGCGGGGCGATGTCGAATTTCATGTTGCCGAGAACGGCGACGTTGCCGGCCCCGAGGGCCCGCATGCGCTCGGCGTCGGCGTCGGACTGGGTGGCGATGGCGGCGAGCCGGCCCATGGCCTCCCGCGCCAGTCCGGCAAAGCGTTGGTAGCGGCGCGCAGAGCGCTCTGAAAGGCGGCCATTCACCAGCAGCAGGGGAATGTCCCGCTGACTGCATGCCGCAGTCAGATTGGGCCACAGCTCGGTTTCCATGATGAGGCCGAGCGTGGGCCGGAAGTGGTCGAGAAAGCGCGCCACCGCGAAGGGGTAGTCGTAGGCCAGATAAACCCGCTCCACCGTGTCGCCGAATACGGCCTCGGACGTGGCCCGCCCCGTGGGCGTCATGTGGGTGAGCAGAAGGCGATGGTTTGGATATCGATCCTGCAAGGCCGCCACCAGCGGCTGGGCGGCGCGGGTTTCGCCGACAGAAACGGCATGGAGCCAGATTACCGGACGGCGATCAGTCGATGTGGGGTAGCGGCCGAAGCGTTCGCCCCAGTGCAGCCGGTACTCGGGCTGACGGCGTCCGCGCCAGAGCAGGTGAAAGGCAACCCAGGGCAGCAGCAGCCAGAGCGCGAGGGTATAGAGGCGGCGGCTCACGGCAGCAGGGATTCCAGGGTGGCGAGCACGTCGGCGGCGCGGGGCGGCAGGTTCGGCCCGCCCAGATTGACGGCCAGGGGGCCGGCATGAACGCCCGTCAGCTCGGGACTGGAGCCGCAGAATAGGGCCAGCGTCGGTTTGCCAAGGGCCGCTGCCAGGTGAGTCAGGCCGGTGTCGACGCCAATCACCACGCCGGCACCGCCGAGAAGGCTGGCAAGCTCGGTGAGGCCCAGCGGTGGGGCGGCAACGCCGCCCTCCATGGCCGTGGCCAGGCGCTCGGCCCGCTCCCGTTCGCTGACCGAGCCGCCAGGAAGAACGCAGACATAGCCCCGCGCCCTGAGGCCGGCCGCGAGTTCGAGCCAGGCCGGCTCCGGCCATTCCTTGTCGGCCCGGCTGGTGGCGGTCAGCAGCACGGCGTAGGGAGCGGAGGGTGCCCAAGCCGGCGGGGCCAAGGGCAGGATGCCGTAGTCGAGGGGCGCATCAAGCTCGTAGCCGCCAGCCATGGCGGCCAGAGCGCGGTTGCGCTCGACGGCGTGCAGGCTTCGATCGACAGCGTAGGTTGTGTCGTAAAAGCAGGCGGCCAAAGACTCTCGCACCGAGTGGCGGTCGAAGCCGCAGCGCCCCCCCCGCAAGCCGAGGCGCACCTGGCTCACGAGCAGGGCGCTTTTCAGTAGCCCCTGGGTATCCAGCACCAGATCGTAGGGTAGGGCGCGCAACTGGCGCCGGAATGCTGCCACCTCCCGCCAGGTGCTGGCAGCACCGAGATTCTTGCGCCAGCGTCGCAGCGCCACAGGAATCACCCGGCGCACGGCGGGATGCAGGCGTGGGATGTCGGCGAAGGCCTCTTCGACCACCCAATCGATGATTGCACCCGGAAAACGCCGCGCCAGATCGCTGGCTACCGGCAGATTGTGGATGACATCGCCGAGGGAAGAGGTTTTGACAAGCAGAATGCGCATGGGCGGGAGGCGGTGTCAGCCCTTACAATGGCGACCGAATCGAATCCCGCGATTATATCCGTCCCCTCCATGCCCACCGACCGGCAACCCCTCTCCGCCGTTATTGTCACCCTCAACGAGGCCAGCCGTCTTGAGGCGTGTCTGCGCTCGGTGGCCTTCTGCGATGAGATTGTGGTGGTGGATTCGGGCAGTAGTGACGGCACCCGGGAACTGGCACAACGCCTTGGCGCCCGGGTGATCGAGGAACCCTGGCGCGGCTATGGCGCCCAGAAGCAGTTCGCCGTCGAGCAGGCGGCCAACGACTGGGTGCTCTGTGTCGATGCCGACGAGCGCGTGAGTGAGTGCTTGCGGGAGTTGATTGTTACGGCACTTGCTGCGCCGGGCGCTCAGGCCTTCCGCTTCGCCCGCTGCAATCGTTTCCTCGGCCGCTACCTGCGCCACGGCGAAGGCTACCCGGACTGGAGCTTGCGTCTTTTCAACCGTCGCCACGCCCATTGGTCCTTGGACCCGGTACACGAGAAAGTAATTGCCGATGGCGAGGCGGCCACGCTGCCCGGCGACCTGCTACACGACTCCGCCGAAACGCTCGAAAGCTATTTGGCGAAGCAGAACCGCTATACCACCCTGGCCGCCGAAGACGCCCTCGCCCGAGGCAAGCGAGCATCAGCGGGACATCTGGTTTTGTCGCCCCTGCTGCGCTTCATCAAGTTCTACTTCTTACGCTTGGGATTCCTCGACGGTCTGCCCGGACTGATCCACATTCTCATCGGTTGCAACAACAGCTTCGCCAAGTACGCGAAAATGCAGCAATTGCAGCGGCAAGTCGTCAGGTAAAATGCTGGTTTTTTCGGCGAACAGGCAGTGAAAATACTGGTCACCGGCGCAGCCGGCTTCATCGGGATGCACGTATGTGAGCGCCTGCTCGCGCGCGGCGACGAGGTCGTGGGCGTCGATTGCCTCAACGACTACTACGACGTCGCTCTCAAGGAAGCCCGCCTGGCCCGCCTGACGCCTCATGGAAACTTCCGCTTCCACAAACTGGACATCGCCGACCGGACTGGCGTCGCCGCCCTTTTCGCGGCGGAGAAACCGCAACGGGTGATTAATCTGGCTGCCCAGGCCGGTGTGCGGTATTCCCTAAAGAACCCCCATGCCTACGTTGATAGCAACCTGATTGGCTTCGTCAACATCCTTGAGGGCTGTCGTCACCAGGGAGTCGATCACCTGCTGTTCGCCTCCAGCTCCAGCGTCTATGGCGGCAACACTAAGACCCCCTTCGCCGAGAGCGACAATGTGGACCACCCGGTCAGCCTCTACGCCGCCACCAAGAAGGCCAACGAGCTGATGGCCCACAGCTATGCCCACCTCTACGGCCTGCCTGTGACCGGGCTGCGCTTTTTTACGGTGTATGGCCCCTGGGGCCGGCCAGACATGGCCTACTACTCCTTCACTCAGGCGATCCTCGCCGGCAAGTCGATCGACGTCTTTAATCATGGGAAGATGCTGCGTGACTTCACTTATATTGATGATGCGGTGGAGTCAGTGATGCGGATTCTGGATCTGCCGCCGTCTCTGAGTCCGAATTTCAATCGCGAAGTCCCTGATCCGGCGAGTAGTTGGGCCCCCTATCGGGTGCTTAATTTAGGTAACCACCAACCGGTTCCTCTGATGGACTTTATTGCGATTCTGGAACTGGCGCTGAACAGGAAAGCGGACATGAACCTGCTGCCGATGCAGGATGGCGATGTGGTGGCAACCCATGCCGACGCAGCTAGCCTGCGGGCACTGATTGGCTATGGTCCGGCAACCCCTTTGAACGAGGGTATTCAACGCTTTGTCTCCTGGTATAGGGAGTGTCACGGAATTGTCATGCCATGAAGCAGCTATCTAGGTAAAGCAGATGATTTGACAAGGAATCAACATCAAAGGCGCGCGGGTGAGTGTTCTGGGGCTTACGTTTAAGGAAAATTGCGCCGATCTGCGTAATTCCAAGGTGCCAGATTTGATCCGGAAACTTGAAAGCTACGGCATCGAGGTTGCAGTGTCTGATCCAGTGGCGGAACCAAACGAGGCCCGCCACTAATATGGTCTGAATCTGGTTGCCTGGGACGAACTAAAACCGGCCGACGCAGTGGTGCTTGCTGTGGCACATACTGTCTTATGCGATCGGCCACTCGGCGAACTGGGCCGGAAGTTGCTCCCAACGGGTTGTCTGGTGGATGTTATTAATCCTGCGGTTGCAGCCAAGGAACTACCTACAACGGCGATGTGGCATCTTTGAGTGTTTCCGCTCAAAGTAACGGGAACTGTTTCCACATCCCGATTCGTTGCTTCCTGACCCGGTTTGAGGCAGAATCAATCTGTTCATTAATTGAACGGGTGTTTCCCCGATACCGATAACTGATGACCCCACAGGAAGCTGCCCATCTACGCTTGTTGCGCCTGATTGAAGGCCGGCCCGAAATGAGTCAGCGCGAATTGGCGCGTGTGCTTGGTGTTAGTGTCGGCAAGACGCATTATCTTTTGCGCGCCCTGCTGGAAAAAGGCTTGGTAAAAATGAATAACTTTCGGCGTAGTGACAATAAGCTTGCCTATGCTTATGTACTTACCCCCGACGGGGTTGCGGCACGTATCAATCTTGCCCGTAATTTTCTCAGCTACAAGGAGGCGGAATACGAAGCTTTAAGCTTGGAAATCCATCAACTTCGGGCGGAAGTGGGGTGTGGCGAGGAGTCTGCGGCGAGCAAGCGGGAGCGTGTGCAGTGACATTGTTAGCAGATTCCATGCTTCCGGTTGGCGAACATTTGTTTGCGACCGAAGAGGATCTGCAGGCAGGGCTTTACCAGCATATCGCGAATCTTGCAAATAAGGCTATTTATGAGCGAGGGCGATTCTCGATTGTACTGACCGGTGGACGGACGGTATTGCCGTTGTACCGTCGATTGCGTGATCTCAATACACCCTGGATGGCTTGGCGCGTGTTCTGGGGTGATGAGCGCTGCTTGCCCAAAGACCATTGTGATCGTAATAGCCGTCAAGCGTTCGATGTTTGGCTGGAACATGTGCCAATTCCCTTAGGAAATGTGTTCCCGATCCCGGCAGAAGCTGGGCCTCACGTCGCAGCAGATCTCTACGGTAAGCAACTGGCTGGCGAGGGCAAGTTTGACCTTGTTTTGTTGAGTCTCGGCGAGGATGGGCATATCGCCAGCATTTTCCCTGGAGCTCAATTACAGAATAGTGCTGTTGCTTGTCCGGTAACTGACGCGCCCAAAGCGCCGGCTCAGAGGGTTACTCTATCACTGTCGCGCTTGGCTGCCACGCGCAGTGCGTTGGTCCTGGCGGTTGGATCTGGCAAACAGGCCGCGCTAAGGAGTTGCCGTACCAATCAATGCCTGCCATTAGCGGAGTTTTCTCGGATTGCCCCGCTGGATATATGGGTGGACCGTGCAGCAAAGGGTTGTGATGAGTTTGGTAGTCCGCCCTAGAAGCAGGTTAGATAATAAAAGAAGCTATTCGGAGAATATTGGTTGATGAACGGAAATTGGGGGCATTTTAATGCTGGGAAGAGCGATTGAATATTTTTCACGCATATTGGCGGGGTGCGACTCCATCGCTTCCATTTGAGGCATTTGGTCATATATGAACTGCTACTTATGTGGGCACACTGAGTTCGATGTTAGAAAAGGTACGGTGCGAGATGCTCCGCAACTGAAAATCCTTGAATGTTCAAATTGCGGCTTGGTGATGCTTGACTCGCAACATCACATCACCTCCGACCATTATCAGAATTCCGGTATGCATGGCGACTCATTACCAAGCATGGAATCATGGCTACGCGATAACGAACAGGACGATCAGCGTCGGTTCGACATGCTCTCGCCACTCATTGCCAACGCCAGAGTTCTAGACTTTGGCTGTGGCGCAGCAGGTTTTCTTCGCAAGGCCGCACTCGTGGCGAGCCACGCTGAAGGGGTTGAGCTTGAGCGTCGGGTTCGTGACTATTGGTCCGATAAACTGGTGCTGCGTGGCAGTTTAGATGAAGCAGGATTCGACTACGATCTGATTACGGCATTTCATGTAATCGAGCATCTGCCCGATCCGCGCACCATGTTGCAAATACTTGCGGGCCGTCTCAAAACTGGAGGACGACTGGTCATCGAAGTCCCGAGTTCCGAGGATGCATTGCTGACGCTATACGATAGCGAGGCGTTTCAGCACTTTACTTACTGGAGTCAGCATCTCTTTTTGTTCAACGCGGAAACACTGCGGCATCTTGCTTTACAGGCCGGGTTGCGGATCGTGTCTATCCAGCAGTATCAACGCTATCCCCTTTCCAATCATTTACTCTGGTTGAGTCGTCACCGGCCTGGTGGTCACAGGCACTGGTCGTTTCTTGACACCCCGGCGCTAAATGAGGCCTATGCGGCATCTCTGGCAGCAGCGGGCAAGTGCGACACTCTAATCGCCTATCTGGAGCAAGCGTGACTGGGGCGGCTCACCTCATGGTTCTGGCTGGCGGTTTTGGGACCCGGCTACGCTCGGTTGTCTCCAACGTTCCCAAGCCACTGGCGCCGGTTGCCGGTCGGCCATTCTTGCAGTATCTAATTGAAAGTTGGCTAGAGCAGGGTGTTACTAAGCTAACTTTTCTGCTTCACTATCAAGCAGGCATGATTACGGGATTCTTGGCGTCGCAGCAGGGTTGCGAACTACTGAGGGGGTGTGAAGTGCAAATACTGACAGAACCCCGGCCGTTGGGCACGGGGGGAGCTGTCGCGTATGCCGTTCAGCAAACCGGTTTAACCGGGCCGTTCTTGGTGGCTAACGCAGATACTTGGCTGGGGTCCGGCCTTGGGGAAGTTCTGGCTAATGCGCCCCCCGCCATCGGTGTTGTCCGCGTCAACAATTCAGAGCGCTACGGCAGCGTACGGTTCGGAGAGCACAAAGTATTGGCCTTTGAGGAGAAGCAGAACACTAAGGGTGCTGGCTGGATCAATGCTGGTCTGTATCATTTGCGGTCAGATTTATTCCACGAGTGGAATGGACAGCCGTTTTCATTGGAACGCGATCTGTTTCCAGATTTGGCAGCGGCCGGACGCCTAGGGGCGGCTCACTTGGAAACTGAATTTATCGATATCGGCATCCCTGAAGACTACATGAGGTTTTGTGGTTGGATTGAGTCCGGGAAAACACGAGTTTTATGAGTCTGCAACTTTTCCTGATCCCCGAAATGGCCTCGCTGCGGGATGCCCTTAAGAAAATCGAGGCCAATCATCACCGTATTATCCTGACGACCGATTCATCCGATGCGGTCAACGGACTGGCGACCGACGGCGATATTCGCCGCAAGCTCCTGGCCGGAGCATCCTTAGACGATCCGATCCTGATTTGTGCAAACCGTGACTTTGTTTGGGCTACCCCGACGGCATCACGAGAAAGCTTGTTAAAGCAACTTGATAATCGTATCTACGTGATTCCCCTGCTATCGGCGACGCGGCATCTGATGGGGATCGTCAGTCGAGACCATCTTCCGGTCCAAGAAGAAGAACCGGTCTATGCTCGGGCACGCTCGCCGGTACGGATTAGTTTTGGCGGAGGTGGATCTGACCTAACGCATTTCTTTTCCGGCGATAGTGGTGCGGTAATTAATACGACCATTTCGCTTTACAGTCATGCCACCCTGCGGGTCCGTGATGATAGTCAGGTGATTATTCGTTCCCGTGATTTGGGTGAATCGCTCCACGCCCGTAATCTCGATGATGCGCTGTCTCAGGTGGGACGATTCGGACTGGTACTGTCGTTATTGAAGGCTGTGCATCCTGATTTTGGTTTTGAAATGTTTTTGCATTCCGATTTTCCGATGAACTCCGGACTCGGTGGTTCGGCGGTGGTATCCGCCGCGATTCTGGGATGTTTTAATCAGTTTCGTCGGGACCAGTGGGATTCCCACGAACTGGCCGAATTGGCATTCCAGGCGGAACGGCTCTATTTGGGTGTGGCAGGTGGCTGGCAGGATCAATACGCGACAGTTTTTGGCGGCTTCAATTTCATGGAATTCCAGATGGACCAGAACATTGTCCATCCGTTGCGCATTCATCCGGATACTCTGCTTGAGTTGGAGGAAAGTCTCATCCTTTGCGACACCGGGACGACCCATGATTCCGGTGATATTCACGAAGATCAGCGCCGCCAGATGCAGCTTGAGGATGTCCGGTTGCAAGTGCAGACGAATGTAGAGCTGACCTACCGCATGCGTAACCATCTGCTACGTGGAAGACTGCTGCAATTCGGCCAAGCTCTGCATGAGGCATGGCAACACAAGCGCCAATTCAGCAGCAAGATTTCCAATAGCCGGCTAGACCAGATATATGAAGATGCATTACAGCATGGTGCGGTCGGCGGTAAGCTGCTGGGCGCAGGTGGAGGGGGCTTTTTCCTGTTCTATGTTCCTCCATTCCGAAAACATGATCTGATCGAGAATATCGAGTCGGCGGGTTTGAAAAGTCGTCCTTTCAGGTTTGAGCCGGAAGGGTTGCGGGCGTGGACCGCGCGGGAACGAAAGAATCACCTGGAAGTGGAATACTCATGAAAATTGTTTTGGGAACACATGAAATCGGCTCCGGCCGGAGTTTCGTCATCGCCGAAATTGGTAACAACCATAACGGTAGCTTTGACCGGGCCATCGAAATGATCGACCGTGCAGTGGCGATAGGAGCCGATTGCGCAAAGTTCCAGATGCGTCACTTGGATGAGGTGTACCGCCAGCGAACGCTCCGCAAGGATGGCGAAGACCTGGGTACAGAGTATGTGCTGGATTTGCTGCGTCGTTTCGAGCTATCTGTGACGGACCACAAAAAGCTAGCCGAATATTGTGCACAGAAGGGGATTCTCTACCTATGCACCCCATGGGATGGTCGCAGTGTTGAGGTTTTAGAGACCATGAATGTTCCAGCTTACAAGGTTGCGTCCGCTGATCTGACCAATCTTCCCCTGCTGGAAAAACTCTGCGCAACCGGAAAACCTCTGATTCTTTCGACCGGCATGAGCAGAGTAGAGGAGGTGCGAATTACCGTGGACTTCCTTAATCAGCGCGACGCAAAGTTTGTTCTGCTCCATTGCAATAGCACCTATCCTGCACCGCTTTACGATATCAACCTGAAGTGGATGGAGTCGCTGTACGTAATTCACCCGTTGATCGGTTATTCGGGGCATGAGCGTGGGATTGCCGTGTCCTTGGCGGCAGTTGCTCTGGGTGCCTGCGTTATTGAGCGGCACTTTACCCTGGATCGAACGATGGAAGGACCTGATCACGCAGCCAGCCTAGATTACAGCGAGTTTTCGAGGCTTATCGAGGGAATAAGGGAAATTGAGCAGGCGCTTGGCGACGGCCGAGAGCGCAGACTTTCCCAAGGAGAAATGATCAATCGGGAGAATCTGGGCAAGAGTCTCGTCGCTGCTACTGCGCTACGAAAGGGTACCCAGATCAAGGCAGAACATGTCAAGGTCCGGAGCCCCGGACAAGGCCTGTCGCCACAGTATTACGAGCAACTGCTCGGACGTACGGTGTACCACGACATGAGTGAGGAGGACTTCTTCTATCCTTCTGATCTCAAGGAAAAGCGAATCGAGCCGCGTCAATACGTATTCCAGCGTCCATGGGGTGTTCCAGTTCGGTATCACGATTTTGACGAGTATCAGAAACGTATCAAGCCAAATCTGTTCGAGTTTCATTTGTCGTATTCCGATATGGACCTTGATCCGGCCAATTTTATGGAGGGTATTTATCCATTTGATTTCGTCGTGCATGCACCGGAACTGTTTGCCGGTAGCCGTCTGATGGATCTTGCATCGCCGGATGAGGCCTATCGCGCCGAATCACTCAAGGAAACTCAGCGCGTAATTGATATCACGCGTAGTCTCAAGCGGTTTTTCCCGCGTACGCAACAGCCCCTGATTGTCGCCAATATTGGTGGGTTCACCATGGATGAGCCCCTTCCTTCCACGGCTATCCAAGGATATTACGAGCGTTTCGCACGAAGCCTTGATGAACTGGACATGACGGGTGTCGAACTGATTCCTCAGACCATGGCGCCGTTCCCGTGGCATTTCGGTGGTCAGCGCTACCAAAATCTTTTTGTCCGGATCGAGGAGATCGTCGCATGGTGCCATCGTCTGAATCTGCGCATGTGCTTTGATATCTCGCACAGCCGTCTGACGTGCAACCATCTGGAGGCTGACTTCTACGATTACGCCGAGAAAATTGCTCCGCTAACCGCTCATCTTCATCTTGGTGACGCGGCTGGGTTGAATGGCGAGGGCTTGCAAATCGGCGAGGGCGAGATTGACTTTTTGCGCCTTGGGAAAATTCTTCATGCGGGATGCCCGGACGCCTCGTTCATCCCGGAGATTTGGCAAGGCCACAAGAATGGTGGTGAAGGGTTCTGGACTGCCCTTGAACGGCTGGAAGGAACTCTATGAGCGAGCCAAGCATGAGGCCGGCTGATGGGGCGCTTCAATCAGAAATTCGCCGGCAGATCGAGACCTCGATTGCGGTCAAGACAGCGCTATTGGCAGATCACCTGCTATTGCAGCAGATCGATCAGTTGTCCCGGACTTGTGTTGCATCATTGAGAGCCGGAGGAAAAATAATTTTTGCAGGGAATGGTGGAAGCTTTGCGGATGCACAGCATCTCTCGGCGGAGTTCACCTCGCGTTTCCAGTTCGACCGCGCGCCTTTGCCATCACTGGCATTAGGTACCAACAACTCAACCATCAGCGCCATCGGTAATGATTATGGCTACGAGAGGGTTTTTGCTCGTGAGATACAGGCAATTGCCAGGTCTGATGATGTCTTCGTTGCCATCAGTACTAGCGGTAACAGTCCAAATATCCTTAAGGCGGTCGATGCTGCTCGTGATCTGGGGGTTTCCATTACCGGCTTGACGGGGGAGCATGGCGGCGAATTAAAGAAGCTTTGCGACTGTATTTGTGTGCCATCTATGGAAACGGCTCGAATCCAGGAATGCCACATCCTTATCGGCCACATCCTTTGTGGCTTGGTCGAACGCGAATATTTTGAACGGGAGAGGTAGGCATGGGTAAAGTCGTGGCGCTAATTCCGGCTCGGGCTGGTTCCAAAGGTGTGCCTAACAAGAATGTACGCCTGCTCGGTGGGCATCCCTTGCTTGCTTGGTCGATTGCGGCATGTCGCAAGGCGGTGATGATTGACCGGGTTATTGTCTCCACCGACTCGCAGGAGTATGCCGCCCTTGCCAGAGATCTCGGCGCAGAGGCGCCATTTTTGCGTCCGGCAGCAATATCTGGCGATACTGCAATCGATTACGATTTCATTGTTCATGCACTGGACTGGCTTGCAATGAATGGCCAAGAGCCGGAATATGTGGTGCATATTCGCCCGACTACTCCACTAAGAGATCCACGCCGGGTTGACGAAGCGGTGCGCGCCTTCAAGGAGACAGGAAATGCGACGGCGCTTCGTTCGGTGCATGAAATGTCTGAATCTGCCTACAAGGCGTTCGAGATTTCCGGTGGCGGCCAACTCAAGCGACTCGGTAGTGACAGTACCGCGCTCGATGCAGCCAATAACGCACGCCAGCAGTTTCCTTCAACATATCAGGCAAATGGCTATGTCGACGTACTGTCTGTGGCTTTCATCCGCAAGAGCGGACTTATTCATGGCGACAACGTAATGCCGTTCTTAACATCCGAAGTGGTTGAAGTGGATACCGAGTCTGACTTTGCTCATCTTGAGTTCCAGTTATCCCGCACACCGGATTCTGTTTGCAAAATTTTTGATTGAGGATGCCCATGGCCGCTCATGCGTTTTCCCGTTTACCCCAGACTGTTCCGCTGGTTTCCACGGCAAATCGTCGGATTCAGACCGATATTCCAGCGCCCGGTACCCGCGAAGTCCTGGAGAGGCTTGAGGCATGCGAGTCCCGCTCCATGCATGGGCAGTTACCACTGATCTGGGATCGAGCGGAAGACTTCAGCATTTTTGATGGTGCTGGCAATTGCTGGATCGACTTCACCTCAACCATATTTGTAGCCAATGTTGGTCACTCGAATGCACGTGTTACGGCAGCCATTAAGGACGCTTTGGATCGCCCGCTCTATAGCTGTTACGCCTATGCCAATGAAACCCGTGCCCGCTATTTGGAGCGCCTGGTGGCATTTGCCGGTCCTCCTTTTGAGAAAGCCTTCCTGCTTTCTGCCGGCACCGAAGCCACCGAGGCGGCCCTGAAGTTGATGCGTATGCATGGTCAAAAGCAAGGCAAGCGGCGTCGCGGCATAATTTGCATCGAGGGCAATTGGCATGGTCGAACCCTTGGCGCCCAAATGCTGAGCAGCAATCTCGCCCAGCGTGAATGGATTGGCTATCAGGATGCTGACATCCATCACATCTCTTTTCCTTATCCGTGGACGCTAGATGGTCGCAGTGGCAAAGCCTTTCTTGAAGGAGAGCTAGGTCGTTTGCATGCGGCGGGTATTGACCTAGCCCAGGATGTCTGCGGGTTCATGCTGGAGACCTTCCAGGGATGGGGGGCCGTGTTCTATCCAACAGATTTTGTGCAATCCATCGAAGCGGTCTGTTGCAAGTACGGCATTCTGCTGGCCTTCGATGAAATGCAGGCAGGTTTCGCTCGTACCGGCCGGGCATTCGGATTCCAGCACTATGGCGTCACGCCTGATCTGATCTGCTGTGGCAAGGGTATGGGTGGGGGGGTACCTCTTTCCGGTGTGCTGGGTCGCGCGGAAATCATGGATCTGCCGGATATCGGAAACATGAGTAGTACGCATTCTGCCAACCCGCTGGTTTGTGCTGCCGGTCTGGCAGTAATCGAGGAAATCGAGGGACGCAATCTGATTGCCGAAAGCGCTCGCAAGGGCGATCTGCTGTTTGATGGCTTGGGTCGATTGCAGGCTCGGTTCCCGGATCGCATATCGCGGTTGCTTGGCCGGGGCATGATTGCGGCGGTTCTCTTTCGCAATCCCACGACCGGTGAAGCGGATGGTCTATTTACTAGTCGGGTTGCCGAGCGTTGCATGCAAAAGGGGCTTCTGGTTGTGCACACTGGCCGTGAATCCATCAAGATAGGACCGCCACTGACAATAACTGATGCGGCTTTGGCTGAAGGAGTGGATGTTCTTGGCGAAGCGATTGCCGAGGTAGCGGCGGAATGATCACGGCGATTCGTCACGTGGGTTTGGTTGTTGCCGATTTGGATAAGGCGCTTAGTTTCTGGTGCGATTTGCTGGGTTTTGGTGTACTAAAACGTATGGAGGAGTCAGGGCCGCATATTGATGCCATGATGGGGCTGGAGAATGTACGTGTGACCACGGTGAAGATGGCGGCACCGGACGGAAATCTAATCGAATTGTTGCATTTTGATTCACATCCGGACCAAGCTGTTTGGAAAGGTTTTCCATACTCGACTGGACTTACACACGTGGCCCTTACCGTTAAAGACCTCGATGCAGTGTGCAATCGGCTTTCTGTTGCTGGCGTTACTTTTGCAGCTCCCCCCCAGTGTTCACCCGACGGATATGCCAAAGTTACCTATGGGCGTGGCCCGGAAGGAATCTTGCTGGAGCTTGTTGAGGTTCTGCAATGACCAATACGCGGCGCGATTATGTAGATGTTGTCTATGACGAACGCGACCGTCCATTGACGACTTACCCCGCTCAACTATCTAGATATCTTTTCGATCGTTACGGCATCCGGCCAGGCCAGAAATTCCTGGATATTGGCTGTGGCCGTGGCGAATTCTTGCGGGGCTTCATGGACTGTGGCGTTGAGGGATTCGGTGTTGACCGTTCGCGTGTGGCAGAGCGGTATTGTCCCGGAGCTGAATTGCACACGAGTGATCTGGAGAACGATGGAATTCCGTTTGCGGACAATTCATTCGATGTCGTCTATTCGAAATCGGTTATTGAACATTTCCACTATCCGGAGAAGTTGGTGCAGGAAATGTTCCGGGTGCTGAAACCCGGCGGCTTAGCCATTACGCTCTGCCCGGATTGGGAATTCAATTACCGCATCTATTTCGAGGACTATACGCATCGCACCCCATTCATGTTGTCTTCGCTACGCGATATTCAACTGATCCATGGTTTTGATGACGTTTGTGTCGAACGTTTTCGGCAATTGCCAATTTTGTGGGGTGCCGGAGCTTGGCTGTTACCTGCTGCCGAGCTGACCAGAATATTTGCGCCGGGTTTCCTTAGGCCGCACAGCAAGTGGGTTCGTTTTTCAAAGGAAATCATGCTGCTTTCGAGCGCAATCAAACCGCAGGAGACAAAAGTCGGAGGCATCAATGAATCATAGTGATCGTGTCGGCTTTATGCAGGGTCGCTTGTCGCCATTAATTGATGGCCGGATTCAGGCATTCCCCTGGGTTTATTGGCAAGATGAGTTTGCCCTTGCCGGCAAGTACGGTATGCGACTTATGGAATGGACCTTGGACCAGGATCGGCTGTACGAAAATCCACTGCTGACCGTTGAAGGGCAGAGCACCATTAACGCTTTGTGTGAGCTTCATGGCATCCTCCTTCCGTCTCTGACTGGTGATTGCTTTATGCAAGCGCCCTTTTGGAAGGCACAAAGGGAGGAGGAGCGGGTAGCGCTGCAACGCGACTTTCGAGCGATTGCCAGAGCATGCGCAAATGTCGGCATTTCGATCATGGTGTTACCCTTGGTCGATAACGGGCGCCTTGAAAACCGGGCGCAGGAAGATGCGCTGGTATTCTTTCTGGAAAGTGAGGCGGCCAGTCTGGTTAAGCTAGGTGTGCAAGTGGCGTTTGAGTCGGACTTCAACCCGGAAGACCTACACCGGTTTATCCAGAGGCTTGATGCAAGCATGTTTGGCATCAACTACGATATCGGCAATAGTGCTGCCCTCGGCTTTAGTCCAGCGAAAGAGTTCGCAGCCTACGGGAGCCGCATTTTCAATGTCCACGTTAAGGATCGAGTACTGGGAGGTACAACTGTTCCTCTTGGGATGGGTAATGCTGATTTCGAGGCAGTATTCTTTGAGCTAGGACGGCTGGGTTATTCCGGTAATTATATTCTTCAGACGGCCCGCGCTACCGATGATGACCACGCAGGCGCGCTCCGTAGTTACCGCGACAACGTGATAGGGTGGATGTCCAGCCATGGAGCTTGAACTGCGCGGCAAAGCTGCTTTGGTAACTGGTTCATCGCGGGGCATCGGGCGGGCCATCGCTGAGCAGTTGCATCGAGAGGGTTGTCGGGTTGCCATAAACGGGCGAAACGCAGATGACTTGGCGTTGGCCGTTGCCGCATTGCCTGGGAGTGTGGCAGTAATTGGTGATGTAGCGCAGCCTAGTGAGGCTGCCCGTGTGGTCAATGATGCAGCACTTGCATTGGGAGGGCTCGATATCCTTGTCTGCAATGTTGGTAGCGGCCGTTCAGTAGCACCCGGCAACGAGACCCATGAGGAGTGGCAGCGGGTTTTCGCGTTGAACCTATGGAGCACGACAAGTAGCGTCGAAGCCGCCCGTGAGGCGCTGGCGGTGAGGCGAGGGGCAATAGTTTGCGTATCATCAATTTGCGGACTGGAAGTCATTGCAGGAGCACCGGTCACCTATTCCGCTGCCAAGGCGGCACTCCATGCGTATGTGCGCGGCATCGCACGTCCGCTAGGTAGGGAAAATATCCGCATTAACGCTGTGGTACCGGGCAATATCCTATTTGATGGATCGACGTGGTCACGCAAACTAGCTGACAATGCCGAGGTGGTTCAAACCATGCTTCAGAATGAAGTGGCACTTGGGCGCTTGGGTACGGCTGAGGATGTCGCCAGTCTTGTCACCTACTTGGCGTCACCTATTGCTGGGTTCGCAACAGGTGGAATCTGGACGCTCGACGGCGGGCAGGTCAGGTCCTGATCTGCGCTATACATTTTTGGAAAGCCCAAGTAATGGCATTTGAAAAATTCGACCTGACTGGGAAAACGGCGCTGATCACGGGTGCGGCCGGTCTGCTCGGGGTGGAACACGCTTCAGCGCTATTGGAAAGCGGGGCTACCGTGGTTCTTACTGATATCGGGAAAACCGCGCTGAATTTGGCTCGCAGTGCTTTGTTGGACCGCTTCGACCCGTCCAGGATAGTGACCGGGGTCATGGATGTATCCCGCCCGTCCGAGATTCACGACGTCGCAAAGCAGCTTGGAGAGAAGGGCGTTCGCGTAGATATTCTCGTGAACAACGCGGCCATCGACCCAAAGGTAAAGGGCGACCAGGGTGTTCTGGAGACATCCCGTCTGGAGAACTTCTCTCTACAGCAGTGGGACTTGCAAGTTGCTGTGGGTTTAACGGGAGCCTTCTTGTGTAGTCAGGTCTTTGGTAGCGCCATGGCCGTGGACGGGAAGGGCGGTGTAATCCTGAATATCGCATCCGACCTATCAGTGTTCTCGCCGGATCAGCGCCTCTATCGCAAGTCCGGTCTGCCCGATGACCTACAGCCGGTCAAACCGATAACGTACTCGGTTATCAAGGCTGGACTAGTGGGGTTGACACGCTACCTAGCCACATACTGGGCAGAGCAGGGTGTACGTGCCAATGCCTTATCCCCTGGAGGGGTATTTAATGGACAGGGAGAAGAATTCGTTCATCGCCTTAGCTCCTTGATTCCACTAGGCCGCATGGCCAGTTGCGACGAGTATCGTGCTGCAGTGCAATTTCTTTGCTCCGACGCCTCGGCCTATATGAACGGGCAGAACATTGTGATGGATGGCGGTCGGTCGGTGTGGTGAAGCGGTTTTTGATCACCACTGCGCTTGAGGAAACCTGGCGCGACGACGAGCCGGTTCTGTTTCTGGGCGAGTGGTGTAAGCGCTACAGCCGCAAATTGCGTTGGGGAGGGTTGGACGCCAAACTTTTGTCCTACCATTGGGATGATCGGCGCAAGCTCCATACGAACTATCTGTATCTGCAGGATTTCCAAGAACGCCTGTTGGTAGACCTATCCGGACAGTTAAATCAGATTCACGGTGTCGATCACGGGGTCCGTTATTGGCGTATCTTGATTGGCCCCTGGCTGGGCTATTTCACCCAGATGTTGTTTGACCGCTGGTGCTCGATACAGCAGGCTGTTAGTCAATACGATCTGAGCGGAACGATTGTGCTTACTGGGCAAGAGGAGGTGCTGACCCCAGGCAACATGACCGATTTCAATCGGCTCTCCGTGGGCGATGAATGGAATCACCTTTTGTACGCCATGATCTTGCGACAGTTCACTAACGTGCCATGTATCGAACGGGTGCGACAGGAGACTGCCCCCGTAACGGTGCCATTGTCGACTGGCGATTGGATCCGCAAATTGAAGCGAGCCTTGGCGGCCGGTTATTCCCGTGCCGCCAGTATCCTGTCTGGCGATCGGGGTGCATTCCTAATGTCCACCTATTTGCCGATTCGTGATGAGATACGCATGAATCAACGTCTCGGGCAGATTCCGCAATTGTGGCGCTCGGTTCCACCCGTCCAGGTAGATGTCGTGTGGGAGCAGCGGCAATGGATTGCATGCGGGGAGGATCACTCGGACTTTGAAACTTGTGCCCACGCATTGATTCCACTGCAAATGCCTACCGCCTATCTTGAGGGCTATTGTCCGCTGGTCCGGCAGGTTGAAGGTTTGCCGTGGCCGCGGCAGCCAAAAGTGGTCTGGACGTCGAATAGCGAAAGTTCGGATGATGTATTCAAGGCATGGGTGGCGGAAAAGGTGGAGTCCGGAACACCACTCGTGATTGGACAGCATGGCGGGCATTACGGAATGGGCCGCTGGTCTTTCGAGGAGGACCACGAAATTGCCATCAGCGACCATTATCTGAGTTGGGGCTGGTCGGAGCCGGGGCAACCGAAAATCGTGCCTGTCGGCCAAGTGAAGACAAAATCGCCCTTGGGCGTGGTTCATGCGGGGCAACCCCGGGCGCTACTGGTGACTTGTGCTCTGCCGAGGTATAGCTATTGGCTTTACAGCGCCTTTGTGTCGCGTCAATATCTGGACTATTTCGACGATCAGTGCGCTTTCATCGAGCACTTGCCGCAACCGATTAGGGACGCCTTGACCGTTCGTTTGTATTCCCATGACTACGGATGGGATCAAGAGGCACGTTGGCGCGACCAGTTTCCGTGTCTGAACCTCGACAATGGGCGGTCCGACATGAATCAGTTGATTCGTCAAAGTCGACTTTACATTGCGACTTATAATGCTACAACATTCCTGGAGTCATTTACCATGAACGTGCCAACCGTGATGTTCTGGAATCCTCTCCATTGGGAATTGCGTGAGTCGGCAACGCCATTCTTCCAGGAGTTGAAGCGCGTAGGAGTTTTTCATGAAACGCCAGAGTCGGCGGCCTGTCACGTGGCGACGATATGGAGCGATGTCGATGAATGGTGGTCTGCTCCGGAAACGCAGGCGGTATTGAGTCGGTTCAAGGCGCACTACTGCCACCTACCAGACGGATTGCTGGATACGGTCGAAACTGTCCTGCGGGACGCCGGAGCCATCCCATCTCCTCAGCAGCAGGCCACTTCAGGAATGAGCTAGGCCCTGTGCGGATTGCGCTAAGCCTCTGAAGATAAAATACATGCCAATGCGCTCGATCAAGTCGCGCTTCGTTGCCACATTGACATCGAATGTGCTGAGGACGGGCCTGACCTTTTTGACGACCATTATATTGGCCCGAGCGCTTGGGCCTACAGCCTATGGTGAATTGATTTTCCTGCTCGGCAGCTTCGCCGCTTCCCGCCAGATATTGGATGCTGGTACGTCAACTGCTTTCTATACCTTCATTGCACAAAGAAGCCGGGGCCAACAGTTCCTGCTGTTCTATTTTTCTTGGCTGCTGGCGCAGTTTCTTATCCCGTTATTTTTCATCGGAATACTGTTTCCGGACACCTGGATCGAGCAAATCTGGAGGGGCTACGATAAGCTGCTGATACTTGAGGCGTTGGTCGCGGTATTCCTGCAGCAACAACTGTGGCAATCGGTTACGCAGATTGGTGAATCGGCACGGCTCAACGTCTCGGTACAGGCATTAAATCTTGCTGTCTCGCTTGTACATTTGTCTCTGATAGGACTCGGGGGGTACTTCAATCTGCTAGGCGTCGCTACAGTTCTCGCGCTTATTGGCGCGGAGTATCTGTTCGCACTATTCCTTGGGTACCGACTTTTTGTGCGTCCGGCATTGAGCGAGCCAACTGAGGATTTCAGGAATGTGCTTGCGGACTACTTCACGCAATGTCGCCCGCTTGTGATTTATGCATGGGTTGGATTTGCCTACAGCTTTTTCGACAACTGGATGCTGAACCGGTTTGCCGGCGCGCAGGAGCAAGCGTATTTCTCAATGGGTAACCAATTCGCCCTTCTTTGCGTCGTGCCCACCACCGCCCTGCTGCAGATCTACTGGAAGGAAGTCGCGGAAGCACACGGCAGAAATGAGCCTGAAAGGATCACCTATCTATTTGAGAGGGCTTCGCGCATCGTTTACGCGATGACCGCCATGATTTGCGGATTATTATTACCTTGGAGTCGAGAGATTATGAACCACCTCCTTGGCCCAGCATATCAAGGGGGCTGGGTAGTTCTGGCGCTAATGCTGATTTTTTCATTGCATGTCTCTCTTAGTCAGGTGACCTCAGCAACAATGTTCGCTGCAGGCGAGATGCGCTGGCAAACTCGCTGGGGGATCGGATACATGCTAGTTAGCATCCCAATTTCTTATATTGTGTTGGCGCCTACCGACGCAGTAATTCCAGGCTTGGGCCTCGGTGCTACCGGGATGGCACTCAAAGTCCTGTTTCTCCAGTTTCTGCTGGTCAATGCTACGCTTTGGCGGATAGCACATCGTAAGCAATGGAGGTTTTCTGGCTGGTATCAAGGCTATGTGATCGCAATTACGATATTGCCCGGATGGCTTTCACGCTATGTTGCAGTTGCATTCTGGGGGGGCGACGACATCATGTCCTTGCTGCGATCTGTAATGACTTGTTCTGCAATTTACCTGACCTTCCAAGTCTGCGTTATACGACTGCGCCCTGGCTGGCTCGGTCTCGATGGAGTAGACTACAAGCGGGTTCAGAAAGTTTTCTCCCAGAAAACTTAAAGTCGGTGACATATGGTGTTCTCAAGCGGCCAGTTGTTTTAGTTTCTTTTTACAAAGAAGAGTTAACGAGATTCAAGATGCGAATCTGCATTTGTACGACTCCGGTTCGTACTACCCCAACAACCTTTCCCCCGTTGGGGAGTATGGCGATAATTCACGCGTTGTGTGCGAAAGGGCATGAAGTTACGTTCTTTAATATTGACTATTTCAGACCTGCCGAGGAAGAGGTGGAGAGGTTTTTCCGCGAAAACAAGTTTGACCTGGTCGGTATCAGCGCGGTAGTGTCGACGGCTTACGCCTACACAAAAGTCCTTGCTACACTCATTAAGAAAGCCGCGCGGGAAACGTTGATAGTGGTCGGTGGCAATCTCGCGGCAAGTGCCGAAATTCTCTTGCGGAAATGTGCAATTGATTATTGTGTGGTGGGGGACGGGGAGTTGATTATTTGCGACCTGACCGCTGCATTGCAGAATCCACCACGTGACCTGACGCTACTCCGTGAGATCAAGGGTATATGCTTCTTAGGAAGCGAAGGAGAGTTTGTCTTTACGGGCTACGGGGATCGTCCCGGAGCCGACAAAATATCCTGGCCCGACTATTCCATTCTCGAAGCCGATGGATCCTTACCCTATTTTCTGAGTGAAGCGATCGATGATCGATTCAGAGGTAACACTCGTGCGGCAATTCCTGGTGAGCGGGCGGCCACCGTGGTCATGACTAAAGGTTGTGTTGCCCGTTGCACGTTTTGTCACCGTTTTGAGAAGGGTTTTCGCGCTCGGCCTGCGCTTCAGGTGCTCGACCATGTTCGTGGCTTGAAGGAAAAGTACAATGTTGCCTATATCGATGTTGGTGATGAGAACTTTGGCTCCGATGCCAAGGTGGCGCGGGAGATTGCTGTGGGTCTGGGCTCCATGGGAATTACGTGGCGCGTTGCGGGAGTTCGGTCAAAGACCGTAACACGCGAGGCCCTGCGCCTGTGGAAGGAAAACGGTTGCGTGTCGGTGATTTTTGGTACCGAGTCGGGAAGTCAAGCTATTCTCGACATCATGGAAAAGGGTGCATCGGTTGAGACGAATCTGATGGCCTTGCAATTGACCAGCGAAATTGGCCTCGGAACTGTCATCCAGTTGGTGATCGGTATGCCGGGTGAAACAGACCGGACCATTGATGAAACCATCGCCTTCCTGAAGGCCGCATCCGGTCATCTGCTATGGGCTAAGAACGAACTCCCCAGTGATTTGGTCAGCATCAATTATGCCCAAGCCCTTCCTGGCACGCCCTTGTACGAATATGCACGGGAACGAGGTTTTATCGGTATCAATTGTGACGAGGAGGAAAAATACCTGATCGCCATCAGCGACATCAATGCCGCCAAGAGCGATCACTTCCTTAATCTTACGGGCCATCCGATGCTCAATGTCCTTATGTGGCGCTACCGGATAAAAGCGGAAATCGACGCAGATTTTCTGATGAAGCAACAAGGTGGTGGATTAAGCTTGATTCAAGTGTTCGCCTACTACATCAATCAAATAGAGGCGAAAATTCTCGCGATATTGCGACCTGCTGATCTTGGAGTGTCGCGCACCGCGAACTACCTGACCGATACTGGTAGATTTAATCTTGATGGCCAGATCAGATTTAAGCTCGCCCCGCTACTGATGAACCCCGTAACTCGGCTGTTCTTTCCTGTACTATTGGCTGTTGCCCTAGCCTTGCACCGAGCCATTATCGACAGGTCGCCGTGGCAGTTCTTCACTTTGCTGGCCGAGCAGGTTTATTGGCGGGTGCTACAAGGCGGGGTTCCACAAGGACAGTTGCCGACTAAGTCCTTGCGTAAGACAAGTGGGCTCGCCGGCTTGGCCAAGGCCCAGCCTGGCTCGATGATTCCGCTGCGTGTCGGACGCTAGTAGGGAGGACCTGGGAAGACAAGCCGATTTTCCGCTGAATGATTACATGGTAATAGCGTGGCAGACCACGTGTACGGGACTCTAGACGTCACTGTCCGGAGCCTCTTTATTGCCTCACGTCGTGTACATGATTTCTGAGCCTAAAAAGTTGCAAGTCAAAAATGCCAATTCGTACAATAGGTTATGCGTCTATCTGCAGCTGGGCTGACCAAGCGGCCGATGCTCATCAGCAGGCAATCGAGAAAGCCTCTCTGTCTGGGGTGGTTGATCGGTGATGCTGATGGGAGGCACGATTTCTGGTTACAAAGTTATTTTCTCGGTAGATGGCAGCAGCCGGGACGGTGGCGACCATATCGACGTCCTGCTGATTGGAATGGATGAGGATCATCACATTGCTTCATTATTTCCGCACAGTCGGACAACTACGGGCATGGGCCGGAATGTTTTAGCTGCGGCTCACCCCAAGCTACCGGCGAAGTGGATAAGTGTTGCGCCGAGAGTTATCGGAGAGGTGCGTCCGGATTCTTTACGGGAACTTCCGGTCTGGCGCGCATCCCGGAAAACTTGGCATCTGGATTGGGATGAAAAGCAGAAGTTTCCTAAGGATTTCGTGTGCGAATAGTTCGTTATGCTTTCGATGCTACTTTGACCGCTCCGAGGTTCGGTGTCGTCAATGGTGATCAGATACACGAATTGCACGGTGACATACTCGGAGGGCAATCCATCGTCGGTGATGCGGCGGGAACTTTGGCGGACGTCCGGCTGCTTGCGCCCTGCCTGCCTGGCAAGATTGTCTGCGTCGCGATAAATTTCGCCGGTATTGACCATTTCTCGCCGGACATGTCCGAGCCCCTAGTGTTCGTCAAGCCCGCCTCGTGTGTCTGCGGACCGGGGGAGACGGTGGTGAATCCGTTTTCGGCGCTTCCCTGGTGGGGCGAGGCCGAACTCGGGGTGGTGATTCGCAAGCGCCTGCGCAACATCACGAAAGCCGAAGCCCGCGACGGCATTCTCGGATTTACCATTGGCAACGACACCACGGTGGAAAACGTTGATCGCCGCGATCACCATCTGGCGCGTTCCAAATGTCCCGACAATTTTTGTGCAGTCGGTCCGTGGATCGATACGGAATTCGATGCCTCGGATTGTGTGATTGAGGCAGTGCAGAACGGCGAAGTGATCCGGCGTGGCCGTTCCAGTGAGCAGTTCTGGCAATGGCCGCAGATAGTGTCCTGGCTGTCGACCTGGATGACGCTCGAGCCTTGGGATCTGGTCCTGACCGGCAATCCACCCGATACTGTCGGCATGCGCTTTCTCGGCGATGGCGACACGTATACCGCTCGCGTCTCCGGCCTCGGAGAACTCACGAATCGATTTGTTCTGTCACGGTCGGGTTGAGCCGAAAACCCAAGGGCCGATCTCGCAAGGAGTTATTCAAGATGAAGGTGGTTATCGGTATTCCCGCCCGAATGGGGGCATCGCGATTTCCGGGGAAGCCGCTTTGCAGCATATTGGGCATGCCCATGATCGAACACGTCTACAAGCGCTGCCAGTTGGCGAGAAACGTAAACGATATCTTTGTCGCGGCATGTGACCAGGTCGTCAAGGATGCAGTCGAGAACTTTGGCGGGCAGATATTGATGACGCATCCGGACATCGCCCGGCCGGGTTTGCGCGTTGCCGAGGCGTGCAAACAGTTGGATCTCGCCGATGACGACATTGTGGTGGTCGTTCAGGGCGATGAACCACTGGTGCATCCCGACATGATTGACATGGCGGTGGAGCCCTTGCTCAAGGATTCCAGAATCCAGCTTGGAACCCTTGTGGCCGAGGCGACAGAGGAAGAATGGCTCGATCCCAACGAGGTTAAGGTTGTTGTCGACAAATACGACGACATCCTGTTCATGACTCGCAGCTCGGTGCCATCGAACACGCGCAATGAAATCGGACCGCGCCTCAAACAGGTTGCGATCATGCCCTTCCGCAAGAAATTTCTGGTCGATTTCGAATCGATGGCAATGATGCCCTACGAGACAGTCGAATCTATCGAACTTCTGCGTGCCGTCGAGCATGGCATCAAGGTCCGGGCGATACGATCGGGATTTCAAAGCGTTTCCGTAGACACCGAAAAGGACCGCGTCGAGGCCGAGGCCGCAATGCGCAGCGATCCTTTTTATCCGCGCTATTCAGAAAGGTAAGCATGTGAGAAAGATCAACAGGATCAAACAGACGCTGAAATCAGGTGGGCGGGTGTTCGGCACGTGGTCGATGCTTTCTTCGCCGGCGGTGTTGAATGTCATAGCGACAACCGGACTGGATTTCGTGATTGTCGACCTGGAGCATGGGCCGACCACATTCGAAACCGCGGAGAACCAGCTTTATGCCGCGGAGGCAGGAGGTATCGAACCGATCATCCGCCTTGCCGAGGACCATGCCCCTCACGTGCTGCACGCCCTGGAAATCGGCGCTCAGTCCATTCTGGTATCGCAGGTCGCGACCGCTGCTCAGGCTGAGCGCATTGTCCGCTGTTGCAAATACTTTCCTGAGGGCAATAGGGGCTTGTCCCCATTTACACGAAATCACGGCTATTCCGATCACGACCTGCCGGCCAAACTACAGTACGCCAACGACCAGATGCTGGTCGGTGTTCTGGTGGAGGGTGAGGAAGGGATCCGGAACATACCGGAAATTGCCAAGGTGCCGGGTCTGGACATGATCTACCTGGGGGTCTATGACTTGTCCCAGGCGTGCGGCGTGCCTGGCGACTTGATGAATCCGAAGGTGGTCCGCATCATGCGCGACTATGTCAAATTGATCGAAGATAACGGATTGGTTGCAGGATCGGTCGCGCGCGACCGGGAATACATGGAACTGCTACTCGACGCGGGTTTCCGGTTTGTTTCCTACCGTGTCGACTGTGCCATTTTGAGGGATGGGCTGGAAACGGCGCGGGGCTGGTACACAGAACTTTCCAAGGGTCGTTGATAGATGGACCGCAAGTTAAGAGTCGGAATTGCCGGTTACGGTACCGTCGGCAAGGTTCGCCATAAATATTCCGACCAGCATCCCCTGCTGCAGGTGGTCGCTGTTTGCGACCAGAGCTTCGCCAAGCCGGGCACTTTCGAGGATGGAGTCCGCTTCTACTCGAAATTCGAACAGCTTTCCACCGAGCAACTGGATATCCTATTCGTCTGCCTGCCGAACTATCTGGCACCCGGCGTCACGATCGCTGGGCTCGAGCGCGGTCTGCATGTCTTCTGTGAAAAGCCCCCGGGGCGGAATCTGGATGACATCCGTGAGGTAATGGAGTGTGAAAAGCGTCATCCCGAGCAGAAGCTAATGTATGGCTTCAACCATCGCTATCATGACTCGGTGCAGGATGCGTTGAGAATAATCCAGAGCGGGGACTTGGGTGAGGTAAGGGATATCCGCGGCGTATACGGCAAGTCGAAGATCATTCGTTTCGACACCAACGAGTGGCGCACGCAACGGGCCAAGGCGGGCGGGGGGATACTGCTCGACCAGGGCATCCACATGGTCGACATGATGCGCTTGTTCGCCGGCGAGTTTACCGAAGTGTATAGCTTCGTCAGAAACGACTTCTGGATGCATGACGTTGAAGACAACGCCTATGCGCTTATGCGCACCACCGACGGTAAGGTGGCGATGCTGCATTCTTCTGCAACTCAGTGGCGCCATCGTTTCCAGCTCGATATTACCTTGCGGCGGGGAGCCATCCTGCTATCGGGCATCCTTACCAACAGCCGCAGCTACGGAGCCGAGACGATTACGGTAATGTACGCTGGTGAGAATGACGGCGGAGATCCGAAGGAGCAGATGACCCGCTACAACAGCGATCACTCGTGGCCGGATGAGATCGCGGCTTTTGTGGACTGCATCGTTGCGGGCAAGCCGGTTCAGGCCGGTTCTTCGGCAGACGCCTACAAGACGATGGACCTCGTCGATCGAATTTATCGCGCAGATCCTGAGTGGATGGCGCGGTTTCCCCAGTCGTCCGCAGACACCGATCCGGAAATCAAATGACCAACGCTATCGATAAGCTCTTCCATACTACCGCGCGACCGGCTGACTTCGCCAAAGGCTACCTCGCCCATCTGGCAAAGATTCTGGGGAGTCTCGATGCCGATGCGATCGCATCGTTCGTCGACATTCTTCTTCAGGCCCGGGAGTCGGAAAATTCCGTCTTCTTTATCGGCAATGGCGGCAGTGCCGCGACGGCAAGCCATTTTGCCAACGACATTGCGGTAGGCACCCGCAGTACGGGAAAGCCTTTTCGGGCAGTCAGCCTGACCGACAACGTAGCGGTCATGACCGCCATCGCCAACGACTACGGCTACGATGAGATATTCTTGCTCCAGTTGAAATATCAGTTGCGCCCTGGTGATGTCGTTGTCGGCATTTCTGCATCGGGCAATTCGCCGAACGTCGTGAAGGCTATCGAATTTGCCAACGAAAATGGCGCGCATACGGTGGGACTGTCCGGGTTTGACGGTGGACGGCTGCGTCAGTTGGTGAAGATCTCCCTGCATGTGCAAACCGAGAAGGGCGAATATGGCCCGGTCGAGGACGTGCATATGGTCCTCGACCACCTCGTGGGCGGATTCCTGATGCAGGTTTGCCGCGCCGAGACGACGGCAGGAGTTTCCCGGCGATGAAGCTTTCCGGTCGAAGCGCGCTGGTGACGGGCGGAACGCGCGGAATCGGTGCCGCCATTGCCGACCGGCTGTTGGTGGAAGGTGCGATCGTTACCGTGACGGGAACCAGCCGTGGTGGATCTGGCCCGGCGGGGACGTCATTCCGCGCGGTCGACTTCACCGATATCGAGGCGACCGAGCAATTCGTCGCGGAGGTGGCTACGCTGGACTTCGACATCCTGGTCAACAACGCCGGTATCAACAAGATCGGCCCCTTCGCCGACATTGATCCGCAGGATTTCGACCGGATACAGCGGGTCAATGTACGCACGCCGTTTCGACTGTGTCAGGCTGTGATCCCGCACATGCGAAAACAGGCCTGGGGACGGATAGTGACTGTGAGTTCAATTTTCGGTGTCATCAGCCGCGAGTATCGCGCCCCCTATTCCGCCAGCAAGTTCGCTGTCGATGGTATGACAGTCGCTTTGGCGGCCGAGGTGGCACAGAACGGCATTCTGGCCAACTGCGTGGCCCCGGGGTTTATCGATACCGATCTCACCCGCAATGTGCTCGGCGAGCACGGTATGGCGGAGCTAGCGAGCCGCGTACCTGCGCGCCGCCTTGGTCTGGCGGAGGAGGTCGCGGCCCTGGTGGTTTGGTTGTGCAGTCCCGAGAACAGCTATGTAAGCGGTCAGAATCTGATAATCGACGGGGGGTTCGCACGTGTCTGAACCGCTTGTAATCCAGTCGCACCGCGGACCCTATGGAGTGCTGTTCGAGCAGGGCGCACTGAGCCGTTTGGCGGCGCGCCCTGCTGCGAAAAGCCATTTCATACTTGATGCGAATGTCGCGACCCTTTACGCCAGGGACCTGGCTCCGATCTTGGGCAGTTCTTCACTTCTGGTGATCGAGGCCACAGAGGCGGCCAAGACGCTAGACCGATTTTCCGGGTATGTTGAAGCACTGGTCAGTCAATCCGTGCGTCGCGATCACCTGCTCGTGGCGATCGGTGGCGGCATCATCCAGGACATCACGGCGTTTCTCGCCACGACGCTGCTGCGCGGGCTGCACTGGGAGTTCCATCCGACGACCCTGCTGGCCCAAGCCGACTCGTGCATCGGGTCGAAGAGTTCCATAAATGTCGGTGTGGCAAAAAACATTCTGGGTACTTACTGCCCGCCGGACCGGATCGTCATCGACCCCGAACTGTTGCAGACGCTAGCCGAAGTGGATGTGCGGTCTGGAATAGGTGAAATGCTGAAAGTCCATGCAATCGCCGGGCCCGACCATTTCGACGAAATTGCCACTGCCTACGGACAGTTGCAAACCGATCGTGAACGGCTTCGATACTTCATCGGCCGTTCGCTCGAGATCAAGAAGGCGATCATCGAAGTTGACGAATTCGACACCGGCCCCCGCAACGTGATGAACTACGGCCACAGCTTTGGCCATGCCATCGAGGCTGCCACCGATTTCAGCGTCCCGCACGGTATTGCGGTTACGATCGGCATAGACTTGGCGAATTTCGTAGCGGTAAAGTCGGGCAGGGTCGCCGAAAGTCATTTCGTGCGCATGCATTCCATCTTGACCCGGAATTCGCAGGGATTTCATTCGGTTTCCGTGCCGCAGGACCGTTTTTTCGCAGCCCTCGGCAAGGATAAGAAAAACGTCGGCGAGCGCCTGAGCCTGATTCTACCGGACGCCGCAGGGGTGCCACAGCGAACCGTTGTCGACAATTCGCCGGAGTTCCGCGAGACTTGCGCAAGGTATTTTTCGGAGGTGCTGGCGTATGGCTGAGGCAGGTGTAAACAGAGCCGCCCGGGTGGCGGTCGCATCCCGCTCGTTTTCGCGCCACCCCCAGTTGCGCGGCGAATTGCTCGCCCGCTACGAGCACGTGACCTTCAACGAGTCCGGGCGGGCTCTCGCAGGAGCGGAACTGGTTTCATTCCTGCAGGGCCACGAGAAGGCGGTCACTGCTTTGGAGGTGATCGACGAAAGACTGTTGGCGCAGTTGCCGGAGCTCAAGGTTATCGGGAAATATGGCGTAGGCCTCGACATGATCGACCTTTCGGCAATGGAGCGTCGCGGCGTACTGTTGGGATGGACTGGCGGGGTCAACAAGCGTTCCGTCTCGGAACTGGTTATTGCAGCGGCAATTTCTCTGCTTCATCGAACCGAAGAAAGTCATGCCGAGGTACGGGCCGGGACCTGGCGCCAATTGCAGGGACGGCAGCTCAGCGGACGGACGGTGGGAATTGTCGGCTGCGGGCATATTGGGAAGGACGTCGCGACCTTGCTGCAGACATTCGATTGCCAGGTTCTGGCCCACGATATTCTAGATTTTCCCGAGTTCTATGCCGCACATCGTGTTGTCCCGGTTTCACTTGATAAGCTGCTCGCCGAAGCAGAGGTGGTTACCATTCACCTGCCGCTGGACGGGTCGACTCGCGATATGTTCGACGCGCGCCGCCTGCACATGATGCGGCGCGGTGCATGCCTGATCAATCTTTCGCGTGGTGGCATAGTGGACGAGGCAACTCTGGGCGCGCTGCTACGGAGCGGCCACCTGGCTGGAGCGGCGCTGGATGTTTTTACCGAAGAGCCTCCGAAGGACCTCGAATTGCTCAACCTGCCGACATTGATTGCTACCGGACATATTGGAGGCAGCACCGAGGAGGCCGTTCTCGCCATGGGGCGGGCAGCGATAGAAGGGCTGGATTCGGCGAGGCCGGCGAGTACATATATTCAACAGGTTGCAGCGACGGCATAACCAAACCCTTCCTAAGTTGGCTTGCCGCCATATTGCCGAGGCAGGCTAGGAGTTTTGATCGACTTTTCACAGCCTGCCACGTAACCGGCGCTAGGCTTTAACGGGAGCAATTGCATGTACGACTTTTTTTTGGGATCAAGGCCCCAAAACCTGGACGACGAAATCCATTATCTGATTTCGGTAAAGCGGCTTCTTCCGCGGTGGATCAACTCGATTCCTGATTCGGAGTTCGCAGCGATCGCCACGGTTCTGCATAATCTGGGCAATCGCGCCGATCACGCGGGGGAGAAGCTCTGCCTAGTGGAAACGGGTGTCGGCGCCAGTACCCTTGCCCTTGTGTTTTACTCTATCAAGCACAAGGGACTGGCGCTGACATGGGATTTCAACTCTAAGAAAGGCTCGGAAATCCGTAGCGCCTGTACCGAGACAATTTGCACCGTGTTCGATACCAACATCAATTCAGCCTGGAAGCTGATCGGCTACAACAGCCGGTCCCTGTATCTCGGTATCGGGATTATTTCCGAGTGGGCCAGGAGTGTCCATTTCACGATGCATGACAGCGAGCATGTCTGGGAAAACGTCAAGGGCGAGCTCGAACTGGTCGAGCCCTTCCTGAAGGACGGCAGCGTGGTCGCAGTCGATGATGCCTATTACAGCTTCCTGCACACCGATACCGCGTACATCAACATCACTCGCAGAAAGCTGGGGTTACCCCCGATTCCCGTGATCCCTGGCAACACATGCAATCCGCATGCGATCGAGGCTGAGGCATTTCTCAAGCAGCGCTGGAGCGAGGTCAAATCGGTAACCGACGAATACAAGCAAGATTGCCGTAGCGACGTATCAATTGGATATTTCGGCAACGAGTTGCAGGTCCGCAGTTCCTTGGGGATGGACCAAGTCCAGCAGTTGGAAAATCGCTTCGCTGCATGGGAAGTGGCATCGCGAACGACAACAGTGAGGTAAGGCTACATGAAGGCGATAGTTACCGGCGGCGCAGGATTCATCGGAGCGCATCTTGCAAAGCGTCTCCTCGATGAGGGGTGGGACGTGATTGTGGTGGACAATCTTTCTTCCGGGCACGAAAGGAATATTCCCGCCGGGGCGAATTTTCTCTGGATGGATCTGACGACTGAAGATTCATTCGGACGGCTTCCGGACAGCGGAATTGACGCGGTTTTCCATCTCGCTTCGCATGTCGGCCAGGAGTTGTCCTTCGAGAACCCGGTCTACGATTTCAAGGCCAACGCTTTATCGACGATGCTCCTGCTGAAATGGTGTCTGGCGAAAAAAGTTCCGAGGTTCATCTTCGCCAGTACCATGAACATTTACGGAGACCCCGACGTGCTGCCGGTCAATGAGGCGACGCCGATCAAACCGCCATCGCCTTATTCCGTGGGCAAGGTGTCGTCCGAGCACCTGTGCCAGATCTACCAGGGCTTTGGTATCCATACCACGTGCCTCCGCCTATTCAATGTGTACGGCCCCATGCAGGACATGAAGAACATGAAGCAGGGCATGGTCAGCATCTTCATGAGTTTTGTCGCAAAAAACGTTCCGATTCACGTTCGGGGATCGAAAGATCGTTTCCGCGATTTTGTATATGTCGACGACGTAGTCGATGCGTTTTTCCGGTCTTTGGATGCCAAGGCTTCCGGCAAGATATACAACGTATGTACTGGCATAAAGACTCACGTCTGGGAACTGCTGGACGGCATCGTCGCCGCATACGGGAAGCGTTCGGGAAACTATCCGATCACCTTCGGCGAGGGGACGCCGAAGGATCAGTTCGGAGTCTATGGCGATTGCTCGGCGCTGATGAGGGATCTCGACTGGAAGCCCAAGACGCCACTGACAGCGGGCCTCAAGCAGATGGCCGATTGGGTCAAGGGAATCGATCAGACACTTTTGCCCGATCTTTGAAATGACAGGAAAGGATGGGCAGTGTCCGGACGCATCCCATTGCCCAACCGAAAGTTGTTAACCATTCAAGGTGTCGCCTGAAATGAAACCTGAACCCAGCGCCTGTCTATTGTGCAACTCCGACCGGGCCAAGCAGCGGATACGCTGCAACGACGTCTATGGCGGAACGCCTTTGCAGGCATTCTGGCAATGTGACGAGTGTGAGGCCATCTATCTGTTCCCGGTAGCATCAGGTGAGGACGACACGACGTTCTACGAAAGCCAGTTTGACAAGTGGATGGCCAAGCGGTCAGGCGACGAGAGCTGGAGCGATCCGGAAAATCAGTTCCGGAGCTGGTCGGCCCGGGAGATGCCGTTGCGCACACCCTGGCTCGACACGTTGTGCCCACCCGGTGCCAAGGTGCTCGAAATAGGTTCGTCTTCAGGTTTCATGCTCAAGCCTCTTCAGGACAAGGGCTGCGAAGTATTGGGTGTCGAGTTGAGCCATGCCTACCGCGACTTCGCCCGCGGGAAAGGTATCGAAACCGTGGCCAGTATGGATGGGCTCGATTCAGGCCACCTTGGAAAGTACGACATTTTGTTGCACTACTACGTGCTGGAGCACGTGACCGACCCGTTGGCGTTTCTGACAACCTTGCTTCCGTTCCTGAGAGTGGGGGGGAAGATGATGTTCGAGGTTCCCAATGCGAACGATCCCCTCATCTCGCTGTACAAGGTTCCCGAGTTCGAGTCGTTCTACTGGTGGCGGGCCCATCATTGGTATTTCACGCCAAAGTCCCTAGGCTATCTCCTCGGGAAGCTGGGTCGGCCATTCGAGATATTTCCGGGGCAGCGCTATGACATATCCAATCACATGCATTGGCTTATGACGGGACAGCCGGGTGGTTTCAGAAAGTACTCGCACATTTTTTCTCCGGAAACCGAACGGTCCTATGCCGAAGACCTGAAGCGGAGCGGCCACTGCGACTATCTGGTGGGCATCGTTTCCTGAAGGCGGAGCATGGGTGGCACGGTCCTCTTCGCCTGCACGGACGCCAATCCCGAATGGGTGCGGGCATGGGCCGAAGCGCGCTATCCTGCCTGGAACTGGCTTTTTCTCGCGGCGGATTTCACCAAGCTCCAGAAATGGCGCGCAGGCCTCGGGAGCGCATTTGACCAATTGCCCCTACATGTCGAATTGGAGTCCGCTGCCCGGCGTTTGAAGCAGCCCTATTTGCGCTGGCTGGCCGAACTCGGCCACCGCCATCCGGAACCTGCGTGGTGGGCATCGCGGATTTCTGAACGAAACACTGCCCTCAGTCCGCTTTTCGAGGACGTGTGCCGTTTGGAGGCTGCAAGGAACCTGATTCGGGACGCTAACGGCCCTGTCATGATAGTGGCTGAAAACCCGGCCCTGCTGGACACGCTCGACAGGGCTGACTGGTTGCGATCCAGGCCGCGGCTCCGGCCCTACTTTGCGAAAGTGCCGGCCTGGCTGCCAGTCGACCTGGCGCGAGTTGTCATCAGCCATATCAGGTACTCAAGGGTGGTTAATTTCGGGATGCGGGTCGCGCAACTATGCAAAATTGCTTTGTCGGCCAGGCTCGGTGGAATTGCTCAACTCCCTGTGGCTTGCGTCAAGCCCATACTCATGCATACGTATCTGGACGAATCCGCGTTTCGTCCGGATGGTGAGTTTCATGATCGTTACTTTCCCGGTTTGGCGGAGCTTCTGCAAAAGGAGGGATACCAAGTCCTTGTCCTGCCCGTGATGTTCAATGTAAAGCGGAGTCTTCGGCAGGCATGGGCATGGACGAAGTCGTCATCGTCCCGGTTTGTGAATCCCTATGCGCTTTACCACCTTGCCGATTATGTCTTCGCACTCCGGATAGCGAGCCGGGCGACGCACCTACCCGAGGGGCCTTTGAAGTTCGAAGGGAACGACCTTTCCGCCATGGTCAGACGTGAAAACGAACGAACCGCCTTCTCGGTCCTGACCTCGATCCTTTATCTCCGGCTTCCGTTGCGTTTGCGTGAGCAGGGTATCGCCTGTTCCGCCTTGCTGGCCGAGTTCGAAAACATGATTCCTGAGAAGATGCTGATCCATGGTTTTCGCGAACATTCACCCGACACCGAACTCATCGGCTTTCAGCATGGGGCGCTGTATCCGCACCTTCTGTGCAACTTCACTCCACCGGAGGAGCGGGATATTGCTCCGATGTACGATCGGGTAGTCTGCAATGGCCAGTTTTTTAGGGACATCCTCGTCGCTGAAGGCCTGGCTCCGGAGCGGGCGGTTGTGGGTGCAGCGCTACGCTACCGGCATTTGTGGGAGTACGAGGCGACCATTTCCTGCGGACGCCCGATGCATTCCGTGGATGTGTTCGTGCCCTTGCCGCTGATGCTTCCGGCAGGCGTTGAGCTGCTGGAAAAGCTGCTCGGCGCGTTTGCGACGAGCACCAGTTTGCGGATTTTGCTCAAGGCGCATCCCCTTTCTTCAGTCGACGCGCTGCTGAAAGCTGCCGACGTCGTCACGCTTCCCGCACATTTCAGGACGACAGACGACCCAACCGGTGTGATTCTGCCCCGGGCACGCCTTGTGGTTGGGCTCAGTACCAGCACGATGCTGGAGGCTCTTGCCTCGGGTGTTCCCGTGATTCGCGTCGGACAGGAGGGGGCATTGATGCTTGATACACTAGGTTTCTTCGACGATCTCCCGCCCCCGGTGTATTCGGGTCGCGAATTGGCAAGGGAAACCGACCGTTTATTGGCATTGTCGGCCGAAGAACTCGAGAAGATTTCGCAGCGCGGCAGGGAGATCGTCGCAAATTCATTCCGGCGTTGCGACGAGCTTGGGCTCCGGGTCTTTCTGCCAGTTATTGGAAAAGCGAAAAAAGATGACGTCCCGCAGAAAGCGGCTGGCAATTGATAGAATGCGCGCTTCGAATGTTCCAAACGAAAAGCCGGTGACGTCGGGAGGGAAATTGGGCTTCATCGCCCTTATTCGACCGCCGGTAGTGGACTTTTGACTTGACTGGGACGACGGCTTGACATTTCAAAGTGTTGTTATCGATACCCGTGGCCTGTGGCCAGTTCCGTCTGCCACAGCCTTGGGAATCCCGGAGGCTGGCTACTATAAGGCTGACGCGGCATTGCATCGATGGCCGCTGGCTTTTTTTGTCCGGGCAGGCATATCCTGTTTCGGTAGCCTGTGGCGTATCGATGGGCCTCTGAGATGATCCGACTCTCACGATCCTTTGTCGGCCAGCAGGAAATCGATGCTGCCACCTCCGTGCTCGAGCGCGGCTTCCTCGGCATGGGGGAGGAAGTCCGGGAATTCGAAAGCGAGCTGGCCGCTTATCTTGGAGCCGATGCAGTCGCCTGTGTCAACACCGGAACTGCGGCGCTGCAGCTCGCGTTGCAGGCAATCGGCGTCGGCCCTGGTGACGAAGTGCTGCTGCCGACCCTGACCTACGTGGCATCTTTCCAGGCCGTTTCGGCAACGGGCGCGACTCCGGTTGCATGCGACGTGGGCGAGGCGGACGGTTTGCTGGATCTGGCCGACGCCAAGCGTCGCATGACGCCGCGCACGCGCGCCATGATGCCGGTTCACTACGCCAGCTACACGGGCGACCTCGACGCGGTCCATGCTTTTGCCCGCGAGCATGGTCTGCGGGTGATCGAGGACGCGGCCCACGCCTTCGGCTGCACCTATCGGGGACAACGCATCGGCAGCTTCGGCGACATCGTCTGCTTCAGCTTCGATGGCATCAAAAACATAACCTCCGGCGAAGGCGGTGCGGTGGTTAGTGCCGACCGTACTGTCATGGACAAGGTACGCGATGCCCGGCTGCTAGGGGTTCAGCACGATACAGAGAAGCGCTATCGCGGCGAGCGAAGCTGGGACTTCGACGTGATGGAGCAGGGGTGGCGCTATCATATGAGCGACATTATGGCCACCATCGGGCGGGTGCAATTGCGTCGTTTCGAGGGAGAGTTCGCACCGCGGCGAATCGGGCTGGCAAAGGCGTATCGTCAGGGTCTGGTCGGAGTGGCTGGACTGAAGCTGTTCGCAAACGATGGTGAGGGCGTTGTTCCCCACATATTTCCGTTGCGGGTGCTCGACGGTCGGCGCGACATGCTGCGTTCGGCACTCGAACTGGCCGGCATCCAGTCCGGAATCCACTACAAGCCGAACCACCTGCTGACGCGGTTCGGTGGCGGGACACCGAAGTTGCCGGTAGCCGAGGACTTGTACGGTGAGTTGCTGACGCTACCTTTGCATCCACAGGTGGCGGCCACGGATTGCGAGCAGGTGCTCGCGGTTATTCGGGATACGTTGAGGAAGCGGGCGGCACGATGAAGACAGTCATACTCTGCGGCGGCATGGGCACTCGCCTGGCCGAGGAAACTAGGCTGCGGCCAAAGCCCCTGGTAACCGTCGGCGGGCATCCGATCCTTTGGCACATCCTGAACTGCTATGGGCACTATGGCTTCAACCGCTTCACTCTCGCGCTCGGCTACATGGGCGAGGCGATCAAGGAGTACTTCCTCAATTACTACTCCCTCGACAGCGATTTGCGCATTGATCTGAAGACCGGGGCGACCGAACACTTACGTTCGAGCCGCCGCGACTGGCAGGTTGAACTGATCGATACCGGTGCCGAGTCTATGACTGGCGGCCGATTGCACCGGCTCGAGCCGATGCTGCGTCCCGGGGGCAGCTTCATGCTGACCTACGGCGATGGAGTCGGCGACGTGGATATCGCCCGGTTGGTTGCCTTTCATCGATCCCATGGCAAGCTCGCTACCGTCACGGCGGTTCGGCCGCCGGCTCGATTTGGCGGCATGGTCTTCGACGGCGACCGCGTCACGGAGTTTCGCGAGAAGCCGCAGACCGGTGAGGGTTGGATCAACGGCGGCTATTTCGTCTTCGAGCCTCAGGTCTTCGATTATCTTTCCGGCGACCCGACCGTGCTCGAGGGCGCTCCGCTGGAAAACTTGGCTCGCGACGGGCAACTAATGGCTTATAAGCACGAAGGCTTCTGGCAGTGCATGGATACCGTACGCGACCGCCAATTGCTGGAGGGCATGTGGGCTGACGGTAGTGCGCCCTGGAAGAAGTGGTAGCTGGGCAAGAGGCACAGGGGGAGCGGACGATGTTCGGAGGGATGTACAAGGGGCGGCGCGTGCTTGTGACGGGCCATACTGGTTTCAAGGGGTCCTGGCTGTCGCACTGGCTGCTGGATCTGGGCGCCGATGTGGCGGGCTTTTCCCTCTACCTTCCTTCGACCCCGTGCAATTTCGAGGTGCTCGGCCTGGAAGGACGCTTGCGCCATATCGTCGGTGACGTCCGCGACGCGGCCGCTGTGCAGGCCGCCTTCGATGAATTCCGACCCGAGATCGTTTTCCACCTCGCCGCGCAGGCGATCGTTCGTACATCCTACGATGAGCCGAAGCTGACATTCGACACCAATCTCGGCGGTACCGTAAACGTCCTTGAAGCGGTGCGCGCTACGCCGTCTGTGCGTACCGCCATTTTCATCACGAGTGACAAGTGTTATGAGAATGTCGAATGGGAGTTCGGCTACCGCGAAACGGATCGTCTCGGTGGAAAGGATCCCTACAGCGCGTCGAAGGCTTGTGCCGAGATCGCCATCAGCGCCTATGCGCGTTCCTTTATCACAGCCAGCGGCAAGCGCATCGCCTCGACCCGCGCCGGTAACGTCATCGGCGGTGGAGACTGGGCGAAGGATCGCATCGTTCCCGATTGTGCGCGAGCGTGGGCAGCGGGAGATTCCCCGGTGATCCGCAGCCCCGGTGCGACGCGCCCCTGGCAGCATGTGCTGGAGCCACTCTCTGGATACCTTTGGCTCGGGGCCTGCGTGGAATCCGGCAGGGAAGGTCTGGCTGGCGAGGCCTTCAATTTCGGGCCGCACGCCGAGGTCAATCAACCCGTATCGCGGTTGATTGACGAAATGGGCAAGACCTGGGCTGGGGGCGGCTGGTTGCCGGATCCAGCCGGGACCGGCGCCAAGGCCGAGGCGGGTTTGCTCAAGCTTTGTTGTGACAAGGCACTGCAGCGCCTCGGCTGGCAGGCGGTCATGAGTTTCGCCGAGACCGTGGCGATGACCGCGGAGTGGTACCGGGCGTTTTACGATGGGGGGACGGACATGCGCGACCTGACCAGCCGGCAACTCGAAACCTTTGCGCGGCTCGGTAGGCAGCGGGATGCACGGTGGCCGGAGTGAGTCATGCGGCCGGCCCTCGCATCGAAGGGGTGAGCATCACCCTGCTTCGAGTGATCGCCGACGAGCGAGGTTGCGTGATGCACATGTTGCGGGCCGACTCAGCCGCCTTCGAAGGCTTCAGGGAAGTCTATTTTTCGGTCATCCGGGCAGGCGCGGTCAAGGCCTGGAAACGCCATCGTCTGATGGTGCAGAATTTTGCCGTCCCGGTCGGCGCAATCCGGCTGGTCGTTCACGATGACCGTCCGGCCTCGACGAGCCGGGGTGTGACTCAGGAAATCCACACCGGAGCCAGCCTCGATCAGTATGCCCTGGTACGTATACCGCCCATGGTCTGGTATGGCTTCCAGGGTGTCGCTGCCGTAGATTCCCTGATTGCGAACTGCGCTTCCCTTCCGCACGATCCGGGCGAAGTTGATCGTCTGGTCGAGAATGCTGAAGACATCCCCTATGTCTGGTAGCTTCGTGACGACTGATCGGCCGCTCGTCAGCGTGATCATGAATTGCTACAACGGCGAGGCCTATCTGCGCGAAGCGATCGAGTCGGTGCTTGCGCAGACCTACCGGAACTTCGAGATCATTTTCTACGACAATGCCTCGACCGACGGCAGTGCGGCGATTGCACAAAGCTATGGCGAGTCGGTCAGGTATTTCCGCGGCGAGCAGACAATTCCGCTGGGGGCCGCAAGAAATACCGCGATTGCACAGGCAAATGGGGATCTGATCGCATTCCTTGATACGGATGATCGTTGGCTGCCGCAAAAGCTGGAGATGCAATTGGCACGGTTCGCAGAATGCCTGGAGGCGGATTTCTGCTACACCAATTGCCACGTACTCGATGCGGCTACCGGTCGCATGCATCTTGGTTTTCACAGCCCTCAGCCGGAAGGGGAGGTTTTCCGCGCCTTTCTGCGTTACTACCCGGTCAACCTGCAAACCGTGATGGTGCGGAAGCCTGCGCTGGACAAACTGGGTGCATTGTTCGACGCCGATATGCATGTTTCGGAGGAGTATGATTTATTCATACGCCTGCTGTATCGGTCGAAAGCCTGTTACCTGACGACATCGACGGCGATTTACCGGATTCACTGCAATATGGCGAGTCTGCGGCACATAGAGAAATATCCCGTCGAGAATAGCAGGGTGCTCGCCAAGTTGAGAGATATGGTGCCCAGTCTAGACCGTGACTATCAGGATGAGGTGGCGTACCTGGAGGCGAAAATCGGCTACTGGTACGCGGCAGCGCATATGCACAAGGGGGAACGACTGTCGGCGCGACGGTCGCTACGCCCTTACATTGGTAGAGGAACGGTGTTCACTGGGCTCTTCCTTGCCACCTTTTTGCCTGTTGGAGTGTGGCGCTTGCTTCAGCGGATGCGGCCGTACCTGCGGTTTATCTGGGCTTGAGGAGTGCCGGAAGATATGGTCCCAGTTCTCCGGACAACCCGGCTACGGGCGAGGTGATTTTCGGCATGTCCGCACAGAATCCACTGTCGCGCAGAATTCTCGTAACTGGTGCCAGCGGTTTTGTGGGTCAATTTCTGCTGGAAAAGCTGACTTCAAACATTCAAGCAGGCACCATGATCGTGGCGCTACACAATCGTCGTCTTGATGCCGCGCTAAAGGATCGCTTTGGAGATTGTGTTGCTTGGACCAAGGCCGATATTGCAGCCGATGACTTGTCCGAGGTAGTGGCGGGTGTGGATACTGCTTTTCATTTGGCCGCCTATTCGACAACGAGCGAGTCGGACGATGAGTGCCGGCATCTCGAGCGGGTGAATGTTCTGGGTACGCGCAGATTGGCATCAGCGTGTAAAGATGGGGGCGTAAAGCATTTCATTCTTGTCAGCAGCATTGCCGCATGCGAAAACGCAACTTTGTCCGAGATTGACGAGACGAACGGATTTCCGGTCAGTGCCTACGGGAGGAGCAAGAGGGCAGCCGAACAACTTCTTATGGAAATGGCTGGGAACGGCTTCGAAGCGACGGTCCTGCGCCCGACGGCCTTGTTCGGTGAAACCCATCTAGGTAGCATATACGAATTGGCCAAATTGATAGCGCAACGACGGTTTTTCCAGTTCGGGAAGGGAAACGGCCAGACCAATTTCTACTACATTCGGGATTTTGTTGATGTCCTGTCGGCTGTTCAGCTTGATCCCCGTACTTATGGCCAGACTTTCATCGCCGCTGACGAACCCGTTCGCTTGTTCGATCTTGTGTCCTTGATTTCTGCCGAGCTTGAGTTGCGTTGCAACGTGTTAAATATCCCATATTCGCTTGGGTTATGCGTTGCGATCACTTGTGATGTCGCATCGAAGATTATCGGCAGACCCCTGCCACTGTCGACGCGCAGATTCCGTGCGATGACCGGAAATACGAGTTATTCGAGCCGGAAACTGCGGGAGGTGCTGGGAATATTTCCCGCTTTTGGGATGCGGGAAGGTTTGCGGAGGGCCATCGCGTGGTACCGTGTAGCCGAGCTTATCAGTACCCGCCCATAGCGGCATTGGCAGCCGGCTAGGGGGGGGCTTCAGATGCGAAGTATCAAGCGTTGCCTGTTGGTCTTGTGGGAAGGCCTGCTTGTGATGGCATTGGCAAGTTGCGTGGAGTTCTTTTTCCCGCGACCTAGCTGCTTCAGTTCGACTTGGTGGAGTGATTTGAGGTAATCATTGTCCTGCCAGTTATCTGCGTAGATCCCTTGAGAGGTGGATTTGTTTTATCAGGACTACGTGCCGCAGGTATTGGCTAGCCGCCCGGCTCGCGACAAAAAGGAGCACGTTCTTGACCGCATGGCCGTACCCTTTACCCGAGAGGAGAATATCAACATTCAAGTATCGCGCTGCAACGGGCTTCCTCTGGATCGTATTGAAGTCTTCGCCAAGGCGAAGGTCAGCACGTTTGAGGAGGTGCTGGTCTTGAACAGGCGCTTCGCTGGCCGGACGCCGGACTTGCTGATAGTGACCTCGCCTTATAATGTGCGACGTGCGCAAATGGATCTTGTCCGTGTTTTGCCAACGGCGCATCGGACGGTCTTCGCCACACCCTACGAGGAATTACCCGAACACTGGTGGCCCTCGCGGGAGGCCGCCCGAGATCTGCTGCTCGAGCTGGACAAGCTGGCGTTCTCCTGCGTGGATGGTCGCTTTACCGGTCCCGCAACATGATTCGGGCGAGACGTCCCAGTCTCTGCTATGTTGCCGCCAGCGAGGAGACTGTGGCCGCATTTCTCAAACAGCATATCGCGGCAGCCAGGCGAGACTACGAGGTGATGGTAGCTTTTAACACTGAAGACCTGGGATGCCTTGATCGTCACGGAATTGAAGCCGCATTGCGGCCTGTGCCGATCGAGCGCAAAGTTTCGCTGTTACAGGACTTAAATGCATTGTGGCGGCTTTACCGCCTATTTCGCTGTGAATGTTTCGATCTGGTTCATTCGATCTCCCCCAAAGCCGGTCTCTTGGCAATGCTAGCGGCATGGTTGGCGCGAGTGCCGCGACGGGTGCATAGCTTTACCGGACAAGTTTGGGTGACTAGGCAAGGGTGGCGACGTTATTTTCTCAAGCAAGCCGATCGACTGATTGCCGCACTTGCAACGAAGGCTCTGGTCGATAGCCCGTCGCAGAGGGACTTCCTAGTAGCCGAGGGTGTCATGTCCCGCGATAAGACTGAGGTTATCGGTAGGGGATCGATCTGCGGTGTCGATGGTGTGCGTTTTCATCCTGACTCCCAGGCGCGCCGCGAAGTCCGGGACTCGTTGGGAATTCCCACGAACGCCCCCCTGCTTCTGTTCCTCGGCCGACTGAATCGGGATAAGGGGGTGATAGACTTGACGGAGGCCTTCTTAAATCTAGTCCGTCGGGTTCCCGATGCATGGCTTTTGCTGGTGGGGCCAGACGAAGAAGCACTCTTGCCGGGAATTATGAACATCTGCTCCGGCGTGGCTGATTGTGTTAGACATCTCGGATTTACACGACAGCCGGAACGGTACATGGCTGCGGCCGACATTTTTTGTCTACCCAGCTATCGTGAAGGCTTCGGCGCAGTCATAATAGAGGCTGCTGCCACCGGATTGCCTACAGTTGCATCGCGTATTTATGGTATCACCGATGCCATCATTGACGGGGAGACGGGCCTACTGCATCCTCCGGGCGACTCTACTGCGCTGACGGCAGCCTTGGTTGATTTGTTGCAACACCCGGAACGGCGGTTCGCCATGGGTGAAAAGGCGAGGGCCCGCGCACTGGCCGATTTTTCACAAGCTGACTCGACCAAGAGGCTGATGGCCTTTTATGGGAGAATGTTGGGCTAATAGCATACGAGTCGGCTGCCTTGTTAAAGCGCACCTTTGACCTATTGATTTCCGCCATTCTGCTGGTACTCACCCTGCCGCTAACCATGGTGACGGCTCTTGCCGTGCGTTTAGCGTTGGGTACGCCCGTGCTGTTGCACCAGACGCGCCCCGGTTTCCATGGTAAACCCTTCGTCTTCTATAAGTTCCGCACCATGACCGAGGGGCGCGATGCGATGGGGAACCTGCTGCCCGACGAAGTGCGCATGACTCCATTCGGCAAGCGCTTGCGCGGTAGCAGTCTCGATGAACTACCGCAACTCATCAATGTGCTTAAAGGGGACATGAGTCTGGTTGGTCCGCGACCCCTGCTAATGGAATATCTGCCGTTGTATTCACCCCAGCAGGCCCGACGACACGAAGTGCGTCCGGGCATCACCGGCTGGGCTCAGGTAAATGGGCGTAATACCCTATCTTGGGAAGAACGTTTCAAATTGGACGTTTGGTATGTGGACAACCTGTCGTTATTGCTTGACTGCCGTATCCTGTTTCTAACGGTATTGAGGGTTTTTCAAGCAAAAGGCATTAATCATCGCGGAGAGGCTACGATGTGTAGGTTTACTGGGAACGAGAAGGTCTAGACATGCAGTCCATTGCTATATTTGGATCGAGCGGATTTGCTCGGGAAACCCATCAAATCATTAGAGATCTCAATAAGCTGAAGAATTGTTGGGAATTCCTAGGTTTTCTTGATGACGACGAATTGAAGCATGGAACCTTAGTTCATGGTTTTCCGGTGATTGGTGGAGCGGATTGGCTAAGAACCAATCCCGAGGTGAATGTATTGGTAGCAATTGGCAGCCCTCGGGTAAAGCGCGCTGTGGTTAAGCGACTTATGGACCTCGGACACGAAAGGTTTGCAACTTTGATACACCCCACAGCGTGGATTGGTGATGACGTAAGAATTGGCCATGGAACGGTTATTTGCGCCGGCGTAAGAATTACCTGTGATATTTCTATCGGGAGTCATGTCATCGTCAATCTGGATGCAACCATAGGCCACGACAGCATCATCGACGATTTTGCAACAATTGCACCTAGTGCAAATATTTCTGGTGCGGTGCATCTTGGGTCGGGTGTTGATATTGGAACGAATGCAACAGTTATTCAGGGAATAAGTATTGGTGAATGGTCAATCATTGGAGCAGGTGCAGTGGTTGTGAGGGACATTCCAAGAAACGTTACGGCCGTGGGAATGCCGGCTAAATGCATAAAGGAACTGGAATCTGCGGAAAATGTCCATTGAGTAATCTGCTAGCCGTTCAGGGTGGAGCCCCTCTGCGGGAGAGCCCGTTTTCTTCTTGGCCGGTGTTCGCCTCAGATGAGATCGAGGCGGTGTCGCGGGTATTGGCATCGGGACGGGTCAATTACTGGACTGGCGAGGAGTGCAGGGCCTTCGAAGGCGAGTTCGCCGCTGCCTTTGGCTGCCGTCACGCCATTGCTCTGGCCAATGGTACATTGGCACTGGAGTTGGCGCTCTATGCACTGGGAATCGGTCCGGGCGACGAGGTGGTGGTGCCGAGCCGGACCTTCATCGCTACGGCGAGTTGCGTCGTGGCGCGGGGAGCGAGGCCGGTAATTGCCGACGTCGATGCCGAGAGTGGTAACCTGACCGCCGAGACGATTCCCGCCGTTTTGACGCCACGTACTCGAGCGGTGATTCCGGTACACATGGCCGGCTGGCCTTGCGATATGGATCCTATTCGAGCCTTGGCCAAGGAGCATCGGCTGCATGTGATCGAAGACTGCGCCCAGGCCCATGGTGCGACCTATAAGGGGCGGCCACTCGGCAGCTTTGGAGATTGTGCCGCTTTCTCTTTTTGCCAGGATAAGATCATGACCACGGGCGGCGAAGGCGGGATGCTGGTGACCAATGACGAGACCCTTTGGCACCGGGCCTGGGAATACAAGGATCATGGTAAGAGTTGGGATGCCGTATTCAGGACGGATCATCCGCAGGGCTTCCGCTGGCTGCATGAGTCTTTCGGTAGCAATTTCCGTATGACGGAGATGCAGGCAGCGATTGGTCGCCGCCAATTGGCGAAACTGCCGGAATGGACGGCTGGGCGCCAACGTAATGCGAATATTTTGCTCGATGGATTGGTAGGAGTGCGCGGACTGCATGCCCCATGGCCAGGAATGGATGTGGGCCATGCTTGTTATAAATTCTATTGTTTCCTGAATCTGGAACAACTTAAGCCCGGTTGGGATCAGGTTCGTATCATCAACGCCATCAATGCCGAAGGTATTCCCTGCATGGCCGGCAGCTGCAGTGAAATTTACCGGGAGCAGGCATTTGTTCGCTGCGGATGGGGGCCTGCAAAACCTCTTCCCGTGGCGCAGCGTCTTTCCCGAACCAGTCTTATGTTCCAGGTCCATCCGACCCTGGGGCCAGTGGAAATGGAAGATACGGTCGCGGCGGTACGTAAGGTCATGGAGGCGGCTGCAGCCTGATGCACCCCCGCTCTCTTCTCGCTCTAAGTCACGATGCGTTGGCTGTGCTTGTCGCATGGCTGGGTAGCTATTGGCTCCGGTTTAATCTGGATATTCCCCAGTGGCAATGGGACGGGGCGATGACCTCGCTGGTCTGGTTGCTGCCAATGCACGTCGGCGTATTTTGGTTTGCCGGCCTATATCGTGGCATCTGGCGCTATGCCAGCCTGAGCGATTTAAAGCACATTTTGTTTGCCGTAGGGTTGGCTGCAGTTGGTGTGGGCATAGTTGTTCTACTCTTGCAGGCAGCTGCGGTACCCCGTTCAGTACTCATCTTGCACCCTCTGCTATTGATGGGCCTGATGGGCGGCAGTCGCCTGGTCTACAGGGCGTGGAAGGAGCATCGGCTCTACGGTGCCTTGCAGATCGAGGGTAGGCCGGTGCTAGTGCTCGGTGCTGGCGATGCCGCCGCCGACCTTCTAAGGGAGTTGGCGCGCAGCCGTGACTGGCGCGTGGTGGGCCTGCTTGACGACGATTCGGCCAAACACGGGCGTCAGATCAACAGTGTGCGGGTACTCGGCTTCATTTCTGATATCGCACAGCATGCCTCGGCGCTTGAGGTGGCACACGTCATTGTGGCACTTCCTGGCGCTTCCGCCGGTAAGCGTCGGCGCGCCGCCGAACTGGCCGCGGCCGCAGGTTTACAGGTGCTTACCGTGCCGGCCTTCGAAGATTTGTTGTCGGGTCGGGTGGCAATTTCCCAAGTGCGCCGCGTCGAACTGGAGGACCTGCTCGGTCGTGACAAGGTGGCTCTCGACGACGCGGGACTGACGCGCCTGCTGGCCGGGCGGACGGTGTTGGTTACTGGCGCCGGTGGATCTATTGGCTCCGAACTTTGCCGACAGATTGCCCGTTTCAGACCAGATCGATTGGTTTTCTTTGAGCAGTCGGAATTCGCCCTCTATGCCATGGAGCAGGAGTTTTCGCGCAGTCATCCGGGTTTGATGGTGTCGTGTATCGCCGGCGATGTGCGTGACGAACAGCGCTTGCACGAGGTCTTTGCCACCTATCCTCCGGCGGTGGTATTTCACGCCGCCGCCTACAAGCACGTGCCGATGATGGAGAACGAGAACGCTTGGCAGGCGGTGCGTAACAATGTGCTCGGCACCTGGCGCGTGGCGCGTGCCGCGATTGAGCATGGCGCGAGCGAGTTCGTGCTGATTTCGACCGACAAGGCGGTGAATCCGACCAATGTTATGGGGACGACCAAGCGTCTGGCGGAGCGGGTGTGTCAGGCGCTTCAGGCTGGTGGCTGCGCAACTCGATTTGTTATGGTCCGTTTTGGCAATGTATTGGGTTCGTCGGGTAGCGTGATTCCCAAGTTCCGCGAGCAGATTGCAGCGGGTGGTCCGATAACCGTGACCCATCCGGACATCGTGCGCTACTTCATGCTCATCCCCGAGGCGGCGCAGTTGGTATTGCAGGCGGCCTTGCAGGGAGAGGGTGGCGAGACCTTCGTGCTCGACATGGGTGAGCCGATCAAGATTGTCGATCTGGCACGGGACATGATTCGCCTCTCGGGGTTCAGTGAAGACGACATCCGTATTGAGTTTACTGGCTTGCGGCCGGGCGAGAAGCTCTATGAAGAATTGCTTGCCGATGGTGAGACGACCTTGCCGACGCCTCACCCGAAGTTGCGCGTGACGCGTGCTGAGGAGGCTCCCGATGCCGAATGGCTGGCGCGTCTTGAGGCCTGGTTGGCGCAGCCGGCACGGGCGACGGACGAGGTTAAGCGCGACCTACAGGCCTGGGTACCGGAGTACCGGCCGGCGCAGCACTGATGGCTACCTACGCCGTTGGCGATCTGCAAGGTTGCTACGATCCTCTGCGCCGCCTGCTGGACTACGTTGGTTTTGATTCGGCCGCGGACCGGCTCTGGCTGGTGGGCGATCTGGTCAATCGCGGCCCCCAGTCGCTGGAGGTGTTGCGCTTTGTGCGTGGCCTCGGTGATGCGGCGATTACCGTACTCGGCAATCACGATCTGCATCTGGTGATGCAGGCCGAAGGGCAGGGCAAATCCAGTCGTGAGGATACCCTTGAGGCCATCCTCGCCGCGAAGGATCGTGAGGAACTGCTGGCCTGGCTGCGGGGCTTGCCATTGTTTCATGTCGAAGGTGAGTTCGCCATGGTCCATGCCGGTCTCGTACCGCTATGGGATGTGGCCCAGGCTCAGGTTCTTTCGGATGAAGTGCAGGCCGCGTTGGTAGCGCCCGATTACCGGGATTTCCTCGCCCACATGTGGGGCAGTACCCCGGATGCCTGGAGCGATTCCCTGAAGGGTTGGGACCGGCTGCGGGTGATCGTGAATGCCATGACGCGCATGCGTTTTTGTACGCCCAAGGGGACCATGGAGTTCAAGTCCAAGGGGCCGGTGGATAAGCCTCCGGCGGGCTATGTGCCCTGGTTCCAGGTGCCGGGACGCAAGAGCGCTGATCACACCGTGGTCTGCGGCCACTGGTCCGCTCTCGGCTTCAGGCAGGAATCGAATCTGCTGGCGCTGGACTCGGGATGCCTGTGGGGAGGCCGATTGACGGCGGTGCGGCTGGAAGACCGGCGGGTCTATCAGTGCCCCTGTGAGCAACAGGTGAAGCCGAGCGGCTGGGACTGAGTTTCCGCGCCAAGCCTTGCGCGATACGCCGATGGGCCTCGGCGGCGAGGCGGCGGCGGGTCTGGCCGTTGGATGCCATCGGCTCCAGTACCTCGGTGCAAGCGACGAGACTCTGGCTGGAGGCGATCGACCACAGGCACTCGAGCAGGCTGGTGTCGCCCACGTAAGCGGCGTCGAGGCATGGGTCGCCGTTGGCATCCGCATAGCGCAGCACCACCGGCGTGATGGGGGCGCCGGTATCCACGGCACTTTGCAGCAGGGCGCCGTGGAAGGGCAGCACATGAGCGCCATTGGTGGTAGTGCCTTCCGGGAAGAGGGCCACCAGCCGGCCTTCCGTCAGGTGTTGCGCCAGTTCGTGGCGGGCATGGTGGGCAGCGTTGCGGTTGCCGCGCTGGAGAAAAATCGTGTCCGTATGCTCGCAGAGCCAGCCGATCAGAGGCCAGGCGCGCACATCGTCCTTGGAGACAAAGGCGGCGGGGGTGAGGGTGTTGATGACGTAGATGTCGAGAAAAGAAACGTGGTTGGCCACCACCAGGCCCATCAGTTCGCCGCGCTGCAAGATATCGAGTCTTACCCCAAGAACCGTAAGGAGTTGTCGCGACCAGCGGCGCTTGAGGGCAAGGCGCGTGGGCTCGGCAATCCAGGGATAGATCAGGGCCACAGTGGCCGCGCCCTGGAGCAGGTGCAGTCCGACGCGGGCGAGGCGGAAGGCGGCGCGCAAGGCGCGCAGACGGGAGGGAAGAGTCATCATGGGGCGGCAGTGTATTGTCGCCCCGTTACCGCCAGGTTTCAGTGGCTGACGCGGGTCGCGCCCTGGCCGGAAAGCACCCGTACCCGCTCGCCGGGGGCGAAGTGCTCGTCGGCATCCTGGGTCACGGCGATGAGTTGGCCGGAGTCGAGCTTGATGGTGATTTCGAGGCCGGCCTTTTCCGCTACCTTGCCCTCGATGGCGTTGCCCGCTGCGCCGCCGGCAACGGCGCCTAGTACCGAGCCGATGGTGGAGCCGTTGCCACGGCCGAGCTTGCTGCCAGCGATGCCTCCGATGATGGCGCCGGCTACGGTGCCCACGGTTCCGTCAGTGGCACTCTCAATCGAGACCTGACGCACACTTTCCACTACGCCCTGACGCACCGTCATTTCACCCCGAGCCTGGCTGCGGGAGTAGCTGGAGCCGGAAGAACTGCTGGCGCAGCCGGAAATCACCGCCACGGCGGCGAGGGAGAGAAGGGCAGTGCGCATCAGGTTCATTTCGAGTCCTTACAAGGTTTCGCCGAAGGCAGCGGCAAACCGCTCGGCGATCTGCTGCCGCGTCAGCTTGTGGTTCTGGCCGCCGCGATGGGCAATCTTGATCGAACCCACCAGGGAGGCCAGGCGTCCGGTCTTTTCCCAGGACCAACCCTGGGCGAGGCCGTACAGCAAGCCGCTGCGGAAGGCATCGCCGCAGCCCGTGGGGTCGATCACGTCATCCGGTTTAACGCTTGGGATGGCGATACGCTGACCGTCGGTATAAATATCAGCGCCGTTGGCGCCCAGGGTGACAATCAGGGCCTTCACCAGCGGCGCCAGTTGTTCCAGGGACTTGCCGGTGCGTTCCGTCAGCAGCTTGGCTTCGTAGTCATTCACCGTGCACCAGTCGGCGAGTTCCAGGAAGGCCAGCAGTTCCTCGCCGTTGAACATCGGCAAGCCCTGGCCCGGATCGAAAATGAAGGGGACGCCGGCTGCCTTGAACTGCTGCGCGTGGGTCAGCATGCCGTCGCGGCCGTCGGGGGCGACGATGCCGAGCTTGGCGTCCTGAACGTCGCCAATGGCATTGAGGTGGGAATGGTTCATGGCGCCCGGATGGAAGGCGGTGATCTGGTTGTCGTCCAGGTCGGTGGTGATGAAGGCCTGGGCGGTAAAGCTGCCGGGCACCTCCCGCACATGATCGGCGGCAAGGCCAAGCTGCTTGAGGCGGTGCATGTAGGGGGCGGAGTCGTCGCCGACAGTGGCCATGATGCAGGGTTCGCCGCCCAGCAACTTGAGGTTGTAGGCGATGTTGCCGGCGCAGCCGCCGAACTCGCGGCGCATGTCCGGCACCAGGAAGGCGACGTTGAGGATATGAATCTGCTCGGGCAGGATGTGGTTCTTGAACTGGTCGTGGAACACCATGATGGTGTCGTAGGCCATGGAGCCGCAGATAACGGTTTTGCTCATGTTTAGGTCCGGGGGAAAGGCTAAGGATAGAAAAGGTAGAGACGGTAGCCGGCGGCGGGCAGGCTGCCGGCGTCGAGATTCAGGGTAACGGCCAGGTCCTTGTTGGCGGTGAAGCCAGTGTTGGGTTTGACATCTTTGGCCAGGTAATCCGCTGGCGCCAGCACCTTGCGCGCCAGAGCCTGGTCGGCGGTGTCGGTCAGCGTCAGTTCCAGATGGGGATAGACCTGGGCGAAGGGCGCCCGGTTCTTCAGGGTGGCGACCAGTTGCAGGCGGCCGGGCTGGCTGGTATCCGGGTGCAGGTCGGAGGATTCGATGCTCATCAGTTCCGGCTTGCTCGGCAGGGCCAGTTCGCAACCGATGACGTTACAGGCCTCCAGCAGCAGCGGCCGGCTCTCCGGGTAAAGCACGGCGAGTTCGACGCGAAACAGAAGCGCTGCCTGGAGTACCAAGGCGACGAGGGCCAGGAGGCCGGCGACGGCCCAGGGCCAGGGCCAGGTACGGCGGCGGGGTTCCTCGTCTTCGTGCAGCAGGGGTTCGGCATCGAGGCGGGTGTCGGATTCGGTGGCTTGCTCGGATTCCAATGCTTCGGCCTGCGCCGAAGCCACCGCGGCCGGATCGATGTCCGCAGCCACGCCTGGAGCTTCCGGCTTGACGGCTTCCGCCTCTGCCGGTCCGTCGACATCAAGGACAAGGTCAACGTCCAGAGCGCCGGCGTCCTCTTCGGGTGTGGTGTGGGACCAAGGCGCCGATTCGGGTATCGGGCTGGGCTCCGCTACGGGAGCGGGCATGACGGCGGCGGCCGGAACGACTTCCTCAATCAGCGTATCGAGGGCATTGAAGACATGCTGGCAGTGGCCGCAGCGCACCCGTCCCTGGCGCGCCTTGAGTTGTTCCGGCGTGATGCGGAAGGTGGTGTCGCAGGCAGGGCAGCGGGTCAGCATGATGGCCGGATTTTAACGGCTGCCTTCGAGA
>Ga0316605_10000149_pt1 | contig 65274 bp, 45 predicted proteins | sample OWC_soil_day20_n_FD_207666 | JGI IMG/M metagenome (GOLD analysis project Ga0316605, IMG submission 207666) | Wetland soil microbial communities from Old Woman Creek delta, Ohio, United States - OWC_soil_day20_noCT | ecosystem: Environmental > Terrestrial > Soil > Wetlands | place: USA: Ohio...
GCCAATTTGGTGGGAGAGTAGGTCGTCGCCCAATACCATAAAGCCTCATCATTACGATGGGGCTTTTTTTTTGTGTTTAACCCCTGAGGTATTTACCACAAAGAGCACTGAGTTATTTACCACAAAGGAAACAGAGATATATACCACAAAGGAAACAGAGATATATACCACAAAGGAAACAGAGATATATACCACAAAGGAAACAGAGATATATACCACAAAGAGCACTGAGGTATTTACCACAAAGGAAACAGAGTAAATCAAACACAAAGATCGCAATGAAATAATTGATAAAAAGGTATTTAAAAATCTGATAATTCCTTTCCCCTTTCCCCTTGTCCCGAATTAGCACATTAGCACATTAGCAAATTAGCACATTAGCAAATTAGCACATCAGCACATTAGCACATCAGCACATTAGCACTTCAGCACATTAATTCACAATCACTTCATCCATAAAGGTCCAACAACTCTTTCCACTTCCATAATGCCACGCAGGACAAATATTTTCCGTTTCTGTGACAATTTTAATATAACGTATCTTTTTAGATGAAAATTTGAATGTTCCTTTTTTAACATCCACAATGTTGTAATCCCGGGTTTCATTTCCAATGATCTTCAATGTATTTACTTTTTCATAATGGATACCATCTGCCGAAGTCCATAATGTTACACTTTCTGGTGCAAAAATCCAATCATTAATGGCATCCAAATATCTAACTTCAACTTCTTTGATCTCTTTTAGAGTGTCTAAATCAATCACTATTTCGAGTTCCTTACCCTGAAATCCTTGCCACTCTTCAAAAAAATTATAAGTACCCAACTTTCCGTTAGTTAACCCAATCTCACCATCCCCACAGTATTTCTGATCATACAAAATAGAATATTTGGCCTTACTTTGATACCCTTTGTGTTTGATAATCTCTTGAGTTAAGTTGGAAAATTTCTTGCTTTTATAAATATCCACTTTTTGAGAGGAACTGATATTGTAACTCTTTATCTTTGGAAATGAATGGGTGTTGATATCTAATTTTTCTAAAATCATCACATTACCACTCCCTTGACTTAATGGAATATAAATGGAGTCCTTGAAATTGACCAAAAAAGAGCCTATTTCTACCTGATCAGGATTGTTTTCCCAATCATTTTCAAATCCATCTCCAAATATGGTTGCTTTGTAATAAAAACCTGAATCCAGAAAATGTAGTGAAATGGGTACAACCCTGCTTTTTTCGTTGGTTATAGTACCAATATACCATTTATCACCGCTTTTTCTGGCCATAGAGATGTATTCTCCAATTTGACAATTAAGAACCTTGCTGGCATCCCATGTGCTGGGAACCTCTTCCATGAATGCAAATTCTGGTTGGTTTTCATAGTTCTCAATGTTGTCGGAAACCATTGCCATGGGACTAAAAAATACGACCATTAAAGCCATTTGATGAGCTCTGGTTGTGAATAACCGTTTCCCTTTTTCCGGAGTATGTATAGTTTTGAAAATACCTGGTGTATAATCTGCAGGTCCGGCAATATATCTGGTAAATGGCAAAATGGTGGTGTGTGAAGGTGGAGTAGGTTTATATCCTCCATTCCACTCATTTCCACGAATTGCTTCCTGGGACATTAAATTGGGCCATGTTCGGTCTAATCCTGTGGGTTTAATGCTTTCATGAACATCTAAACAAATATGATATTGAGAAGCTTTTTCTACCACTTTTTGAAAATGATTGACCATATATTGCCCATGATGTGGATACCCTTTTGGTATGATTTTTCCGGCATAACCGGTTTTTAAATACCTTATTCCTAATTGATTACAAAGCAGTAATGCTGAATCAAGTTGTCTTTCATATTCCGGAATATTGCCTCCCGTTTCATGATGGGATACAAAATGAACTTGTTTCGATTTTCCATATTGCACAACTTCTTGTAAATTAAAATCTGAATACCCTTTAGAGAAATTTTGAATTGGAAAATCCCCACTATTCCAGGTTTCCCAACCTTCATTCCAACCTTCAGCTAGGACACCTTCAATATTGTGTTTTGCGGCAAAATCAATATATTTTTTTGTTCTTTCCGTTGTGGCTCCATGTTTTTCACCTAAAGCCCATGTGTATTGTCCAGTGTGCATTCCCCACCAGATTCCAATGAATTTCATGGGTTTTATCCAATCAGTTTGTTCAATTTTTAAAGGATTGTTTAAATTTTGAATAAGATGAGATTCAATGAGTTTTCCAGGATTTTCAGCTATAATAATTACACGCCAGGGCGTCTGAAATGGCAACGTTATACGAGCACAAATACCATCCGGTTCCGCCCATAATTGAGTTTTGAAGTGCGGCTTTCCTGAAACGGTATTCACTAAATAAAACTCTGAATAATTTAATAATTCAGCTTCATGTATCGAAACTGTTAATTGATTATTCCTGCATATTGTTATCGGTGTTGCAGCATTTTTGATGTCAGAAAGTGACATTTTTTTATATATAGATTCATAAGCAAAGTCCGCTGCCGGAGCAAACCAGGCTGAATCATTTTGAGCAAAATTAAAAGTTGTGAGTTCTTCAATGATAAACAAAGAATCTTTTTTATTTGTTTTACTTTTTTCTAATAAATATCTGAAAGCAACACCATCATTATAAGTACGGACTATGATTTTAAGTTGTATGTCTGGAATTATTGTGTTAGAAATAAAAATAGTAGATTCATTATAGAAATTTTCTACTAAACTATCAGTTCCCCAAATAGGTTTCCAAAAATCATGATACTGATGTTGTTCACTTTTTTCAATACAAAATGAATGATTAAAATGGATCGTTTTATTTTTCTTGTTTTTGAGTTTAAATTCAAAGCCTATTGTTGATTCGTTTATTAAAACTTCTCCATTATGAATCACACGATAGGTTATTTCCCCATTTCGGTCTGAAAATTCAATTTGATTCACTGAATTAGGAGACAGAACCCTTACTGTTCGTTCCGGACTAGCTGCGTTTATATATAAAAAAGAAAAAGAAAATATAAAAATAAAAAAATAGGGTAATTTTTGTTTTGAATGGGTAAAAAATGGAAACATATCAATAAATTTAATATACAAAAGTAACGTTTTTTTTCTTTTATGAACGAAACCTTTGATATTAATTAATTTTACCCATTATAAATTTTTGAATATCTGATTCTTGAGAATCTTTTAAATAAAATAACAAAAAAACTTCACTAATAAAAATATTTTGTAAATTTGCATCGTTTTAGAGCGATAGAAAATATTGATGGATTTCTATTTTCTGTCACCAAATAGTAAGAAATCCTTAACAAAAAATTATAAATCATGAAAAAATTAAATTCTTATTTGTTAACATTGCTTGCAGCAGTTGTTATTCTAGTTTCTTTCACATCATGTGATAAAGATGAAGCCGGTGTGTACAATCCCGGTAAGAAAATTTCTAAAATCTATTTCAAAGATGATGGTGCTCAAGAGTACATTTCAGAATCATGGACATGGGATGGAAACACCTTAAAATCAATTACTTATTATGATCAGGGAGACTCTATAGGTGCTGATAATTTTGAATATACTGACGGAGTATTAACTAAAATTACAGATAACTACAATTTCTACAGTGTCTTTACAATTACTGATAAAAAATATGCGAAAATTGAATATTATAGCAACCAAACGCAAAACAATCAAAATATATTATTGTCTGACATTGTTTTCCAATATAATACTGATGATAAAGTTTCACAATTAACGATCACAACCTATACTGTTACTAAAGAATTACTTAGTCTGATGAACAGAACTTTATCCGGTAGAATTTTACCTGCAAGTGTAGCTACACAAATGATGAAAAATGTTCAAAATAATGCAGTTAATAACTCAAAAGCAACAATAAATACCTCCTTTGTTTATGATGGAGATAATATTTCTTCCATGTCTGTAGGAAGTTATTTAACTACTTATGCAAGTTATGATGATAAATTAAACCCATATTACTTTTTCTTCCCATTCAGTACTTTGAAAGAAACTACAAACAACTTTGTATATCAAAAAAATAATCCTGGATCAATGACTACAACTGTTTCTTCAGCTGATGTAACTACCAATTTTACTTATACTTATGATGGAGATTATCCAACCAGTATCATTTCCAATACTTCATTAGGACTTGTATCTTTAACAACAACTACAAGAATTGTATATGAAGATTAATCTTTAATGAATCTTCCTTTTAAAAGGTGATAATCCCCAGATTATCACCTTTTTTGTTGGGTTTGTCGAAAAAATGGAAAAAGGATAGAAGTATACTAACTCTATCCTTTTTTTTTGTATATTTGCGGGTTATTCCATTTAGTATATAATTATATTAATATATTTAAAATCAATCAAATGAAAACATTTAGCAAACTAATTATTCTAATGGCTGTTTTGATTTTATCAAATCTTAATGCTCAAGCACAAAAAAACTATAACGTACTTGAAAACAGTAATCAACAGATTAGAATCTCTTTTACTACTTCTGAAATATCTTCCATAAATGTAAAAACAGATCTGGGTAATTTTTCAAGAATTCAAATGAACGACTACCTTAGCTCTTCTGAAGTGGGAAATCCTGAACTTCCTGAAATGGTAAAATTACTCGAAATTCCAATATGTAACGCTTTACAAATGGAAGTTATTCCCGGCAATTTTACAGATTATGATGCTTCAGCATTGGGAATTCAAAATCCAATTTTTCCTGCTCAACCATCCTATTCCAAATCTTTTGATGGTCCTATTGCTTTAGTGAAAAATAATACGACCTATTCCACTAATGCTTTTTATGGAAAATCAGCATTAGCATCAGTTGAAATCAAAGGGATCATGAGAAATATTAATTTAGCTTCTATTTCTGTATCTCCGGTTCAGTACAACCCAGTGACAAATCAAATCAGGGTTTATCAATCCATAGAAGTGAAAATTACTTTTGTAAATCCAAATTTTACTGAAACAAACAGAATCAAACAACTTCACGCAAGTCCATTATTTCAGGTGGCTGAATCCAATGTGATCAATCCTAAAGAAGGACCTGCTTTCGCAGAAATGAACTATACACCGGTTAAATTGGTGATCGTAGCACCTCAAATGTTTGCTGATCAGTTAGGTTCTTATGTGGCATGGAAAAGAAGAAAAGGTTTTATTGTTGATTTAGCTTTAACCAGTAATGCTGCAGTTGGAACTACAGCCACTTCCATTAAAAATTATTTAAAAGCACAATATGATAATGCAACTCCAACTAATCCTGCTCCAACCTACGTTTTATTTGTTGGAGATGTAGCTCAAATACCTGCTAATAATGGAACAGCCGGTTCCCATATCACAGATTTGTATTATGCAACATTTACTGCCGGAGATAATTTTCCTGATTGTTATTATGGCCGTTTCTCTGCTACCAGCGAAGCTCAATTAGCCCCTCAACTTGAAAAATCGTTGATGTATGAACAATATACCATGCCGGATCCAACCTATTTGGATAAAGCCGTTTTAGTGGCCGGTACTGATGCCTCTTTTGGTCCAACTCATGCTAATGGACAAATTAACTACTTAGCTAATAATTACATCAACACAGGATACGGATATTCAACAATTTATACCCACCTTTATCCTGCAAGTTCACAAGCTGCTCAAATCAGATCAGAAATTGGAACTGGCGTTGGTTATGCTAATTATACTGCCCATTGCGGTTCATCGGGATGGTCTGATCCTTCATTCGAAACCTCTAATGTACCTGCAATGGCTAACGAAAATAAATATGGTTTGATGATCGGAAACTGCTGCCAATCCGGTATGTTTGGCGAAACAGAGTGTTTTGGTGAAGCGTTACTTCGTGCGTCTAAAAAAGGAGCAATGGCTTATATAGGAGCTTCCAATAATTCATTATGGAATGAAGATTTCTATTGGTCAGTAGGTGTTAGATCATCCATTACCGCATCTCCAACTTATCTGGCATCTAACTTGGGTGCCTATGATAGATTGTTTCATACGCATAATGAAGCTCAGACTCTATGGATGGTGACAAGTGCTGCTATGATTCAAGCCGGTAATATGGCTGTTGAAGCATCAACATCTTCCAGTAAACTATACTATTGGGAAATTTACCACCTTTTTGGTGATCCATCCATTATCCCTTATTTATCTCAGGCTCCTGTGATGACTGTAACCACCTCTCCGGTGTTAATGATTGGGGCAAATTCTATGTCTGTAACTGCTGCCCCTTATGCTTATGTAGCCTTGGTTAAAAATGGAGTTCTATTGGGTGCCGCTTTTGCTGATGTTTCAGGAAATGCTAACCTTACATTTGATCCACTTTCTGAACCAGGTGAATACGAATTAGCTGCATGGGCTCAAAATTATCAACAATATTTTTCTACTATTAATGTGATTGTTCCTAGTGGAAGCTATGTTGTGGCATCTACCGCTGCTGTTTCTTCAGGATTTGTTCCTTATTTCAATTCTATTGTTAGTCTTGACGTGATTTTATCTAATTTAGGTGTTGCTAATGCTTCCAATGTTTATGTGAAATTATCTACACCTTCACCTTATGTTACTGTTTTGAACGATTCTATTTATGTAGGTTCAATTGTTCAAGGAAATAATCATAATATTTCAGGTGCATTTACCGTTCAAATTGCTAATTATTTTCCAAATCAAACGGCTGCTCAACTAAATTTTGAAATTCACTCTAATAATAATACATCTAATAAAGTAGTAACTTTGAATTTGTTAGCTCCACATTTGATTTTTGAAAGTTCCTCTATCTCTGCAAATACCGGAAATAATGATGGTATCGTGGATCCGGGTGAAACAATTTCAATTACAGTTAATAATAAAAATGAAGGTCAAGGTACACTTTATGCTTTAACTTCCCGTCTGAACTCTTTCTATTCTGGCGCAACTATTACCAACAATGTGGTCAATGTTGAACTAATCTCTTCAGGGCAAACCGTAAATAGTGAATATACAGTTCAAATTGCATCAACTGTTGCTCCAGGAACCATAATTCCTCTTTATCATACTTTCTATAAAGGTGACTATGTTGTTAATAAAGTGATTTATATCGTGGTTGGTCGTGTTATGGAAGATTTTGAAACCAATACATTCACCACATATCCTTGGGTTAACTCTTCCAATGCATGGATAATCATAGATACTAGCGTATATGCAGGCACTTACACAGCTAGATCCAAAAATAATTTAGCTAATAATGGAACATCTGCATTACAAATAACATTAACAGCTTTATCAGATGGAAATATTTCCTATTTCAGAAAAGTTTCCTCTGAAGATGGGTACGATTTCTTTAAATTTTATATTGATGGTGTTGAAAAAGAAGCTATTTCAGGAATCACCGGAACTTGGGCATTGTCCTCTTTCCCTGTAGCTGCAGGTTCCCATACCTATAAATTTGAATATAAAAAAGATGGTTCTCAAATCTCAGGAAAAGATTGTGCATGGATCGACAATATTACATTCCCACCATTCGGAACAGTAGCTCAAGCTGATATTGCTCAACTACAAGTTGTTGATCATACCATTACTGTAAATGCTGAAGAAGTGAGCCCTATCCCTTTTGAAACCAATGCTCAGATTACTGTAAACTTTACGAATCCATCTGCAATTACTGCTCAAAATATTGAAGCTCATTTAGATACTGATCATCCAGATGTAATTATAAACCAAGGAACTACACAACTTCCTGTTCCAAATATGTTACAAAATGATAATCAATCCGTAACCTTCCCTGTTCGTTCTCAATCCAGAAATCTTACTTCTGCTAATGTAAACTTTGTTTTCTCCCTTCAATATAATGGAACCGTAATTGATTATCCTTTCTCTGCTCTTTTTGAAGGAATTGCGCAAGGTGTTTGTGAAATGAATGAAATGGAATGTCTAATGTTCCCTATCCCAGCCAAAAATTATTTGACTGTTCAAACCGAAAATCCAATTCAATCTATTGAGTTGATCGATTTAAATGGAAAAAGAATAAACTATATCAGTTCTGTGGAGTCTAACAACCATACTTTTGCGGTTTCCGGCTTATCAACAGGAATCTATTTTGTAAAAGTGGTTGATGTAAATCAAAAAATGGCTGTTAAAAAATTGATTAAACAATAAAAATAACGAGTTTTATATGAATACTGCTCAACAATTCGATCAAATTGCTTCTTCATGTATCGAACTTTTTTCAAAAAAAGCAATAGATTACGGTACCGCATGGAGAATCCTCAGAACCTCCTCCTTAACAGACCAGATTTATATTAAAGCTCAAAGAATCCGAAGTATTGAAGAAAAAGGAGTGTCTAAAATTGATGAAGGAATAGTTTCCGAGTTCATTGGAATCGTAAACTATTCCGTCATGGCACTCATCCAGCTTGAAATCGGTGTGGCTAATACCATCGAAGAATGTTTCCCCGTCGAAAAAGCAATTGAATTATTTTCAAAACATTTACAAAATGCTAAAAATCTAATGATGGATAAAAACCATGATTATGATGAAGCCTGGCGCAAAATGAGAGTTAGCTCCTTAACCGATATCATACTCATGAAACTGATGAGAATTAAACAAATCGAGGATAATGAAGGTAAAACCATCGTTTCGGAAGGTTTATCTGCCAATTATTCCGATATTATCAATTATGCCGTTTTTGCATTGATTAAACTAACATTATAATTTTGCCTTATGAGAAAAAATAAAGAGCAAATCTGGGTCATGATTTTAAGACTCGCCTTAGCCGGACTTTTCATCTTTTCAGGATTCACTAAAGCCGTCGACCCAATTGCCTGGGGTATCAAAATGGATGAATATTTCACCTCTTTTGGAATGAGTTTTATGCATCCATACTCTTTCTATATCGGATTTATCCCAACTATTGCTGAAATGGTTCTGGGTTTTATGCTCCTTTTTAGAATCCGAGTGAAATTGACTACCATTGGCTATCTTTTATTCATGACTTTTTTCTTTTTCCTTACCCTTTGGCTTGCCATAGCTGAACATTTAGAAGTTCATTATGGCTATCATCTTGGAGTTGTTAAAGATTGTGGATGCTTTGGTCAGGCAATCAAAATGTCAAACTTGCAAACATTTTTGAAAAATGTAGTGATCATTATCCCAACTTTAATCCTATTCTTTAAAAGAAAATCGATTCCCGATATTAGATTGACCGTTTTTGGTCAGTGGTTGTTTACTTCTTTCTGGGTACTTCTTGTTTTTGCTTTTGAAATCTATTGCTTGTTCAATCTACCTATTAAAGATTATACCAATTGGAAAAAAGGGGAAAATATAACCCAATGGTTTATTGATCAACCTGCTCAAAAAGAGATTGTATTTTTATATAAAAACAACGTGGATTCTACAAAATTGGTTACATTAACAGAGAATCAAATGATGACCATCACCGATCAAAATCCAAACTTCTATTCCGAATACGAGTATGTGGACAGAAAAGACAGCATCATTAAAAAAGCGATTCCCCCTAAAATTCCGGGCTTCAGCATGCTTGATACTTTAGGAAGAGATTATGCTTCTCAATTGATTACTAATAATTCTGTAGTGTATGTTCTCTTTATGCACAATCTTGAGGAAGTTAATCCAAAAGGAATCCAAAGCAAAGCGCTACAATCATTAGTTTCTGCGTGTGAAAAACAAAATATTCATTTCGTTGCTGTGACCAATTCAAGTGAAGCTGAAATACAAAAATTTATTTCCGAGTATAAAATCACTTTCCCTATCTATTTTAATCCGATTGATCCTGTGAAAGGCCCATTTATGGTGCGTGATGCCGTAAGATCTAATCCCGGTTTGATGCTGATTAAAAATGGAGTGGTGATTAATAAATGGTCTTGGAGGAATTTTCCTGAAAAACTATAAAAACTTACCAAATCAAAAAATACCTAAATAAAATTCTTAGAAACTTTTTTATTCAAAATAATTATAATCAAACAATATAAAATCAACTTTTGATGGAATATAATACTAACAGAAACAAATTGATAATCAAAGAGTACGGCAGAAATGTGCAGAAAATGATTGAATATGCCATGCTGCTTCATGACCGTGATTTAAGGACTGAAACAGCTAAAGGAATTATCAAAGTGATGTCTCAAATTAACCCGGAAGTGAAGGAGAGTGTGGAAAATTCAAATAAAACCAATCACTCAGAAGATTATTGGAGAAAACTATGGGACCACCTGTTTATTATTTCAAATTATAAACTGGATGTTGATGCTCCATTCCCAAAACCTGATCCCGTATCCGAAAATGTTAAAACAAAAGGACATCAATATTATAAAGATAAAATTTCTTTTAAAACCTATGGCCGCCACATGGAAAAAATTGTGAAGGTTGTTTCTGAGTATCCTTTGGAACAACGCATGGTTCTAGGAAAAATGTTGGCCAATCACTTAAAGAAATTGTACCTGTTACACAATAGAAATACAGTGAAAGATGTTTTAATCATTGACCATCTTAAAATGTTGTCGGATGGTAAAATTGATCTTCCTGAAACTACTATTTTGGAACAAACCCGGGATTTGATGAAAATTAATAGTACCAATTTCAACAAACCTCAAGTATTTGACTATAAGAAAAATAAAAAGAAAAAGAAGAAAAAACCTGGTACCGGTTCCTATTCTAATAATAATAGTAGCAGCTACAGCAATAACAATAGTAACAGTTACAGCAATAACAATAGTAACAATTACAGCAATAATAATACTAACAACTATCATAACAATAATAAAAAATAATTAAATCTTAAAGTAGTGAAAATAGTTGAAGTTCAAAATGTAACTAAAAAGTACGCGAATCATCTTGCTTTAGATAATATCTCACTTACGGTTGAAAAAGGTTCTGTCTTCGGATTACTAGGCCCAAATGGTGCCGGTAAAACCACTTTAATCAGAATTCTAAACCAAATAACGGCACCTGATTCAGGTACCGTTTTGTTTCAGGGGAGACCTATCCAAAAAAATGATGTGGAAAAAATCGGGTATCTTCCAGAAGAAAGAGGCCTCTACAAAAAAATGAAAGTGGGTGAACAAGCCCTTTATCTCGCCCAATTAAAAGGGATTCCAAAACAAGTTGCCATGGAACGCTTAGTTACATGGTTTAGAAAATTTGAAATCGAAACCTGGTGGAATAAAAAAGTGGAAGAACTGTCTAAAGGGATGCAACAAAAAGTTCAATTTATCACAACAATCATCCATGAACCTGAATTTTTGATTTTAGATGAACCTTTTAGCGGTTTTGACCCAATCAATACCAATCTGTTAAAAGAGGAGATCTTGAGACTAAAAGAGAAAGGTACGACCATCATCCTTTCTACCCATGATATGGCTTCTGTGGAAGAGATTTGTGACGATATCGTTCTGATTAATAAGGCACGCAAAGTACTGGAAGGTCACCTTTTTGATATCAAAAATAATTTCAAAAGCGGTAAGTTTGAATTTGTTCTTGAATCTGAAAATGATCCAACTTCCCATTTCCAGAATGCAGACTCATTCTCGCTGATCCAGTCTTCTCATAAAAACAACCAATTTACTTTTTCCGTTCAACTTCCTCAACACACTTCCGGAAATCAATTGTTACAAAAAATTGTCCCTCTCGGTAATGTGGTATCTTTTAAGGAAATACTTCCCACTATGAATGAGATCTTTATCAAACAAGTAAACGAAACCAAGTAATGAATAAGATTAGATTTATTATAGCCCGCGAATATCTTACCAGAGTTAAGAAAAAATCGTTTATAATCATGACCATCATTGCGCCGCTTCTTTTGGCTGCTTTGATTGTCGTACCTGTCATTGTTGCAAATGAAACCCAGAAAACAATGAAAGTGATGGTGGTTGATGATAATGAATTTTTTATCAATCGTTTCAGTGATAATGAAAAAACCACTTTTGCCTACCGCTCAGGTGATATTGATGTTATTAAAAAAGAAGCACTTAGCAATGGATATGATGCTGTTTTACATATTTTAAAAGGAACTCAGATGATCCAATCCAATTTGTATTACAGCGAAGAACCATCCATGACTTTTAATTCCAATATTGAAAGTCAAATGGACAAATTATTGTTCGACAAACTGTTAGTGGATACTTTTAAAGTGGATCCTGAAAAATATGAGAAACTAAAAAGTTTAACCCGCTCTTCAGTGGCCAATATTAAAATTGATGAAGCCGGTCAGGAGAAACAAACTCAGGCTGAAATATCGAGAATTGTTGGAATGTTCAGTGGTATAGCCATCTATTTCTTTATCTTTATGTTTGCATCTCAAGTGTTGAGAGGTGTTTTAGAAGAGAAAACAAACAGAATTGTGGAAGTTTTGATCTCATCCGTAAAACCGATGGAACTGATGATGGGAAAAATTATTGGGATTGCCATGGTTGGACTGACTCAGTTTCTGATATGGGTAGGCTTAACGTTTGTTTTTATTTACGGCGCTCAATTTGCAGTTCCCGATCTATTCCAATCCCAGGCGCTTATGCAGCAAATGGGCGGACAGGGAGCAACGATTGCAGCACAAAACCAGATCACTGCTATTGGCGCAGATCAAATGCCAACTGCATCAATATTTACGTTAATTGATATGTATTTTAATGTATCTTTTACGGTATTGTTGTTAAGTTTCCTTTTCTACTTCATTTTTGGCTATTTGATCTATGCAGCCCTTTTTGCAGCGGTTGGATCAGCTGTGGACAATGAAACCGATTCACAGCAGTTCACATTGCCGGTTACTATTCCGTTAATATTGACGATCATGTTGTTAGTTCCCATAACCGAAGATCCCAACGGACCATTAGCGTTCTGGATGTCTATGATCCCATTAACTTCACCGGTAGCGATGCTCATCCGATTGCCTTCGGGTGTACCTTTAGTACAATTGTTATCATCTATGGCGATTTGTGTCTTGTTTTTCATTTTCTGTGTATGGTTTGCCGCCAAGATATACCGTGTAGGCATCCTCATGTACGGCAAAAAAATCACTTACAAAGAGCTCTTTAAGTGGTTGAGATACTAACCGAATGCTCGATTGCTCGAATGCTCGAATGCTCGTGTGCTCATGTGCTCATGTGCTCAATTTTTCATTTTTCATTTTTAATTTTTCATTTTTAATTAGCACATTAGCACATTTACAAATTAGCACATTAATTTGGGCGTGCCCCTTTGGCTACGCTCAACCAAATTATTCATAAAATAAAGAATAACCCCGTCGCAAGCCAAAGGGTCGGCCTACGCCTACAAGTACGCAGTTGCAAAGCGTGGGCTGCCTGGTCGTTAAAGTAGCTCACAAGTTCGCTCTTTAACTCCCGCATCCCATCGCTTTCCAACTTTGCGCGCTTTCCGGCTTCGTCCTCACGCATTTTTTTTCATGGCGTCGGCGTTTCGATACGAAGCTATTTATTTCTTTGTTTCTTCTATGTATCGTGAGGGCGCTTCTACTCAACGACCTTAGAGTAGTGCGTATGTTGCTCAAAGTTAAGGTCGCTGAGCGGTCACTGAGCTTGCGAAGTGTAGAAACCGGAAATACAGACTAAAAGAACAAATTGGGGATAACTAAGGTTTCGTATCGAAGCGCCGATGCCATTTCTTTTCTTATTCCGGGATAGTGTGGAAAGGGTTCGATTTAAAAATGAATGTTTTTGTATTTGATTTATATTAAGATCAATACAAAAATCTATTTCAACACTTTCTCGGAATAAGAGATGAAAATTATTATCACACAGAGTTCACTAAGTGTTTTTCCACTGAGTCCTCTGAGAAAAATCTCATGGTGTCCTTAGTGGTAAAATAATTTTAAAAAAATTATAATAATTAAAAAAGTTGTATATTTGTCGCATGTAAGCTAATCCAAATATGTTTTTGTTAATGACCCATTTAATAACTTATTTAAATATAAAGTCTTAAATATGAAATTAAAGTCCATAATACTCCTTATTATCTTGATATCGATTAGTGTTGGTGTTTCATTTTCACAAAAAGATAGTACATCTCAAAATTTCAGTTTGATAAGTTCGAATTTTTTAGATGAATATCAATTATTTGGAGATTCAACCCTTCTAGATTCTGCACTATTTTATACTGAATTAGGAATAGTTACTACTACCAATATGAATTTTATAGGGAGGAAATTATTGATTTTATCATTAAAACATGATTATGATGGTGGTTTAGATTATATTAAAACATTAAACAACCCTTTTTCCCCTTCTTTTCCATATTATAATGATATACTCGTTAAAAGATTTCAAGCTATGAAATATCTTTATTTGGGTGATTCAATAATGTATTATGAGGTTTTGAATTCAATAATTTCTGAAATAAAACCCTATTTTATTGAAAAACAAGAACTTTTTGATTCATTATGTAAAAATGATTTAAACATAATTTTTAAAAATGAACAATATTTTCTTTTTTTTGAATACTATTATTATCAATCACTAATTTTGGATCATGATACTTTTTCACATGAATTATTAATAATGCAAAATAAAGGATATAGTTCAGAATGCATTGATTTTATAAAATTGAATTGTGAAGATAATTTCTTAGAATACAATCTTTTTTAAAAAACCTCTGTACTTTTTGAAAATTTATGAGTATGAAAGATTTGTCCTTACTATTTGTTGAAGATTGGGTTGACCAACGCAACTCCTCCTGGAACACCCCATACACTTTCTCCGGTAAAGAAAAAGATACCGAAACCGGATACGGTTACTTCGGTGCAAGATACTACGACAGTGGTTTAAGCATTTGGCTCTCTGTTGACCCGATGAGTGATGAGTACCCCAGCATGTCACCATATAACTATTGTGCGAATAATCCAATAAAATTAATTGATCCAGATGGTAGGATAGTTGTCGATCCACGCATAGAAGGTATCAATAAAACTTTTTATAATTTTATGGTAAACGATTTTCAAAATTATGTATTGGGAAGTCCATTGATTATGGAAGCTTTACAGTTGTTTGGAGGTATGACTAGGGAGCAAATAGTTGAAGCAACAACAGATGGGATAGGACCATATTTGTGGTTTAACGGAGGTCAGGCACCTGAATATGATCAGGGTTGTATTATGATTCCACCTAGTTATATTGACAAAATAAAAGCTTTAAATGATAAAAAGGCTACAAAATTTAAAAAACAAACTGCACTTCTCTTTATTGTTAATATTGTAATTCATGAATTGACGCATCATGGTGATTATGTAAATGGAAGAAAGAAAAACCAAACATTAGATTGTGAATATATTTATGAAAATGGAAAACCTTCTAAAAGATGGAAAGATCAGAGAGGAAATGGTTCTGATCGCGGTGGACTATTAGAATCAATGATTTGGTTTGATAGTGATTGGGGTTTAATGATTAATACATTGAAAGAAGCTGAAGATGTTGTTAAAAAACTTACTGGTACCCCAAATGAGATCAAATTACCTAAACTACCTGATTTATATTAATAGATTATGAAAAAATATACATTAATTCTTTTGTTAATCATTGAAGTTTCTTTTTCTTATGCTGGCACATATAAAATGAAACTACATGAAATAATTAAAATCTCTGATTATTGTTTTTTAGGAGAGATTATTCATCTTACTGATCAAAAATATATTTTCAGAATAGATAGTTCCTTTTTTCAACAATCTAATGATTCAATAATTGAAGTTGAAATTAGTCCCTATGATTGTGGTCATAAAATTTCAAAATGTGTACTTGGTGAAAAAATAATCCTTTTTTTGACAAAGTCTAACTCATTTGGATACCCATTTGAATACGATAATCAATTGTTCTTATTGAAAGAAAATGAGTTCCCAATTAATAATGATACAATATCTTACACATCTTGTGACAAAATTAGATTTGCTTCATTAAATGATTTTATCAATACGATTATTGAATGTAAAAAAAATTATTCAAATATAAAAAAACATTTTGATCATACTTTTTATGAATTTAAAATTGCAAAAAAAAATAGGATAGATTTAATTGACGACATTCTTATTGATACTTTTATCAATAATTTTTATATAAAATCTGACATTTTCAAATCAATATTATGTGATCTAACTAATATATACAATCTCACATTATCAATTTCTGTAATAAAGTTTATGCCTGATATAATTACCACAAAAATAGATCCTTTCTTAATTAAGAACAATGATAATTTTTTTCAAATTAATGAAGAATACGGAATATTTTCCGATAGCTTAAGTTTTAAATCTCAAGAGTTAACTATCATAAGAAAGAATAATATTATCATTATCAAACCCGATTCCTATAAAAAATCAACATTGTACATAATTCATCATTTTAAAAATTTTTCCGATACTATTCAAATCATTGAATTTAAAATAGTCAGATCAGCACCTTTACTTATTGATTTGAAAACAAATGTATTATATATCCAAAAAGGATTCAATCGCTACGCTTTACTTATTCAAGATAACTCAGGAATCATATATAATGAATATAACCTATTATCTTGTGTTGTGAAGATTACAACAGAAAATGAAATTTTCAAATATCAATTATATAGTCCTATGTTAAAATATGATCTTAAGGAAAAAATTAAAACAATGAAAGAAAATGATATAATTGAATTAATAGATATTTATGCTGTTGATGCTTATGGTAATTGTATTGAAATGAAACCAATAAAATATAAGTTAAAAAAAATTGATAAAAATCATTTTCCTTTTTGAAATGACAACATAATAATTGAAAAAGCACCCAAATAAGGCAACTCTTTTAATATAGATGATCATGGATGCGTTCACAATAATCATATTTTTTAAAAACAAATATAACGCTCCTCTGGAGCGGGATCGTTTGGTTGGAATTTATACGCTACCAATTTAACGCCACTCTGTGGCGGGTTCATTTCACCGGCAATTCATCTGCTACAAAGGTGTCGCTCCTACGGAGCTGAGAAAAGTCTGCAGACTGCGGACGGCAGACTTTCAAAATGCTCATGTGCTCGATTGCTCATGTGCTCAATTATTCATTATTCATTATTCATTTTTCATTATTCATTATTCATTTTTCATTATTCATTTTTCATTTTTCATTATTCATTTTTCATTATTCATTTATCTCCAGTCTCCAGTCTCTATTCCTAAAGAAAAAACGAAGTTTTTTGTCGCGTGAGGGATTGGAGGGGCGGCGAAGCCGGTGCGAACCGGAACGAGCGCCGCGATGATTTTTATGTGAAGTTTTGGATTTTCTTAAGCGTAGTGCGGTGAAGCACGGGAGCGAAGCGGACCCCCGGAAAAGCCCGACGGCGTGGGAAGGCTCGTGGGTGGGGAAGCCGGCACGCCCTAATAAAAAGACTGCAGACGGCGGACAGCGGACTACAGACGAATGAAAAGACTACAGACAACGGACCACGGACTACAGACGAATGAATAATGAATAATGAATAATGAGCAATCGAGCATTCGAGCATTCGAGCATTCGAGCATTCTGAAAGGTCTGCCGTCTGCTGTCTGCTGTCCTTGTTTACAGCTTTTCCGGGAAGAACTTGATGAGCATGCCGTTGAGCTCCTCTTTCTTGATCGGCTTGGAGATGTAATCGGAACACCCTGCTTCTAAAGCTTTGTCCCGATCTCCCGATAATCCAAAGGCTGTTTGCGCAATCACAATCACACTGGTGTTGAATTCACGAATCTGTTTGGTGGCGTTAAATCCATTCAACAATGGCATCTGAATGTCCATCATGATTAAGTCCAAATCAGGATTCATACGTGCCATCTCAACTGCTTTCTCACCATTTGGCGAATGTAGGATCGCTTTTGTGTATGGTTTTAAATAAGTGCTTAATAATAGAGCCGATGTTTCATCATCTTCAGCTATCAAGACTTTCAAATCCTGTAAGTTGGCTATATTTAAAGTGCGTCCTCCGGCATTGGTTTCTGGAGAATCTTTGTATTTTTCAAAATCTAATGGTAATGAAAATGCAATAGTGGTTCCAAATCCGAGCTGACTGCTTACATGTATCGTCCCTCCCAACATTTCAATGTACGATTTGGCTATAATTAAGTCTAACCCCCTGCTTTCGTGTGATTTTTCCAGGTACTGATCAGCACTGAACCGGTCGAAAATAGTGGAAACCCGTTCAGGGGAGATCCCAAGCCCGGTGTCCTTAATCGTAAATTCAAATTTTTGATCTTTTTCAACTACTTGCAACTCTACCCCCCCTTGAATGGTGTTTTGAATTCCAAATTTTAATACATAGTATAAAATCGCATCCACTTTGTCCTGATCCGACTTCACAATAAAGTTCTTCAATGCATTGATGCCGTAGTATTTAAGAATAATTCCCTTTTGATTTATGGTTTGCTCAAATTTATTGAAATTGTTTTGAAGTAACTCTTTGATGTTGAATGAAGATATATTGGTTTTGATGAGCCCGGCTTCAATTTTGGAAATATGGATAATCTCATTGATGATCTCCAACATTAAAGCACCACTATTTTCAATAATCTGAATATATTCGAGTTGCTCTTTTGGGGTTATATGTGCATCTTTTAAAAGATCTGCAAATCCCAAAATTCCATTCATCGGAGTTCTGATGTCATGACTCATATTAGCAATAAAAGCAGATTTTGCTCTGTTGCTCTCTTCAGCCAACTCTTTTTTGCGGATCAGTTCAGCTTCTGCTAACTTTTGTTCCGTGATATCTCTAAACTCTACAGTTCTAACCGGTTCCCCTTTGTAAAAAACATTTTTCCCCTGAACTCTAACAGGATAAGAATCTCCGTTTTTACGAAGTCCCATCACTTCATACGATTTCTCAGATTTATTTTTCATCTGATCGGTTACGTAATCAAGGTAATCAGGATCGATTAATGTGAGAATGTCTAATCCCAACAACTCTTCTCTGGTATACCCGGAAATATCTGAAAGGCCATAATTACACTCAATTATAATCCCATTTTTATGGATCGCAATACCACCGAATGAAGCATCATGTAGCGCTTTAAAACGTTGTTCACTTTCAGTTAGTTCACTGTTGATCTTTTCAATTTCATCAATTTGTCGGCTTAACTGTAAATTTCGAAACGCCTTTTCGGAAAGTTCATTTGCAATAGTAAAAAACAATTTGGCAACATTCTCAAACTCATAAATCGTAACAACCGGTGCTTTTAGAAATGCTTGCAAAAAGGTTGTTTTTTCAATCCCTGATTTATTGGCATACTCTTCAATTTGATTGATGTCGTAAGACATACTGCGAACCTGTCCCATCTGCCAAATCGCTATTGGATTTTCACCAACACTAATAAATGCAGTCTCAAACCAATAACCACTTAAAGTGCAAGGAGAAACAGTTGTATTGTTTAAATCTTTATGATCTTTATTCCATTGGTCATAAGCAAAACAAGCAGGTGAACCATTCGTCGATTTTTCCATGATCATCTTACATAATGGAGTAAAGTTACTTGGTTTGGTCAACATATTCCCATCCAGATCCATAATGACAGAGGATACTTTGTTTGCTGCAGAAAAAAGATCTTGCAATTTTTGAATGTCATCCTGATCAAATAAATCAAAAAACTGAATATCTTCAGGATTTTTGCCTAACTTTTGAATGTTATGATCCATGATTTCCATATTTTACGTCTTATTAATTCAACACCCGGCTCTCCATTTATTAAATTGAATGGAATAACCCTAATAATGTACAAAGATATTATTTTTTTTCTTAAAAAACTGAGAAATGTGTCAAAAAATGACGAAATTGGACAAAAATTTAGGAAGTTAATCTTAAAATATGTTTTTTGTATTTCAAATGAAGAATTCTGATCAGATGGGATTGGCAATAAGGGGAACATGGACAAAGGTTTTAAGTTCTCCATTGAGCCATAAATTTTCTGAATTTTGATCTAAAATTACCGGCATCCGTTTCTTGGAATTATGAATTTTACTCATCAACTCGTCCGCTTCAGTGGTTAAAATGGTGAAAGTATTGCGAACTTCTCCAGTGGAAGGATCGGCCCATTGATTGTACAATCCGGCAAAAGTAAATAATTGATGTTCCGGCAACATGATCTCATATTTTTGTTTCTTTTTCCCTTTTTCATCTAACCATTGCCATTCAAAAAAAGAGTCTGCAATGATTAAACATTTATTTGAGATCACATATTTAAAGGAGGGTTTTTCGGTAATGGTTTCGATTCTGGCATTCAGTGTGTTTTTCTGAATCTCATCATTTTTTGCCCAGGATGGAATCAATCCCCACTCAAAAAGCTGAATTAAATCTTTGTTTTGGTGCGTGATTACTGGTACTTTAGGATATTGAAATCCATTGTAACTCTGAGGTCTGAAATCCAAATCATGTTCAAATTTGGCATTGAATCGATGCTTCAATTCGGTAGCATCTTTTGAAATTTGCATAAAAAAACACATACTAACAACGGATTATGATGATATCTGATAATTTGGTGGTATATCTTGGGGACAATTTTTCCTGTTTCATTTTCCAGACTTTCTTCTGATCCTGTGAAGCTAAACGCACTTTTTGTTGTCCGTAAGAGTGGTTGATTTTATCAATCGCTTCCATCAAGGGAATGTGACGATCATTTCTATTCTCAAACAATCCCAACTGTTGTTCATTGTCAGGAGTGAAATCCATCACTATAACACCCGCTTTTTTGTACTGGTACCCTTTTTTAAATATTTTTTGTAAGCCCAAAAGGGCATATTTGGAGAGTTCAATTCCGGAATTAGTTGGAAATGGTAATTTTACAACAATATTACGACTATACTGATCCAGATCTTTGCGGTGCCAGTTGGTATGAACAAAAACCATCACGGTATTGCAACAAGAGTGTTGTTGTCTTAACTTTTCAGCACATGAAACAGCAAAAGTGGTGACCCGCTCCGAAAGATCGTTCCATTCTGTGTAGTTTTTTTCAAAAGTCCGGGTGGTTGCAATGTTTTTTTTAGGCTGAACCGTTTCCATATCTAAAGTGGGAATCCCTTTGAGGTCTTTTTGTAACCTCAATCCGACAATAGCCATCTGTTTTTGAACCCAGTAGGGATCCAATTGGGTGAAATCATAAGCTGTTTTTACTCCTAATGCGTACAATCTTTTTGAATGTTGCCGCCCAATTCCCCATACATCTTCAACGGATAACCATTTTAATGCTTTTATCCTTTTTTCTTCAGTATCAATGATATATACATTGCCTGTTTTTTCAGGAAATTTTTTAGCGATTCTGTTGGCTACCTTGGCAAGCGATTTAGTGGGCGCAATTCCCACACTTACGGGTATTCCGGTCCACTTATAAACTTTATTTCGCATCGATTTACCATGCTCATAAAGATCAATTCTGTCAAAATTTTTAAGTTTAAGGAATGCTTCATCAATACTATAGATCTCCATTTCAGGACTATACTCTTCCAAAATGGTCATCACACGATGACTCATATCTCCATACAATGCAAAATTAGCAGAAAAAACCTGCACATTGTTTTTCCTAAACAATTCTTCATTTTCAAAAGCCGGAGCGCCCATCGGAACACCAATTGCTTTGGCTTCATTACTCCGTGCGATCACACACCCATCATTGTTGGAAAGAACAACAACCGGAATCCCATTCAAATCGGGACGAAACACCCTTTCACAGGATGCATAAAAGTTGTTGCAGTCGATCAAAGCAAACATTACAATGGCTTTTTGATGATATAGGTGACAATCCCCCAGATGGTCAGATTGTTGTTTTCTTCAATTTTTATGGGTTTATAAGCCTCGTTTTCAGGTATTAACCAAAGTTCATTTTTTTTGATTTTGATCCGTTTTAACGTAAACTCACCATCCAGATAACAAACCGCTATTTTACCATCAACAGGCTCAATACTTTTGTCAATCACCAACAAATCACCATCATTAATTCCGGCATTTTTCATCGATTCCCCTTTAACTCTTCCATAAAATGTGGCTGAAGGATGTTCAATCAGTTGTTTGTTCAAGTCAATAGAAAGATCAACAAAATCTAAAGCAGGGGAGGGGAACCCCGCACTGATTTGAAATGGAAGTAAAGGCAATTCTAAGTCCGTTTCTGTTTCTGCTGCAAAAATTTCCAGTTCTTTACCCTGATGTAAGTTTAATAATGGCATGGTGTTTCAGCAATTTAAAAGTTTTTCTGACTTTTACGATTAGATTGCAAATATAAATGAAAAAATAGATGAATCAGAATAACAAAAACACTATTTTTTAGGTTTCTTGCCCATATAAAAAATGAGTTCGCCCCCTTGAGTGATTTCTGAATGTTTGATATAAGGTACCTTTAGTTCTTTTCCATTGAGCATTACCTTTTGAATGTAAATATTTTGCTCAGATTGATTTACCGTTTTTATAGTAAACGTTTTCCCGTTTTCTAATTGTAACTTAGCCTGTACCAGGGAGGGAGAACCAAAATAGTATAATTCACTTCCCGGACACACAGGATAAAATCCCATTGCATTGAAAACATACCACGCACTCATTTGACCAAAATCATCATTGCCACTTAACCCATAAGGTTCTGTATGATACATCTTTTTGAGGATCATTCTCACTCGTTCCTGACTTTTCCAAGGTGCTTTGGTCCAGTGATACAAAAATGCAGACTGATGGGAAGGCTCATTTCCATGGACATAATTGCCAATGATGCCGTCTCTGGTTACATCTTCCGTATTTTCAAAGTATTGATCGGGAAGCTCCATGGTAAATAATGAATCCAGATATTGTTCAAATCGTTTTTCACCACCCATCAGATTAACCAATTGAGGAACATCATGAGGAACATAAAGGGAGTAATTCCAGGCGTTGCCTTCAATAAAACCTTGACCATGAGTGTTTAATGGATCAAATGCAGTGATAAATTGTCCGGCGCTGTTTTTGGGACGTATAAATTTTGTAATGGGATCAAATAAGTTTTCAAAATTTTGTGACCTTTTGATAAATGTTGGGTAATTTAACTTGATTTCTGGATCATTAATGGCTTGTCCTAACTGTGCAATACACCAGTCATCATAAGCAAATTCCAATGTTTTGGATGCCGAATTGGAACTTTTATCTTCCGGAACAAATCCTAATTTTTTGTAATAGTAAATTCCATCATACTCATCTTTGTTGGCAGTATTGACACAAGCCCAATACGCTTTAACAGGATCAAATCCTCTGATCCCCTTCATATAAGCATCAGCTATAACCGAAACACTGTGATAGCCAATCATACACCAGTTCTCGTTTCCATAGTGGGACCAAACCGGGAGCATCCCATGAATGTTTTGTTCATAATGGGCTAACATGGATAAAATCATATCATTCACTCTTGTGGGCTGAATGATGGTGAATAAAGGATGTAATCCCCTGTAAGTATCCCATAATGAATAAGATGTATAATTAGTAAATGTGTCAGCCGAATGAATATTCTGATCTAACCCCTTATATTTTCGATCTACATCCATGTAAATGGTGGGACCTAAAAATGTGTGGTATAGAGAGGTGTAAAAATTTACTTTGTCATTTTCTGTCAGTGTTTCCACTTTAATTTTATTCAATTCCCGGTTCCATTCCTCTTGCCCGGCCTTTTTGTAATGATCGAAATCCCATGTTGGTGTTTCAGTAAGCATATTTAAAATGGCGCCCTCCTGAGAAACAGGAGATATTGCCACTTTGATCATCAATGGTTCCTTATCTTCAAACTCGAAATCAAAATAAGCTTTTAACTCTCTGGCTGATGCTTCCGGAAAATGATGAATCAAATCAAATCGTCTCCAGAATCCCTGATATTTCTCTTTTGGAAGTTGAAAACCGTAGTTTTTAAATGGTTTGGAAAAAGCGATAGCAAAGTAAACTGTTCTGTTTTTAGCCCATCCGTTGGTTATTCGGTAACCGGTTATCAATGTGTCATTTACAACTCGAATATAGGTCCAGATATTCTTCCCCTCATAATTGTAAATACCGTAATTCAAATCTAAAATGATGTGTGCACTATCTGTTTTGGGGAAGGTGTACCTGTGGATTCCTACCCGGGTAGTAGTGGTTAATTCTACATCAATTTTCTTTTCCTTTAAAGAAACCCGGTAATAATTGGGCTCCGCCTTTTCACTTGTTTTATAATAGGTTGATCTATAACCGGATTCAGGATTGGCTGAGGTGCCCGGATTGAGTTGTAATGTGCCATAAGTGGGCATGATCAATAGATCTCCTAAATCTGAATGTCCGGTGCCGCTAAAATGGGTGTGCGAAAAACCAACAATGGTTGAATCGGTGTATTGATAACCTGCACAGTATTGATAAACATTTGAATTGTACTTACCTTGTGCATCATACATCATGATGGTGTCGGTTTCCGGACTCAATTGTACTGCACCGAATGGAACTGTTGCACCCGGATAGGTGTGCCCCATTCGTTGGGTTCCAATAAATGGATTCACATAATCAATTGGTGTTTTTGAAACATGCTGTTGAGAATAACTCAAAACACAAGTAGTCAATGCAATAATAAAGAGGGTTGTTTTTTTCATAACTTATGATTCAGGAAAAATAATAGCATCAATCTCTTGTTTTGCAGTTCTCATAAATTCACCATATTCAGCCGGTGTACGACGATGAATGTAAAAAAGAAGCAATCCGGTAACGGTTAATTGTAAACGATGTTGAACTTTCATCACATCTGCCTGCCTCATCTCTTTCTGAGCCACTAACTGATCCCAGTCTTTTTGTAGAATATTCTTCAAAGAATCTGTAATCAGTTCAATTGTTTGTATTTTATTACCAAAATTGACCACTCTTTCTATAAAGAAAAGTTCAAAAACACTGGGATAATTCACAAAATATTTAATATATTGCATGATCTTACTCTCAATGATTGTCAAACCACTTTCAGTACCTTTACTTTCTCCGTTCACAAAGTCGGAGCACTCCTGATAAAAATCCTGAACACAGTAAAATATCAGATCATTCAGATCTTCAAAATAATTATAAATAGTGGTGTAAGAGTAGCCGGCTCGTTCAGATACAGATCTGACACTTAAACTTTTTATCCCTTCTCCAACCAAAATCTCTTTGGCTGCCTGGATATAATACCCTTTGATTCGTTGTTCTTTGAGTTCTTTATTTTTCATAGTATTTAAAAAAATTAACGATGCAAAAATAATAAAATAATGTTAAAAAAATTAACAGTGTTAAATTTATTTTTTATAATATTGCAAATAATTGATTAACAAATTAATAAAATTCAAATTGCACTAAATTATTCATCTGAATTTACATAAATTTCATCGAAAGTCGAATCAAAAAGGGGATTAGTAGTATTTGATCTCCGCAAAACTACGCTGTATCCCTTTTCTGTATTTTGGTTTTGGATGACCAACAATAAGAAATAACCCTTCACGACTTTTATATTTAATTCCATATTTTTCACGTAGTTTTTTGGCCCCTTTTCCATTTTGAATTAAAGGATGAACACCTCCTAACATACAGGATCCCAATCCTAAAGATTCAGCTGCATACATGGCTACTGTAGCTGCAACAATAGGATCTGCCGGATCTGTGTAAGGAGAACCATAAAAATAAAGTAAAGCTGGGGCATCGTATGTAACAAGATTTTCACCTTTTTGATTACTATTGATATAGGTGTCAAATAAAGGTTTTACAAATCCTTTAAATAATTCATCATTAGTTTTACCCCAAAATGGACGCATGATGGCCAAAAACCACTTGGATACGAACCATCTCATAGATTCCAGATAAATGCAAAAATCATGGGCAAACTGATTGTTTTTTTCCCGACTATCTAAAACCATCACATGCACATCAGAAGGGGGTAATCCCATAGGAGAATATTGCGCAGCATCCAAGATTTTCTCTATCAACTCATGAGAAACCTCCTGATCGGTAAATTCACGAACACTTCTTCTCTTTTTAAGCAGTCCCATTAATGAATTGTAATCTGTAATACCTTGAATATCTGAAAGATCAAAAAGATCATTTTTGCTAAAGCATCGGCCTTCAATTTCAATTGCACCTGTAGGACATATCGCTACACAATGTCCACAGGCAATACAACCAAAAATGGGAGTTTCACTCATTGTAATTACTCCATCTTTTAGTATGAAATTGAAATCTTTGCAAACATCCACACATGCTCCACATCCGATGCAAAGTTCCGGATGTAAAATAATGGTGGCTTTTTCCTTAGTTCTTGAAGTTGGTATGCTCATCGTTTAAATATTTTATTTTAAGTGCAAATATAATCTTTTTCTTTAATTAAAAAACAAAATGATAAAATCGCTTCTGCGAAAATCAGCGAGATCTGCGGGCAAGAAAATCCCCCGCTGATTAAGCAGATTTACGCAGAAAAATGATCAGATAACACTCTTCATAAATTTGAACAATCCGCGTGATATATGAAATCTTTGTTTATATTTGCACGTTGATTTTCATTTATTTAAAATATCAAATATGAAAAAAATTGGAATTTTTATTCTTTTGTGCTTCTTTGCTTCCATAGAAGCTAATGCACAAACATATCAACTGTTTTCTCCCGATAAAACAATGCTGGTTACCCTTTCTATCGCCGATCAGATCACTTATGCTGTTACATTGGATGGAAATCCGATCATTGATCAATCTTCAATCAGTTTTGTGACATCTCTGACTGCAAAATCATCAAAATGGAAGATTGCAAAAGGAAAGAAATCGTTCCATAACAAACCTATAATTCCTGTTTTTCCTATTAAAACGGACACCATTCAAAATCAATATAACCAGATTTCTCTCGAATTTACGAACGATATCGTTCTGGAATTCCGGATTTTTAATAATGGGGTGGCCTGGCGCTGGCTGACGAATCATAAAGGAGAATACACCATTTTAAATGAATTGATCCAATTCAAATTGACACCCGATACCAAAACCCTTTTCCCTTTGGAAGATCAGGTTTTGTATTCTCACCATGAAAGAATATACATTGATACTACACTTGCCGGAATTGGAAATTCCAAAAATGGATCTTTGCCGGCTCTGTTTGTAAAAAACAGATCAAATGTTGTGATTACAGAATCAAACTTACTCAACTATCCCGGTTTCTATTTGGAAACAGCTGAAAATGGAATCATTAACGGAATCTTACCCCGATATCCAAAATCTTGTCAAATCGTGAGTGATCGGGATGAAAAAGTGATCGATTATGAAAATTTTATAGCGAAATGTATGGGAAAAGAGGATTTTCCATGGAGAGTGATTGTGATTGAAAGAGAGGATAAAAAACTGTTGGATAATCAGTTGGTCTTTCAATTGGCGGATGAACCAATTGGAGATTTTAACTGGGTGAAACCCGGCAAAGTTGCATGGGATTGGTGGAATGCAAACAATATTTATCAGGTTCCTTTTGAAGCAGGTATTAATACAGAAACCTATAAGTATTATATCGACTTTGCCGCCCAAAACAATTTAGATTATATCATTTTAGATGAAGGTTGGAGTGAAACTACTAATTTGCTCCATGTTGTTCCAGAAATTAATATGCAGGAACTGACCCAATATGCTGCTCAAAAAGGGGTAGGAGTGATCTTGTGGGCTTCCTGGATCCCATTTAGAGATCACATGACTGAAGTTTTAGATCAATTTGAAAAGTGGGGAATCAAAGGGGTGAAAATTGATTTTATGCAACGGGATGATCAACCAATGGTCCAGTTTTATGTAAAAGCAGCCCAGGAAACAGCGAAAAGACACATGATTGTAGATTTTCATGGGGCTTTTAAACCAACAGGGCTAATCAGAACTTATCCGAATGTTTTGTCCTATGAAGGTGTTTATGGATTGGAACAATCGAAATGGGATCCCAAAAAAAGGAATGGTCCCGAACAAAATTTGAAAATCCCATTTACTCGTATGGTGGCAGGACCAATGGATTATACTCCTGGAGCCATGATCAATGCGCAGGCTAACGATTGGCAACCCCACTTTAGAACACCCATGAGTTTGGGAACACGCTGTCATCAATTAGCGATGTATGTAATTTATGAAAGTCCATTGCAAATGTTGGCCGATTCTCCTACACACTATTATAAAGAACCGGAATGTTTATTATTTTTGAAAGAGGTACCCACAATATGGACTCAAACTATTCCACTTGAAGCGCGTGTTGGAAAATATATTCTGATGGCCAAAAAAGCAAAAGATGGAAAATGGTTTGTTGGGGCTATGGCAGATTGGTCTGAAAGAGATTTAATTTTGAATTTACACTTTCTTGCTCCTGGAAAATATAAAATAACGATCTGGAAGGATGGCTTAAATGCCAATCATAATGGAAATGATTATTTGATGGAAACGATAGCCTGGGATTCCAATAATCCGATTCCCATTCATCTTGCCAAAGGGGGAGGATGGTGCGCCATTATTGAACCGATAACTAAATAGTTTGGAATCTATTCTTTCCTGCAATTTTGTAATAAAAAATGAATCCTATTGATTACATTTACTTTGCTGATTCCGGAATCAAAATCCAGATACAGCAGATTGAGTTGAGGATATTTTAATTTGATTTTTTTCTCCATCCCTTTCCCGATAATATGATTCGCAATACAACCAAAAGGTTGTAAACAGATCACATTGTTGATGTTTTGTTCTGCAAAGGTAGCTGCTTCAGCCGGAATTAACCACCCTTCTCCGTATTGATGATTCAGATTTAAAATTTCAGAAGCCAGACGTGCAGCATGATGTATTGATGGATTCGGCCTGTAATATTTGAATCGTTTTAAAACGGTGTCAAACTTTTTAATGGTTCGATTGGCAAACTTTTCCGCAATCTGTTCGGTAAATCCTAACCTATTAGCTTTTGCAATAAAGGATGCTCTTTGTACTTTATTATTTACAAAAGCCTGCATCATAAAATCCAATAACGGTGGTATAACAACTTCAACATGGTTTTCAATCAACCATTCCACCATATTGTATTGCCCATAAGCATTATACTTGACATAAATTTCTCCCACTATACCAACAGTTTGAACATCTTCATAGTGAATTGTAATTTGGTTAAACTCAAAAACCGCTTCTTGTAACAAATCGGGCAATTTATGGTGTTCTTTTCGTTCTAAAGCCGATTTGGCAAGATTGATGTATTTGTCTTTGAGTATTTTTGATTGTGTATTACTCTTTTCTCTCGATGCTGTAGCATAGTAGAGTTGTGATATGGAATCTGCATACAAAAGAGCCATAAATGCTGCTTTAATAATTTTTAACCAATGGGGTTTAAATCCGGGTTGTAAGTTAAAAACAGCATCCGGACTTCCTAATCCAATGATGGGAACATCATGAAATCCGGCATTTGTGATCCCTCGTTTGATAAGTGAAAGGTAGTTGGTTGCCCTGCATTGTCCTCCGGTTTGCGTTATTCCAATTGCGATATTTTCATTTTGATATCTTCCACTTTTTAAACCTTTGATTATATCACCAACTACTAAAGTGGCAGGATAACAAACTTCATTATTGGCGAACTTAAGTCCCAGATCGATCGATTCCTGATCTGAAGGAGGAAGATTTTCAAAATTGTAGCCAATCTGTTTGGCTAAAATAGGGGCTAATGGAGAGTAAAAATCTGAAAACCAAGGAAATAATATAGTTCTTTTCCGATCTTCCATATCAAAAACCGGGAGTTGAGGTTTATGAAATGTTATTTTTTGAGGAGATATCAATTCATTTCTCATTTTCATAGACTCCACTAAAGATCGTAACCGGAGTTTGATAGATCCCGGACTTGAAATCTCATCTATCCGAACCCAGGCATAAGGGATTTTTTTTGCATTCACTAGCTCTTTCACTTCCCCTAAAATGATCGAATCCAAACCACAACCAAAAGAATTTAACTGAACAATACCAATAGGATAAGATTGTTCACCTACCCATTTAACAGCATGTAAAATACGATTGGTGTATTCCCATTGAGAGATCGTGAAAAAGTGATCAAATCCCTCTTCTGAATGCGCTGCAATCTCTTCATTGATTACAAAAACTCCTAAATCAGCTAAAAGAGAAGAAACATTTTGATGAATAAATGGATCTGCATGATAAGGATGCCCCGCAACTAAAATAATAGGTCTATTTAGTTCTATTGCCTTTTTTAAAATCCGCTCATTTTGTTCAATAATATCATTTTTACTCCATTGTTGATACTCCAGTGCCTTCTTAAATGCATGTTTAAAGGTTTTTGCAGAAACATCTAATGATTTCAAATATTTTTGACAACTTTTACGAAGCAATTCCGGGTCTTTAAAATTGACAGGAATTTTATCTATCACAATGTTTAGATCTACCAAATCTATGATTCCACTCTCCAAAACTTCCGGATAACCGGTTACTACAGGACAATTGAAACTGTTTGTAGTTTTATTAAATTGTTTTTTTTCATAAACAACGATAGGTAAAAATATCCGATCCACTTTTTTCTCAATCAAATTGATGATATGACCATGAGATAATTTGGCCGGTAAACAAATATTGTCAGACATCGCTCCACCAATCCCTTTCTGATAAAGAGCTTGTGAACTATCATCCGAACGAACCACTTCTAATCCTGATTCTTTAAAAAGGGTATTCCAGAATGGATAATTCTCAAACATGTTTAAAATCATGGGGATTCCAATTTTTTGAGATGCTGTATTTGAAACCTCTCTTTTTTGAAACCTCTCTTTTTTGATCTCAAAAATAGACACTCCTTTTTCAACAATTTGTCCTGAATTGGAGAATATTTTTTCACATTTATGCCCTGCAAAACATCGTATTTGGTTTGGAAATTTATATATGGTAATGTTACAGTGATTGGTACACCCTTTACAAACAGAATATTCAGTATCAAATTTCAGCGAGTTAAGGAGTTGATTCCATCCAATAAAAGAAGATATTTGTGATGTTTTTTCATGTTGTATGGCATATAAAGCAGCCCCGTAAGCTCCCATTATTTCAGGGAAATTCGATATAGATACTTTTTTACCGGTAAGGAGTTCTAAACTTCTAAATACAGCTTTGTTTCTAAAAGTTCCACCTTGTACTACTAAGTGTTCTCCTAAAGATTCAAAAGTGGATAATCTCAACACTTTGTTTAAGCAGTTTTTTACTACGGAATATGCCAATCCGGCCGATAAATCAGCAATAGTGGCACCATCACGTAAAGCTTGTTTAACTTTTGAATTCATAAACACCGTACACCTTGATCCCAAATCATAAGGTTTTTGAGAATCTAAGGCAATTTCTGCAAATTCAGAAATGGAATAGCCCAAAGTATGTGCAAATCCTTCAATAAATGTGCCACATCCGGACGAACACGCTTCATTGATCTCCATATTTGAAATTGTACCATTCTGAATGAAAATCGCTTTCATATCTTGGCCCCCGATATCCAAAATAAAAGAAACTTCAGGGTCAATATCCTGAGCTGCAATCGTGTGTGCAACCGTTTCAACAATGCTATAATCTAAAGAAAATCCCTTTTGAATCAACTCTTCACCATATCCGGTTACACAAGTAGAAGAAACGGGTATTTGAATTTTAGGATTGTGTTGATGAAACAGTAAAAGTCCCTCAGTTACCGTTTGGAGCGGATCTCCATTATGGTTTTTATAAAATTGAAAAATCAACTCTTTTTTTTCATTGAGAATAGCAATTTTTGTCGTGGTTGAACCCGAATCGATCCCAATGAAAAGCTTATTGGATGTTTCTAAATCTCCTTTTATAATGGAAATCTCATTTTTATGGGAATGCCAGTCGGTAAAGTCAATCTTATTGTTAAAAAGAGGGAGTAAATTGTTTTTTTGATCCGAAGTGGGTTCAATCTCTTTTAATGATTTTAGAATGGAATGAATAGAAACTGTTTTGCACTCTTTAGGTATCGATATGGCAGTGCCTATTACGGTAAATAATGCTCCATTTTCTGGAACAATCAAATCTGAATCCTCAAGATGAAGCACTTTGGCAAATGCTTTTCGGAGTTGAGAAATATAGGAAAGTGGACCACCGCAAACCAATATTTTACTTTTAATCTGAGATCCCTTAGCTAAAGCATTGATGGTTTGATTGGCAACAGCTTCAAATATCGAAGCGGCAATATTGGAAGGTTTAATTTTACGACTTGTTAAATTCTGAACGTCCGTTTTTGCAAAAACACCACAACGCGATGCAATAGGATATATAGTATCACTCTCTAAGGCAAGTCGATTTAATTCTTCTATTGTGATGTTTAACAATGCAGCCATTTGATCGATATATGCTCCGGTGCCACCTGCACAATTCCCATTCATACGGATATCAGGATGAGTGGGATCTTCTAATAATACTAATTTTGCATCCTCTCCTCCAATATCAATCAAACTCCTGACTTCAGGGTATTCCATTTTTACAAGTTGAGCAGCCGCAATAATCTCTTGAATAAAAAGAGTTTGTGTCCTTTCTGCTATTCCCATTCCTGCAGATCCTGTGAAGGCAATCTGAAATGGTTGATCACCGAAAATCCGGTTAATCTCATATAAAATCTCTTGTAATGAAATCTTAATCAGCGTATTGTGCCTAATGTAGCTGGAATATTGTATCGTTGAAGTGGCGTCTAAAACAACAGCTTTTATGGTTGTAGAACCAATATCGATTCCAAGTCTGAGATTTTGCATTATTATCGTTTAGAATATCAGTGTTTTATATGTTTTATCAAGGTTAGACTTTTAAGTTGCAAAAGTATAAAAAAAAGAGCCCTAATGGATATTCATTAGAGCTCTTTTTATTATTGCAGGAAAAATCCTAAAGAATCGATTATGATACTTTTGATTTAATCACTTTATCTGTAGCTTGACGTTCAGTTTCAATTCTTTGAACATCTTTTTCAATCAAGTCAATACGTTTCATTTTTTCTTCATATTGAACTTTAGTGATTTTTTTAGCTTTGTATTGTGCATCGACTGCTTTACGAGCTTCTGCAACACGGTTTTTAGTATTGGCTACTTTTTGATCTACTTCTTGAGCAACTTCTTTAACTACTTGTTCTTTTTCTACTTTAGTTTTAGCAGCTTTTGCTCTTTCTTGACCAAAATCACGTCCACATTTTCCATCTTTATGATGTCCATAAGCATTACCATTTTTTTCACCTTCAGGGCAACAATTTCCATCTTTACCTTCATGACCTTTGCAATCTTTAGATTCTTTACCTTTATCGCAACATCCTTTTCCGTCTTTTCCTTTATCTGCACAACCTTTTCCGTCTTTTCCTTTGTCTGCACAACCTTTTCCATCTTTTCCTTTGTCTGCACAACCTTTTCCATCTTTCCCTTTGTCAGCACATTTGTGCTCAGTTCCTTTATTTGCACACTCTTTTTGAGTTTTTCCTTTATCACAACAACTTTTTTGTTCTTTACCTTTGTCAGCACATTTGTGTTCCCCTTTATTTTCAGCACATTTATGTTCAGTTGTAGCTTTAGTTTCTTGTTTTACCTCTTTTTTAGTTTCAGATTTTCCTTTTGGGGCATTATTTGCCGGAGTTTGCGCACTAATTGCAATTGAAAAAAGTACTGCACTTGCTAATAAAATTATTTTTTTCATATTCGTATCAATTATTGTTCGTTAATAATAGCTTCTAACTCTTCGTCAAGAGTAGTAACTTGTTCATTCAATTCAATGTTTTTTTGTAATGCTTGTTCAACATCAGCTTCTAATGTAACGGGAGCCGCTACTTCAGGTTGAGGTTCAGCTTTTTTGGTGTTGCAGGCACTCATTACCCCAACAGCTAATAAAATAAAAAATAATTTTTTCATATTGATAAATTTAAATTAGTAATATCATTTTAAAAATAGAGTGCAAATATAAGCAAAAGTTAAATCCATAAAAATTTTTACTTGTAAAATCAATATTTTTTTAATTTTTTTTAAGAAATTGACGACTTTGTTTTTTATGTCATGAGTTTTTTTTATATTTGCCCTCTTAAGTTGTCACACTTTTTCAAATGAATTCAAATGAATAAAAAAATCATCCTTTTTTTAACCGCATTTTTAGTTATACAGAATTTGTCCATTCGACTCTTTTCTCAAAATGAACTAAATCATGAAATATTGATTCGGAATATTCAAAACATTGATCAGATCTATATTCAAAACTGTATTCAAAAATATGATTTGGCGATTCAAAATAATCCAACTAATGAGGAAATTCTCATTCAAAAATGCAAGTTTCTTGAAAAAGTTCAATATGATACTCAAAATGAAATAAATCCGAATCAATCGCTTTTTGATAGTTGCTACTATTCTTTAATTCATAAATTCCCTGATAATCCATCCGTCTTACTATATCAAATTGAAATTGAATATGGTGATTTCAAGGATTCTGTTTTAAAAAAGGCTGAACAATTAATCCTTGATAATCCTGAACAATGGACGGATAATCAAAAAGAGATTGTGTATTATGAACAATCTCTCTCACTGTATAATCAAGAATTGTATGATGAAGCATTGACTTTTATGGATAAAGCTATTGTGTATAATGCAATATATAAAAATTCCATTTATTATTACGAAATGCTTGTTTATTCAGGTCGTGAAAAAGATGCTATTGTCCAATTTAAGTCAGATCAATTCAAAGATGATGATGTTTATACCCTACAAAGTAAAGCTAATCTGCTTTTTGATTTAAAAGAGTATTCATTAGCATTAGATTTGTATAAAAAAATTCTTACAATGGATTCAACTTTACTCACATTGTCAGATTTAGCGAAATCATTTGAAAAAGTGGGTGAAATCGATATGGCAAGAGTCTATTTAGTTTCAGATACAGCTATCAGTTGGGATAAAAATGGTGCATTATTAAATCTTTTGATTCATGATTTGAAATATGGCAGCGGAAAACAAGCAATTGTAACCTATAATCAATTCAGAGATATAGGTTTTAAAGTTGATCCTCTGGGGTTGTATCGGGTACGAGTTCTCTTAAAAAATCCATTTCTATTATTTAAATGGCGTGATGTGATAAGTATCATTATTTTCCTTTTAATAGTTGGCCTATTATTCTTAGTTCCTTCTTTTTGGATTCTGCCAATTTATTTTATCGGGAATTACTGGAATTTTAAAAATAAACCTAAAACTTCACCCACATTTTGGGGTTTAAAAAATTTCTGGTGGATTAGTTTTGGGTATTTATTTGCCAATTTTTGCTCGTTTTTAATGGCTCCTGATATTATTTATTCTAAATTCCGTTCATGGGAATTTAGTGTACAGTCGGATGCATTACCTCAGGTAAATATGGTTTTCGTTATCATTTTTGCATTGTTTGCATTTAGTTTAGCGTTTAATAAAAAATGGAATATTTATTATACTCAAAAATGGTCACTTCTCAAAGTAATCGGTATTAGTATCGGTACTTTTTTTATTGTAAAAATAATTTCTGCTATATATGTCCTGATTATGTCTAAATCTCTTGACATTGAAATTGATCAGATATCAAACCTCTTTTCACCGCTTTTATCTATGAAAGAATCGATTACGGATCTTTTTACAGCTTATGGCAAATGGATACCATTTTTATTAATAGGAATCATTGGTCCCATATACGAAGAGATCGTTTTTAGAGGAGTGATTCAGGATGCCACTCAAAGTTATCTGAATTTTTGGAGTGCCAATGTTGTACAATCTTTACTTTTTGCAATTATTCACTATAATTTAATTCTATTCCCATTTTATTTCACATTTGGTATGATTACGGGAGTTTTTAGAAAACAATCCGGGGGATTACTGGCAGGAATAATATTTCATATCATTAACAACAGCGTTGCTTTGCTGGTGTTAATGCATCAATTAGCTATTTAATCTTTTTCTTTTTTGGTTTTGGTTCCGGTACCTCTAAAGCTGTAATCTCAATTAACTTACTGATCCACAATCGGTCATCTAATTGATCCTCTACAAGAAAACTCATTTTAGCGCCCGGATAGGCAGGTGCTTCTATTACTTCTCCAATAAATTTTCTTCCTCCGTCCGTTGGCTTTACATACAACTTATTTTCTGCAATAAGTGCAACTACTTTACCATCTGCATAAACAGCATATTCTCCAAACATCTTTCTGTAAGTTATAATTCCTTTGTAGTCAATTTGATCCAAAATGTAATCTGCAAAATCTTGTGTTGTGGCCATTTTTTTTTGAGACAAAAGTACATTTTTTTCTGCTCATAACCATTTTTTTTAATAATGTTTCTTAATGTTTCATAATGTTAAACGATGTAACACTTTAGTAATATGATGATTAGATATAAAATATAGATAGCGTCAATAATGTATATAAAAACTATTTAAAATATCTATATTGTTTTTTTATCTACTTTTGGCAACATAAAAGGGCTTTAGCTGTCTATAAATGCGAGCCTTCAAAAAACAATAATTATTAAAAAACAAAAAATCATGAAATCAATTACCAATAAAATTGCAGGCTTTTTTTCTATCACATTGATAATGATAGTGTTATTATCAAGTTGTACAGATGATAATTCCAATAATAACATCAATGATGTTGTAAAACAAGGAGAATGGAAAGTATCCAGTTTCATGGAAGATGGCTCAGATCACACTTCCTATTTTTCCGGTTATCAGTTTACATTTGCAGAAAGTGGTGTTTTAACCGCTACCAACGGCTCCTCAACACAAACCGGAACATGGGTAAAAGGTACTGATGACAGTACTCCAAAATTAATTATTACTTTTGCCGTTTCCGATGGTCCATTTGAAGAAATATCTGAGGATTGGGAAATATTATCCTACACAGATACTAAAATCGAACTAAAACATGTTAGTGGAGGGGATGGTAGTATTGACTATTTAACATTTATTAAAAATTAAAATTAATCTATGAAAAGAATTATTCCTGCGTTGTTGATCATTGTTATTACAAATGCTCTTTTTTCTCAAAACTGTCAAAATGCAATAGGATTAAAAACGTACGGAGGTAATTCTTCCTATAATGCTATAGTTGATGGTGGAAGAAGATCAGATTCTCTTTTTACTATATGCGGTTCGTATGGTAGTGGGTCTCTTAATTTAGGGAGTCTGACTTTGCCACTCATCGGCACTTATCATTATTTTTTAGCCACATCGGATACTTCCGGAACTGTTTTAAACGCAAATGTTGCTGCATGGTATTCCAATAGCAGTGATTATTGTGTCGTTAAGAAAGTGCATATCGGAATAGATAATAGTGTCTATATTACCGGTTATTGGAAAGGTTCAACCGTGCACATAGGAGATTCATTGCTTCCAACAGTAACGGTGAACAGAGCTTTTATGGCCCGTTTTGATTCAAACTTACAACCTGTCTGGATATCTCATACCAGTAAAACGTTTGCAGATTGTCAGGCAAACGGAATCGCCTCAGATCGTGATAAAAATGTCTATGTGGTAGGATCATTCGAAGATAATATTTTTAAAATGGGTACAGTAGTGGCAGACAATTACGGTGGTAATAACATGTGGCGTGATGATGCTTTTCTTTTGAAACTGGATTCTACAGGAGCTCCCATTTATGTAAAACATATCGGGACACCAGCTGATGATGCCGGTTTTGGAGTTGTTTGTGATACTTCAGGAGGAGTTTATGTTTTTGGCCATGCAGGAATATCCACTTCCTTATTCCAATTTGATGATCAAATTGCTGTTCCCGGTGGAGTTGCAGGGTCTTCCCTTTTTTACGCTAAATATGATGGATTGTCAGGAAATTGCGTCTGGGGTAGGTTAGGAGGGAGCCATTTTTCTTCCGGATATTTTAATATTTACGATATTGCAATGGCTGATAATCAATCCATTATCATTTGTGGGAAAATTATCGGACAAACCAACCTGTATCCGAATACTTATACCACTTATGATGAAAATGGTTATGTGGCAAAATTTGCATTAAATGGAGATAATATCTGGTTGAAAACAATCGGTGGACAAAATTCTTCTGAAATGGCTACCAGATTGACTTATTACAACAACAAAATTGGAGTTTGCGGATCATTATATAGTAACCAGCCCTATTTGGGAGATTACCCTATGTACGCCACTGTTTCAGGAGGTAGTTACCGGGCGTTTAATGCGACCTTAGATACTAACGGCAATGTAATTATGGCTCGTGTAAATAAACTGGTAAGCAGTTCTTCTGATCAATATTATACAGGAGTTGCTCTTATAGATGATTATGAAGGTCAGATTTTGTGGGGCAATTTTAAAGGATCGCAAACCTGGTATCCTTTAACCAGTAATAATACTTCATCCTATGGTAAAATTTTCTCCGTTCGTTTCGCTCCGGTAAATGCCACACCTGCCTTAACTGTTTCCGCTGGTCCTGATAAAATCGCCAGTTGCGGAACAAGCGTACAACTAAATGGTGCTATTACACCTACATCCAATGTGGCTTTTGGCTGGTATCCTGATCTTGGTTTTTCATCAAATGGATCTAAAACACCTTATGTAAATCCCGGAAGACCAACAACTTATATTCTCTATGCTACCTATAATGGTTGTACATTAACAGATACAGTTCAGGTTACCTATTCGAATCATGATATTGCCATTTCATTACCAGAATCCTACACTTTTTGCGCCGGAGATAGTGTTCAACTGAACCTTACCTCTAACCAATCTACAGCTACATACAGCTGGGGACCAACTGCATATATCAATACGGCTACTTCCCAAAATCCTTATGTAAAACCACCTTTAACTACACAATATGTGGTTACTGCAACCTATAACGGTTGTGTTGCATCTGATACGGTGACCGTTTTTTCAAGACCTAAACCTTATATTGCACTTCCTAAAATGGATATGTACAATATGTGGAGAACACACCTTTGTCAATTCGATACCCTGGATGTTAATTTTGGTGATCCCAATTACACTTATACGACCACTACTCCTAATCAATTGATCAATTTTTCCGGAAATACTGCCCAGCTGTTACCCATTTCCGGTGTTCTCAGAATGCAGGCAATTAGTCAGTACGGATGTACTTCATCTGATAGTTTGGGGGTTGTGGTTCATAATAATTTACCGGCGCCTATTGTAACGGGAACAGTCATTAACCGTGAAAAATGTCCGGGTGATACTGCCTATTTTAATGTAACTCTGACCAATTCGGCCAATATTAATTTTCAATATAGCTGGTATGCCGGATGGCAAGTGGATTCTTTAAACGGAAATGGCTGGAGTGATATCGATTATTATGACAGCAATTTTGAAATTACCAATTATAGTGTTGGATATCCGAGTTCAACCTATTATTCAAAATTGAAATTGAATACCATTAATTCCAATATGAATGGGTTTTTGTACCGACCTTATGTGCACGATTATTGCTCTCCAAGAGGCTACGGAAATGGAGGAATGATCATTGTGGGTGCACCTATTACCGCTCAACCACTTTCAATCACACTTTGTGAAGGGACAACTGATTCTGTTTCAACTAATAGTTCTGATCTTTCAGCCCTCTATGAATGGGAAATCCTGCAAAACGGTACCTATATTCCGGTTACCGGTGTTCCTTCTAACTTGGTTCCAAATGGTCGTTTCCTTAGGATTCAAAATGCAACAACCGCGAATGACAGCACTTGGGTGAGATGTAAGCTAACCGGTTGTTCCGGAATCTCACAAACCTATACATCACCTGCTTTGATCAGAGTGGTTCAGGGAGCTCAAATCATATCACAACCAGCCGGTTATTCTTTGTGTGATTCTAGTAGTGCCGTTATTTCCGTTTCGGTACAATCTCCTCAATTATACAGTTATAGATGGTATGAAAATAATCAACTTATCAGCGGATTAAACCCTAATATTATCGGATATAATACACCAGTACTCACTTTTAATCCCATCACTCAATACGAAAACGGAAAACAATACAAATGTGAAATCTTAAATGCGCAATGTAGTCTGGGTACTTTTACAACTCCAACTCAATTTCAAGTTAATCCCAATCCTGTTCTTACCTGGAGTTCAGCTCCAATCCAAATTTGTGAAAATGCTTCTCCTTTAGTTTTAACAGGTGCAACTCCTACAGGAGGTGTATATTCAGGTGTTTATATCAATAATGGTATTTTTGATCCAACTGGTTTAGCCCCATATACTTATGATGCGTTTTATACGTATACTGATCCCGGAACAGGTTGTACCGGCTCCATCTTTAGACTTATAAAAGTGGATACCGTTCCCCATGTACAATTATCAGGTCTAAATGACTTTTATTGCACTTATCATCTTCCATCAACCATGACAGGAACTCCTGTTGGCGGTATTTTTACCGGAGTAGGAGTTACCGGAAATCAATTTGACCCAACAAATGTAACTCCTGGAATTTGGCCTATTGTTTACACTTTTTCAGATCAGAATCAATGTACTGCAACGGATACTTTTTGGGTGGAAGTGGATGACTGTTCAGGAATAACTGAAATGAAAAATGAATTCTATCAGATTACACCAAATCCTACAACCGGTAAAATATACATCAAATGTTCTTCATTCATGCCGGATGAAATTACCATTTATTCTTTAACCGGTATAAAGTTAAAACAATATTCAGAGATTGATCAAAATCCTTTTACCATTGATCTTTCCGATTTTTCTAATGGAATTTATATCCTAAAAATCAAACAAAAAGAGGAGTTCTTTTTTCAAAAGGTTTTATTGAATAAATAGATTCGAATGCTCGAATGCTCGATTGCTCGAATGCTCGATTGCTCGATTGCTCGATTGCTCGAGTACTCAATGTGCTCATGTGTTCAAATGCTCATGTGCTCAATTATTCATTATTCATTATTCATTATTCATTATTCATTTATCATTCGCCCTTCGCCCTTTGCCTTTCGCCTTTCGCCTTTCTTTATTTTTCATTGAATTAATAAGTTATTATATTTTTTTTTATATTTGCAACTCTAATCTCATGGAAAGAATTTGTGGCTATTGTTTGCTTTTCCAAAATTAAAAACCTTTAAATATAAAAAATATGAAAAAAACGTTATTATTTCATCTGTTTTTTTTGGCAATAACCGTTGTTACTATTGCTCAAAAAGCACCAAAAGTATCAGATATTAAATTTGATTCTAATACCAATTATGCTGAATATGAATCTTTAGCACTGCAGTGTGCCGATTTTATTCTTCAAAATAATTATGAAACTAATAGTTCAAACATAGATAATTTAAATGCTTTTTTATTTATGATTAACTGGATGACCGGAACTCCCGATTATTCATTTACGATTGAAGATAAAATTACAAAAATTTGTAAAAAACAGTCCTTATTATCAAGTGTTTATATGGCAGCTTCTTTAAAATATGCTATAGAACATAAAAATGATAAGCCTTCAGCAAATGATATTAACTATAATGGGATTTTGATTTTTATTCAATATTGTGAAAATCCCGAAAATGGGGTTATCATCAAAGGGGAAATGAAAAAATTGATAACTGCCAAAAATGAAAATAAACTCAAAGAATATCTAAAAATAAAATAAATGTAATAGCCATGAAAAAAATAGCACTTTTATTAGTTTTTTTAATATTCCTTTTAACAGGATATTCACAATGGAGATGGCTAAACCCTTTACCACAAGGAAATACACTGACAGATATTACATTTGTAACAGATACAAAAGGATTTGCCGTAGGAAATAGTGGCGTATTGATCTCGACAATTGATGGTGGTTTAACATGGGATTATGCAGGAAATATTTCAATAAACGATATTGAATCGGTTTTTTTTCTGAATCAGGATTCCGGATGGGTGTGTGGATATGGAGTAGCATCCAGAACTTATGATGGTGGAAGTACATGGATCCCATGTGCTTCGGTTTCATCTACTAAAAGTTATCATGATATATTTTTTATTTCTTACCTAGAAGGATTTATGACCAGTGATTACGGAGAATTGTACCATTCCATTGATGGTGGGGTTTCCTGGACTCTCATTTCTTCTAGCACGACCGAAGATTTGTACGAAATATTTTTTGTTTCAAATCAAACGGGTTTTATTTCTACAACTAGTGGATATATTGTCAAAACAATCAATGGAGGAGCAAGCTGGAATGCAATGTTTACCGGTATTGACGAAGATTTGTATTGTACATTCTTTGTAAATGATCAAATAGGATATGTAGGTGGAACCTGGGGCACTTTATTGAAAACTGAAAATGGTGGAACATCCTGGACCCCAATTAATCTGAACACTACTTCAATAATCAATAAACTGCAGTTTCTTACAAGTAGTATTGGATTTATTGCTACGGATGATTATGGTTTAATGCGCACTAATAACGGTGGTTCAAGCTGGGATCATGTTGTTATTGGAGATTATGATGATTTAAATGCACTATTTGCATTAAATGCTAGTACAATAATTACGGTAGGTGAGTTTGGCGGAATTTGGAAATCAATAGATGGAGGGGTAAATTTTAGCAACTATCAAACTTATGTTAATGATTATAAGAACTATAGCACAATATGTTTTCCAACTGATGATATTGGATTTATTTCCGGAGATGATGGCTTTTTAATGAGAACTATTAACAAGGGATTGTCATGGAATTTAATCACATTACCCGCCATCTCTTCATTTAAGAGAATCAAATTTTATGATAATCAGTTAGGTTGGTTAGTCGGATCCGTTGGATATGCTCAAAAAACAGTAGATGCCGGATTAACCTGGACAGGTTACAATACAGGAACTTTTTACGGCATCACTGATATTCATATTGGTGATCCAACTCACCTTTGGATGTCTGCAACAATGGGCAAGATTTATAAATCTATAGATGGTGAAACTTGGACTGAAATTTCAACTCCTACAACTCAAAATTTAAATAAGATCGGATTCTTTGATCTCCAAAACGGACTCGCTATGGGTAATAATGGGGTGATACTCAAAACCATTGATGGAGGAGATTCGTGGAATCAACTTACTTCAGGAATCACCAATATTATCAATACTTTTATCTATTTGAGTGCTGATACCATTCTAGCAGGTACTGTTAATGGGAAAATTTTAAGATCTGTCAACGGAGGAATGAATTGGACCTCCATCTCATTACCTATTAATCGTGAAATTAGATCCATTATAAAAACTAATTCTGACACCATCTTAACTTTTACTACAACCGGAAATTGTTTCTATTCCATAAACAAAGGATTAAACTGGGCTGATTTTAAAAGATTTACTTCCGTTAATGTGAGAGAGGTAACCAAAACTCCTTCAGGAGATTTATATGTGTGTGGCTATAATGGAATGATTATGACTACTGCTGAAAACAATGTTTCCATAGCAGAAAACTATCTGATTGATAGCGAACCGATCCATTTATATCCAAATCCGACTTATGATATTGTAAATTATCCGTCAGACTTGAACCATAGAATTTCATATCAGATTTTTGATATGAATGGGAAATTAGTGCAATCTGGATATACTGATACACAAATGATTAAGATAGCCCATTTATCTTCTGGAATTTATTTGGTTCACTCCATTATAGATCAAAAAAAGTATGTTTCAAAATTGATTAAACAATAGTTTTTTTGATTTAGAATCCTTATTTTACACCTTTTCCTAAAATAAATAATCCTCACCCGATTGTTTATAGTTTTCATAAACAGTGCTTTTTTGAATTTTTAATTTTGTTAATTTTGTATTTAAAATTTTAGAAAGATGAGAATACATTTTATTGCAATTGGGGGTAGTGCGATGCACAATTTAGCTATTGCTCTTCATTTAAAAGGGTACCAAATTAGCGGTTCAGATGATGAAATTTTTGACCCTGCCAAATCACGTTTGGAAAAATACGGCATATTACCTTCCCAAATCGGATGGAATCCAGATCTAATCACTCCTGAACTGGATGCTGTTATTCTGGGAATGCATGCTTTGATTGATAATCCGGAGCTGATTAAAGCTAAAGAGCTGGGTCTCAAAATCTACTCCTATCCCGAATTTCTGTACGAACAAAGTAAAGATAAATTAAGAATTGTTGTGGGTGGTAGTCACGGAAAAACAACCATCACCTCCATGATTATTCATGTACTTCAAAGTTGTCATTTTTCTTGTGATTACATGGTTGGAGCCCAATTAGCAGGATTTGAAGTGATGGTAAAATTATCCGATGAAGCCAAAATTATGGTAATTGAAGGGGATGAATATCTTACTTCACCTATCGATCGAAGACCAAAATTTCATTTGTATCAACCTGATATAGGAATCATTAGTGGAATTGCATGGGATCATATCAATGTATTTCCAACTTTTGATATTTACATTGAGCAATTCAAAATATTTGCCGATATGATTCCGGAAAAAGGCACTTTTATATACTGCCAGGATGATACGGAATTGAATCAATTAAGTAAATCCATACTTAAAACCAATAAAATCGGATATTCTGTTCATCCGTATCTAATTAAAAATGGAATTACCTATTTGACAACAACTTATGGTGATATCCCATTGCAAATATTTGGAAAACATAATCTTTCCAATATCAATGCAGCTAAAAATGCATGTTTGACAATTGGGATGAAGGAACAAGATTTTTATAATGCCATTTCAACCTTTAAGGGAGCGAGCAATAGACTGGAATTGATGGAAAAAAATGAAGATTGTTCAGTTTATAAGGATTTTGCCCATTCACCATCTAAATTAAAAGCAACAATTGATGCTGTGCGGGAACAATTTGCAGATCGTAAACTTATCGCCTGTATGGAACTTCATACTTTTAGCAGTTTGAATAAGCAATTTCTAAGCGAATATAAAGGTTGCATGGATGCAGCTGATACTGCTATTGTTTTTTATAATCCTGAAGTGATTACCCACAAAAAATTGCCTCCTTTCGATATTCCGATGATTATTGATGCTTTTCAAAGAAAAGATCTTTTAGTTTTAAACAATTCAAAAGAATTGGAGTCTAAACTATTGTCTTTTGATACCCGGAATACTGTTTTTCTGTTGATGTCATCAGGAAATTTTAACGGAATTGATATCAAAGATTTATCAAAAAAAATTGTACATTTGCGACCTTAAAAAAACCAAAGTATAACTCAAATTTTATGTACTATGAAAAAATTTAATTTAAGTGTTTTGTTATTTTTTATGATGGCTGTTCTATATGCACAACCACAGATTAAGTTTGACAATACAACTTACGATTTCGGATCAATTAAAGAGGAAGGCGGAAAAGTTACCGGCCGATTCGAATTCAGCAATGTGGGAAACCAAGATTTAAAATTGGACAGAGTCCAGCCCGGTTGTGGCTGTACAGCTGCAAATTATACGCGTGAACCAATCCCTCCCGGTGGTAGAGGTTTTATTGATGCCACTTATGATCCAATGGGAAGACCCGGTTCGTTTCATAAACATATTAAAATTTTCACCAACCAACCTGTTGATAGTGCTTTGAACGGTGGAGCTCCCCTCATGATTTTTATTAAAGGAACTGTTGAAAAAAGACCTCCTACAGTATATGAATTAGCTGGTTATAAAGAAGGAAACGGAAAAATCCGTTTTAAAGAAAGAATGGGTAAAATCACAACTACCAATGCTCAAAAAGCAAAGTATCAATTCTTAATTAAAAACTTCAGTTCAGAATCTTCACCTATTGACTTTATCAATCTTCCTAAACATATAACTGTTGAAACTTCTTTTGGAAAAGTACTAAAACCGGATCAAGAAGGAACTGTTACTGTTATTTTTGATGCAGGAATGAAAAATCAGGTGGGACAATTTAAAGAAGTGATTGTGGTTACTTGTAATGACTCTATAGAAAAGAAAATAGCACTTCAACTGGATATGGATGTAAAAGAGGATTTCTCAAAATATACGCCAAAACAACTTCAGGAAGCTCCTGTCATTGTATGTGATAACGATGCAGTCGATTTTGGTACTCAATTTACACATCAACAATCTGAAAAAGTGTTGGTAATTACAAATAAAGGAAAAACACCTTTGGTAATCAGACAATTAATCCCAAGCCGTAGCTCTTATACTGTAAAAATGGAAAGTATGACTATCAATCCTGGTGAATCTGCAAAGTTAATTATTACATTTAACCCTAGAAATCTGACCGGTTCACATTTGGCTACTCTTGATATCGTAAGCAATGATCCAAAAAATCCATTAAAAACGATCAATATTAATGCTGAAGTACAGCCCACACCATCAAAGTAGTTGCCAATCAGCAATATTCATGTCATCATCACTAATGATGGCTATATAATTCAAATATCTGGAGGAGGGAATCAAACCCTCCTCTACTGCTTTTATAACAGCACATCCCGGTTCATGAACATGGGAACAATTGGAAAACTTACAACAATTGTTGTATTTTCTAATCTCTGGAAAATAATCCCGAATCTCCTCTTTAGAATATTCTATAAGACCAAATTCTTTGATCCCGGGAGTATCAACGATAAAACTATGATGATCAATAGGATACATTTGGGCAAATGTGGTCGTGTGTTTCCCTTTTTTATGATAGTCGGAAATCTCTCCAACCTTAAGATTCAAATTTGGAAAAACAACATTAATAAGTGCTGATTTTCCAACACCGGAGTGTCCACTAAACATACTGACTTGTCCAGACATTAATGTTTTGAGTTGTTCTATCCCTTCTAACGTTACTATAGAAGTTAATAATGTCTGATATCCAACTGATTCATACATCTCTGCAACCTGTTTTATAATGGCAAGATTTTCATCATCATAAAGATCTATTTTGTTGAATAATAAAGTAACGGGTATTCTAAATCCTTCAGCTGCAACCAAAAAACGATCGATAAATCCAAGAGATGTTCTCGGTTCATTTAACGTAACCACTAAAAAAGCTCGATCAATATTGGAAGCAATTAAATGACTGATTTTGGAAAGTTTTGTAGATTTCCGGTCAATATAGTTTTTTCTTTTCTCAATTTGTGTAATATACCCGGTTCCATCTTCCATGAGATCAAATTCAACATGATCTCCAACTACTACAGGATTGGTGTTTTTAATCCCTTCAATTCTAAACTTTCCTCTAAGTCTGCAAGTAATCACTTGATAATTTTCATCAATCACTTCATACCAAAGTCCGGTGGATTTGGTTACTAATCCTTTCATAGTTAAGGTATTAAAACAACTCTAAATCCTAAACAATTCATTTTTAGATCAGGATTTCCTGAGTTTCTGTAAGTGATTCTAGTATAGTTCACATTATCTATCCAGCTGCCACCCCGGTAAACCCGTGTTGTTCCTGTAGCTGGGCCTGTAGGATTCACTTGACTATCAGGTGTATAGGGCGCATAAAAATCTCTACACCATTCCCAAACATTACCACTCATGTCGCAAAGATCCAATTCATTCGGAGCTAACGTTCCCACTTTTTGAAATAATCCGTTGGAATTACTTTTATACCATGCCACTTTATTGATATCTTTATTACCGGCAAAAAGGGTTTGTTTAGATTTATTACCACCCTTAGCAGCATACTCCCATTGCGCTTCAGTGGGTAATTCAAAATGAAGACAGGTAACATGATTCAGTTTTTTAATAAATTGATTTGCTTCATTCCAGCTTATATTAGTCATAGGATAATTGTTGTTTCTGTATGTGTTTGGATTGTATCCCATCAATTCATGGAATAAGATCTGAGTAATTTCGTATTTGGAAATAAAAAAAGAGGAAACTTGAACATTGTGTCTTGGCACTTCGTACTTGGAACACATTGTGTCAATAGTGGGATCTGATCCCATTAAAAATGAGCCTTCATTAACAAAAATGAGCTGCGATAATAGATTTGAAATATGCTTACGTTGCAAATTAGTTGTATTTCTACTCCAAGCCATTTTTACCTTTTTATTACCGGCCCCGATTTTAACCCAGATGGTGTCTCTTGAAATGAGATCTAAGGAATCATTTGTTTTATAAATTTGCTCCCTTAAGCTTATTTTTTCATTGTTTTTATCTTTACAGGATAATTTAAAAAAAACTAAAGATATGATCAAAACAACAACTAGGATCCAGATCTTTTTACTTATTGTGCGAAATAGTCTCATTTTACCTCTATAAATGTTTTAAACCAATAATTTCTCTTACATCCTTTATCGTTTTTTGAGCATTTTCACGAGCTTTTTCTGCCCCGGTTTTTGCGATTTTGGACAAATAGTCATGATCGTTTTGTAAAAATTTGATTTTCTCATAAATTGGAGCCGTAAAATTGATAATATCTTCTGCCAATTGTTTCTTCATATCTCCATATCTGATTTGACATTGAGCATATTGATTTTCAAAAAATGCTAAGGTATCAGGAGTCGAAACTGCTTGCATTAAAGAAAATAGATTCTCAACGGATTGAGGTTTCTCCTGATTGGGAACAGTTGGACCGGAATCTGAAACTGCTTTCATCACTTTTTTACGAATTAATTCAGGTGCATCTGAAAGAAAAATACAGGAGTTTTCATTATCAGATTTTGACATTTTGGTGGAACCATCCAATCCCGGAATTTTAACTAATTGCTCTCCAAAATTATAAGCTAAGGGAAGCTTAAAATAGTCAACATTATAAAAACTGTTGAATCTTTGAGCAAAATCACGGGTCATCTCTAAATGTTGCTCCTGATCTTTTCCTACAGGTACTTTATCTGCACGATGTAATAAAATATCTGAAGCCATTAAAATGGGATAACCCAATAAACCTGCATTAACATTATCAGGTTGTTTTCTAACTTTCTCTTTAAATGAGCTTACTCTTTGAAGTTCTCCAACATAAACGTGCATCGAAAGTAACAAATTAAGTTCACAAACTTCAGGAACATCACTCTGTACATATATTACTGCTTTTTCAGGGTCTAAACCTGCTGCAATATAATCAATTAACACATTTTTAATATGATTATGTAATGCTTTAGTATCAGGATGTGTTGTAAGTGAATGATAATCAGCAATAAAGAAATAACAATTGTTTTCTTCCTGCATTCGTATAAAATTTTTTAGAGCTCCAAAATAGTTGCCTAAATGTAAATATCCTGTTGGTCTGATTCCGCTTAAAACTGTATCCATAAAAAAAATTTTTCTGTTTGCAAAATTACATGTTTTTCTTTGGCGAACCTAAAAGAATTTTTATTATTATTGTAAATTAATTTTCAGTATATTAAATATTATTATTATGATAAAAAAGCTATCCTTTCTGTTTGTTACCTTTCTATTGATAATCAATAACTTGGGGTATTCTCAAACCGTAAATCCTTATGCTGATTTCAAAGCACCTGAATTAAAAGAGAATGCTAAATATGCGAAAAATTTCAATCCGGGTAACTATGATTCTAAGATTTTATACGATTGTATAACGGATATCATCGATTATGCCCGTAAAAAATACTTTTATCTGGATCCTTTGAAACATGATGAAATATTTGATTCTGTGGCAGCAATGCAAGCTACGTTTCAGGCAAACAGTAATGAAAAAACTGAAGAGAATGTAGCTCCTTATAAAACGACCTTTTACAGATTAAAAAAATATGGATTGTCTCATAGAGGTATTGAAATAGTTACAAAGGGAAGAGCAACCCTTGGCGTTCAGGATTATTCCTATTATGATGCATCAATGGAATTATTAGCTCCCATTTTCAAAAATCCTAGACAAGTTAAACAATTATTAGACAAACAATACACATTCATTGGAATAGCCTGCGAACCGGATGAATTTATGAAAACCTTATACGCTTCTTTTATTTTAGGAAATGATAGAACTTTTATGGTTTATAAATCTTCTCCAATGGATAAAAACCTTCCTATCTCAAAAGGTAAAGGGGGACTTGAATATTTTGATGAAGGATTATGTAAAAAATGTTTAGAGGATAATTCTTTTGAATCGCTTTCAAATATGATTACTGTTGATAAAGAAGGAAATGTATATCTGGAGTTTGATGATAATAAAACTTTGAAAAAAATAATCGGAAGAGATGGAGATGGTATCGTATTAGATTTTATTTTAATGAGTCAGTATGATTGTAAAGATATGATTATTGATAATGATAAAATCTTCAGAGGAACCGTTTCTAAACCCATCACTTTTGATCAAATAATGAGTACCAATGAATCAGAAGATAAACTTAAAGTAAAATCTATCATTGCCAAAGTTCCTGAAAGTATCGATTTAGATGATGAATTTTTTATCAATGTTCTTTATGTAAAAGATGACAAAGTGGTCTGTAGAACCATCTTCAAAAAAGCCATTGAAGCTCACAATGTTAAATCTAATGATAAAGTGAATTTTATTATTGATGAAAAATCGATCCCTGTAGTTGGTGAATGGGTGGCAGTTAGTGAAAAAAGCAGCTATGATGTTAAAATCCCGTTTACCAATCCAAATAAAAATAGTTTCACTCTGGCAGAAATCGATTCATTAATAAGTGTTGGAAATCCAAACCTTCCACCTTTTAGAGTTGAAAGTATTGAAGTGATAGCTTGTAACTCTATTGATCAAATCAATAATGCTACCTATCAGAAAAATTTGAAAACCAGAGCAGAAAGTATCAAAAAAGCCTTGATGACTAAGTATCCTGGAATGCCCATAACAAGCAGTATTGGTGATAGTTGGCCTCAATTCCAATCTGAAATCGTGAATAATGAAGAGTACTTTGATATCTCTTTTATGAGTAAAGAGGAAGCCATTAAAAAACTAAAAGAAAATAATAACGAGATTGCTAAAAAATTAGAAAAAGATTTCTTGTCTAAACAAAGATATGCTAAAATCGTTTTCCATGTTTCATTTCTAATTGATGGAACTAATGAACAAGAGTTTGTATCTTATAAATTTAATCAGGCTATCGAACAAAAGAATTTAGCTTTGGCAATGTCGATCCAACAATATATTATTAGACAAATTGAATTTCAAAGATTTAAAAGCTTCAACGTTGATAAATTGTATGTTCCTGAAACAAAACAATTTATCCCATTTTTAACCAATAATTTGTATATGCAGTATTATGCTGCACCAACGATGGAGGATAAAATCCAAATTAAAACCAAGAGAGTGTTTAATATGGATCCTAAAAATCCGGTTTCCAATTTTAATATGACAGTGGTTGATGCTTTGGGAAAACCATTGGAAAACAATGCCCAAATTCTTAAAATTCAAACAGATATTGATAAATTATATACCATTCCATCCCTTCCTGTTGATCGAATCAATAATTTGAATATGGAATTTCAAATTAAAATTTTGGAATATTTGAAAACTGCTCCTAAAAATTCAGAAAATGCAACTTTGAATATCGCTACTTATGCGAAAATAAAAGCAATCAGAAATCCTGTTATGGATAGCTGGGAAGCAGCTTATAAATTGGCCAATATATTCATCAAAGGAAATGATTATGATTATGCTATTGATATCATGACCCCATTTATTGATAATCCAAAAATATCTGAGGATTTCCTATTTGCCTATATCTCATTGACCGGTTATAAAGAGGAATTTTTTATGAGTTCTCTTTTTACCAGAGCTGTTAAAATTGCTGAAAAAAGAAATCCTAAATATTTATGCGTACTACTTGATAAACTCACTCCTTGTATTTATGACAATGAGGAAATACGTAAAATATCTTGTGACTTCTGTAAATAGCAGATTTAACTTATACCATCTAATTTTAATAAAATGAACTTTGAAGCTCTGAACAAGATCAGTTATGGTCTTTACTTAATTACGACCCATTATGAAGGGGAAAACTATGGATTTATTGGAAATGCCATTATGCAGGTAACTTCTGATCCATTACAAATCATTATTGCCTCTAATAAAGAGAACTACTCAACCGAAAAAATCACACGATCTCAAAAAGTGGGTATTGTGGTTATTGGAGAACATGTCAAAAGGGAATTTATTGCCCAGTTTGGTTACAAAAGTAGTAAAAATATAAATAAATTTGAAGGGTATACAATTCAGTATTCTCCTCTTAAAATGCCGATTATTACGGAAAATATGTGTGCATGGTATGATGCAGAAGTGATCACTGAATTTGATGCGGGAACTCACATTTTATATTTATGCAAATTACAAAATGGAGATTTTATTGATCAAAATGAACCCCCATTAACTTATGACTATTATCGAAATGTGTTTAAATTAAAATCTCCTAAAACCGCTCCTACCTATTTTGATCCAAAATTGAAAAATCTTTCAGCTCCCAAAAATGAAGTGTATGTTTGTGGCGTTTGTGGATATGAATACCATCCTTCCTTAGGAGATCAGGATCATCAAATTGCTCCGGGAACACCATTTGAAGATTTGCCTGATCATTGGAAATGTCCACTCTGTGACAAAGAAAAATCGGTTTTTCACAAAAAGTAAATCATGAATAGAAAAATCAATGTGATCTATACCGGAGGAACCATCGGGATGATCAAAAGCCCTGAAACAGGTGCCCTCGAACCCTTTAGATTTAAGGATGTTTATGAACATTTACCCATGTTGAACATCATTGATGCTGAAATTGTGTGTGAAGAGATGCTTCCATTGATTGATTCTTCAGATACCAATCCTGACTTTTGGAAACGATTGGCCCGAAGAATTTATGATAATTATGAAAAATATGATGGTTTTGTGGTACTACATGGAACAGATACCATGTCTTATACAGCTTCAGCACTTAGTTTTTTGTTGGAAAACCTATCAAAACCTGTTATTCTTACCGGATCTCAACTACCCTTAGGTGTGATGAGAACCGATGGAAGAGAGAATATTTTAAATTCCATTGAAATCGCTTCTGCTCACCTCAATGGAGTTCCCAGAGTGCCGGAAGTTTGTATCTATTTCGAAAATTCACTTTATAGAGGCAATAGAACCTATAAAGATAATGCAGAGCATTTTAATGCGTTTATGTCTGCAAACTATCCAAAATTAGCAGAAGTGGGCGTTAATATCAAATATAATGATCCATTTATTGCTAAATGTTCCGAAAAACCTTTGATTTTACATGATGAAATGGATGATAATATCGGAATTCTTAAATTATATCCCGGAATTACACATCAAGCCATTCGTTCAGTACTCAATACTCCCGGAATCAAAGCTGTGATTATGGAAACTTTTGGATCCGGTAATGCCCCTTCCAATGAACCATTTCTTCATTTATTAAAAGAAGCAGTTGAAAATAATATAATCATAATGAATGTTACCCAATGTAAAGGGGGAGGAACTGTTGAAATTGGGAAATATGGTGCCAGTGTAGCCTTAGGAAAAATTGGGGTAGTGAGTGGCAATGATATCACTACAGAAGCAGCTGTGGCCAAGCTAATGTATTTGCTCGGCCACAATTTATCTGTTCAGGAAGTGAAACATTGGATGGGTATCCCTCTTAGAGGAGAAATCACCGTTTAGTTTGCACTTTCAGGTAATAAAATGGTTCTGACATATTCGTTGTGTTTCATGTATTGAGCCACAGTTTTAATATCTTCAATAGTAAGAGCATTAACTATTTCTTTGTATTGAGCTAATGTGTAAAACTGATTGTCTAAATAATACATGCTTTTAATGCTTGATGTCCATGTTCTATTATTTTCTAAAGAAACTTCATAACTTCTGATCATCTGCTCTTTTACTTTTTTTAAGTCAATTTCAGTTGGACCATTCAACATAATTTCATCAATGGTTGCCCAGATGGCATTGGTTAACTCTTCAATTCTGGCTGGCTCACATCCTAAGCTAATACTCATCATGATCCGTTGAACCGGCCATTTAGTTGGATATAAGCCCAATCTGGCACCATACGTTCCCCCTAATTTTTCCCGTATATTTTCAGTCATTTTAATTTGCATGATACTGTTTAATGCTGAAATGGCTAAAATTGATTTTTCACTCCATTGATAAACCTGATTGGTAGCAATTGAAACAGTAGTTTTTTCAGAAACACCCATTTTGAAAGTTTTATCAACAACTCCTTTTGCAAACTCAGGAACTCTGTTTATAATTTCTTCTTTAGCTGTTTTTCCCGGAATTCCACCAATATATTTTTCAATCATCGGAATAACTTTGTCAACATCAATATTTCCTACTAAAATAAAAGTGAATTCACCGGCGTTTGTAAATCTTTCTTTAAAGATTTTCTTCATCTCACCTAAATTAATTTTTGTGATATTTTTTTCATCCAAAAAGATCATACGGGTATTATTGGGATACATTTGTTGTTGCGTAAACTTAGAAAATTGGTAATCTCTGGAGTTTTTTTGCATACTAATCTGATCTTTCCATTCTGTCATCATTCTATCCAAAACATCCTGATCTGCACGTGGAGCTTCAAAGTACATATATAGATGTTGTAAGAAAAATTCAAAGTCTTTTACAGTAGTATTGCCGTTAAATCCTTCATCATAGGTTGAAATGTAAGGATAAATGGAGTATTTTTTCCCCATCATGAATTTGGTGTAATCTACTGAAGTGTAATTACCAATACCGGATGAACTGATTACATCTGTTGCATAATAAGCATTAATCAATTTATTGTCCGGATAAATTGAATTTCCACCTTTGCTGAATGCTACCAACTGAATCTCATCATTTTGATATGTTGTTGGTTTAATAATCACTTTTGCACCATTGCTTAAAACCAATTCTGTAAAGCCCAGTTCGTTGTTTACTTTTTTAGAAATTACTTTTCCGGATGTTGGTTCTTTTACTAAAAATGGGGAACTATTTACCTTGTCAATGTAAGGAGATGTTTTCATTTTTTTCACTTTTTCAAACATCTTTTTGATCTCAACATCAGTTGGCACTTTTATCTCTTTCTTTTCAGGCATAGTTAAAACAACAGTGATATTTTCTTCAGAGATCATATCTTTGATTAAACTGTTGATCTCTTCTATTGTAATACCGTCAATAAAGTATTTAGTTAATAACAAATTTAAAGAATCACTAAGAATAGGACGATCACCGTAGAATGAATTTGCGATAGTATATGCATGATTTCTGGAATCTTTCTTGTCTGCTTCTTTAGCTGATTTTTCTACAGAAGCTAAAAAGCTGCTTTTAGCTCTTTCAAATTCGGTTGCTACAAATCCAAATTGTTCTAAGCGTTTTAATTCTGTCAACATCACTTCTAAGGTTGGCATTGCTTTTCCCTCTTTTGCAGAAAATGATAATGAAAATGCATCATTTTTCTTGGACCAGTAATCACTATACCATGCTCCTCCGTAGGTAAAAGGAGATGTTTTTTGTTCACTGATCTCATCATATCTTTGTCTTAACATAAAACAGAACAGATTGATACTCATCATTTTTCTATAATCAGCATACGTTTTAAAATTCATAGCGGGTTTTTTAAAATTAACGCTGATATCAGTAGATGTTGCTTCTGCATCGGTTGCTATAGCAATTAATGGTTCTTTGTTGCCCGGAATCTCATAAACGGTTCTGTTTAATGGTGTTGCAGCTGCCGGAGTCATTGTAAAGAAATCTTTCACTTTTTGTTCCATTTCAACTGGATCAAAGTCACCGACAATAATAATAGACATATTGTCAGTCCTGTAAAATGATTTATAAAAATCTCTTAACGATTTATAAGTAAAACTTTGAAGATTTTCTAAAGTTCCGATAGGTAAGCGGGAAGCATAAGGAGAACCTTTTAACTCAATAGGTAGTGTTTTTGCCATCAAACGTTCATCAGCACTTCTGTAAACACGCCACTCTTCAATAATAACACCTCTTTCTTTATCGATCTCTTTTTCACTCAACAACATATTAAAAGCCCAACCATCTAAGATTTTCAAACCCATATCAAAAAGAACAGAGTCATCAGTAGGAAGAACAACATAATATTGTGTACTTTCAAGTCCGGTGGATGCATTGATATCTCTACCAAAAATAACCCCTTTCTTTTCCAATTCACTTACAAGAGTATTTCCCGGAAACTGTTTGGTCCCGTTAAAACCCATGTGTTCTACGAAATGGGCTAATCCCATTTGGTCATCTCTTTCTAACACGGAACCAGCGTCAACAGCTAAGAAAAATACAGCACGCTTTTCAGGTTTTTTGTTGGCTTTAATATAATATTTCAAGCCATTTTCGAGCTGACCGGTGATCACTTTCTGGTCAGAAGGGATAGGTTGATTAACAGGATATGCAGGCTTTGTAGTCTGCGCATTCCCTAAAACGATAGCCATCATAACAATAGCCATCAAGAGCATTTTTACTAATTTCATAATTTATAAATTTTGGTTAATGTTGTTCAAAAGTGCGTGACAAAAATACAAATTTAATTCGTTAATTCGTGGCATTTTTATTTTGATTCTTATTTTTTTAGTTTCACAGTGTTCCACGGTGTTAAACGATGTTCCACAGTGTTTTTATAAAGTATGTGAAAGGCAGATTTTACTTCTTTTCGCCCTTAGCCTTGAACCTTTGGCCTATAAGCACATTAATTGTATTTTTGCACCCTTAAATATATCAAAATGTACATTTTTTTTACACTCATTATTCTATTACTCTTTGGAATAAATCTATATATGCGACTTCCTGTTTTTGGGAAGGCGCCTGATAAAGAGGAACAAGAAAAATTTTCAAAACTTCCCAATTTTAAAAATGGAGTATTTCTTAATATCCACAAAACTGAAATGATGGTGGATCGAAAAGAGATGTACAAAGTGATGTTAAAATTCTTTTTTGGAAAGAAACCCCATTTAAAGCCAACTCAAAATATCCCCACCTGTAAATCGGATCTGCTTCAACTACCGCTTAATGAAGATGTGTTAGTCTGGTTTGGCCATTCCTCCTATTTTATGCAACTTCAAGGGAAACGATTCCTGATTGATCCTGTATTCAATACGTATGCTTCCCCATTCCCTAGGATAAACCAATCTTTTAAAGGAACTAACATATTTTCAGTTTCCGACATGCCCGAGATTGATTACCTGTTGATTACCCATGACCATTATGATCATCTGGATTACAAAACGGTAAAGGCTCTGAAATCTAAAACAAAAAAAGTGATTTGTGGCTTAGGTGTTGGCTCCCATTTCAGGCACTGGGGATTTGAACCAACTCATATTATAGAAATAAACTGGAATGATACATTTGTGGTGGATGAACAATTATCTATTCATGCTACTCCTGCCAGACATTTTTCCGGTAGATCTACACAAAGAAACAATACATTATGGCTCTCCTTTTTGGTACAAACTCCGGACTTTAAAATTTTCTTCGGCGGAGACGGTGGTTATGATACTCATTTTAAAGAGATTGGGGAACGATTTGGTGTTATTGATATGGCTGTTTTGGAAAATGGACAATACAACTTGGCCTGGCGTAACATCCACTCCTTGCCCGATGAGGTGCTACAAGAAGCAATTGATCTAAAAACAAAAAGATTTCTTCCCGGACACTCAGCTAAATATGCATTATCCATTCACCCCTGGGATGAACCGCTGAATCGGATAACTGAATTAAATGAAAAAGTTCAAATTCCACTTATAACCCCTATGATTGGAGAGTTGATTTACTTGCGGAATGAACAACAACAATTTAAAGAATGGTGGAGAGAAATTTGATAATTAGCAAATTAGCAAATTAGTAAATTAGAAAAATTAGCAAATTTTGAAGTTAAGTTTATTTTTAAGGGATTTTTGAAATTCATTTTATTTTGTTATTTTTGTTTCATTAAATATCGGGATAATTAAATGCAAAGTAAATTAATTATATTTAAAATATTAATAATCATTTTTTTGATATTAAAATTTGATGTAGTTTTTGCTCAGCATAAAGCATTCCAATTAACCGACACCAATGTCCAAAAAGGGGATAGTTGTTATGTATTTCCCAACTTCTCCCTTTGTGAAAGACCTGTTTGTTCGGAAACACTCAAACTTTGCGATTCTATTGCTCAATTTTTGATAAACAATCCTTCTGTTGTGTTAGAAATTCAAATGCATACAGATTGTAGGGATATTGGTTCTAAAAACGATACACTCACATTTAAAAGAGTATTACAACTGAAGAATCTGATTCTGGAGAATTCCACAATAGATTCCAATAGAATTCATTTAAACGGTTGCGGGGAAAGAGTCCCGAGACTTGTTACTAATGAAATAAATCAGCTATATCCCTTTTTACCCATTGGACAAATCTTAGATGAATCATTTATTGAAACTATAAAAAATAAAAAAGAACTAGAGAAAGTTCATGATCTTAATAGAAGAACATTAATTATTGTCTTAGAAAAATAAAGGATAATGCATAAAATAATAAAATTTATACTATTTGTTGTTTGGATTACTTTTGTAATAATTATTTCCGGATGTACTTTTTCTAAACCTTTACTGAGCGTTAGAATTTTTAAAGAAGTTCAACAAGATTCAATTACCGGAAATGTTCAAATCAACAAATCAATTTACCAAAATCAGGGTCGTGGAGGAAGACAAATTTTAGATAATACACAATTTTTTCAAAATAAGCTCTTAGTTAAAGAGATTATTAACTCAAATGGTATTATATACCAGTCAGATTTGACATATAAACCTAAAGATAATAAAGCGAAATCAATAAAAATCGAGTGGGTTAATGATTTAGACGGAGATTTTAGTTTTGTCAATCAATGGAGTTATCCGGAAGGTATTTATAGAGATGAATTTGGAGTACTTTTACAGGATGGAATATCATCTGATATTATTGAAACTTTAAAAGATTCAACTGGAAGTATTGCTCCTGAATCATTGACTTATTATTATACATTAGTTGATACAAATCATTTATACCATACTATATCAGGTGAATCCAATTGTTATGAATGGGTTGGAACTGATTTTGTGGATGTTTTTCAGGATGATAAACACCAAATTGTATGTAAAACTCAAACAACTGTTGGAACACATTCCAGTTTAGTGATTACAATTGATAAAAATGATTGTTCTTCAAAAATTGAACTTTATACGATAAGTTCACCCTCTTTAATTGTTTTTTACGGAATATCCGGAAATATGAAAATTGATAAAAAATACTGGAAAAACGGTATCCTCAAATGTGAATTTGAATTTTATTTTGTGGATCCGGCAAAACCGGATACCCCCATTTTCTGGAAGGGGAAGATTTACAAAAAAATAATCTAATAAATGACGGTTTTATTTGATTCTAAAAATTTGATTTTTAAAAAATATTTTTATAATGAATCCATTTAAAGTAAAATTATTATTATCTATTATGTTGACATTACTTAGTATTAGTGCAGTTAATGCAAAAACAAAAATCAAACTTAATGATCTTTTTGTATATGAAAAAGGGGTTGAGAATGTAAAAACTATCGTATTCCTTCATGGATCGGGAGCCAACAGCAATATGTGGTTAAAGCACATTGATTCTCTAAAAGAAACATTCCATTGTATTGCACCTGATTTACCGGGACATGGACAAAGTAATCAAATAGAATGGACCAATATTGATGAAGTAGCAGATGTAATTGCTGAACTGATTAAAACGAAAGGATATGGTAAAGTGCATTTGGTCGGATTGTCACTGGGAGGTAGTCTGATTTATAAATTATTGGAAAAATATCCTGAACTTATTGATAAAGCAATTATTGACGGAGCAAGTGCCATTCCTATAAAAGGAGCCCCATTTGTTATCTTTGGTGTAAAAATTACTTCCCCTTTTCTAAAAACCAATATGATGATAAATATTATGGCCAAAAGTTTGAAAGTTCCGGATGAAGAGTTTGATTCATTTAAAAATGATTTTAAATTGGTTTCAAGAAAATCGTTTCGTCGCGCTCTATCTCAGGCAAATAGAGTGAAAATTGATATTGAAAACTGTAATTACAAAACATCAGTATTTTATGTATCAGGAGAAACCGAATCTAATGAGATGCACTATTCACATCAATATTTATCTAATAAAATTCCAAATAGTGAATGTGCCTATTATCCCTGTAAAGGACATGCCTGGATGGTTAGTGATATCAAAACGCATATTCAGCTCGTTAGATATTGGTTTTTAGGTGAAAATTTTCCTGAATTACTTAAAAAAAATGGATAACAATTTTTCATATTTTTGCAGTAAAATGAAATGTGACATACTTTTAGCTCAAATTCTTATTGATGATTATGAAGAAACTGAATACTTGTATTGCAAAATTAGAAAGAGAAGAAGCACTATACAGTGATTTGGCGAATGCTTTACCTGCAGGAATTTATCGTTTGCGCGTTTTTCAAGAATCATCTACCCTCGATGAAAAATGGGCAAGTTCTACCGATTCTGCCAGTAAAATTGAATTTGCCAATGATCGTTTCTATGAAATTCTTCATCTTAAACGATCTGATTTTGAACAAATTCCGGGAATCATCATTGATTTAATTTTCGAAGAGGATAAAGCAAGTTTCATCAAAAAAAACGTTGAAGCAAACAGAGATATTACTCCATTTTCCTGGGAAGGACGCGTAGTCATTGACGGAAAATTGATGTGGATCCATTTTCATTCTATACCTCGTCCGATGGATAACGGAGACATCATCTGGACTGGCACGCTTCAGGATATTACGAAGCGTAAAGATGAAGAGTTGGAAATCAAATTAAAAAATGAAGAACTACTCAAATTGAACAATGAAAGAGCCAAATTTTTATCCATCATTGCTCATGATTTAAAAACCCCATTTAATTCAATTATTAACTTTTCAGAATTTCTTCTTACAGAAATCGAGAATCAAGATATGGAAAAAATTGGATATTATGGGAACATTATTTTAGAATCATCAAATAGAGCCATGGATTTGCTTCAAAATTTGATGGAATGGGCGCAATTACATACAGGAAGATTACTCTACAATCCTGAATATATTGAAATTGATTCTGCTCTGGAAGAAACCCTCCTCTTATATGAAAATGTAGCCAAAGAAAAATCAATTGTAATTAAAAATCATCTACTTTCAGATTTAAAAGTTTTTGCCGATAAATCGATGACCATTACAGTTTTTAGAAATCTGATTTCCAATGCCATTAAATTCACTAAAAGTGTTGGTGAAATAACAGTTTCAGCTTATGACCAGGATAAATTTTTTCTATTTTGTGTTCAAGATAATGGTGTAGGGATCTCAAAAAAACGACTAAATGAAATTTTTCAATTAGACTATGGCTGTTCAACAAATGGAACAAACAATGAAAAAGGAACAGGAATGGGCCTGATTCTTTGTAAAGATTTTATTGAAACCAACAAAGGAAAAATCTGGGTCGAAAGTACATTAGATGAAGGATCTTCCTTCTACTTTACCCTTCCAAAATCCCCCATCTGTTAAATGTTACCTGTAACCTGTTACCTCTTACTTCTTAGCTAAATTGCCCTGCACTAAAGTACAGGGCAATTGTTCAACAAGCAATTAATCAACACAATTCAATCAAATTTTTCTTCTTTCCACTCCCCATTCTATTGTTACCTGTTACTTGCTACCTGTTACCTGTTATCTCTTACCAAAATTGCCCTGCACTAAAGTACAGGGCAATTGTTTTTCTTCTTACCACTCCCCATTCTATTGTTACCTGTTACTTGCTACCTGTTATCTGTTATCTCTTACCAAAATTGCCCTGCACTAAAGTACAGGGCAATTGTTCAACAAGCAATTAATCAACACAATTCAATCAAATTTTTCTTCATACCACTCCCCATTCTATTGTTACCTGTTACTTGATACCTGTTACCTGTTATCTCTTACCTCTTACCTCTTACCTTTTACTTCTTACCTTATTCTCTGCCATTTTTGCAACCTCTTCCCCTCTTTCGTGTCATTTTGTCGCTTTTTAACCCTTTTTTGGGTTTAGCACACTTTTTGCAACTAAAAAAGCGAAAATAATTAAACTTAAAATATTGAATTACTATGAACGTAAACATTAAACCATTAGCAGACAGAGTTTTAGTAGCTCCGGCAGAAGCAGAACAAAAAACCGCAGGTGGAATCATTATCCCAGACACAGCAAAAGAGAAACCCCAAAAAGGTACCGTTGTGGCTGTTGGTCCAGGTAAAAAAGATGAACCCATGACTGTTAAAGTGGGCGATTCAGTTCTTTATGGCAAATATGCCGGTACTGAACTAACCCTTGAAGGTGAAAATTACCTCATTATGAAAGAGAGCGATATCGTCGCAATCATCTAAAAATCTGTATCTTTACAGATACTTTTTCATTCAAAAATTAATCATTTAAAAATACAAAACAATTATGGCAAAGAACATAGTTTATGACTGGGAAGCACGTGAAGGCTTAAAAAAAGGGGTGGACGCTTTAGCAAATGCAGTTAAAGTTACCTTAGGACCAAAAGGTAGAAATGTGATCATCGATAAAAAATTCGGTGCTCCTCAAATTACCAAAGATGGTGTTACTGTAGCAAAAGAGATTGAATTGAGCGATGCAATCGAAAATATGGGTGCTCAAATGGTGAAAGAAGTGGCTTCAAAAACCAATGATCAGGCAGGTGATGGTACTACAACAGCAACCGTTTTAGCTCAGGCAATCTTCAACACAGGCTTGAAAAACGTTACTGCCGGTGCCAATCCAATGGATTTGAAACGTGGGATCGATTTGGCAGTCACTGAAGTGATCAAAAACTTAAAAACACAATCTCAAACCATTGGCAGTGACCACGAAAAAATTGAGCAAGTGGCTACAATCTCTGCCAATAACGACAGCAGCGTGGGTAAAATCATCGCTGAAGCTATGGATAAAGTGAAAAAAGAGGGTGTGATCACCATCGAAGAAGCAAAAGGTACCGAAACCAACGTGAAAATCGTGGAAGGTATGCAATTCGACAGAGGATATATCTCTCCTTACTTCATCACTGACGCTGAAAAAATGGAATCTGTATATGAAAATCCTTTCATTTTGATCTATGACAAAAAGATCAGCAACATGAAAGAGTTTTTACCAATCCTTGAAAAAGTGGTACAAACAGGTCGCCCATTGTTGATTATCTGTGAAGATGTTGAAAGTGAAGCTCTTGCAACCCTTGTAGTAAATCGTTTACGTGCAGGATTAAAAATCGTGGCAGTAAAAGCTCCAGGTTTTGGGGACAGAAGAAAAGAGATGTTGGAAGATATCGCCATCTTAACCGGCGGTTATGTGATCTCTGAAGAAAAAGGGTTCAAATTGGAAGACACTCAGTTAGAGATGTTAGGAAATGCTGAAAAAATCGTGGTTGACAAAGAAAATACAACCATCGTTAGCGGTAAAGGTTTGAAAGAATCATTAGAAGGACGTATTGCGCAAATCAAATCACAAATCGAAAAAACAACTTCTGATTATGATCGTGAAAAACTACAAGAACGTTTGGCTAAATTAGCCGGTGGTGTTGCTGTTATCTACGTAGGTGCTGCTTCTGAAGTGGAAATGAAAGAGAAAAAAGATCGTTTTGATGACGCATTACACGCAACCCGTGCAGCGGTAGAAGAGGGGATTATCCCAGGTGGTGGTGTAGCTTATTTATCTGCTATCGAATCATTGAACGGTATTTCTTTTGAAAACGAAGACCAAAAAATTGGTATTGAGATCGTTCGCAGAGCTTTAGAGGAACCACTTCGTCAAATCGTTACTAATGCCGGTAAAGAGGGATCTGTTGTTGTTAACGCAGTGAAAGAGGGAAAAGGTAAAATCGGATACAATGCCAGAACAGATGTTTACGAAGATTTGATCAAAGCCGGTGTCATCGACCCAACAAAAGTAGCTCGTATTGCCTTAGAAAATGCCGCTTCTATCGCTGGAATGTTGTTAACCACCGAGTGTGTCTTAGCTGAAATCAAAGAGGAAACTCCAGCAGCTCCAGCCATGCCAGGTGGAATGCCAGGGATGTACTAATCTTTACGGAATTAACAAATTTAAAAGGGATCATCATTAGATGGTCCTTTTTTGTTATTGGGTTTTGGGTTTTAGGTCTTGGGTTTTAGGTATTAGGTTTTGGGTTTTAGGTTTTAGTTTTCAGCTATCAGGTTTCAGTTTTTTAGAATTATTCATCTTTCTTTATTTTTCATTTTTCATTTTTCATTTTTCATTTTTTATTATTCATTCGTCTGTAGTCCGTTGTCTCACTGAACTAAGGTCGCTGAGCGGTCACTGAGCTTGCGAAGTGTAGAAACCGCTTTAAAGTCCGCAGACTGCCGACTGCAGACTGCCGACTGCCGTCTTTTCGCCCTTTAATTCAAAACCTTTTTTTATATTTGCAAACAATTAAAAACACTTTTTGATATTTTGAATTGACTCTCAAACCTACCAAGTTTTAATACCATCGTAAAAAGAAAAGATGAATGAATTATTAATACATTAAAAATATTCAAATGGACAAATTGATCCCTTTCGTTATTTTATCAATTGTAATCGTAATGGTCTCCCGGAGAACGTTACTGAACTTTAAAACGCATGGATTTTATAGATTTATTAGCTGGGAGTGTATCGCATGGCTCTTCTCTTCAAACTATAAAGTTTGGTTTATAAATCCTTTTTCAATCCAACAGATATTTTCGTGGATTTTTCTTTTGATATCTGTTTATTTGGTAGTTGCCGGAGTAATGATGATGAAAAAAATGGGAAAACCGGATCAAAACAGAGATACAAAGACACTGTATGAATTTGAAAAAACAACTGAATTGGTGGATAAAGGGATTTTTAAATATATTAGGCATCCACTATATTCATCATTATTGTTTTTGACATGGGGGATATTATTAAAGAATCCAACACCTGAATTATTGATTGTTTCATTCATAGCAACAGTGTTTTTATATCTAACCGCAATATGGGATGAAAAAGAATGTAAAGTTTTTTTTGGTCAACAATATATTGATTATATGAAACGAACTAAAAGATTTATCCCCTTTATTTTTTAAGAAATAATCTATTTAATAAGAGTATGAGTATTATAAATGTTATTACATAAATAACGATTTCCTCTATTATTCGCCCTTCTCCTTTTGCCCTTCGCCTTTCTCTCTTCGCCTTTCGCCCTTATTTTTTCCCCTATCAATTCAAAACCTTTTTTTATATTTGCCAAAAATTAAAATATACCCTAGAAGTTTCCAAAAGGAGCACAATACTACCAAAATAGTATGGATAGATATACTTTTTGAGGTTTTGAGGGGAAAATATAAATGAGTTAATACAAATTTATAGAGGTCACCATTTAATTTCATATCTTTGCACTTAGAAAAACAATATAATTATGGAAATATTCAAAGGACAAAACCTCTTAGAGTTTGCTGAACGCTTCAAAACAGACGAAGACTGTAAAAAATA
>Ga0316605_10000150_pt1 | contig 64638 bp, 52 predicted proteins | sample OWC_soil_day20_n_FD_207666 | JGI IMG/M metagenome (GOLD analysis project Ga0316605, IMG submission 207666) | Wetland soil microbial communities from Old Woman Creek delta, Ohio, United States - OWC_soil_day20_noCT | ecosystem: Environmental > Terrestrial > Soil > Wetlands | place: USA: Ohio...
AGCCGGGCACGTCCACGAAGGTGATGATGGGAATGTTGAAGGCATCGCAGAAGCGCACGAAGCGCGCCGCCTTGATCGACGACTTGATGTCGAGACAGCCGGCCAGCACCATGGGCTGGTTGGCGACGATGCCGACGGTCTGGCCTTCCATGCGCGCAAAACCAATGACGATGTTCTTGGCGTGATCGGGCTGCAACTCGAAGAAGTCGCAGTCATCCACCGTCTTGATGATGAGTTCCTTGATGTCGTAGGGCTTGTTGGCGTTGTCCGGCACCAGGGTATCGAGACTGAAGTCGAGACGATCGGCCGGATCAGGCGAAGGACGCACCGGCGGCTTTTCCTTGTTGCTCAGGGGCAGGTAGTTGAAGAAGCGGCGCAGCATCAGCAGCGCGTCCACGTCGTTCTCGAAGGCCAGGTCGGCTACGCCGGACTTGCTGGTGTGGGTCACCGCGCCGCCGAGTTCCTCCGCCGTCACTTCCTCGTGGGTCACGGTCTTCACCACTTCCGGGCCGGTGACGAACATGTAGGAGGTGTCCTTGACCATGAAGATGAAGTCGGTCATGGATGGCGAATACACCGCGCCGCCGGCGCAGGGGCCCATGATCATGGAAATCTGCGGAATCACGCCGGACGCCATCACATTGCGCTGAAACACATCGGCATAACCGCCGAGGGCCGCGACGCCTTCCTGAATGCGGGCGCCGCCCGAGTCGTTGAGACCGATCACCGGCGCGCCGACCTTCAGGGCGTGGTCCATGACCTTGCATATTTTCTCGGCGTGGGCCTCGGAGAGGGCGCCGCCGAAGACGGTGAAGTCCTGGGAGAAGAGGAACACCATGCGGCCGTTGATGGTGCCGTAACCGGTCACCACTCCGTCGCCCGGAATCTTGTTCTGCTCCATGCCGAAGTCGTTGCAGCGGTGCTCCTTGAACATGTCCCACTCTTCGAAGGTGCCCGGATCGAGCAGCAACTCGATGCGCTCACGCGCCGTCAGCTTGCCCTTCTTGTGGTGGCTGTCGATGCGCTTCTGACCGCCGCCGAGGCGGGCGGCTTCGCGCTTCTCGTCCAACTGGTGAATGATGTCGTGCATGAACTTCTCCCTCAGAAATATCTGTTCATCAGATTTAGTAGTCGGTGGGCGGCGGCGGTGGGCGTGGTGGCGCCCGCCTCCACGGTGGAAAGGGTTTCCGGCAGCGCCGCCGTGACGGCGGGATGGGCGCGGAAGCGGCTGCGCAAGCCGGCGTCGATCAGTTGCCACATCCAGGCCAGGGCCTGGTGCTGGCGCTTGGCGGCGAGTTCGCCGGAGGCCGTCAGGGTGTCGCGGTATTTCTCGATGGTGGCCCAGAACTCGGCGATGCCTTCCTTCTTCAGGGCGCTCATGCGCAGCACCGGCGGTGTCCAGTTGGGGGAGGCCGGGCGCAGCATGTGCAGCGCCGACTTCATCTGGCTGGCGGCAATGTCGGCGGCGTGGGGGTCGATGTCGGCCTTGTTGAACACCACCAGATCGGCCAGCTCCATGATGCCCTTCTTGATCGCCTGCAAATCATCACCGGCATGGGGTAGTTGCAGCAACACGAAGACATCGGCCATACCGGCCACCGTGGTTTCCGACTGGCCTACGCCGACGGTCTCGACGATGATGACGTCGAAGCCGGCCGCTTCACAGAGCAGCAGCGCCTCGCGGGTCTTTTCGGCGACGCCGCCGAGAGAGCCGGAGGAGGGGCTGGGGCGGATGAAAGCCTCTTCGCGCTGGGACAACAATTCCATGCGCGTCTTGTCGCCGAGGATGGAGCCGCCGGAAACACTCGATGACGGGTCGACCGCCAGCACTGCGACACGGAGGCCACGCTCGATCAGATGCAGGCCGAGGGCCTCGATGAAAGTAGATTTGCCGGCACCGGGAACACCGGTGATACCGACGCGGATCGCCTTACCGGTATAGGGAAGCAGCGCTTCCAGTACCGCTTGCGCCCGCTCCTGATGATCGCGGCGGCTGGATTCGATCAGTGTGATGGCCTTGGCCAGAGCACGTCGACGCCGGGACACCACCCCTTCGACCAGGGCGGTGTCCTCAGCGGCTAGTCCCAGCTCGGCCATGACCCGCATTTCTTCAGCGGTCAGGCGGAACCCGCTGCGTGGGCGGCGCGGATGGCGCGCAGCACTTCATGGGCGCTCTGCGGAATCGGCGTACCGGGTCCGAAGATGCCCTTGGCGCCGGCCTTGTAGAGGGCATCGTAGTCCTGGGCCGGAATCACGCCACCGACGAAGACGGCAATGTCTTCCGCGCCCTGATCCTTGAGGGCTTGGATCAGTTGCGGCACCAGGGTCTTGTGACCAGCGGCAAGAGTGGAAACGCCAACAGCATGCACGTCGTTCTCGATCGCCTGACGCGCCGCTTCTTCCGGGGTCTGGAACAGGGGGCCAATGTCCACGTCGAAGCCCAGGTCGGCGAAAGCGGTGGCCACCACCTTGGCGCCGCGGTCGTGGCCGTCCTGGCCCAGCTTGGCGATCATGATGCGGGGGCGACGGCCTTCGGCGGCGGCGAACTCCTCGATCAACTCGCGCAGTTCGTCGATGCCGGGACTGTTGCCGAAAGCCGCAGAATACACGCCGGAGACCACCTGGTTGTTAGCACGGTGGCGACCATACACCTTTTCAAGGGCGTCGGAAATTTCGCCGACGGTGGCGCGCAGGCGCGTGGCCTTGATCGCCAGATCAAGCAGGTTGCCGGTGCCGGATTCGGCTGCTGCAGTCAGAGCCTCCAAGGCGGCGCTCACTTCTGCTTGATTGCGGCTGCCACGGATGCTCTTCAACCGCGCCACTTGCGATTCGCGCACGGCGTGGTTGTCCACGTCGAGAATCTCAATCGCATCTTCCTTCGCCAGCTTGTACTTGTTTACACCGACGATCACGTCCTGCTTCGAGTCGATGCGGGCCTGCTTTTCGGCGGCGCACTTTTCGATCTGCAGTTTGGCCCAGCCGGAATTCACGGCCTGGGTCATGCCGCCCATCTTCTCCACTTCCTGGATGGTTTCCCACGCCATGTCGGCCATATCCTGGGTCAGCTTTTCCATCATGTAGGAACCGGCCCAGGGGTCGATCACGTTGGTGATGTGGGTCTCTTCCTGGATCAGGATCTGGGTGTTGCGGGCGATGCGGGCGGAGAACTCGGTGGGCAGGGCGATGGCTTCGTCCAGGGCGTTGGTGTGCAGCGACTGGGTGCCGCCGAACACGGCTGCCATCGCTTCGATGGTGGTGCGCACCACGTTGTTGTACGGGTCCTGCTCGGTCAGCGACCAGCCGGAGGTCTGGCAGTGGGTGCGCAGCATCATCGACTTCGGGTTCTTGGCGCCGAACTCTTTCATGATGCGCCACCACAGCAGACGCGCGGCGCGCAGCTTGGCGACTTCGAGATAGAAGTTCATGCCGATGGCGAAGAAAAACGACAGACGCGGCGCAAAACTATCCACGTCGAGACCGCTCTTCATGGCGGTACGCACATACTCCATGCCGTCGGCCAAGGTGAAAGCCAGCTCCAGGGCCTGGGTCGCGCCAGCTTCCTGGATGTGATAACCCGAAATCGAGATCGAGTTGAACTTCGGCATGTTCTGCGCCGTGTAGCCGATGATGTCGGCGATGATGCGCATCGACGGCTCGGGCGGGTAGATGTAGGTGTTGCGAACCATGAACTCCTTGAGGATGTCGTTCTGGATCGTGCCCGAGAGCTTGTCCTGGCTCACGCCCTGCTCCTCGGCAGCCACCACGTAGCCGGCCAGCACCGGCAGTACGGCGCCGTTCATGGTCATGGAAACCGAGACCTTGTCGAGGGGAATACTGTCGAAGAGGATCTTCATGTCTTCCACCGAGTCGATCGCCACGCCGGCCTTGCCGACATCGCCAACGACGCGGGGATGGTCCGAGTCATAGCCGCGGTGGGTGGCGAGGTCGAAGGCCACCGAGACACCCTGGGCGCCCGCATCCAGGGCCTTGCGGTAGAAGGCATTGGAGGCTTCGGCGGTGGAGAAGCCGGCGTACTGGCGGATGGTCCAAGGACGAGCCGCGTACATGGTCGGCTGCGGGCCGCGCAGGAAGGGCTCGAAACCCGGCACCGTGTCGGCGTAGGGGAGACCCTCGGTATCCGCCTTGGTATAGAGAGGCTTGACCGTCAAACCTTCGGGTGTGACCCAGTTCAACTTCGCGACATCGCCCTCGGGCGCGGCCTTGGCAGCGGCCTTGGCCCAGGCGTCGAGGGAAGGAACGGTGACTTCGGGATACTTGCTCATGACAGCAACCTCTAAGTTGAGCCGGACGACCATCATCGCACCAAGTCACACGCACTGCTGCAACCAAACTGGATAGGGCCGGGCTTGACAGGAAAACAAAGTCGAATAATACTTTATCCATAATTATGAATGCAAGAGACACCCAGGCCACCCAGGCCGCCTCCCGCTCCCTCGCCGCCCCCGCCCTCTACGAGCAGGTGGCCGAGGCCTTGCGCGCCCGTATCTACGCCCACGAACTAGCCCCTGGCGCCTGGGTGGATGAGCAGGCCATCGCGGCCGAATTCGGCATCTCCCGCACCCCCCTGCGCGAGGCGCTCAAGGTGCTGGCCTCGGAAGGCTTGGTGCTGCTCAAGCCACGCCGCGGCTGCTACGTGGCCGAGCTGTCGGAACAGGATCTGGACGAAATCTTTCCGGTGATGGCCATGCTGGAGGGCCGCTGCGCTGCCGAAGCCGCCGCCAAGGCCAGCGCCGCCGACCTGCGCAAGCTCGAAGCCCTCCACGCCCAGCTCGAAACCCACGCCGCCGCCAACGACGCCGACCGCTTCTTCGAGGCCAACCAGGCCTTCCACGACGCCCTGCAGGAACTCGCCGGCAACCGCTGGCTGCGGCAGTTGATCGTCGATACGCGTAAGTTCATCAAGCTCACCCGCCGCGACTCCCTGCGTCTGGATGGCCGCCTCAAGCAATCCCTGGCCGAACACCAGGCCATCATGGCCGCCCTGCGCCGCCGCGACCCCGACGAAGCCGGCCGCCTGATGCACGACCACATCCTCTCCGGCCGCGCGGCGGTGGCGAAGCTGCTGACGGTGGGGTAAGACCGCGACCTAGACTCCGGAGTTCATTGCCGGACATCAGGGGATTCCTCGCCGGCACTTCTTGCGACTGATACTGCATATTGATACTATTCAATCCATGAAACGCAAGCATCAGCGCACCGTCGAACTGATCTATGCCCGACCTGTCTCGGCCAATGTGCGGTGGTCAGACATCGAAGGCTTGTTCAAGGAACTGGGCGCAGAAATTGCGGAACGTGAAGGTTCGCGCGTCGAGGTCTTTCTGTTCGGCGTGGTGCGGGTGTTCCATCGCCCCCACCCGTCGCCGGACACGGACAAGGGCGCGGTGGCGTCGATTCGCAAGTGGTTGGAAGAGAACGGAGTGAAACCATGAACAATGTGATGACGATCAGCGGCTATCGTGCGGTGATTGCCTTCGACCCGGAGATTTCGATGTTCCGTGGCGAGTTCCTGGGTTTGAATGGCGGTGCCGACTTTTACGCTGCCGATGTCGAGGGCTTGCGGCGCGAGGGCGAAACTTCGTTGCGGGTTTTCCTGCAAGCCTGCGAGCAGCGCGGCATTGATCCGCACAAGCACTACTCAGGAAAGTTCGTCCTGCGCCTCGATCCGGCAGATCACGAAGCTGCCGCCATCGCGGCGGCGGCTCATGGCCAGAGCCTGAACCAGTGGGCCGTGGAAACCTTGCGCGAAGCGGCACAGGCGGCGTAGCTAATGCTCATGGCGGCGAAAATAGCCACCCGCTGAGGATGAACATGCAAAAAGTGGCATAAAGCCCCGCCTTCCATCCTTTCCCTGTAAGGGGGCGCCGGATTCGGAACGAGGATGCCGCTGGTATCCGCCTGCTCCCTCTTCAAACCGTTCGCTCCCACCGGCGACGCTTCGTCGCTGACTTGCCCGCCGCATCTGCGCTACGGGCACTCTGGCCGCATTCCCATTGCACCGGAGTGTTCCCATGTCACCAGCCGCACCCATCCGCCCGCCGGTCATCGAATTGCGCGGGGTCAGCAAGCATTACCGTCTCGGCGAGTCCGACGTGGCGGCGCTCAAGGGCATCGACCTAGCCGTGGCGGCCGGGGCCTTCGTCGCCATCAAGGGGCCGTCGGGGAGCGGCAAGAGCACCCTGCTCAACATCTGCGGCCTCCTCGACAGCCTCGATGGCGGCAGCTTGCTGCTCGACGGCGAAGAAATGGCGGCCCGGGATGAAACCGCACGCACCCTGATCCGCCGTCGCCGCATCGGCTTCATTTTCCAGAGCTACAACCTGGTGCCGGTGATGAGCGTGCGCGACAACGTGGATTACCCCCTGCTGCTGGCCGATCTGCCGTTGGCGGAACGGCGTCGGCGCGTGGACGCCACCCTGGAGCAGGTGGGCCTCGCGGGTCTGGCGGATCGTCTGCCGGACCAGCTTTCCGGCGGCCAGCGCCAGCGCGTGGCGATTGCCCGCGCCCTGGTGAAGTCGCCCACCCTGGTAATTGCCGACGAGCCCACCGCCAATCTGGACACCGCCACCGCCACCCAGGTGGTGGACCTGATGCGGCAACTTGGCGCCAGCCACGGCGCGACCTTTCTCATCGCCACCCACGACGACCGCATGACCGCCCATTGCGATCAGGTGCGCACCATGACCGACGGAGTATTGCAATGAACGCCCTGCTGATGGCCTGGAAGAACGTGCGGCGCAATCGGCGCCGTTCCCTGGTGACGATCCTGATCGCCACCGTCGGTTGCACCGCCGTGCTGGTAGCGAGCGGCTTTGCCCTCTACACCTACGAGATGCTGCGCGAAGGCGCGGCGCGGGAGGTCGGCCACATCACCCTGGCGAGCAAGAGCTATTTCGAGCGCGACGAAGAAACGCCGCTGCAATACGGCCTGCCGGATTACCGCGAACTCACGGCAAAGCTGACCCAGGACAAACGGGTGCGCCGCGTGCTGCCGCGCGTCGCCCTCTCGGGCCTGGTTTCCAACGGCGACAAGTCGGTGATCTTTCTCGGCACCGGCGCCGACATCGAGGCCGAGGCGGCGGAGCGCGGACCTTTCCTGCAATTGAAGGAAGGCAGCCTCACCCGCGCCACGCCCGGTGGCCCGGCTTCGATCCTGCTCGGCACCGACCTGGCGCGCAGTCTGGGCGCCCATCCCGGCGCTGGCCTGACGCTGCTCGCCACCACCACCGCCGGCGGCATCAATGCGGTGGACGTGGTGGTGGCCGGCATCGTCTCCACCGGCTGGGCCGAACTGGACAAGCGCCTGATCTACACCGACGTGGAAACCGCCCAGCATCTGCTGGTGAGCGACCGGGTCAGCAGCCTCGCCGTGTATCTGGACAGCACCGATCTGGCACCCACCGTCCTCGCCGAACTGGCCCCCGCCGACCCGGCCCACGCCTACAAACCCTGGTGGGAGCAGGCCGCCTACTACCATTCGGTGCGCGGCCTCTACAACCGCATCTTCGGCCTGCTCGGTCTGATCATCGCCGTGCTGGTGTTCTTCTCGGTGTCCAACACCCTGGCCATGGCGGTGGTGGAGCGCACGCGGGAAATCGGCACCCTGCGCGCCCTCGGCGCCCTGCCAGGAGAAATCGTCGCCCAGTTCGTGCGCGAAGGCGCCCTGATCGGCATCGTCGGCGCCGTGGCCGGCACCCTCATCGCCGGCCTGGTGGTACTCGCCCTGCCCTATGTCGGCCTGCAAATGCCGCCGCCGCCAGGGCGCTCGGAGGGCTATCCGCTGCTGGTGAATGCCTCCCTGCCGCTCTACCTATTCACCAGCATCGCCATGGTCGCCCTGTGCGCGGCGGCAGCCTGGATCGTCAGCCGCAAGGCGGCGCAAAAACCCATCGTGGAGGCTCTTGGACATGTTTAGAACTCTGACGCTGTTGTTGCTTTCTCTCGTTGCCCTGCCACTCCAAGCCGCCGACGACGTAGCCTCCCTGCTCAAGCAAGCCGACGCCTATCGCCTGCCGGCGGCGGCGGTGCGGGTCGAGACCGAGGTGGATCTGTACCGCAATGGCGCCCTCGACAAGGAGCGGAGCTATACGGTGTACATGAAGCCGGGGCGGCGCTCCCTGATCCTGATGAAGTCGCCGGCGGAGGCGGGGCAGAAGGTGCTGATGCTGGCCGACCAGTTCTGGCTGCTGATGCCGGAAAGCCAACGCCCGCTGCGCATCACCGCGAGCCAGAAGCTCCTCGGCGAAGCCTCCACCGGCGACATCGCCAGCATGACCTGGAGCACCGACTACGCCGGCAGCAAAGCCGACGACGTGGCCTGCCCCCAGCCGCCGGCCGAGTTGAGCCAGATGGCCGGCAGCGCGGCGCCCAAGGCGGCCACCCGCTGCCTGCATCTCGACCTGACGGCAGCGGCCCCCGGCGTGACTTACTCCCGCGTCGAGCTGTATCTGGAGAAGGCCAGCAAGCTGCCGGTGAAGGCCGACCTCTACGTCAGCTCCGGCAAGCGCGCCAAGGAAGCCTGGTACGTGGCGAAGACCCTGGACGGCCAGCAACGCATCAGCAGCATGCTGCTGCTGGACGACATCCAGCCCACCCGCCGCACGGTGATCCGCTACCGCAGCATCGTGCCCAAGGACGCACCGGACGAATTCTTCAACCCGGCGGCCCTGGTGCGCAACAGTCTCTCGGGCTGGTGACGAGCGATCGCTTATGCCGTACCTTAGCCCTGCCCGGTGTCGCGTCCAGTGGGCACTACAGCACTGGCATGCCCGCAGCCCCCGTGCCTTGGGCGTTGCAGAGCATGCCGGCCTGGAATCGCCATTCCACGCGGCCTCCAGGCCAGTCATTGGTCGCCTGTGCCTCGCCGCCACGCTGCTGGCCCTGGCACCGCTGGCCGTGGCGGTCGAGATCAACGCCGCTCTGACCTTCGCCCCGACCTGGGAGAGTCGTGCCAGCGCCAGCCCCTACGAAGTCGGTCAGGGAACGACCCACAACGGTTCGCGTCAAGACCTGGAACTGCGCCTGCGGGAGGGCGGTTTCAACGCCCAGACCACACTGCGCTGGCAGGCCACCGAGGGCAACAAACCAGAGCAGCATGGCTTCGCCAATCAGGCCTATTACGACGGTGATTTGGGCCCCGGGCTGGGTTTTACGGTGGGCAAGAAAGTCATGTCCTGGGGTGTCGGCTTCGGCTTTCGCCCTCTCGACGTGGTGCAGCGGGAAAACCGGCGCGGCGTGAACCTGCCCGCCCTGACGGGCCTGCCGCTGCTGGCGCTGGAACGCTTCAGCGCCGATTCCGCCTGGACCCTGGCCTGGGTGCGACCCGGTGCCGAATTGGGAGCAAGAACGGGCAGCGACGACAGCCGCGACTCGTCGCTGGCTTTCCACTGGTATCGACTCGCCGATGGCGACGACCTCCACGCCGTGGCCCGTCTTTCTCATCGGCGCGGATTCGAAGCCGGCCTCGGCGCCACCCGCGTCGTCGGTGAGGAATGGTCCTTCCACGGTGCGGCTCTTTACCAGCGGCGCTATGCCAAAGCCCTCAACACCCTGGCCGAGAACGGCGGCCTCCTCGCCACCAGCGACCCGATGCTCGCCACAACCCAACGCAACGGCCTCAAGGCCGTCGCCGGCGCCCAATGGACCGGCAGCCACTGGAGTGTGCTGGCAGAAGCCTGGTACGACGCCGACGCCTATAGCCGCGCCGAGTGGCAACGCCTCGATGCCCTCACCGCCCATCAGCGCACCCTGGCAGCCATCGCACCGGCCCAAGCCATCGCCGGCAACATCGCCTGGTCGAGCCAGGCCTACCTGCCCACCAATCTGCTGCGGGAAAACCTGCTGCTGCGCCTGGCCCATGACAATGGCGACGACTTCAAGCCCTACGCCGAATTGTTGCTCACCCCCGCCGATGGCGGCCGTGTGCTGACCCTCGGCGCCAGCCACGAAGGCGACCGCCAGCGCCTTACCTTCGGCCTGCGCCTTACCTTCGGCCTGCGCCAACTCGGCGGCAAGCCCGATTCGGCCTACGCCCAGGCGCCCCTGCGCCGCGCCGCCTGGATCGAGTGGCGCTGGGCGCTGTTCTGAGGCTATGATCGGCGAGTCATGAACGTTAAAACCTTACCGCAGAGGCGCAGAGGCGCGGAGAAGAGCGACGCAGAGAAAAGCCCGAAGGGTTTGAATTTCTCTGCGTTACCTCTGTGTCTCTGCGCCTCTGCGGTGAAATAGGGTTTCGCGATGATCCCGCCTCACAGTTTCCGTCGCGAACTTCTGCTGGTCGCCGCCTACAACACGACCATCGGCCTGTTCCTCACCCTGGTGACGGCCTACCCCGCCAGCACCAATCTGAGCTACGCCCATTGCATCGGCTTCGGCATGTATATCGCCGTCACCGCCTCGCGGTTGCGGCGCGGGCAAGCCAAGCCGGGAATAGTCGACGGCCTGATCGGCATTCCTGTTGGTTTTGCCGCCGGCTTCATGCTCGCCACCTGGCTCATCGGCCTCTCCCTGGCCCAGGTGTTGCAACAGCACCCGCAAAGTCTGCTCGTAGCCGGCGCCGCCGCCCTGCTGTTCGGCGTCTTGGGCACCTGGCATTTCCACGACGAGGCCACCATCGCTGCCGCCCAGGCCGAAGCCCGCGCCGAGCGCCTCGCCCGCGTCGAGCAGGAAGCCCTGACGACCCAGGCCGAACTGGCGCGGCTCCAAGCCCAGATCGAACCCCACTTCCTGTTCAACACCCTCTCCAACGTGGTGAGCCTGATCGACAGCCAACCCGCCGCCGCCCGCGACATGCTGCTCAATCTCACTGCCCTGCTGCGCACCTCCCTTGCCCGCAGCCGGCGCGAATCGGTGACCCTGGCCGAGGAACTCGACCTGCTGCGGGCCTATCTCGGCATCATGGCGATCCGCATGGGGCCGCGCCTGCAATGGCACATCGAAGCCGCCGAAGACATCCTCGGCACCAGCCTGCCGCCACTGCTGGTGCAACCCCTGGTGGAGAACGCGATCCGCCACGGTCTCGAACCGAAGCCCGCAGGCGGCCAGCTGACGATCCGCTGCACCCGCGATGGCGATACCGTGGCGATCCGCGTCGAGGACGACGGCCTCGGCCTCGATGCCGGCGCCCAGCCCGGAGCGGCCGGCGGCCACGGCCTCGGCCTCGCCAACATCCGCCAGCGCCTGGCCCAACGCCACGGCAATGCCGCCCATCTCGAACTCAGCCCCGGAGCCGGCGGCGGCGTCTGTGCCTCTCTGCAACTTCCCTTCCAAGATCATGCGCCTGCTCATTGCTGACGACGAAGCCCCCCTGCGCGCCTGGCTGCGCCAACTGCTGGCGCAAATCGAACCGGCGGCGGAAATCGTCGCCGAAGCCGGCGATGGCACCACCGCCCTGGAACAGATCGAACGCCTGCGCCCCGACGCCGCCCTGCTCGACATCCGCATGCCCGGCCTCTCCGGCCTTGAGGTGGCGGCGCGCATCACCGCGCCCTGTCGCGTCGTCTTCGTAACCGCCTACGACGAATTCGCCCTCCAGGCCTTCGAGCAGGCCGCCGTCGATTACCTGCTGAAACCCGTCACCGCCGAGCGGCTGGCGAAGACCCTGCAACGCCTGCAACAGCCCCCCGCCACCCATGCCACGGCTACCAACGCGCTGATGGAGCAACTGCTGGCGCACTTGGCGGGGGGCGCCGCCGCCACACCGCCCGCCGCCGAGCCCCTGCGCTGGCTGCGGGTGGGCGAAGGCGATACCGTACGCCTGATTGACGTCAATGAAGTCGACCATTTCACCGCCGCCGACAAATACACCACGGTCCATGTCGGCCCCCAGGCCTGGCTGATCCGCCTCTCCCTCAAGGAACTGGAACAGCAGCTCAACCCGCAATCCTTCTGGCGCATCCACCGCGCCTGTCTGGTGCGCGTCGCCGCCATCCGCGAAGTACGCCGCGACCTCATGGGCCGCACCTGGGTCGAACTGCGCAGCGGCGCTCCGACCCTCGCCGTCAGCCGCAGCCACGCCCACCGGCTGCGGGAAATGTAGACTCGGGGTTCAACGAACCCTCGCCATCGCCCTCCGATACCATGACCCCGACCATACTCCTCAGCCGTGACGGCGGCCTCGCCACCGTCACCCTGTTCAATCCCGAAAAGCTCAACGCCATCAACCTCGCCATGTGGCAGCGGCTCAAGGCGGTGTTCGACGAACTGGCAGCCGATGCCGCCCTGCGCTGCGTCATCATTCAGGGCGAGGGCAAGGCCTTCGCCGCCGGCGGCGACCTGGAAGAATTCCTCACCGCCCGCGACACCCTCGACAAGGCCCTGATCTATCACGACACCGTCGGCCAGGCCCTGGCCGCCATCGAAGCCTGCCCGGCGCCCACCCTTGCCGCCATTCACGGCCCCTGCGTCGGCGGCGGTCTGGAAATCGCCGCCGCCTGCGACCTGCGCATCGCCGGCGCCTCGGCCCGCTTCGGCGCGCCGATCAACAAGGTCGGCTTCTCCATGTATCCGGGCGAAATGGAAGGCCTGCTCAAGCTCGCCGGCCCGGCGGTGGTGAAGGAGATCCTTCTCGAAGGCCGCCTATTGACGGCCTCCCAGGCCTACGAGAAAGGCCTGCTGACGCGGGTCGTGGCCGACGACCAGGTGGAAGCCGAAGCCGCCGACAGCGCCCGCCGCGTCGCCGCCGGTGCGCCCCTGGTGGCCCGCTGGCACAAACAATGGATCGCCCGCCTGCTGGAGGGCCGGCCGCTAACGGCGGAAGAAAAGGCGGCTTCCTTCGCCTTCCTCGCCAGCACCGATTACAAGGAAGGGCTGGCGGCATTTCTGGAAAAGCGCGCGCCGAACTTCATCGGGCGCTAGGCCACCTTGGATGATGAACTTGAGGGTCTCGGTTCGGCCAGAAGCGGTTATTTCCCCGATACATGTGGATTCCGAATAGCGGACATACGGCACACCTACGCCCCTGTCCGTATGATTTTGGATTGATAAGAAGACCCGCCTGGGATAATCTTCACAGCATTCAACACGTTAAGGGCCCTCTGACCGTGTCCGTATTATTTGCAATATCCCAGACGTTTCCGCGTCTGAATACCTGTTAGGGGACCAGATGTCTCTCTCGGAACATCAAATGGCGTCAAGCCATGTTTGAACATATCGTTCTACGGCGCACAACAAATGGCCAACCAATTTCGGCTGGCCATATCGCGGAAGCATTGTTTTACTACCAAAAGTTGCACCTCTTCTTTGATCGTGGCACGTTGTTCCACTTAGTCAAACAAATTGGAACCAGCGGTATTTTGACCCTCCTCAGTCGTCCTGATGTATCGGCGGTCTATTGCGAGGAGATGCTAGGCACAAGCACGGATTCAGTTGGGGTATCACAACACCACAACTTTGTAGCCTTTAGGCTATCCGGACATAAGGACGACGGTGAACTCAAGAGTCCTGCTGACCGCCTCCAGTATGAGTTGGAGCGTAACGGTCTTCCGAAGAGGGACGCAAAGCAATTTTCAAAGGCGTTTTTTCAGCGGGTTCCGTTACGCAAGTTTTCTGGAAACTACTTCCTCGATGGCGGGATTCCCGCCGCAGCAAAACTGGATCTACTAGACACGGAGTACGCGAAGCAGGCAATTCGTCAGGCAGTCGCTGTCATGCCTGGAGGATACGTTGTTGGGGATGAACTTAATTTGGAGATTGTCGAGTCTAGCCTGGGATGCTTTGTTTTTACCAACCTCAACCTGGACGCAATCAATAAGAGACGATCAGAAGTTTCGCCCCCTGTCGAACCGCTAACCATCGCCCATCTGCTTTCCAATCTTCTAGATGCTAGGGCCGACTTGGCCCTAGCATCGTTCTATGGCGGCGACTTTGTCACTTCCAAAGTTACGTCAGCGATCATCCAGGTTCGACACATGGAGCTTCTCCGTCGCGCAAACCTCAATGCTGCTTCTAGGCACGAGTTTATCGAGGTTGTTCTTCCAGACTCGCCAAGCCTTGCGGAGGTCATTGACGCTGGTGAACGAACTCTCGATGAGTTTCTCCTCTTGCTTGATAAGGCGGCACGATTCAAGGACTGGCTCAAGAAGGTAAATCCTGATGAGGACCTCATTCGCTCGTATATGCGTGACATTTCTTCTGAGGGCTGGATTCAGCGACTTCCTGCGAAGAGCCTACGCTACATCTTGACCCTAGGGCTCGACGCAACAAACCCAGTGGCAGGTATGGTTGCAGGTTTCATGGATAACTTTGTGGTCGAAAAACTGCTATCGGGATGGCGCCCTAACCACTTTGTTACTGGAAAACTTGGGCCTTTCCTTCAAGGGTATTGATGGCCGCTAGTCCCCAAATTTGAAGGTAGGTCTGCTTTCTGGATTGGGGCGAAGGTCAGCTCAGGGCACGGAGCAGACCAAGCATCACGCGCTCTGCCGGCAATGGCTTTCCCGCACCAGCCAGACCAGAACAAAGGCGCCGGCCACGGTGGCGAAGATGAGGGTGAAGCCGCTCTGGTAGGCGGCGGCGTCATAGACGCGGGCGCCGTCCACCAGGGCGCCCTGCCAGTGGCGGTCGAGGACCCAGCCCACCGCCGGTTGCAGAAACATGCCGCCCATCAGCGGCCCCATGTTGGCGACGCCCGAGGCGGTGCCCATCAGGCGCAGGGGCACCGATTCCTTGGCCCAGGCGAAGCCGATGATGATGTTGCCGCAGAAGAAGCCGGTGACGGCCAGCACCGGTACCAGCAGCGGTAACGACAGGGGCAGGAAGATGGCGGCGGCCCAGCCAGCCAGAGCGATGGCGCCGGAGATCAGGTACAGCGGCTTGCGCCTGCCGACGCGCGTGGACCAGCTGCCGAGCAGCGGCCCGCCTGCCGCCCAGGCGATCAGCATCACCGACGTCACCATCGCCGCCGACTTGGCGTCGAGGCCGTGAACCTGGCGCAGCCAGGGCACACCCCAGAGACCAGCGAAGGTGAGGACGCCACCGGAATAGCCGATGGGTATCAGGGTCAGCAGCCAGAGGTCGCGGCGACTCAGCACCTCGGCGAGTTCGTGCCAGATCGAGGCGCGCTCGCCATGATGCTGGCCGTGAAAGTGGCTGACATAGCCCGCGTCGGCGGGGTCGTTGCGCACCCAGCGCCAGGCCACCAGGGCCAGCAGGGCGGTGACCACCGCCGCGCCCAGCATCACCGGCCGCCAGCCCAAGCCATCCACCGCCAGACGCAGCGGCACACCGGCCACGACGCCGCCGCTGATGCCCACCAGCAGCGCCATGCCGGAGGCGGTGGCGTACTGGCGCGGGTCAAACCAGTGGCTGGCGAGTTTGAGATTGGCGACGAAGGCCACCGCCACGGAAGCGCCAATCAGCAGCCGACCGAGACCGGCCCAGAAAAAGTCGGCGGAGAGGGCGAACAGCAGGGTGCCGAGGCTGGCGGTGGCGGCGCCGCCGATCAGCAGCTTGCGCGGCCCCCAGCGGTCGGCGAGGATGCCGGTGGGAATCTGCATCGCCACATAGGTGTAGAAGTAGAAGGCGGAAAGGTTGCCCAGGGCCGCGCCACCGATGGCGAAATCGGTCATCAGGCGGTCGGTCATCACCGCCGGGGCGACGCGCTGGAAGAAGCCGATCAGATACAGGGCAGCGCCGACGCCCCAGATCGACCAGGCGAGGGAAAGCGGCGGTGGGCCGTTCCTCACCAGGCGTCGGCCGGGTATTGGTTCGCCCACCAGAGGCGCAGACGCAGGCCGAGCTGGGTGGTGTAGCCGACCAGGGCGAAGCGCACGATGCCGTCCTTGTCCACGATGAAATGAGCGGGAACGCCGCGCACCTTCCAGACCGCCGAGAGGGCGCCATCGGCGTCGTTGAGCGTTACCAGATCGCCATAACCGCGCTCATCGAGGTACTTGGCCACTTCCGCCGCCGTGCCCGACTGCAGGGCCACTGTGAGGGTCGGCCAGTCCTTCGCCACCGCCGCCAGGTTGCCCTGTTCGGCCTTGCAGACGCCGCACCAAGTGGCCCAGAACGCCACCACCACGGGGCGGCCGTTGGCAGCCTTGAGGGCCTGGTCGAGGCTGCGGGTCTGGCCCTGTAGATCGGCGCCGACCAGGGCCGGGGCCGGCCCCGCCGGCAGGCCCCGCGACTGGTAGAGCATCACTGCCGCCACCAAAGCGAAGATCAGAAAGGCTTCAAGCACGATGCGCCGCCAGCCCGGAAACTTGAATTTCAGCACTGTTCCCAGGGCAAGCCGTCGCAGCGCCAGCCGCTGACGGAACCACGATGGTGGTTGTCGTCGAGTTCGCCTTCAAAGCCGTGCAGCACGTTGTACACGTCGGTGAAGCCGGCGGCTTCGAGTGCATTGCCAGCATCCACGGAGCGATTGCCACTGCGGCAGATCAGCACCACGGGACGATCATGGACATGGCCGGCGAGCTTCTTCACTTCGCCGACGAAGTGGGGGTTCACGTCCCAGTCCGGGCCGTCGTTCCACGACACATGCAGCACACCGGCGGGATGGCCGACGAAGAGGAATTCCATTTCGCTGCGGCAGTCGATGAACAGGGCCTTGGGGTTTTCATGGAGGAACTGGGCGGCCTCCTTGGGGGTGAAGTGCTTCATGGTGTTTCTCCTCCGGGGATGAATGCCCCGGGGAAAAGCATTCCCCGGGGCTTGCCGGATTATTGCATCAACCGGCGCTCTCGTCGGTGGCGGATGTGGCAGCCAGCGCCCGCACCTCGGCGAAGGACCAGTCCTTCAGCAGGCGACCGTTTTCCCACACTGACAACAGGGCATCTTCCCATTCCCCGGCCGGCAGCCCTTCGGCGGCGAAGTCGGCCCAACCCCGATCCAGCCGTGCGGTGCGGTAGGCCCCGCCTTCACGGTTGCGCCAGGTAGTAATGCGGCCGCGCTTGGAGGTCTTGCCGGGATCGGTGACCGGATCCTTGTACACCTCGCGCCACTCGCCATTCACCCGTACCGCCGAGCACTTCATGGCGAACTTGAGGGTGTCGCGGTTGAGGTGCTGCAACAGGGCGCCGCCCATGCCGAAGGCAATGTTGTCCGCTGCGTAACCGTTGAACTTCAGGTTGGCAAGGATCTCGCGGATCGAGCGCGGGTTGACGCCATCGCCCTGGATGATGCGCACATGCTTCAGCACCTTGTAGCCCTTGGCGTTGAAGGTGGAACCGAAGCGACGGTCGAGAATCGCGGCAGTCTTCAGCACCACCTCGGGCGGATTACCGGAGTCGGGACGGATCACCACCGTAGCGCCGGAGTCGATCACCTCCTGGCGCAGGGCGCCACCCCAGAGGTTCTCCACCGCGTTGTAGATGTCGTAGCTGTCGGACACCACGGCCACCAGGCTGCCGGGCTTGGCGAACTGCTTGAGCATGTTGCGATAGGCCTCGACCTCGTTCTCGCGCCCCCAGGCGGTGATGGTGCTGTGCTCGGCGGCGGGGATGGAAAACGCGGCCATGGGCTCGCCGTAGTAGTTGCGCGCCGCCAGGATGCCGGAGATGGTGTCGGTGCCCATGAAGTTCACCAAGTGAGCGCAGCCGCCAATCGCTGCCGACTCGGTGCTCGACACGCCACGGGCGCCGAAGTCATGGAGCTTGAAGGCGATCTGCCCCGCCGCGTCGTCGGAGGTCTCATCAAGGAAGCGGCGGATCACGGCCTTCACATGCCAGGACTGGGTCGCGACGGTGATCGGATACCAGACCCGCATCAGCAGCGTCTCCAGATACGAGACGATCCAGAATAGGCGCGGATCGGTGGACTCGATGGTGACCAGCACGTTGCGCCCCGGCACCACGCTGCCCTCAGGCACGGCGCGGATGCGCACCGGCATGTAGCCGCCATACTCGCGCACGATGAGGCGCCAACTCGCCTCGTCGAAAGGCTCGCCGTGGGCGGCGAAGAAGTCCCGCGCCTCATCCACCATCGCCTCGGTGATGGGCTTGGACAAATACTCCTTGAGGATCATTTGCAGACCGAAGAACACGGTCTGGTCCCACTCGCCGCCGCGCGATTCGATGTAGGAAAACATGCCCTCGGTGCCCGGCGGATACTGGGCAAAGTGGCTGGCCTTGTAGGAATCGGTGTTGAGAATCAGGTTATCGAGAAAGTTCATTTGGAAGTCCTCCAAATTGTGGCGCTCCGGCTCTCGCAGCCGGGACGCCGGGTTGCGGGCGGTCTATCCGCCCGAAATCAAATCAGACCGTACCGAGGAAGTAGCGAATGATGTCCAGGTGGTCCTCGAACATCACTTCGTCCATTTCCATCACCTGGGCGATCGGCAGCCATTTGGCTTTCGCCGCATCATCAGCGCCTTTCACCGGCGGCAGCGGGCCATCGGCGAGCTCGATCAGAAAGGCGTGGGTGATGGTGCGGCCGCGCAGGCTGCGCTCCGGGTGGTCGAACACCTTGTCGGCCTTGATACTGCCGCGCAGCACCGGCTCCGGCACCTTGAGGCGGGTTTCCTCGCGCAGTTCCCGCAGCATGCCATCCACCAGGCGCTCGTCGGCCTGCACGAAGCCGCCGGGCAAGGCCCACAGGCCTTCGCCGGGCGCGGCCTTGCGCTGTACCAGCAGCAGATGACCCGACTGCACCACCACCGCGTCGGTGGTGGAAAAAATCGGCGGGTACTTGAGGCCGGCGAACTGGGAGCGATAGGCCTTGATGAACTGGTATTCCCGCACCAGGGGCGCGAAGTAGGGCGTCTCGCGGAAGCGTTCGAGGAAGGCCGACACCGGCGTCGGCACGGCGGACTGCACCAGCATCGCGGTGCCCTGATCCAGCGCGCCTTCGCTGGAGAACAGGTAGCCGCGGATTTCGGTGGCCGAGAGACCGGCGACGCTGGGCACGTCCACCAGTTCCCACTGGGGGAACATGCGCAGGTAGAAGGAGCTACGGTCCTTGCTGTGGCCGATGATGCCAACCCATTCATCCGCCACCTGGCCGCTCATGGCCGCCACTTCCGCCTGTACGCTCGCCGCCCATTGCTGGTCGTTGTACATGCGGTCGGTAACGGACCCGAACAGCAGGCGCCCCGAAGCCATTTCCTCGGGGAAGCAGGCCGAGATCATCACCTTGCGTTCGGCGACGTTCCAGGGATCCTTGATGGTGCGCGGACGGCGCGCCGAACCGAGGATGACGAGAACTTTTTTGGAAAGGGTGAAAGCCCGCTGCAGGACTTCCAAGTGGCCGTTGTGGAACGGCTCGAAACGGCCAATGAAGACCAGACTGTCGAATTTCATTTAGGGCTCCCCTAAACGGACACCGGGAATCCCCCGGCGAAAGCCACCGGTCTATCCGGCGACGTGGAATCCATGCTACACCCTGCCTTTGGACAGTCGCAATTCCCCTGAAAGGAGTATGACTACACTGGCACAATAACTGCCACCACAGACATCATTGGCAGTGCCACAACTGGCAGCCGGTCGCCACTGAAAATCAGTAACACACTGATTTTAGATACACTTATTGCGACCGCAAGAAGTACAAGAAACCCTGGCACGGTCCTGGCTATATGTATTCTCGAAGCCGACCTGCCGGACAAACTCTCCATCCCCTGCAAGTCCCCACTTCTGGCATCCGAAAGTCGTTTCCACGAGACTCTCCTCCCTCGTCACCACGACTCCGACCCCCAAAGTTATGCGGGTGCCAGTAAGGTTCCGGAAAGGCCGGCTTCCTTTTTTTCTCTCCCCTCAGCAGTCCTGGCCCCGGCGGCAAAAACACTTTGTACCCATAAGGCGAAAGTCATATAGGATTACACTGTGATGTCGCGTAGCTGGTCACGGTAGCGGCTTTTGCCCCTACCTCCAATGGGTTTTGCACCACGGACAATGACATGAGCAGGGGACTCGCCAATTGGCAGCGGTTTTCACCGCGCAAGCTCCAGGCCACGATAGTGGCGGGACTGGTGGGTGCTTATCTGTTCGTGCTCGCCCTCGCCGGCCTCTCCCTGTACCAGAGTCGGCAGCAATACGAGCTGCGCGCGCAAACGCTGACCCAGAACATGGCCCTGGCGGTGGATCAGAGCCTGTCCAACAGCATCAGCAAAATCGACCTCGCCCTGCGCGCCGTCGCCGACGAGCTGGAACACGAACTCGCCGCCGGACATCTGGACAAGCGCTCTGTCGATGCGATGCTGGAGAAGTACCAGCTGCGGCTGCCCGAGGTGGAAGCCTTCCGCATCGCCAATGCCGAGGGCCTGGTGGTGGCCGGCAAGGGCCTCGATCCCGCCGCGCGGGCAAGCTGGGCTGACCGGGAATACTTCACCTTTCTACGCGACCACCCGGATGGCGGCCTGCAAGTCTCCAAGCCCCGCGTCGGACGGGTCGCCAAGAAATACATCATCGGTTTCGCGCGCCGCTACAACTTCCCGGACGGGCGCTTCGCCGGTGTGATTTCCGCGCCGGTGGCCGTGGATTATTTTTCTGTTCTGCTCTCCCAGTTCAATGTCGGCGCCAAGGGCGTCGTCGCCCTGCGCGACAGTGACCTCGGGCTGATAACGCGCTATCCCCTGATCCCCAAGGGGCCGGCCAGTACGGTGGGAAACACCACGGTATCAAAGGAGCTCCGCGATGCCGTGGCGAACGGGCTTGCCGCCGCCACCTATCACACCCCGGCCGGCGCCGACGGGATTGAGCGCACCAACTCCTTCCGCCGCATTTCCCAGGCGCCGATGATCGTGGTCGCCGGCGTGGCCAGCGAAGAGTATCTGGCAAGCTGGACTACCGAGGTCTACAAGACCCTGGCTGTGGTGGCCGGGTTCATTGCCGTCACGCTGCTGGCGGCAGGCTTCGTTCTTCACCTGCTAAAGCGCATCCTGGCCGAGAGCCAGCGCAACGAGCTCTACCTGCACCACGCCAGCGACGGCATCCACATCCTCGACGACCAGGGCAACGTGGTCCAGGCCAGCGACCGCTTCTGCGCCATGCTCGGCTATGAACGCAAGGAAATCATTGGCATGAGCGTCGCCCGATGGGATACCCGCTGGCCCGCCGAGACCCTGCTGAGCGAGATTCTGCCCACTCTCCTGCGGCAGGAAACCGCCTCCACCTTTGAAACCCGCCATACGACAAAGGCTGGCGAAATTCTCGATGTCGAAGTCAGCGTCGTCGGCATCACCATGGACCGCCGGAGATACCTCTTCGCCGCCTCCCGCGACATCGGCGAACGCAGGCGGCAACAGCAGGTGTTGCAGGACAGCGAGCTGCGGCTGCGCGAAAGCGAGGCGCGCTACCGCCTGCTGCTCCAACACTCGCCGATCGGTATTCTTCACTACGGCCCCGACCTGGTCATCACCTACGCCAACGAGCGCTTCGAGGACATCGTGAAAGTACCCCGGGGACATGCCCTGGGCCTCGACTGCAAGGCCCTGCACGACCAGTCGGTGGTTCCCGCCCTGACCCTGGCGATCCAGGGACAGCACGGCCGGTACGAGGGACCTTACACCACCACCTTTGGCAACGTCGGCCTGTGGATCTCCATGGCCTGCGCGCCCCTGGTGGATACGGCGGGAGCCATCCTCGGCGGCATCGCCATCATCGAAGACATCACCGAACGCAAACAGATCGAGGAAGTCGAGCGACGGCAGCGGGAAAGTCTGGCGGACCTCAACGACATCGCCGCCCTCTCCCACCTGCCCCTGGCCGACCAGTTGCATCAAGCCCTCGCCATCGGCGCCAAGCATTTCGGCCTTGAGTTTGGCATCATCAACCGACGTCAGGACGACGGCGAACAGATCCTTGCCCAAGTGTCGCCGCCGGACGCCCCGGCCGATGAGACCCTGCCGGCCATTGCCGGCGCCTGCTGCCCTATCCCCATGACCGAGAGGAAGGTGGTGGCGATTGACGCCATGGGCCGCTCCCCCCATGCCGACCACCCCTGTCATCGTCAATGCGGCATGGAGGCCTACATCGGCGCACCGGTTTTCGTCGGCGCCGAGGCGTATGGCACGGTCAATTTCAGTTCCCCGCATCCCTATCCACGACCCTTCGACGCCGGCGACCGGGAATTCGCCGGACTCCTGGCGCGCTGGGTCGGTTCCACCATCGAGCGCGAACAGGCGCGACAGAAGCTGGTGGAAAGCGAAGCGCGGCTCCAGGCCATCATCGAAAGCGAGCCGGAGTGCGTCAAGACGGTGGCCGCCGACGGCGAGTTGCTGCAAATGAATCGCGCCGGCCTCGACATGCTGGAAGCGCGCAACGTCGCCGACGTCAATGCTGCCGGCCTCTACAGCTTCATCGCCCCGGAACACCGCCTGGCCTTCATGGACTCGGTGCGGCGGGTGTTCGAGGGCGAAAGCGGCGTACTCCAGTTCATGGTCGACGGCAAGCTCGGCACCCGGCGCTGGCTCGACACTCATTCCACGCCCCTGCGCGACGGGGATGGCAAGATCATCGCCCTGCTCGCCGTGACCCGCGACATCACCAAGCAGAAGCAGTCGGAATCCCAATTGCGCCTGGCAGCCAGCGTCTTCAGCCACGCCCATGAAGGCCTCATGATCTTCGACGCCCAGCGCACCATCGTCGATGTCAATCCGATGTTCACCGCCATCACCGGCTACGGACGCGACGAGGTGATCGGCTTGCCGCTGCGCTTCCCGGGCAGCGACGCACAAAGCGGCGTCAGTCGCGCCCTCTGGCAGAGCGTGGACACCCAGGGCTACTGGAAGGGCGAAGTCAGCAACCGACGCAAGGATGGCGCCGCCTATACCGAACTCCTCAGCATCTCCGAGGTGCGCGACGAAAACGGCTACCTCACCAACTACATCGGCGCCTTCTCCGACATCAGCGCCCTCAAGGAACAGCAGGCCCAGCTGGAGCATCTGGCCCACTACGATGCCCTCACCCACCTGCCCAACCGCACCCTGCTCTCGGACCGCATGACCCAGGCCCTGGCCCAGGCGCGGCGGGCCGGCTCCCTGGTGGCGGTGGGCTACCTGGACCTGGACGGCTTCAAGGCCATCAACGACGAACTCGGCCATGATGCCGGCGACACCCTGCTGATCGAAGTCGCGCACCGGCTGCGGGAAGCTCTGCGCAGCGGCGACACCGTGGCGCGACTCGGCGGCGACGAGTTCGTACTTTTGCTGGTCGGTATCGGCAGCATCGAGGAATGCGAACTCGCCGCCACCCGTGTGCTGCGTTCCCTGGCGGCCCCGTTCCGGCTCAAGGAACAGGAACGGCGCATCTCCGGCAGCCTCGGCATAACCCTCTTCCCCAAGGACGACGCCGACCCCGACACGCTCCTGCGCCACGCCGACCAGGCCATGTATCTGGCGAAGCAAAGCGGCAAGAACCGCTATCACTTTGCCCCGCGGGTGCAGGATATCCGCGAAGCCAAGCGCAGGGATGCCATCGATCACATCCGGCAAGGCCTGGCGGCCAGCGAATTCCGGCTCTACTACCAGCCCATCGTGGACATGCGGCATGGCGAAGTGGTCGGCTTCGAGGGGCTGCTGCGCTGGCAGCACCCGGAGCGCGGCCTGTTGCTGCCGCAGGAATTTCTTTCCCTGACCGAAGACAGCGACCTCGATTTCACCCTTGGCCGCTGGGTTCTCGCCGAGGGTCTGCGTCAACTGGCGGTCTGGCGCCAGGCCGGCATGACCCAGTCCCTGAGCCTCAACGTTTCCGCCGGCCATCTCCTGTCGCCGGGCTTTGTCGAGGACCTCAACGCCCTCAAGGGCATCCATCCCTGGCTCCAGCCCCACGACCTCTGCCTCGATGTGCTCGAAGACGCCGTGGCGCGGGACATCGCCGCCGCCACCGCGGTCTTCGACCACTGTCACGAAATCGGTATCGACATCGCCCTCGACGATTTCGGCTCCGGCTATTCCTCCCTCGCCAGCTTCCGCCGTCTGCCGGTGGATACCCTGAAAATCGACCAGCTGTTCGTGCAGTCCGTGCTGGCCGGGTCGGAGGAGCTGTCTATCGTCGAAAGCGTCATCAGCTTCACCCAGGCCTTCCATCGCCGGCTGATTGCCGAAGGCGTCGAGAGCATCGAGATCGGCATGCTGATGCTCAACATGGGCTGCCACATCGGCCAGGGTCATGGCATCGCCCGCCCGATGCCGGCCGCCGACGTTGCGGCCTGGCTGGAAAACTTCAAGCGCGACAACACCTGGGCCTTCCCCTCGACCCACCTGAGCCGGGAAGACCTGCCCCTCTACATGGCCGAACTCGAACATCGCGCCTGGGCCAGACACCTGAAGGCGTGGCTGAACGCCGAACCCGGCGCGGCGCAGCCACCGGCCCTGAGCGACCAGGAATGCCAGTTCGGCAAGTGGTATGGCGGCGCCGGCCAGAAACTCACCCGCTTCCCCTCCTTCCAGACCCTCGACGGCACCCACCAGGCCATCCATCGCCTCGGCGACGAATTGACCGGTCTCGTCAACGCCGGCCAGCAGGCGCAAGCCCGCGAACGCATCGCCGAACTCGACACCCTCAGCACCCAGCTCATCGAGCAGATCGGCACCCTCCAGGCCGAGATCGTGCTCGAAAACGTATAAGCGGCATCCAGCGGCCACGGGAGCCTTGGCTCGCTTGGCCGCGTGATAAAATCGGGCTCAAATCAACGACTTCCAGCCATTCCGGCTTTCCCCGATGCAAGCAGACCGCAGCTCCGAACTGGGCGAACTTCTCGCCCGGCGCATTCTCATTCTCGATGGCGCCATGGGCACCATGGTGCAACAGCACAAGCTCACCGAGGCCGATTACCGGGGCAAGCGCTTCGCCAGCCATCCCCACGATCTCAAGGGCAACAACGACCTGCTGCTGCTGACGCGGCCGGATGTCATCAGCGGCATCCACGAGTCCTACCTGGAAGCCGGCGCCGACATCATCGAGACCAACACCTTCAACGCCACCGCCGTCTCTCAGGCCGACTACAACCTCACCGAGCTGGTCTATGAGCTGAACTTCGAGGGTGCCAAGCTGGCGCGGCAGGCCTGCGACAAATTCTCGACCGCTGACAAGCCCCGCTTCGTCGCCGGCGTTCTCGGCCCCACCTCGCGCACCTGCTCGATCTCGCCGGATGTGAATGATCCGGGCGCCCGCAACGTCAGCTTCGATCTGCTGGTGGCCAACTACACCGACGCCCTCGGCGGCCTCCTCGACGGCGGCGCCGACATCGTGCTGATCGAAACGGTGTTCGATACCCTCAACGCCAAGGCCGCAGTCTTCGCCTGCGAGAAGCACTTCAAGCACCTGGGCCGGCGCTGGCCGGTGATGATCTCTGGCACCATCACCGACGCCTCCGGCCGCACCCTCTCGGGGCAGACGGCAGAGGCCTTCTGGAACTCCCTTTCCCACGCCCGCCCCCTCTCCTTCGGCCTCAACTGCGCCCTCGGCGCCAAGGAACTGCGCCAGTACGTGGAAGAAATCGGCCGCGTCGCCGACTGCTTCATCTCCGCCCACCCCAATGCCGGCCTGCCCAATCCCCTCGCCCCCACCGGCTACGACGAAACCCCGGAGATGCTGGCGACGGAAATGCGCCGCTGGGCCGAGGACGGCCTGCTCAACATTGCCGGTGGCTGCTGCGGCACCACGCCGGCCCACATCAAGGCCATCGCCGCCGCCATGGACGGCGTCAAGCCCCGCGCCATCCCGGCAGTGGAAAAGAAGCTGCGCCTTGCCGGTCTCGAACCCTGCAACATCGGCGACGACAGCCTGTTCATCAACGTCGGTGAGCGCACCAACGTCACCGGTTCCAAGGCCTTCGCCCGCATGATCCTCGAAGGTCGCTTCGACGACGCCCTTGCCGTGGCGCGACAGCAGGTGGAGAACGGCGCTCAGGTGGTGGATGTGAACATGGACGAAGCCATGCTCGACAGCCAGGCCGCCATGGTGCGCTTCCTCAACCTGATCGGTTCCGAGCCCGACATCTCCAAGGTGCCGCTGATGCTCGACTCCTCCAAGTGGGAGGTGATCGAAGCCGGCCTCAAGTGCATTCAGGGCAAGGGCATCGTCAATTCGATTTCCATGAAGGAAGGCGAGGAGAAGTTCCTCCACCAGGCGCGTCTGGCGCGGCGTTACGGCGCGGCGGTGATCGTCATGGCCTTCGACGAGCAGGGCCAGGCCGACACCTTCGCGCGCAAGACCGGCATCTGCAAGCGCGCCTATGATCTCCTCGTCGCCGACGGCTTCCCGGCCGAGGACATCATCTTCGACCCCAACATTTTCGCCATCGCCACCGGCATCCCGGAACACGACAACTACGCCGTGGATTTCATCGAGGCAGTGCGCTGGATACGCCACAACCTGCCCCACGCCCGCCTCTCCGGCGGCGTCTCCAACGTCAGCTTTTCCTTCCGCGGCAACGACCCGGTGCGCGAGGCGATCCATACCGTCTTCCTCTACCACGCGATCCAGGCCGGCCTCACCATGGGCATCGTCAACGCCGGCCAGCTCGGCGTCTATGACCAGCTCGACCCGGTGCTGCGCGAGAAGGTGGAGGATGTCGTGCTCAACCGCAAGCCCGGTGCCGGCGATGCGTTGGTGGAGTTCGCCCAGAGCGTCAAGGGCCAGGCCAAGGAGCAGGTGGTCGACCTCGCCTGGCGTCAGTGGCCGGTGGAAAAGCGCCTCGAACACGCCCTGGTGCGCGGCATCACCGAGTTCGTGGTCGAAGACACGGAACAGGCCCGCGCCGCCCTCGAAGCCGCCGGTCAGCCGCCGCTATCGGTGATCGAAGGGCCGCTGATGGCAGGCATGAACACCGTCGGCGACCTGTTCGGGGCCGGCAAGATGTTCCTGCCCCAGGTGGTCAAGTCGGCCCGGGTCATGAAGCAGGCGGTGGCCCATCTGCTGCCCTACATCGAAGCCGAAAAACTGCGCACCGGCGCCACCACCAAGGGCAAGATCGTCATCGCCACGGTCAAGGGCGATGTGCACGACATCGGCAAGAACATCGTCGGCGTGGTGCTGGGTTGCAACGGCTACGACGTCGTCGACCTCGGCGTCATGGTCTCCTGCGACAAGATTCTCCACGCCGCCAAGGAACATGGGGCCCAGGCCATCGGCCTCTCCGGCCTCATCACCCCGTCGCTGGAAGAAATGAGCCACGTCGCCGCCGAAATGCAGCGTCAGGGCTTCGGCGGCGAGAACGCGGTGCCGCTACTGATCGGTGGCGCCACCACCAGCCGCGCCCATACCGCAATCAAAATCGCGCCGCACTACGATGGCCCGGTGGTGTATGTGCCGGACGCCTCCCGCGCCGTTGGCGTGGTGACCAAGTTGCTCTCCATCGACCAGGCTGCCGGCTACAAGGCGGAGGTGGCAGCGGATTACGAGAAGGTGCGCGGTCAGCATGCCAACAAGAAGGGCGCCGTGCTGGTGAGCCTGGCCGATGCCCGAGCCAACTGCGCCAAGCTCGACTACGCACCGGTGAAGCCAAAGCAACTTGGCGTTACCGCCCTGCGCAATCTCGATCTGGCCGAGATTGCCAAATACATCGACTGGAGTCCCCTGTTCCAGACCTGGGACCTGGCCGGCAGCTACCCGAAGATTTTTGACGATGCGGTAGTGGGCGAACAGGCGCGCTCGGTGTTCGCCGATGCCCAGGCGATGCTGGCAAAGATCATCAGCGAAAAATGGCTCACCGCCCATGCCGTGTTCGGCCTCTTCCCCGCCGCTGCCGTCGACGACGACATCGAGTTCCGCGGCGAGGAGGGCCAGCCCCTGATGACCTGGCACAACCTGCGCCAGCAGCAGGAGCGCCCCGAAGGCAAGCCGCACCAGTGTCTGGCCGATTTCGTCGCGCCGGAGAATGATTACGCCGGCGCCTTTGCCGTCACCACCGGCATCGGCATCGAGAAGAAGCTGGCCGAGTTCGCGGCCCAGCACGACGACTACCGCGCCATCATGCTCAAGTCCCTCGCCGACCGCCTCGCTGAAGCCGCCGCCGAGTGGCTGCATCGCGAGGTGCGCACCCGCTACTGGGGCTATGCGGCGGACGAAGCCCTCGATAACGCCGCCCTGATCGCCGAGAAGTACCAGGGCATCCGCCCCGCCCCCGGCTATCCGGCCTGCCCCGACCACGTGGCCAAGGGCGAGTTGTTCAAGCTTCTCGACGCCCCCGCCAACGCCGACATGGGCCTCACCGAAAGCTACGCCATGACCCCGGCGGCGTCGGTGGCCGGCTTCTATCTCGCCCACCCGGAAGCCAAATACTTCGCCGTCGGTAAGATCGGCCGCGACCAGTTGGAAGATTGGGCAAAGCGCAATACCATGAGCGTCGAAAAAGCAGAGAGGTGGCTCGCTCCCCTCCTATAACAGCAGCACCCCCCAACCCGAGGAGATATCCATGTCAGAACAAGAAAACGATGGCCGCATGAGCTACAAGGAAGCGGTGCAGGCGGTGCGCGGCGGCAAGGTGAAGGCCGCGTTCATCGCCATGCCAGTATTTGGTGAGCGCACCGATGACGAAGCCCAGACCGCCGAGGGCGCCCGCATCTTTCTGATCGAACCCGATGGCGAGGGCGATGCCCAGATGCGTTTCATTGCCGGCCCGTTCTTTTCCGCGGCCTATGCGGCGAACGAAGTCCTCGATCTGGAAGAAGTGCCGGACAGCGTCCGGGAACTGCGCTTCCTGCCCACCCGCTGCGAAGACGACTGGCTCTCCGATCAGCTTCAGGTGCTGATCCAGAAGCTGGTGGGTGCTTCCGGCGTGATCGAAAGCCAGATGCCGGATTATTCCAACACCCCCGGCCATGGTGCCGGCCCCGAGGCGGTGTTCCCGATCCACATTATCGGCAAGGCCGACTGAACCGGGCACACCCGGCGCCGACCCACCAGCCCGTCATTCGAGGATGTCCTAGTGAGCGAAAACAAACTTCCCCCCCAGGGCAGCCGTGCCCAAACCCCTGACCTGGACTGGAGCCAGGTGCGGGAAACCGTGCTGATGCTGGAACTGGCAGCCGGCCAGGTGGATGCGGCGATGCGTGACTCCAACGCTTCCGTGGGCATGCTCACCGACACCTTCACCTCCCTCGCCGACACCTTGCAGCACGTGGATGCCGCCATCGAGACCCTGCCGGACACGGTCGGCAACGGCCTGGTGAAGCATGAAATCCGCGAGGGCATGGGTCAGGTCTCGGCCAAGGTGCATCAGGCCATCGTCGCCTTCCAGTTCTACGACAAGCTGACCCAGCGCCTCGACCATGTCTGCCACAGCCTGGAGAACCTGAGCCAGCTGGTGTGCGACAAGGGGCGGCTCTACCACCCGACAGAATGGGTGAAGTTGCAGGACATGATCCGCGCCAAATACACCATGGCCGAGGAGCGCGCCATGTTCGACGCCGTGCTTGCCGGCATGCCGGTCAAGGAAGCCCTCGATCACTACATGACGGTGCGCATGCAGGAAGTCGAAGAGAGCGGCGGCGAGATCGAGCTGTTTTAGGCCCGCCTAGACTAAAGGCCCCACATCACCGGCTTCTGCTTTTTCAGCGACCACTCCAGTAGTTCAATCAGCGGCGCGGCGCGCTGGGTCAGGGAGACGAAGGCACGTTTCTGACCATCGGGAGTTTGCTCAAACTCTGGGCGCTCCTCTTCGCTCAGGCCCGCCAAACGGGCCTTGTCGGCATCGACGGCGGCGCGCAGCAGCGCCAAAGCCTCCGGCAGTTGCTCAACGGTGACGATGCCCTGGGCCGTCGGCTCCTTGCCCATCAGTTCCATCATTTTGTGGGCCACGTCGCCGAACATGATGACGTCGCCGGAGGCGTCGGACTGAAAGATGACGATCATGAGTCTGCGTCTCCATTCCACACGCTTACCCGGTTGCGGCCGGCGCCCTTAGCCTGGTAGAGGGCCTCGTCGGCGCGCGTGAGCAGCAGGTTGGTAGGGGTCTCGGTGGTAGGACACTTGCTGGCGATACCGATGCTGACGGTGACCCAGGGGGCGATCGGCGACGCGGCATGAGGAATCCTGGCCGCCTCCACCGCCAGACGCAGACCCTCGGCAAGTCGATGGGCGGCGGCCAGATCGGTTTCGGGGAAGATGAGGCCGAATTCCTCGCCGCCGAAACGGCTCGCCAGATCGGTAGGGCGGCGGGCGCTGGCGCCGATGATTTCCGCCACTTGGCGCAGGCACTGGTCGCCCTGGAGGTGGCCGTAACGGTCGTTGTAATCCTTGAAGTAATCGATATCCACCATCACCAGGGAAACCGGGTGCTGCTTGCGGAAGGCCTGACGCAGGTCGGCGTCGAAGGCCTCGTCGAAACGGCGGCGATTGGGCAGTCCGGTAAGGCCGTCATGGTAGGCGCTGCGGCGCAATTCAAAGGCCTGGCTGCGCAACAGGGCTTCCCGCGCGGCGGCAGCGCTGACGTCGAAGATTTGCACCAGGCAGTGACGCGGCCGGTCCGGCAACACCAGGGGCATGACGTAAATCTGCTGATGCAGGCGCTCGGCGCGTTGTCGCGCCCCGTCGTCGGCGAACAAGGGGAAGGGCGAACGATTGAGGGAGAGGGACAGCAGGGCCGAGGTTCCCTCGTTCAGGGCACCCGCCACGGCCTGATGGCAGCGGCTCTCCAGCAGTTCGGGGAACAGCTCGGTCAGCGACTGGCCGAGAGCCTGACCGACGCCGATGCCGGAAACCTTTTCCAGCCAGCGGTTCCACAACACCACCCGCTGATCCGGCCCCAGCACCATCATCCCGGTCAGGGACTGGCAGTAGGCCTCCTTGAGCAGGGGCAGCAAGTCGGCCACGTCGCTCATCCGGGAATACGGGCGATGAAGCGATCCACCTGCACCGCCAGTTCCTCGAAGGAAGGCAGGTCGAGGACGAAGGCCACATAACCCTCGATGGCCCGCTTTTCAATGGCGAACTGGATGAACAGCAGCAGCACGAAATCGTCACCGCTGACTTCCGGGTGCTGGTCCAGGTGGCTGATGGCGAGAATGTCGGCCATCCCCCCCACCTTGACCCGGGGCAGGCCGCCCTGGAATTCGGTACGGAACAGGTTGGCCATGGCGCCGACGCAGGAGTTGAGGATGATGTTGCCGATCTCGGCCATGGCTTCCTGCTCCATGTCCGTCATCTGCTCCAGGGGCATTTCCTCGCCGATGAACAGGCGCACCAACTCCAGACTCTTCTGCTCCGGGAACATCAGCATGGCGTCGGTGGTGAACGGCCCGGAAAAACGCTGGATCACCGCGCAGACGGCGCGCTCGCTGTCGCCGTGGAAACGCTGGAGCGCCTCGGCACGCCGGCTGACGAGGATTTCCGGTACGCTCAGCTGCACCGGCTCTTGCACCATGCGGCTCAGAGTGTCACCGGCCCGCCCCACCGAGATATTGAAAATTTCGGTGATGGCGTCGTGCTGAAGTTCGCTCAGGCCCTTCAGGTGCTCTTTCATTTGGCGTCCAACAGGGCCAGCAGATTGTCCACACTGGCCTCGGTGATCGGCTTGGCGACGAAACTGATGCCCAGGGCCTCGGCCCGGCTGCGTATGGATTCCTGAATATTCGCCGTCATCAGCACCTTGCGCGCCTGAGGCAATAACGCTTGGAGCTTTTCGGCCAATTGCAGACCATCCACCCCCGGCATGCTGTAGTCGATGCTGACCAGGTCAATACCCGGCGTCTCCGCTGCCCGCGCCAGAGCCTCGTCGGCATTGGCCGCCTCCAGCACCACCATCTCGGGACGCCGCTCAAGGACAAAGGCGCGCAATAGCATGCGTGCCACACGGCTGTCGTCGATGATGAGCAGAGTAGTCATGTCGAACTCCTTACGAACATTCTAGTCCTTCCCTGCCAGGGTAGTGCGCAACCAGTCCACCAGACGTTTTGCCGGAACTTCCCAGTCCCGTTCCAGCATCAGGCCATGGCCGAGGCCGGGGAAGATTTCCGCCTCCAGGCCGTAGCTGCGGGCCGTCATTTCCACCAGGGAGGCCGGAATCAGATGGTCCAGTTCGGCCCCCAGCACCAGCAATGGCGCCTTGACCAGGGAGGGGCGCGGCAGACTGAACAGGCTCATGTCCCACAACGCCCGGTGGGACTCGGGCTGGGCGTAACGATAGAAGCGGCTCAGGTCGTCCATGGCCACCGGCTGGGCGAAGAGGGCGTCCTTGAGGCTGTCGAGGGCGACATGGCCGCCGGACATCAGGTTGTTGAGGTCGCGCATCAGGCCCGGCGCCGAGAACATCATGCCGAAGGCCGCCGCCATCAGGCCCTGGGGCGGCACCGAGCACATCAGCACCGCCGCCGGCGCTTGGTGCTGTTCCAGGTATTTCTGCACCACAAAGCCGCCCATGGAATGGCCGATCAGCACCGGCGGCGCCGGCAGGGTGGCGGCCACCGCCGCCACGTCGGCGACATAGTCGGCAATGGAAATGGAGTCCAGGCGCTCGCGGCCATCGGAGCTGCCGTGGCCGGAAAGGCTCACCGCATGGGCAGCGTAGCCGGCGGCAGCGAAGTAGTCGAGAAAGTGTTCTTCCCAACACCAGGCGCCGGTGAAGGCACCATGGACGAACAGCAGGGGCGAGGCAGGGGACTTCTTGGCGGGCGCTCGGGAAAGCACTTCGAGGCCGCCGATTCGGGAGGAGGTCATGGGAGGTATGATGAGACGACTGCCTTGGATTTTACGTCATGCTCAAGTGGGCCCTGGCCTTGTTTATCGCTGTTTTCGTGCTCGGCTGCCTACAGCCGGAACTGGCCTCGCGCCTGCGTCTGGGGCGCCTGCCCGGTGACGTGAGGATGCGCTTGCGGGGCCGGGAGTATTTCTTCCCTTTTGCCACCACCCTGCTGCTGTCGCTGTTATTGGCCCTGCTCGGCCGCCTGCTGTAATCCAAGCGCCTTCACGGCGGCAACACGGGCGGCGTTGATGCGCTCCGGAATCTGGCCTGGCTCGGCACAGGCCTTGGCGATCGCGCCGGCGTCCACGCCGCGCATGGCGGCGGCGGCGGCGCGCCAGCCCCGGCCCTGGGGATAGTCGCGTTCGGTGAAGCCGAGGCGGCCGCGATAGTCCGCCTCGCAGGCCCCCAGCACCTGCTCGAAGCGCTCTGGACGTCGCATGACATCGCAGCGTTCGAGAATCTTCACCACGGTATCGGCCCGCAGTTGCGCCAGCTTGTGCATGTCGCCATGAAAGCGCGCCGTCAGCACGGCCACGTCACGGCACTCCTGAGGCACCCGCAGGCGGTCGCAGAGGGGTTCGATCAGCTTGACGCTGCGCCCCTCGTGGCCGATGTGGCGCGGCAGCACGTCGGCCGGCGTGGCGGCCTTGCCGAGGTCGTGGGTCAAGGCGGCGAAGCGCGCCGCCAGGGGCAGTTGCAGCCGCGCCGCCATGTCGATCACCATCATGACATGTACGCCGGTATCCACTTCTGGGTGGTAGTCGGCCCGCTGCGGCACACCCCAGAGGGCGTCGAGCTCAGGCAGGATCTTCTTCAGGGCGCCGCAGGCCCGCAGCACCTCGAACATGCGCGAAGGCCGGGCTTCCATGAGGCCCCGCGCCAGTTCCTGCCACACCCGTTCCGCCACCAGGGCATCGACTTCGCCGCTGTCCGTCATCTGGCGCATCAGGGCCACGGTTTCTTCGGCAACGCTGAAGTCGCTGAAGCGGGCGGCGAAGCGGGCGACGCGCAGGATGCGCACCGGGTCTTCGGCAAAGGCCGGCGAAACATGGCGCAGCACCTTGGCCGCCAAGTCGCGGCGGCCGCCATGGGGGTCGATGAACTCGCCGCTCTCGCTCTTGGCGATGGCGTTAATGGTGAGGTCGCGGCGCACCAGATCGTCTTCCAGCGTCACCTCGGCAGCGGTGTGGAAGACGAAGCCGCCGTAGCCCGGCGCGGTCTTGCGTTCGGTGCGGGCGAGGGCGTATTCCTCCTTGGTCTGCGGATGCAAAAACACCGGGAAGTCACGGCCCACCGGCAGGAAGCCCTGGGCCGCCATGGCCTCCGGCGTCGCACCGACCACTACCCAATCCCGGTCCTGCACCGGCAGGCCGAGCAGCTCGTCGCGTACCGCCCCTCCGACTGAGTAAATACTCATCGGCATAAAGGCCCGCCCCCTCCCGCCCTCCCCCTCACGGGGGAGGCGACTAACTTGCTCGCTACGCTCGTTTGGTGACGCTGCATCCGTTCCCTTTTCTTCGTCGGCCTCAACGCCGCGCCTGTTCGCGGAAAGCGTCGTTGCCGGCGCGGGCGCGACCGTCGCCGAGATAGCCGGGGGCCACGGCTTCGAGGGGCGTGGGCCGCAGGCCGAAGGGCAGTTCCGTGCCCACCGGACAGACACTCGGAACCTGCATCGAATAGTAGTTGTCCCGGGTCATCGGGCCGCCGGGAACGAACTCCATAGCCCAAGCCTGGAGATAGGAAAGACCGTCGGGCAGACCGATGATCGGGCGCCGGTGGCCGGAAACCATGCCGGCGTAGCGCACCAGGTCGCGCAGGGTATAGACGCGGGGGCCGCCCAGATCGTAGGCCTTGCCATGGCTCTCGCTGCGCTCCAGGCTCTCTGCCATAACCTCAGCCACGTCATCGACCCAGATCGGCTGAAACTGTGCCTGGGGACAGGCCAGGGGAAGCAGGGGGGCGATTTTCAGCAAACCGGCGAAGAGGCTGAGGAAGGCATCGCCCTGGCCGAAAATCACCGAGGGCCGGAACACCGTGACCGCCACCGAAGGCGCCACAGCAAACGCCGCCGACTCCCCCGCCGCCTTGGAACGCAGGTAGCCTGAAGGCGCCCGGGCATCGGCCTGCAAGGCGGACATGTGCAGCAGGCGCTGCACACCAACGTCCTGCATGGCGCGGGCGATCTTGCGCGGCAGTTCGACATGGGCACGGGCAAAGCCAGCGCCATAGGGTTCGCCGCGTCCGCCCTTGAGAATGCCGACCAGATTGATGACCGCATCCATGCCGGCCATCAGGCGCCGTAGCGTGGCCTCGTCATGAACGTCCGCCTCCAGCACCTCCACCGTGGGCAACACCAGCAAGTGCTTGGTCCGTTCGCGACGGCGCGTCGGCACACAGAGACGATGGCCCCGCCGCGCCAGAGCCGCCGCCAGACGACTGCCCACATAGCCGGAACCACCGATCAGCAGAATATTCACGGCAACTCCGCGCCGCGCGTGTCGCCGGCACGGGCGGGCTGGATGGTGCCGAGGCGGCTCTTGAGGGACTGGGGTTTGTCCTCGAACATCGTGGCGTAATACACGGCGTTGCTCATCACCTTCTTCACGTAGTCGCGGGTTTCGTTGAAGGGGATGGTCTCGGCGTAGATCGCGCCCTCGATCGGCCGGTCGGCGCGCCAGCGTTTGGCGCGGCCGGGGCCGGCGTTGTAGGCGGCGGAGGCCAGCACCGGATGGTTGTCGAGGCTCTCCAGCACCATCTTCATGTAGTTGGTGCCGAGGGTGACATTCACGTCCATTTCCGTCACCCGGCCCGGATGGTAGCCCTCCAGGCCAATCTTCTTCGCCACCCACTTGGCGGTGGCGGGCATCAGCTGCATCAGGCCCTTGGCGCCCACCACGGATTTGGCGCCCATGATGAAGCGGCTTTCCTGGCGCATCAGGCCGTACACCCAGCCGCTGTCGAGGGCCAGTTCCTTCGCCTTCGGGTCCACCTGATCGCGAAACGGCGCCAGGTAGCGCAGGCCGTAGTCGTGCTGTGCCAGAGTGCGGTCGGCGGTGTTGATGGCGCGGTCAAAGATGTCGTGGCGGCGTGCCAGTTCGGCGGCGGCCAGCAGGCGGCGGTCGTCCATGTCGCGCAGGGTCCAGTTCCACTCACGCACGGCTTCGGTACGCAGTTCGAGCTGGAACAGGGCCAGGGCGCGGCGCAGGCCCGGCGTGGCGAGGGCCTGGGCCAGCTCCTCGCTGGTCACGGCGGTGGCCTTGGGCGGCACGACGATGGGGCGGCCAAGTTCCTCGTCGGCCAAATTGCCGTAAAAATTCGGCTGGCTGCCGATGCGGCGGAACAGGGCTGCGGCCTCGTCGCGCTTGCCCTGGGCGGCGAGGGCGCGGCCGAGCCAGTAACTCCAGGCCGGATCGGCGGCGAGGGTGGTCGGCATGTCGGCAATCGTCTTCTGCACCAGAGGCCAGTTCATCACCCGCAGGGCGGCGCGCACTTTCCAGGCCCGTTGCTCGTCGTTGAGGGGTGCATCCTTGGCCAGTTCATACCAGGCCAGGGCCTCGGGCTGGTGACGCTGGGCCGCCTGCCAGGCGATCTGGCCCCAGGCATAGCCGCGTTCCGGCGCGGTGAATTTGCTCTCGATACCCTGCCACTGGGCGGCGCTGGCGGCCGGGTCCTGGCGCGCCATGCGCTGCACGGCCAGCAGCGCCATTTCACGGCCGGCACGGCTGGCGGCGAAGTTGGCGGGCAGATGAGCGAGATAGTGAGCCGACTTGTCGCCGGCGCTGTCCATAGCGTGAGCATCGGGACGCTGGGCGGCAGGCAGCAGTTGCAGGGCGGCGCGCGCCTGGCTGGGACGCTTCTGTTCCAACTGGCGGCGCGCCCGCTGCCAGATTTCATCCTCGCTCAGGCGATTGGCGGCGGTGACGGTCTCCATCAGCGGCAGGCAGGCCTCCGGCAGTTCGGCGCTGCTCAACCAGAGAGAACGCGCCTCGTCGAGGGCGGTGGCGTCCTGTTGCAGGGCCAGACGCGCTTGCAGGCTGTAACAGACGACATCGGTCTCCGGTTGCAGGATGCCCGCAGCGTCCTGCTGGAAGGCCTCCCATTGCTGACGCTTGCCCAAGGCCCGCAGCCAGTCGCCGCGCAGCTTCTCGGCCAGGTAGCTGCCCTTCTGCCGCGTCAGGAAGTCACCCACCAAGGGCGCCACCTGGGGCGTGGCATTGCGGTCGGAGACCACGTCCTCCACCCGCAGGCGCAGGCCCCAATACTCGACCCAGGGTTCCAAATCATGGCCGCGCAGGGCTTCCAGGGCCAGGGCGAGCTTCTGCCGGTCACCCTTCTGCACCGCCTCCCGCGCCGCCAGGAAGCGGCTTTCCGGGCTCGGGGCGGCAGCCTTCTGGGCGGGAGCGGCGGCAGCGGCGTGACGCGCCGCCGGCACCGGCAGACTTACGACCACCAGGGGCAACAGGCACAGCCAGCGGGCGCCAAAGCGACGCGCCAATGCCGTGGGGAAGGTTTTCGTGTAGCGTTTCATTTTCATCCTTTAACTGTAGCACCCGCTCACGCCTACCGCCGCCTTGAAAAAACCTGACGATTCCCCCCCTGTTCGCGCCCTGCTGCGGCGCGAAAAACTCGCCGCCCGCGAAGCCCTGCCCACAGCGGAGCATCAGCGCCTTTCCGCCGCCCTCGGCGCGCACCTGGAAGCCTTTCTGGCGCGCCGGGAGCCCGGCGTCCTCGGCTTCTGCTGGCCGATGCGCGGCGAATTCGACCTGCTGCCCCTGGCGCCACACCTGCTGGCCGCCGGCTGGCGCCTGGCCCTGCCCGTCGTCATCACGCCCAACGCGCCCCTCGCCTTTCGCGCCTGGACCCCCGCCACCGCCATGAGCAAAGACCGCTATGGCATTCCCTCCCCCCTCGACGGCGACTGGCTGACGCCGGACGTACTGCTGCTGCCCCTGGTGGCCTTCGACGACGCCGGCTATCGTCTCGGCTACGGCGGCGGCTATTTCGACCGCACCCTCGCCGCCCTGGTTCCCAGCCCCCTGGCCGTGGGCGTTGGCTTCGAGCTGGCGCGCACCGACAGCATCGCCCCCGAACCCCACGACATGCGCCTGGATGCGATCGTCACCGAAGCCGGCGTCATGGAAACACGCCTCTAGCCGGGCCTTCCCCTGAGTCGTCCCGTCATGGCGAGTCAGGGCCGCCGGTGTAAGATTGCAGGCCCAGCGCCCTAAAGCGCCCAAATCCTCATCCGACCGCCATGAACCCCGACGCCTTTCCCCTGCTTTCCCTGATGCCGGTCAGTGATCTGGAAGGTCATTGGGTGGCGCTGGAAATTCGTTGCGCCACCGGAGACATGGACCGGGAGGCCCTGAATACGCTCTGCACCGAACTCAAGCTCGGCGCCGCCCTGGCTGGTCTGGGCTGTGTTCTTCCCCTTGCCAGCGCCTCCGCGCTCGATGCGGAGAACGCCGCGCCAGCGCCCGGCTTCGTGATCCTGCTGCCGGCCGACAGCGTAGACGGGGTGGATCACGACACAATCACCAAGCTGCGCGAACTCGGTTACCGCTTCATGCTCCAGGCCCCCTTCGCGACCTCGGCCGCGACCGAGGGCTTTTGCCTCGCCTTTGCCGCAGCTGCGGTGGATGGCGCCACGCCGTCGCTTCTCGCCCATCGTCCGGGGCCGCATCTGGTGCAAGGCGTTGCTGAGCCGAGCCAGTTACCCCCCCTGGCCAGCGCCGGCTTTCAATGGTTTGGCGGCAACTGGCCGCTGCATCGCGCGGGGCATGGCAGCAGCCACGACGGTCCGTCCCGTGCGCGGTTGCTGAAGCTGCTGGCGCTGCTGGCGCGGGATGCCGACGCCCATGAGCTGGAAGCCGCCATCAAGCAGGACCCGGCGCTCTCCTATCAGTTGCTGAAGCTGGTGAATTCCGTCGCCTTCGGTCTCAGCCGCCCCATTGACCATCTGAACCAGGCCTTGATGGCCCTCGGTCGGCGTCAGCTCCAGCGCTGGCTGCAACTGCTGCTCTACGCCCATCCGGAAGGCGGCAGCGGCCGCGCCGCGCCCCTGATGCCCTGGGCCGCCCTGCGCGGCGCCCTGATGGAAAACCTCAGCGCCAGTCTCGGCGGCAACGCCGACGAACGCGACAGCGCCTACATGATCGGCACCTTCTCGCTGCTCGATGTGCTGCTCGGCATGTCGATGGCCGATCTGCTCAAGCCCCTGAACCTGAGCGCCCCGGTGGCGGAAGCCCTGCTGACCCATGCCGGGGGACGCCTGGGCCTGCTGCTGGGCGCCGCCAAGGCGGCGGAAAGCGGCGACCTGGCGACTCTGGCGACGAACCTGGAAACCCTCGGCCTCAGCACGACAGCCTTCGCCAGCGCCCTGTGCGAAAGCTACCGCTGGGCGATTCAGGTCGGGAAGGAAAGCTGATGGCGGAGCATCGGCTGCCCGTTAACGATATTGATCACTGCGCCGCACTCTGCCGCGAAGTCATGGCGGCAGAAGGCAGTGAGGGCTCTGCCGCTGCCGCCATTACCACTGCCATCAGTCGTATTGGCGCGGATTTGCTGGAGGAGGCGGGAGTTGCCTTTCATCTTGCACCGGCGCTGCCGGCCGATGCGTCTGTGCGCATCGCCGCCAGCCATGAAGACGCAGTGTACGGGCACTTCACCGCCCCTGGCGGCGTCGATCTGGAGCGCTTGCAGGCCCTGGCGCGCCTTGTGGGCTGGCTGTTGCACCTGCGCATTGAAGAGCAACGCCAGGCCGATGCCTGTGGCGCCTGTAGCGAAGCCCTGCAACGTCAGGGCCAGATTCTCGACCAGATCAACGACTCGGTCATCACCATGGACCTGGCCGGCTTCATCACCGGCTGGAACAAGGGCGCGGAACGCCTGTTCGGCTATTCGGCTGCCGAGGCCCAGGGCCGCAACATCCTGTTTCTCTACGCCGACGAGAATTCCGAGGACATCCTGTTCCACGATGCCTTCACCGACCACGGCAGCCGCGAAATGGAAGTGCGGCGACGGCGCAAGTCGGGGGAAGTGTTCTGGGCCAGTCTCTCCCTCTCCCTGATCCGCGACGAGCACAACCATCCTACGGGCATCATCGGCTACCTGACGGACATCACCGACCGGCTGGCGGCGGAAGAAAGGCTCCACCTCAACGCGCGCATCTTCGAGCAGGCCGACGAAGGGATCGTCATCACCGATGCCGAAGAACGCATCGTCTCGATCAACGCCGCCTTCAGCCGCATCACCGGCTACGAAGCCCACGAAGTCCTGGGGCAGACGCCGCGTCTGCTCAAGTCAGGCCACCATGACGCAGCGTTCTATCGCGACATGTGGTCGCGCATTCTCACCACCGGCAGTTGGCAGGGCGAGATCTGGGACCGGCGCAAGAACGGCGACGAATATCCGAAGTGGGCCTCCATCGCGGCGGTGAAGAATTCCCAGGGCGCCATCACCCACTACTTCTCCATCTTCACCGACATCACCGAGCGCAAGAGGGCCGAGGAGCGCATCCATTACCTGGCCTACTACGATCCCCTCACCGACCTGCCCAACCGCTCCCTGGTGATGAAGCTGATCGACCAGGCCCTGGCCGAGGCGCGCCGCAATCGGCTCCATGGCGCCCTGCTGTTCGTGGACCTGAACCGCTTCAAGAACATCAATGACACCCTCGGTCACGCCGTCGGCGATCAGTTGCTGAAGGAAGCCGCCCAGCGCTTCCGCACCGCCCTGCGCACCGAGGACGTGGTGGCGCGCATCGGCGGCGACGAGTTCATCGTCGCCCTGTTCGACATCACCCGCCGCGAACACGCCGGCATCGTCGCCCAGAAGCTTCTCGGCGCCCTCGACGATCCATTCCTGATCGAAGACCACGAGCTGCGGGTTAGTGCCAGCATCGGCATCAGCGTCTATCCCCAGGACGGTTTCGATACCGACAAGCTGGTGCGCTTTGCCGACGTTGCCATGTACCGGGCCAAGCAGGCCGGTGGCGGCCATCTTTACTACAGCCTGGAAATGAACCAGCGCTCTCTGGAGCGGCTCCAGATCGAAGCCGGTCTGCGCCGCGCCCTCGACCGCAACGAACTGCTGCTGCATTACCAGCCCAAGGTCGATGCCTTCAGCGGCGCCATCACCGGCGGCGAGGTGCTGGTGCGCTGGCAGCATCCGGAGCGTGGCCTGGTGCCGCCCAACGACTTCATTCCCATCGCCGAGGAAACCGGTCTCATCATCCGCCTCGGCACCTGGGTCATCGAGGCTGCCTGTGCCCAGGCCCGGGCCTGGCGCGACGCCGGCCTGACGGTGCCGCGCCTGGCGATCAACGTGTCGGCGCGGGAGTTTTCCAGCCACCTGCCGGGCCGTATCGCCGCCGTACTGGCCCGCCATCGTCTGCCGGCGGGCCAGATTGAGCTGGAAATCACCGAGAGCATGCTGATGCACAGCACCGGCAAGGTAGTGGAGGTCATGGATGCCTTCCATACCATGGGCGTTTCCCTGGCCCTGGACGACTTCGGCACCGGCTTCTCCAGCCTCTCCTACCTCAAGCGCTTCCCCATCGACACCCTGAAGATCGACCGCTCCTTTGTCACCGACATTCCCGACGACCCTAACGATTGCGCCATCGCCGGCGCCATCGTCAGCATGGCCAAGCAGTTGCAGCACCGGGTGGTGGCCGAAGGCGTCGAGACCCCGGACCAGCTGGCCTTCCTCACCAGCATCGGCTGCCACGAATACCAGGGCTATCTGTTCTCGAAGCCGCTGCCGGTAGCGGAATTCGAGGCGCTGCTGCGGGCCGGGCCGATCAGCGACTGACCGTCGCCATACGCACCAGGGCCTGTTCCAGGGTGGCGCGAGGACAGCCGAAGTTGAGGCGCACAAAGCCCGGCGCACCGAACTCGGCGCCGTCGGAAAGGCCCACACCGGCGGCTTCAAAGGCCTGCTGCGGGTTCTCGATGCCGAGGCCACGGGCGTCGATCCAGGCCAGGGTGGAGGCCTCCACGGCGGTCATGCTCAGGTCGGCGTGGCCGGCGACAAAGCTCTCGACCAGGCGCGCGTTACCGCGCAGATAAGCGAGCAACTCCGAACGCCAGGGGCCGCCATGGCGCAGGGCCGCCTCGCAGGCGACCAGGCCGAGGGTATTCACATGGGGCACGATACCCGCCATGGCGTGGTGGAAAGCCCGCCGCAATCCCGGTTCCGGAATGATGGCGAAGGCGCAGCCCAGCCCCGGCACGTTGAAGGTTTTCGAGGGCGCCATGAGGGTAATGCTGCGCCGGGCCGCCGCCTCCGAAAGCGTGGCGAAGGGACGGTGACGCCGGCCCGGTTCAAGAATCAGGTCGCAATGAATTTCGTCGGAGCACACCACCAGGTCGTGCTTCTCGGCCAGGGCGAGGATCTGGAACAACTCGTCCTCGTCCCAGACCCGGCCCACCGGATTGTGGGGATGGCAGAGCAGCCACAGCCGCGCCTGGGCGGCCTTGAGCACACCATCGGCGGCGGAAAAATCCCAAACCCAGCGTCCCTCGTCCATCACCAGCGGAGCGGCGGCCAGACGGCGCTTCGATTGCGGCGGCGCGGCGAGGAAAGGCGGATACACCGGGGTGGCGGTGAACACCGCGTCGCCCTCGTCGCCGACAGCCCTACAGGCCACATGCAGGCCCGTCACCAGCCCCGGCAACCAGACGATCCACTCCGGCTCGATGGCCCAACGGTATTCGCGCTGGCAATGCTCCAGCACCGATTCCACCAGCGACGGCCAGGGCTGGGTGTAACCGAACACGCCGTGATCGACGCGCCGGTGCAAGGCCTCCAGCACGGCGGGCGGCGCGGCGAAGTCCATGTCCGCCACCCACAGGGGCAGTACGTCACGCGCCCCGTAGCGGCCCCATTTCAGGCTGTCGCTGCCGCGCCGCTCGATGATGCGGTCGAAGTCGAAACTCACGGCCGCTCAGTGCGCCTCGAACAAGTATTCGCCGCCGGCCATGTGCCCGGCGGAAACCACGGCGCCGTACTGGGGCTGCTGCGGGAATTCTTTCGTCACGCCGCCGTGAACGCTGCGCCAGACCTCGGTGCCCGGGGTGATGCCGCCGGTCGCCTCCAAGGTCTTGATGAGATTCCAGGCAAACACCGAATGGCCGTTGCGGCCCTCGTCGGAGACCGGCTCTTCGCCGCCGGAGGAAAGCACCACCACGGAGCGACGACGCAGCACGTCCTCGCGCTTGACGCCATCGGCGCTGACCTTCTGCTCCTTGGTCAGGCTACCGGAAAAGCAGCTGTCGGAGACCAGGATCAGTTGTTTGGCGGGAATCGCCTTCAGGAGCTTGCTGATGTCGGTGTTGGAAATCCAGTTGGCCGCCGTCTTCACCGAGGCGTCGACGGGAATCCAGAAGCCCATGTCGGTGTCTTCCATCAGGTAGCCGTGGCCGGCGTAGAACAACAATACGCTGTCATCGGCATGGACATCGGCGGCGATGCGATTCACGGCGCCGACGATGTCGCCCTTGCCGGCATTGTTGAGCACCTGCACTTCGTAACCAAAACGAGCCCGCAGCACCTCGGCGATTTTCGCCACGTCGGCCGCCGGCGTTTCCAGGGGCGGGATCGGCATCTTGTAGGCGGTATTGCCCACCAGCAGGGCAACCCGGCGCTTGACCACGGGAGCGGCGCCGGAGGACGACGCGGCGGCCTGTGGCTCCGCCTGCCTGAGGCACAGGCCCGAGCTGCCGGGAGCACAATCTGGCACGTCCGCCGCCTTGGGATTCTTGCGCAACTCCTCCAGGGCCTCGCGATAGAGCAGGGTGCGTGCCTGGTGACGTTGCATGTCGATGGCGCGCATCTGGGCCATGCCGGGAATACCGCCGATGAACGGCGGCGGCCGCATCTGCGCTGAAGCAGCGGTTGCCGTCAGGGACAGGGCCAATAGCAGCAATTTCATTCTCATCGCGTTTCCTCCAGCAGACGCGCCCAATCGCGCGCCCAGCAGCATTGATGATCGAAGTCCGGCACCACGCGGCGCTTGCCGCCCCGGGCGGCGACAAAGCGTTCGGCAATGACCGGCGGCACCACCGTGTCATCGGCGCCGGAAAAATGCGTCGCCGGCGGCAGGGGCTGCTTCTCGGCCATGGGGTCGAGAGAACCGGTCAGGGGCGTTACTTTATGCCAAGCCACCCATTCCTCAAGCGCCACCGGCGCCGCCACCGTGACCAAGTGCGCAACATCAGCGCGCCGCCCGGCCAACAGTACCGCAATAACTCCGCCTCCGGAATAGCCCACCAGACGCAAACGGCGGGCGCCGCTGCGCTCTTTCAGAAGGTCCAGGGCCTTCATGTACGCTGCAATCACCTCGGGAGCGAAACGGCGGGTCGTCCAGTAATCGGCCGAACAGGCGCGTAGTTGCTGCTCATCGAGGTACTGGCAGGGCCGCCCCAGATAGGCCACAGCAGCCTGATCGGCATTGGCGAGGGCCAGGGCCGTCGGCGCCAGGGGCGTCGGATCGCGGGGCGGATGATAAGGCGACGGCCAGGCGGCGCCGTCGCCCTCGATATACACATCCAGCACCTCGCCTCGCCCTCGCTTCAGAGTCAGTAGACGAAAACCCTCCACGTCCACTCGCCCAGTGGCAAATCCCCGCTCGGCACCCCAGTCCTCCACCGCCTGACGCGAACCGCCGAAGCGGTCGATGCCGGCACATCCGGCCAGCAGAAATAAAAAGGCCGCGCAGAGCGCGGCCTTGGCACTTGAGCAACCTGCCATTAGAAGCGGTAGTTAATGTTTGCCATCAGGCTATCGTTCTTCTGATTGGAACGCCCTTCTTCCTGTAGGTATGCAATACCACCCGTTATGCCACTCCCCAGGGAGAAGAAATTAACACCCAGGGACCACTGCCAGGCACTCTTGCCAATCGGATCATTAGCCCCGCCAACCAGCGACGTTGAACGGCGATCGGTGAGGTAAGCCAGCGAAGCGTAGGGCATAACACCATTGCTCATCCAGTAACCAGCCTGGGCGCCCAACTGCCAGCGATCCATCTTGTTCTTGGCCGCCGTATTGAGATTGGTCACTCCGTTGGTCTTGGTATTGCCGTACTTCTCTTCACCATGAAGGTAGCCAAGCTTACCGGTGAGTTGAATGTTATCTACCCAGCGGTTGTAGGAGAGATTGGCGGCATAGAAGAGGCGATCCGACTCAGCCTCGGTACTACCAGCCATGTTGAGCTTGCCCGCGCCGAAACCAACGCTAGCATCTAGGGAAAATTCCTTGGTCAGCTGATAACCAAGGTATGGAGCAATGGAATAACCCTTGCTGACCGAGGTCGCGCCAGCTTGAGTAGAGGAATCGCCACGATCAAAGGCTCCCGACACACCCAAAACAAAGTTCGGCGCCAACGTGTAGTCCGCGCCGATCACGCTATTGAGGATGTCAGTATTGTTACTAACAGCTCTTGCGGCCACGGTATAGCTTTGGCGCGTGTCGTTGGTAGCCACATTGCCCCACACACTCCAGTTGTTGCCATTGCCCGCCGCCATGCCCTGACTACCGGTACTCGCCGTCTTTGGCGCCGGACCATTCCCTCCCCCAAAGCGACCGGACAGGGCGGAAGAAATGGAGTTGATCTGAGTAAACGACGATCCACTGATCTGCGCTTGTGAAGTCGTGGAACTGCCGCCAAAACACTGGGGGTGAGCCGCAACCCATTCAGCGGCTGAAGCATACGGACTGCAATAACCCGTGGTCACACAGTAGTCATACGACGAATAGAAGTACGCGCTGCAAGAACCCGATGCCGACGCACTGCTGGTAATCGAGAACAATCCAATGATTGCCGCGCCGAAGCCAATTTTCTTTCTCAAATTCATGTCACATCCCTATAACTTATTAATATAAAAACTATTTAGCCTGGACTGCCTTGGCATCCTTGAGGGCCTTATTGTAAAGCGATGCCAGCAGCTTCGCTTCCAGATTGCCGGTGTGTTCCTTTTGCAGGTCGGCCACGGCCTGCTCCACCTTGTCCAGTTCGCGCATCTCGAACAAGCCGGAGAGGCGGTACATCTCGGGGCCGAGGTCGGTCTTGTCGGCTTCCGCCTTGAGTTTCTTGTAGTTCTCTTCCACCTTGGCGATGGCCTCGGGGGTGGGGATGGAGCGCAGGCGCATCACTCCGGCACGGCCCTGGCTGTCGAGGCTGGGGGTGCGGGCGAGTTGCTTGACCATCACGGCGGGGAGTTGCTTGACCTGGGGCGCGGGCAGGCCGGTGGCCTTGCTTTCAGCACTGGCGATTTCCAGCTTGCCGGCGCCGGTCCAGGTTTCCTGGCGGCCGCCCTCGAAGTACACCACTTGCAGCTTGGCTTCCTTGTCGAGGGTCAGCACGTCGCCCTGCTTGAGCTTGACGAAGGCCTCGACGGCCTGGGCGGCACGGGTGACCTTGCCCTGAAGGGACATCACGAGAGCCGTGTCCTGAGCCCAGGCGGTGCTGGAAATCAAACCCAGGATGGCAACACAATAGCGCAAACGGATCATGCGGAACCTCAGCGAAGAGCGACGATCTCGTAGGCTTCCACGGGCTGGGAGCGGCCCTTAACCGTCAGGGAATGAAGGGCGCCGGTAACGACCCCTTCCTGAAAGGCGCTAACCGTATCATGGCTGGCCAGAATGTGGCAACCGGTGTCTTTGGTCTTTCCCTCCAGGCGTGAGGCAATATTCACAGTGTCGCCGATGGCGGTGTATTCCATGCGCACCGAGGAGCCGATGTTGCCCACCACGGCCTCGCCGGAATGCAGGCCGATGCCGATCTCGAACTCCGGCAGGTCGCGGTCGCCGAAGCGCTGCTGCATCCAGCCGCGAAACTCCAGCGCCACCTGGCGCAGGGCCACCGCCGCGCGTAGGCCGCGGGCGGCATGATCGGCCTGGGCCAGGGGAGCGCCAAACTCGGCCATGATGGCGTCGCCGATGAACTTGTCGATGGTGGCCCCCTCCTTCAGCAGCACCGCGCAGGCGCGCTCGAAGTAGGTGTTGAGCATTTCCACCACTTCCCGCGCCGTGAGCTTTTCGCTGATGGTGGTGAAGTTGCGGATGTCGGAGAACAGCACCGTGATCGGCAGCGCCTGGCCACCCAGTTCCGGCAGTTCCGGCGAGGCCATGAGGGCATCCACCACATGACTGGAGACATAGCGGCCGAACATTTGCCCCATGCGTGCCCGCTCCCGCTCCTCGCGGGTCAGGCGCAGCAGCGCCAGACACATCAGCACCACAGCCATGCCCAGATGCAGGTGGGCCACCGGGAACAGGTGGTCGTGTTTGAACAGCGAATAGGCGGCAAAGGCGCTCACCTGCACCACAATCAGCACCAGCACCACGGCACGCCAGGGCGACAGGCGCACACCGACGAAGGCGAGGCCGCCGAACACCGCCATGAACACCAGCAGGCGGATGGCGGTGGGAGTCTCATCAACGAAGCGGCCGCCGAGCAGGGTCTCGATGATGTTGGCCTGGATCTCCGGCCCCTGCATCAGGGCGCCGGCGCCGCCGAGGCTGGTGGAATAGGGCGTCGGATGCACATCGTTCATGCCGGCGTAGCCGGTGCCGATCACCACCACCTTGCCGGCCAGGGCCTGGACCTCGGGCAGCGTGAGAGCCTCAGGACGCAACAGCTTTTCAAACGACACCGCCTTGAAGCTTCCATGGGGACCGGTGTAGGCGATCGGGCGCACCTGGTTCGGATCGAGGTCGCGGCCGCCAAAGCGGAAGCTCTTGGCGCGGGGGTCCTGGCCGGTGGCGCGGACGGCGCCGAGAACGCCGAAGGCCAACCGGGGCAGCCCTTCCTTTTCGACGAACTCGCCGCCAGCTTCGGCGAGGGCAAAGCGGCGCACCGCGCCGTCGGAATCGGAGCGCAGGTTGGCAAGGCCGACGTGGGCCGTCATGTCGAGATCGGGCAGGGCCAGCAGGTAGTCGGGGCTGGGCAGGATGAAGTCGTTCATACCGCGGCCCTCGTCGACCCGATAACCCGCCAGCACCACGTTGCCGCGATTGATCTGCTCGCGGAAGGGCTGGTCGAAGTTGCGTGACGCCTCACGCCCCATGGGGCCGAGCTTCTCCATCCAGCGCTCGGGACTGACGCTGAAAATGAAGTCGATCACCACCACCTTGGCGCCGGCCTGCTTAAGGGTAGCCAGCGCCGTGGCGAAATGGCGGGTCCAGAAGGTCAGAGGCTCGTCACGACGGGTATCGAGGGTGGGATCGTCGATCATCACCAGCGCCGCGTGAGTCGGTTCCTGACGCTTGTCGGCGAGGCGATGCCAGAAATCGCTGTAGAAATGCTCCAGGCGTTCGGTGGCGCCAATCCGATACAGCCCCTCCGCAACCCCCGTCGCCAGCAGCGCCGCCGCCAGGGCCAGGACCCAGGCGTGGCGCATCAGGTGGCGAGTCAGGCCGGACACCATGGCTTAGCCAAGAAACAACCGATAAGCCGGGTTCTTCGATTCGTCCCAGTACTGGTAGCCGAGACCCTTGAGGAAGGCGCGGAATTCCTTCATTTCCTTCGGCGGCACCTGCATGCCCACCAGCACCCGGCCGTAGTCGGCGCCGTGGTTGCGGTAGTGGAACAGGCTGATGTTCCAGCCGGCACTCATGCGGTTGAGGAAGTTCATCAGGGCGCCGGGACGCTCCGGGAACTCGAAGCGATACAGCAGCTCGTGGTCCACCTGGGGCGCATGGCCGCCGACCAGATGGCGGATGTGCAGCTTGGCCATCTCGTCGTCGGTCAGGTCGAGGGTGGCGTAACCGTTCTTGCGCAACTGCTCGACGAACTTGACCGACTCGACGCGGCTCGGCACCTGGACGCCGACAAAAACATGGGCTTCGCCGGCATCGTGGAAGCGGTAGTTGAACTCGGTGATATTGCGGCTGCCAATCAGGGAAACGAACTTCTTGTAGCTGCCGGGCTTCTCCGGCAGGGTCACGGCCAGCACCGCTTCGCGCTGCTCGCCGACCTCGGCGCGCTCGGCAACGAAGCGCAGGCGGTCGAAGTTGGTGTTAGCGCCGGAGGCCACCGCTACCAGGGTGGCGTCCTTCTTCTTGTATTTCGCCGCGTAGGCCTTGGCACCGGCAATGGCCAGGGCGCCGGAAGGTTCGAGAATCGAGCGCGTGTCCTCGAATACATCCTTGATCGCGGCGCAGATGGCATCGGTGTCCACCAGAATCACCTCGTCCACCAGTTCACGGCAGAGGCGGAAGGTTTCCTGGCCGACGTATTTCACTGCCGTGCCGTCGGCGAACAGGCCGACAGAATCCAGCTTCACACGCCGCCCGGCCTTCAGGGAGCGGGACATGGCATCGGCGTCGAAGGTTTCAACACCGATGATCTTGGTCTCGGGCCGCAGGCGCTTGATGTAGGCCGCCACGCCGGCGATCAGACCGCCGCCGCCAATGGCGCAGAACACCGCGTCGATGGGCTCCGGATGCTGGCGCAGGATTTCCATGCCGATGGTGCCCTGACCGGCGATCACTTCCGGGTCGTCGTAGGGATGGACGAAGGTGAGCTTCTGCTTCTTTTCCAGCAGCAGAGCATGGGCACAGGCCTCGTCGAAGGAATCGCCGGCCAGCACCACTTCACCGCCACGCTTCTTTACCGCGTCCACCTTGATCGCCGGCGTCGTCGTCGGCATCACGATCACGGCACGGCAGCCCATCTTCTTCGCCGAGAGGGCGACGCCCTGGGCGTGGTTGCCGGCGCTGGCGGTAATCACACCGCGCTTGCGCTGGGCGGGAGTCAGGCTCGCCATTTTGTTGTAAGCGCCGCGCAGCTTGAAGCTGAACACCGGCTGCATGTCCTCGCGCTTGAGCAGGATGCGGTTGCCAATGCGGGCCGACAGGTTGCCTGCCAACTCCAGAGGTGATTCGATTGCCACGTCATAAACGCGGGCGTTGAGTATCTTTTCCAGGTAATCCATGGCGGCGCAACAGGGTGCGAAAGGGGAATAAGGATGAAAGGGTAACATGGCGACATGGATTTTCTTGCCTCTCCGGAAGCCGCCCAGCTCGGCCTCGCCGGCCTCTTCCTTTCCAGCTTTCTTGCCGCCACCCTGCTGCCCGGTGGCTCGGAGGCCGTGCTTTTCGCCCTGCTGCGGCTGCATCCGGACTTGTTGTGGCCGGCCCTGATCCTCGCCACCCTCGGCAACACCCTCGGTGGACTCAGCACCTACGCCCTGGCACACCTGCTGCCGCAAAAGCTGGGCGACAAACCCCTCGCCCTCGCGCGCCGCTGGGGTGCGCCGGTGTTGGTGCTGGCCTGGGCGCCGCTGATCGGCGATGCCCTCTGCGTCGCCGCCGGCTGGCTGCGTCTGGCCTGGCTGCCCTGCGCCTTGTGGATGGCCCTGGGCAAGGCGCTACGCTACGGTTTCGTCGCCTGGGGAGCGGTGATCTAGCGAAGTCGAGACTGGTCTGACCTGGATCAATATAGCCATGAAGGGACGAGGGAGAATGAATTCCTAAACCTCTCAAAGTTCCCCCTATGACGGTACAGACGCTTGCCGACCTGATGACGTGGAACGTCATCGACATTGACCCCGCCAGCCCCCTGGGCCTGGCCGCTGCCGTGATGGAGCGCGCCCACATCAGCTCCTTGCTGGTGACCCGCGGCCAGGAAGCGGTGGGCATACTCACCGAGCGCGACTTGCTGCATGCCCTGCACAAGGCGCTGCCGGTGGAGACGCCCGTATCCATGGTGATGAGTTCGCCGGTGCTGTCGGCGCCGGCCAGCACACCGGTGCTGGAGGCCTATCACCTGATCGCCAGCCGCGATGTGCGCCACCTGCTGGTGGTGGATGAGCGCGGCGAACCCACAGGCATCGTCTCGGAAAGCGACTTCCGCTTCCACATGGGTTCCCTGCTGCTGAACCGGCTGCGTGACGTGCGCAGCGTGATGATGCCGGGGGTGCCCTCGCTGCCCCGCGACGCCCGCCTCTCCGACGCCGTGGCGCTGATGGAGCGGGAACATGCCACCTGCGTCACAGTGGTGGATAACGAACATCCGGTAGGCATGGTCACCGAGCGCGATATCGCGCGCCTCTATGGCGCCGAAGCAGAGCGCCAGGACCCGCCGATCACCGACATCATGACCTGGCCGGTGGAAACCATCAGCGAGGACACCACGCCCCACCATGCCCTGGAACGCATGCAGGCTCTGCGCTTGCGTCATCTGGTGGTGGTGGACGATGGCGGCCGCGTCGCCGGCTTGCTCACCGAGCACAGCCTGGTGGGACAGCTCGATACCCTCTACGTCGAACAGTCCCTGCGCAACATCCGTCAGGTCGAAGCCTCCCTCGAAGTCTCCGAGGCGCGGCGTCAGGCAATCTGGCAGCAAAGCCCGGAGCTGCTGGCGCTGTTGACGCCGGAAGGCGTCCTGATCGACTGCAACCCGGCGGCCGCTCTGCTGATCGGCCGCGAAGCCCAGGACTTGATCGGCCACCCCTTCGACCAACTGCCCTGGTGGACCCACGACGAGAACCAGCAACACCGTCTGCGCCTCGCCATCACGCGGGCCGCCGCCGGGCAGACTGACGGCTTCGAGGCCACTCATCACGCCCATCATGGCAGCCGGGTTCACGTCAGCTTCCGCCTGCAGCCGGTGCGCGACAGCGCTGGCCATGTACGCTGGCTGATGGCCCATGGCCTCGACATCACCAGCCAGGTGCGGGCGCGGGAAGCCCTGGCGGAAAAACACGCCCAGGTCATCGAATCCCAGGCGCTGTTGCGCCACCAGGCCCACTACGACACCCTCACCCACCTGCCGAACCGCGTTCTCATGGCCGACCGCATGCATCAGGCCATGGCACGGGCGCGCCGCGACAATTCCCTGCTCGCCCTGTGCTATCTCGACCTTGATGGCTTCAAGCCAATCAACGACAGCCTCGGCCACGATGTCGGCGATCATCTGCTGGCGGAAATCGCCACCCGCCTCGCTGGCAGCATGCGCGGCGGCGATACCGTGGCGCGTCTGGGCGGCGATGAATTCGCCCTGCTCATCGTGGACCTGGAGGGCATGACCGAGCTTGGTCACATCTGCGAGCGCGTCCTCGCCCTGGTCGCCGAGCCGATGCTGATCGCCGACCATACCCTGAGTGTCTCCGCCAGCATGGGCGTCACCCTGTTTCCCCAGGACGGCACCGATGCCGACACCCTGCTGCGCCACGCCGATCACGCCATGTACTCGGCCAAGCAGTCGGGGCGCAATCGCTACCACTTGTTCGACGCCGACCAGGACCGGCGTTTGCGCGATCACCAGGAGATCATCGAGAGCCTGGAGCGCGCCCTGCAGCAAGAGGAATTCGAGCTTCACTACCAGCCCAAGGTCTCGCTCCGTAGCGGTGCAGTAGTCGGCGTCGAGGCCCTGCTGCGCTGGCGCCACCCCACCCGCGGACTGCTGGAACCACGCGAGTTCCTTGCCTTCATCGAAGCCTGCGACCTGGCCCTGCCGGTGGGACGCTGGGTCGTCGACCAGGCCCTGACCCAACTCGACAACTGGCGCCAACAGGGGCTCGACCTGGAGATGAACATCAATATCTCGCCGCGCCACCTCCAGCACCTGGACTTCCTTGCCGACCTCAAGGCCGCCCTCGCCGCCCACCCCACCGTACCAACGCGGCGCCTGGAACTGGAGATCGTCGAAACCGCCGCCCTCCACGACATGGCGCGGGTGGGCGAAATCATCACCCACTGCCAGTCCCTCGGCCTGCGCTTCGCCCTCGATGACTTCGGCACCGGCTATTCCTCCCTGGCCTACTTCAAGCGCCTGCCGGCCCGTACCTTGAAAATCGACCAGAGCTTCATCGCCGACATGCTCGACAACCCGGAAGATGCCGCCATCGTCGAAGGCATCATCGGCCTCACCACTGCCTTCCGCCGTGACGTCGTGGCCGAGGGCATTGAGTCGCCACGCCAGGGCGCCCTGCTGCTGCAACTCGGCTGTGATCTTGCCCAGGGCTTCGGCATCGCCCGACCCATGCCTGCCGCCGCACTGCCGGCCTGGGTCAGCGGCTTCCAGCCCGACCCCGAGTGGGCGCAAGCCGCCAAGCTGCGCTGGCGGCGCGAAGACCTGCCGCTGCTGGTGGTCGGCATCGACCACAAACGCTGGATCAGCGACCTCGACAACGCCCTCGATAACCCGGCGCTGGAGTTGGACGCCCAGAACTACACCCAGCCCGCCCATGGCCGCTTCGGCCAGTGGTATTACGGCCTGGCCCAGGAACTGTATGGCGACTGGGACGAGTTCAGCAAACTCGGCGGACTTCACGAAGCTGCCTGCCGCCTCGCCGCGCGGATTGTGGACGCCCGCCAGCACGGCAAAGCGGGACCGGCCCGGCGCGACCTGTGGCCGCAACTGCTGGCGCTGCGGGATGAACTTCTCGCCTGCCTGGCGCGCCTTCAGGCCAAGGTAGCCGCAACCCGTCCGCGCAGCGCCTGAGCAGCCAGCCGACTAGGCCGCCGCCAGGGGCGACGGCTCATGCACGGCGTAGCCCTGGGCGAAATCGACACCGAGGTCACGCACGATAGCGATCAATGGCGGTGACGCCACGAACTCGGCCACGGAGCGCAGATCATGGGCGCGGGCCAGTTTCACCATGGCCTCCACCACGGAACGATCGGTGCGATCCTGCTCCAGGTTGCACACAAACTGGCCATCAATCTTCAAATAATCGGCGCGAAAGCGCTTGAGGTAGCCGAAGGAAGAGAGGCCGCTGCCAAAGTCATCAAGAGACACGGCAGCACCGAAACTACGTACCAGGTCGATGAATTCGAGGGCCTGGTCGACACTGCTGATGGCACAGCTTTCGGTGATCTCGAAGCAAAGACGGCGGGGGTCGGTGCTGTATTGGCCCAGCTTCTCGCGCAGAAACTCACGTAAGCGGGCATCGCCAAGGCTGGCGCCGGAGACATTGATTGCCAGGTGGTGAAAAGGCATGTCCCGCCCCACTGACGCCCACTCATGTTCCTGGCGCAGAGTGGCGTCGATCACCCAACGATCAATGAAGCCCATCAGGTTGTAACGCTCGGCAGCGGGTATGAAGCTGGACGGAGAGATCAGGCCGCCGTCGCGGCCGATCATGCGCACCAGCACTTCCGCCGAGTCGCGGCCACCGGGGCACAGCGCGTGAATACGCTGGTGATGCAGCACGAAGCGGTTTTCCTCCAGGGCGGCGGTAATCTCCGGCAGGCTGCCGAACTCGGCGCGACGGGCCTCGAACCAGGCATCACCGGCCTGATAAACCTCAATCCGGTTGCGTCCCCGCTCCTTGGCGGCATAACACGCCGTGTCGGCGGCAATCAGCAAACTCACCACCGTATCCAGTTCATCCGTGGCACGAACCAGACCAACACTGGCGCCGATGCGGAAGGGGCGACCTTCCCAGACGAAGGGCAGGGCGCGAATCTCATCCACCAGCCGCCGCGCCCGGTCCAGGGCCTCGTCCTGCTCCACGCCGCGCATGATGAACCCGAATTCGTCGCCCCCCAGGCGCGCCACCATGCTGCCCTCGAAGTGGAAGCGGGTCATCATCAGCCGCGCCAGGGATTGAAGCAGCAGATCGCCGGCGGCATGGCCGCAGGTATCGTTGATGACCTTGAACTGATCCAGGTCCACATAGAGCAGAAACACCGGCGACGTCCGCCGTTCGACAAGGGCGAGAGACAGTTCCGATTCAAAGGAGCGGCGGTTATGGAGTCCGGTCAGGGGGTCGTGACGGGCCTGGAAGTTAAGGTCAATAATGCGTGACTCCACCGCCTCGGCCATGGCGTTGAAGTTGGCCGCCACCACCGCCACTTCGTCCTCGCCGGACATCACCAAGCGTGTGCCGTAATCCCCTTCCGCAATTCGCCCGCTGGCCTCGGTCAGCCGTACCAGGCGGCGCGTCAAAAAATACGCCATCAGGGATAGCAGCAGGATGGAAAAGACGATTTCGGCGCCGGCAATCAGGGCCGACTGAGTAAACAAATCCCGCCGCGCCGCCGTCAGAAACTCCATCGACAGGCCGTAATGCACCCGGCCGTAGGTCTGGCCAAGATAATCAACGGAGAAACTGACATGGGCAACGCCGCCGGTCGTAAGCCCGCTGCTCGCGGCAGGCAACGGCGCCTGTGGGTTCCAGCCCGAGGCCGCCAGCACTCTTCCGCCGGCATCGGTCACCGCCAGGTAACTGATGTCGCCGGCTCGCTGCCAGCCATCGAGGATGTCGCGCAACGTTGCGTAGTCGCGGGACGCCAGGGGTACTGCCACCGCCGTCTTGAAGGCCACCTCGTTGGCAACGATGCGCGCTTCGGCTTGCCGCACCAGATGCTGGTCCACCAGGCGCACACTGTTGCCCACCAGCAGGGTCAGCATCACCACTTCCACCGCCAGACTGGCCAGCAGCAAACGGCTGCGCAGGGATTGGCGAGGGCCGGGGAGCTTCACTGCGTCAGGCCCATCACGCGCCGGGTCAGGTCGACATAAGGCCTGAGGGTTTCGATATCCGCACGCTGAACTTCAGCGTAGCCGCCGTAACCGGTCTCGCGGAAAAACTCCCGGCCCTCCGCCGTATCGCCGAAGCGCCAGAGGGCGGCGCGAATCCGGGCGATTTCGGCCTTGCCCAGCCGGGGATTGGCAAGGGTCATCAAATGCGGCACCTGCACGTCCAGGGGCAACACCGTCACCCGCGCCCGCACATCCTCGGGAATCTGCTTCAAGGGCGTGTGGGTGGTCAGGGCGGCATCCAGTTCGCCCACCGCCACCGACGCCACTGCGGCGCCATGGGTGGCACGTTCGTAAAGCTGGAAATCCCGGCCCATCACCAGCCCCTGGTCAAGCAGCCATTTGACACCGCCGATGGACGAGATGGACAACCGGCTCGATAGGCCAATGCGCTTACCCTTCAGGTCGGCAAGACCGCGAATGCCGGAATCCGGTCGCACCACGAACACCGGCTGGAGACGCGCCTGATAGCGCACCAGGGGAATCGCGCCCTTCTCGATGCCCATAACGCCAAAGTGCGGACCGGTAATCATCAAGTCAAAATGACCGGCGAGAGACTCGTTGAGGAAGGTGATGTAATCAGCGGAGGTGAATATTTCCACCGGACGACCGAGCGCGTTCTGCAAATGGAGCCGCAGCGGCTGATGGGTCTTAATCAGTGCCAGGGCACTATTGAAGGGCATGATGCCCAGGCGCAAGGGCTGTAGCTCCGCCGCCGCCGGCAGACAGACCAGCAGCAGCGCCAACAGCAGCGCCCTTACAGACTTATACCGAATCGGTTTCATGAGGTGGCGGGTATCACCTGGCAAGGACTACAATTTACTCTTCCGGCCATGGTCAGTCCATGCCAGCATACCACCTTGGTGATATTGGAAAAAATCATGTCCAGCCAATTTATTCCCCGTCTCGCCGCCCTTCTGGCCGCCGTCCTCGGTCTGACAACCACAGCCATGCCGGTCCACGCCGACGCAAGCAAAGCCGAACTGCTGATCTACTGCGGCATCACCATGGTCCGGCCGATGACCGAAATCGCGCAGAACTTCGAGAAGCGCGAAAACGTCAAGGTCACCCTGGCCCAGGGCGGGTCCGAAGACCTCTACCAATCCCTGAAGAAGAGCGGCGTCGGCGACCTTTACCTGCCGGGCGAACCCACCTATCGGGACAAGTTCGTTGGTGAGGGCCTACTCGGGGAGTTCCAGACCGTCGGCTACAACCAGATGGCTCTGATGGTGCAGAAAGGCAACCCGAAGAAGGTGAAGGGAGATCCGAAGGAGTTGCTGCGCAAGGACCTCACCATGATGATCGGCAACGCCAGCTCCGGCAGCGTCGGCAAGGAAAGCAAGGACATTCTCGACGCCGTCGGTATCTACCCGAAGGTGGTCGATGCCGCCATCTCCCTCGCGCCCGATTCCCGCAGCCTGGCCAATGCCATGAAGAAGAAGGAAGTGGATCTGGTCATGAACTGGCGCGCCACCGGCTTCTTCCCCGACAACGCGGTGGCGATGGATGTCATCGACCTCAATCCGAAGCTGGCCAAGCCCCAGGCCCTGCTGCTGAACCTGGTCACCTTTTCCAAACACAAGGATCTGAGCCGTCGCTTCATTGCCTATGCTGCTGGCGATGAAGGTCAGGCCATCTTCCGCAAGCACGGCTTCCTCGACAACAAGACCGTCGTCAAATAGGCCGCAGCAGCATGGCTTCCGGCAGCAAACCAGCGTCCGAGGTCAGGACAGCCAAGAATGGAACCCTGCTCTGGCTGTTCGCGGTTTTTATCATCGCCCTGCTGCTGGTGCTGGGCCTCAAAGCCGCTTTCTCCAGCATCTACGACGAACTGGCGGAACGCAGCGCCAACGAGCGCGCGCGCCTGTTCATCGGCGAAGAAATCGTGCGCGGCATTCATGGCGTGGAAAAAGACATCTACCGCATGGCGGCCACCACCAATCTCGCCGCCGTGCGCCGCATCAATCAGGAGGTCACCACCGAACTGGAAAAGCTCAATCACGACCTCAAGGTGCTCAAGGAAGGCGGCAGCGTCAAGCGGGAAGTCCTGCTCAATATCGAGGGACGTGACGAAATGGTGCGGGAGGTTCGCTACCGTCCCGACCCCGGTCAGCAGGGCTACGTCATGGAACTGATCGAAATTTCACCGCTGCTGGATCAGGTACAGGACAAGATTGATGAACTGGAGAAAATGCTCGTCCTGCGCTGGGATTATCGGGAGCGGGAGGATCGGAACCGCTTCTTCGTCATCGAGCAGGAAATCTCGACCTTCCTCAAGCACATTCCGCCCTTCTTCCTGCGTCTGGACGAAAATGCCAACCGCCTGTTCTTTGACAGCAGCGAGCGTCTGCGCAGCCTGGAGGCGGAACTTGATCAGCAGCGCAGCCGCTTCAAGATCATCGAGATTTCTCTCGTCGGCCTGATTGTCACCCTGGCCCTGCTGGCGGGCTTCATGGTCATGCGCCGCATCGGCGACAGCAATCGCCGGCTCGAAGACGCCCTGGAGCACATGAAGACCGCCAAAGACGAGGCCGAACGCGCCAGCCGCGCCAAATCCGAGTTCGTCTCGCGCATGAGCCACGAACTGCGCACCCCCCTCAACGCCATCATCGGCTTTGCCGAGTTGCTGGAAGCCGAACCCCTGCAACCCGCGCACCAGAACTACGTGGGCCTGATTAACCGCTCCGGCCATCACCTGATGGAACTCATCAATCAGGTGCTCGATCACGCCAAGATCGAATCCGGAAAGCTGACCCTCGAACACATCGCCTTCGACTTCCGCGCCACCATCGACGAAGTGGCGGCCATCGTCTCGGCCCGCGCCGCCGGCAAGGGTCTCGCCTTCGTCGCGGCCATCGCCGACGATCTGCCCCACCGGGTCATGGGCGATCCCACCCGCTTGCGCCAGATACTCATCAACCTGCTCGTCAATGCCGTCAAGTTCACCGAGCAGGGATCGGTGGAACTGCGCATCGCCCCTGAAGGCGAACGAATTTTCTTCAGCATCCGCGATACCGGCATCGGCATGGAGAAGGCCGCCCTGAATCGCCTCTTTCAGGCCTTTGGCCAGGCCGACGACTCGATCACGCGCAAATACGGCGGCACCGGGCTCGGGCTCCTGATCTCCCGCGAACTGGTTCAGGCCATGGGCGGCGATATCGAAGTCGATAGCGCCCCCGGCGTCGGCAGCTGTTTCTGGTTCTCGCTGCCCCTGCAACAGGCTGACACACCGTGTGTACAGGAGTCGCTTCCGGAGCATGCTGCGCAACAGGACATCGACCTTGCCGCCCTGGTGGGGGGACGACTGCTGCTGGTGGACGACAACCGGGTCAACCAGCAACTGGCCTCTGCCATGCTGAACAAACTCGGGCTGGACCACGACATCGCCGGCGACGGCGCCCAGGCCCTCGACCTGATGAGTTCCCGACCCTACGCGGTGGTGCTGATGGACATGGAAATGCCGGGGATGGATGGCCTCACGGCAACCCGGCGCTGGCGCGAACGCGAAGTCGAAACCGCTGGCGGCAACCTCCCCCTGCCCATCATCGCCATGACCGCCAACGCCATGCAGGAAGACAGGCAACGGTGCTTCAATGCCGGCATGGATGGTTACATCGCCAAGCCCATCAGCCAGGCGTCCCTGGAGGGCGAACTGCGGCGCGTCCTGCAAAACTGGAATACTCTCGCGCCAGTGACCACCGAGGCCCCGCAGGAAGGCACCGGCTTCAACCGCGCCGAAGCCCTGGCCATGATCGGCGACGACGAGGAATTATTCGCCGAGATCGCCGGCATTTTCGTTACCGATGCCCCCGGCTACCTGACCGACATGCACGACGCCCTGACCCAGTCCGACTGGTCGCGCCTGAGCCGCGTCGCCCACACCCTCAAGGGGCTCTGCGCCACCTTCACCGCACCCCACGCCGAAGCCGATGCCCGCCGCCTCGAAGTGGCCGCCAATGCCAAGGATGCCGAGGCCTGTTCGCGCCTCGTCGTGATCGTCGCCGGCCAGACCGAGGCCCTGATCGACGCCCTCAGCGCCCACGCCTGAGCTGGTTGGCGGGCATCCCTACATCGCCAGCAGGGATAAGGGCTGGATGCTATCGGTTAAAATCCTTGATTCGGTGTTGTTCGCCGTGCCCCCGTGTTACTTCCCTGCCGCCATGAACGCCCGCCTGCGCGAAATCCCCTACAACTACACCTCCTTCTCCGACCGGGAGATCGTCATCCGCCTGCTCGGCCCCGAGGCCTGGCGCATGCTCGACGAGTTGCGCGCCCAGCGCGTTACCGGCCGTTCGGCGCGGATGCTGTACGAGGTGTTGGGCGACATCTGGGTGGTACAGCGCAACCCCTACCTGGAAGACGACCTGCTGGCCAATCCCCAGCGCCGCGAAGCCCTGATCGACGCCCTCAAGCATCGCCTGGGCGAGATCGACAAGCGCCGCGCCGGCAACGCCCATGTGGCCTTCCTGCTCGCCCGCGCCCAGGAGGCCGTAGGGCGCTTCGAGCAGGGCTTTCGTGACGCCTACGATCTGCGCCGCAAGACCCTGCGCGCGCTGTCGAAGCACACCCGCCGCGACAACATCTGTTTCGACGGCCTGGCGCGGGTTTCCCACGTCACCGACGCCACCGACTGGCGTGTCGAATATCCCTTCGTCGTCCTGACGCCGGACACCGAAGAGGAAGTCGGCCCCCTGGTGCGCTCCTGCATCGAACTCGGCCTCACCATCATCCCCCGGGGCGGCGGCACCGGCTACACCGGCGGCGCCGTGCCCCTCACCGCCCGCTCGGTGGTCATCAATACCGAGAAGCTGATCGATATGGGGCCGGTGGAGCAGCAGACGCTACCCGGCTGTACCCAGCCCTACGCCACGCTGCGCACCGGCGCCGGTGTGGTGACGCGACGGGTGATGGAAAAGGCCGAAGACGCCGGCCTGGTGTTTGCCTGCGACCCCACCTCGGCCGACGCCTCCTGCATCGGCGGCAACATCGCCATGAACGCCGGCGGCAAGAAGGCCGTGCTCTGGGGCACCGCTCTGGACAACCTGGCCTGGTGGAAGATGGTCACCCCCGATGGCCGCTGGCTGCTGGTGGAGCGCATCAATCACAACTTCTCGAAGATTCACGATCAGGAACTCGTCAGCTTCAAGCTCAAGCGCTTCGACGAGAGCGGCAAGACCCTGCTCGGCGAAGAGTTGCTGGAAATCCCCGGTACCGCCTTCCGCAAGGAGGGTCTGGGCAAGGACGTCACCGACAAGTTCCTCGCCGGCGTACCCGGTGTACAAAAAGAAGGCTGCGACGGCATCATCGTCGCCGCCTGCTGGGTGCTGCACAAGATGCCGCCCGTGGTGCGCACCGTGTGTCTCGAATTCTTCGGTCAGGTACGCGAAGCGGTGCCCTCCATCGTCGAGATCACCGACTACTTCAAGCCCGGTGGCGCCGGGCATCGCGCCGGTGTGCTGCTGGCGGGCCTGGAACACCTGGACGAACGCTACGTACGCGCGGTCGGCTACGCCACCAAGGCCAAGCAACACGGGAAAAATTCGGGCCGGCCGAAGATGGTGCTGATCGGCGACATCGTCGGCTTCGACGAGAACGCCGTTGCCGAGGCCGCCTCAAGCGTGGTGCGCATGGCCAACGCCCGCACTGGCGAGGGCTTCATCGCCGTCAGCAGCGACGCGCGCAAGACCTTCTGGCTCGACCGCGCCCGCACCGCCGCCATCTCCAAGCACACCAACGCCTTCAAGGTGAATGAAGACGTGGTGATTCCCCTGCCGCGCATGGGCGACTACTGCGACGGCATCGAACGCTTCAACATCGAGCTGTCGATCCAGAACAAGCTGGAGTTGTGCGACCGCCTGAGCCAGTTCTTTGGTGGCGACCTTCCCCTGCACCTGGGCGACACCACGCTCTCCAAGGAAGAACTGATCGGCGACCGCCGCGCCCAGGCCCTGGAAGCCGTGGCCGCCGTACGCGCCCGCTGGCAGAACTACCTCGACCAGCTCGACGAATTCTTCCCGCGCCTCCAGGACTACAGCCTGCGCGTGTCCTGGAAGACCGAACTCAAGCCCCAGCTCGACGCCATCTTCGACGGCGGCGTCTATCGCCCGGTGCTGGAAGCCATCACCGCCCTGCACAAGGAGGTGCTGCGCGGCCGCGTCTTCGTCGCCCTGCACATGCATGCCGGCGACGGCAACGTGCACACCAACATCCCGGTGAACTCCGACCACTACGCCATGCTGCAAACCGCCTACAAGACGGTGGAGCGCATCATGCACCTGGCGCGCAGCCTCGGCGGCGTGATTTCCGGCGAGCACGGCATCGGCATCACCAAGCTCGAATTCCTCACCGAGGACGAGATCAACCCCTTCCGCGCCTACAAGAACCGCATCGACCCGGAAGGCCGCTTCAACAAGGGCAAGCTGATGCCCGGCGGCGATCTCACCAACGCCTACACGCCTTCCTTCGCCCTGCTCGGCGTCGAATCCCTCATCATGGAACAGTCGGAGATCGGCCACATCTCCACCATGATTAAAGACTGCCTGCGCTGCGGCAAGTGCAAGCCGGTCTGCTCCACCCACGTGCCGCGCGCCAACCTGCTCTACAGCCCGCGCAACAAGATTCTCGGCACCGGCCTGCTGATCGAGGCCTTCCTCTACGAAGAGCAGACCCGGCGCGGCATCAGCCTGCAACACTTCGACGAGTTCAACGACGTCGCCGACCACTGCACGATCTGCCACCGCTGCGTCAAACCCTGCCCGGTGGACATCGATTTCGGCGATGTTTCCATCGCCATGCGCAACTTCCTGCGCGAACAGGGCAAGAAGAAGACCGCCCCCGGCACCGCCGTGGCCATGACCTTCCTCACCATCACCGATCCCGGCACCATCAAGCTGATGCGCACCCTGATGTTTGGCATCGGCTACAAGATGCAGCGCCTCGGCCACCGGATTGCCAAGTTCTTCGGCCTGATCCAGGGCACCACCCAGCACCCGCCCGCCACCCTCGGCCGTCCCAATCTCAAGGCCCAGGTCATCCACTTCCTCAACAAGCCCCTGCCGGGCAACGTGCCCAGCCGCACGTCCCGTGGCCTGCTCGACATCGAAGACAGCGCCATGATCCCGGTGATCCGCGACGCTGCCAAGGTGACAGAGGAGTCAGATGCCGTGTTCTACTTCCCCGGCTGCGGCTCCGAGCGCCTGTTCTCCCAAGTCGGCCTCGCCACCCAGGCCATGCTGTTCGAGCTGGGCGCCGTCACTGTGCTGCCGCCGGGCTACCTGTGCTGCGGCTACCCGCAGACCTCCAACGGCGACGAAGACAAGGGCCAGGCCATCACGACGCAGAACCGCGTCCTCTTCCACCGCGTCGCCAACACCCTCAACTATCTCGACATCAAGACCGTCATCGTCTCCTGCGGCACCTGCATGGACCAGTTGCTGAAATACCAGTTCGAGAAGATTTTCCCCGGCTGCCGCCTGCTCGACATCCACGAATACCTCTTGGAGAAGGGCCTCAAGCTCGATGGTGTGCAAGGCACCCGCTACCTCTACCACGACCCCTGCCACACGCCCATGAAGACCCACAACCCGGTCAAGGTGGTGAGTCAGCTGATGGGCAAGGACGTGCCCCTCTCCGACCGCTGCTGCGGCGAATCCGGCACCCTGGCGGTGACGCGGCCCGACGTGTCGACCCAGGTGCGTTTCCGTAAGCAACAGGAAATCGAGGAAGGCGCCGCCGACCTGCGCGCCGACGGCTTCAATGGCCCGGTGAAGATCCTCACCTCCTGCCCGAGTTGTCTGCAAGGCCTCTCCCGCTACGAGCCCGACGCCGACCTCAAGGCCGATTACATCGTGGTCGAGATGGCCAAGCACCTCCTGGGCGACAACTGGCTCATGGACTACGTGAACAAGGCCAACAACGGCGGCATCGAGCGGGTGTTGCTCTAACAATCAGGGTGGGCTGCCGGCGCCGCGCATCCTGCGGCCCGGTCAGCCAGGAAGCCGCGTCGCAGAAACGCTATTTGCCGGCAACCGCCAGGACAGCCTTGGGATTCGTGCTCGCGATAGCGAGCAATGTGCGGGCCGCGCCGCTCGGCTGTTTACGACCCTGCTCCCACCCCTGCAAAGTACGAACAGAAACGCCGATGAGCGCCGCAAATTGAGACTGGGACAAGCCGGTCTTCTTGCGCGCCTCAATAACGGGCGACGAAACCACATGCACCTGGCCGGCTTTCATTTCACGCACGGATTGCAGAAGCTCGGCCGCCAGATCGCGTTCGGCTTCGTAGGCGGCCAGTTCTGCCTTAGCCAGAGGCTTACTCTTCGAGGACACGGCGAATCTCCTTTAACTGGGGGCCAGTCAGGTTGTCAGTTTTCGCCTTTGCATACAGCGTCAGCAAAACAACCTCGCCCTCGGCGTTGCGAGTGAAGTAGATCACTCGAACGCCACCCGACTTACCCGAACCAACTCGTCCCCAACGCACTTTGCGAATTCCGCCGGAACCGGGTACGACATCTCCGGCAGTGGGGTGCTCAGCGATATACGCAGCAAACACGCCACGTTCGTCTTCGGTCCAGTAGTAGGGCCACTGGCGCTGAAATAGCGTGGTTTCGACTACAGTGAGCATCGTTTAACTATACGCCTTAGGCGCATAACGGTCCAGCCCATAATGGCACCCAGCTATAGACAGGCGGCCAGGGCGAGTGTACAGTAACACGTACATACAAGGAGTCCGAAAATGGATGCGATTACCTACACGACAGTTCGCGCGAACCTGGCGAGCGCAATGGATCGGGTTTGCAACGACCACGAAGCACTGATTATCACGCGCAACGGCGAGCAGTCGGTGGTGATGCTTTCCCTCGAAGACTATAAGGCACTGGAAGAAACCGCCTATCTCTTGCGCACCCCCGCCAACGCAAAGCGCCTGCTCGCAGCGGCAACGCAACTGAACGCCGGCAAGGGCGTCGAGCGGAAGCTGACCGCGTGAAACTGGTCTTCGCCGACGAAGCGTGGGAAGACTACCTGTATTGGCAGAAGCAGGACAAAAAGATGGTCGAGCGGATCAACAAACTGATTCGCGAAACCCAGCGAGAACCGTTCAGCGGCGTCGGCAAACCAGAACCGCTAAAACACGCCCTCTCAGGATTCTGGTCGCGCCGAATCACAGACGAGCACCGCATGGTGTATCGGGTTGAAGGCGACCAACTTCAAATCGCCCAATTGCGCTTCCATTATTGAGACGCCGAATCGGGATGGGGAAGAAACCTCACGCCCCTTCCCGGACCACCTGATGGACGGGGCAGCGTTATGTATTATGGGTAATCGTGGTCTGTCCCCTGTTTATTCCCTGCGCTACAAAGCAAAACAAATATTGCAGAAATCAGCCTAGTTCGCATTTATGTAACTCACCCGGTAAGCAACAACCTGGCTCATGACGCCCAACGAAGCTGTAGAAAAATGTTCTTCATCCCCGCATTCTGCGGTGAACCAAATGGGATATCAAGAGTCACAGATCCATCCCGTTTGGAACATCTGCCATGGCCCGCTACAAGCCCATCGACACCGGC
>Ga0316605_10000151_pt1 | contig 64502 bp, 70 predicted proteins | sample OWC_soil_day20_n_FD_207666 | JGI IMG/M metagenome (GOLD analysis project Ga0316605, IMG submission 207666) | Wetland soil microbial communities from Old Woman Creek delta, Ohio, United States - OWC_soil_day20_noCT | ecosystem: Environmental > Terrestrial > Soil > Wetlands | place: USA: Ohio...
TGTCCAATTTGTTAAAGATCAGTTCCACCCCGCCGAACTAGATGTCCGTCAGCAGCAGAGAGGCGAGATTATGAAGCAAACCCCCCACCCCGTCAAGCACTTCAGCAAAAATTCTTGCTTCACCTGCCCCCCCGCTCCGCCGAAAACCCCCGGCACCGCAGAAGAGGTGCGCATTATATAGAGACTAAATAGACCGTCAACAAAATTGTGAATACATTCGATTCAATATCTGTGCAACAAAGGCGCTCAACTTACCCTCACCTTGGCAACCTTAGTTTTCCAGTTTGAAGCACCACCCCTTCTTCTCCTGGAGAAAACAGGAACCCCTACCCCGTCAGCAGCAACCGATCAGAACAGACTTTCTGGACGTAAAAAAAGCGGCTTTCGCCGCTTTTTTGAATACGAAAGCAATCAAGCCGAGAATGAAGAGCCACAACCACAGGTCGAGGTTGCATTCGGGTTACGAATTACGAATTGCGAACCCTCCAAACCTTCGGTGTAATCTATTTCGGCACCAACCAAGTACTGATAGCTCATCGGATCAATCAGCAAGGTCACACCATTCTTTTCCATGGTCGTATCATCTTCATTTACTTCCTCGTCAAAAGTAAATCCATACTGGAAGCCCGAGCAACCGCCACCAGTAACAAATACGCGCAACTTGAGCCCGGGGTTACCCTCCTCTTCAATCAACTCCTTGACCTTGCCAGCGGCATTGTCAGTAAAAACCAAAGGGATAGCCATTTCATTAACTGCGTTCATGAGGACAACTCCAAAGAAATTTCGTGCGAGATTATGCGAGCCAGTGCAATTCCGGTCAATTCGTTTAGGCCGACGCAGCCAATTTTAGTTCCACCGACTTGCTAGCCGAATGAACCAAACGCCCCTCAATCACCGCTCCTTGGTGCATTTCGATGGCGGCGTATTCCACATCACCTACGATGCGGGACTTCGACTGCATCTCTAGCGTTTCCGTTATGTTAACAGGCCCAACTACTGTGCCATTCGTCACAAGATGCGCAACAGCCACAGCGCCTTCAATACGCGCATGCTCACTTAGCACCAAGGTTGAAGACGATGCGCCATCTGCCGCCTGAACACTTCCTTTCACCTCGCCATCAATCCTTAACCCCCCGGTAAAATACAAACTCCCCTCTACACGCGTACCTGCGCCAATGAGGCTGTCGATACGCCCTTGAGGCTTATTTTCATTTTTTTTCCCGAACATGGGTTACTCCTAAAATTGGGCCAATCGCTTCACCCTGAGTGTATCACCCTGCAATACACGCGCTTCAACACCCTGCAAAACCGCACCAGCCGGCAACTCAAACCCCCCCTCACGGCGTAGAAAATGCTTAATTTCCAACTGAAATTCGGCGGCATTTTCACGCCCCTCGGGCAACAGCAATTGCAAGACCTTGCCGCCGTTAGCGTACTTAATTGCAAGCTGCAAGCGACCACGAAAATCCGGGGTTTGCTTGTCTGAGTGGAAGGCAAGCAGCAAACGATAACGAAAACGCGTTTCAGCCTCCTTTAAAACCCTGAAATTCTCGATACGAATCGAAGTACCTTCTCCCGCAATCGGAATCAATCGTTCAAAAAGAAGAATATCTTCCCTGAGCACCGCATTTTCCGCCTCCAACCCCTGGATTTTTCCCAGCAACTGCTGCTGTGCTGCTCGCTCTATACTCACGGCACTTTGGCCCGTTCCAGCCATTGTGCGCAGAACACTTAGCTCATCACTCTGGGCTTTAAGCTGCTGACGAAGGCTCTCAACCTCAGCCCCCAACACCCCTGCTTCCTTTTTCTGAGCAACCAACCATCCACCAACGGCCAACAAAAGCGCCAACAAGACAAATGGCGGCACCAACCATTGCCACGGCACATGACTGCGCACAACCACCCTTGGCGCGGAAATCCCAAACCGATAACGGAAGCGCTTCAGTTTCAAGGAAACAACAGAGGTCGGCATAGCGCCACCACCTCTCCTCGCACAATAGATTTTTCCATATTCAACAGGTCCTCACTCCAACCCCGCATCACTTTGCGATAGAACAAACCCGGCTTGAATACCAAACGCAGAACCGGAGAGCCCCTCCCGAACACATCGGATCGAGTCAGAAATATTGACCCTGGTTATCGCATTTCGAGGAAAGACATCATACCGCGCACCCGAAAAACAAAAAAGCCGCCAAAAGGCGGCTTTTTCTGCGCTCGAAGCAAATTAACGCTTGGAGAACTGCTTGCGACGACGAGCCTTGTGGAAACCGACCTTCTTACGTTCGACTTCACGAGCATCACGAGTAACAAAGCCAGCCTTCGACAGAGCAGGCTTCAGCGCTGCATCATATTCGATCAGGGCACGGGTAATGCCGTGGCGAACAGCTCCTGCTTGGCCTGATTCGCCACCGCCGATAACGTTAACCTTGATATCGAAACCGGTCAGTTGCTCAACCAGCGCCAACGGCTGACGCACGATCATGCGGCCGGTTTCGCGGGAGAAAAACTGATCAACCGGCTTGCCGTTTACAACGATGGCACCGGAACCACGCTTCATGAAAACACGGGCAACGGCGCTCTTGCGACGACCAGTACCGTAGAAATAACTTTCAGCCATGATGACCCCTTAAATTTCCAGAGCCTTCGGCTGCTGGGCAGTATGCGGATGCTGCTCGCCGGCGTAGCACTTCAGCTTCTTCAGCATGGCGTAGCCCAGCGGACCCTTCGGCAGCATGCCCTTGACGGCAGTTTCCAAGGCGCGACCCGGGAAGCGTTGCTGCATTTTCTTGAAGTTGGTTTCGTAAATACCGCCCGGATAGCCAGAGTGACGGAAGTACTTCTTATCTTCAGCCTTGTTACCGGTAACGGTGATTTTGTCCACATTGGTAACGACAATAAAGTCACCGGTATCAATGTGTGGAGTATAGATAGCCTTGTGCTTGCCACGGAGGCGACGAGCAATTTCGGTAGCGAGGCGGCCGAGCACCTTGTCTGTGGCGTCTACCACAAACCACTCGCGCTTCACCTCATGTGGCTTGGCGGAAAACGTTTTCATATAAGTGTGCCGTCCTGAAAAAAATTGGGCGCGGATTGGAGAAAGGCGCGGATTTTAATCGACTCTACAAGCCGCTGTCAATGCCTTCTCGAGCAATCGGAGAATTAGACAAAAAAAACGCGGCTCGCAGAGCCGCGTTAAATCCACACCAAAGGAGGAGGGTGGAGGAGACAAATCTGAACTGAAGAACTTATCGCTTCAAAGCCACTACAGTTCGTACGCTTCACATTTTGCCCGAAGCAAACGTAGCGCGCAAGAATTATTTGTGCGGCGCACAAATGTTTTATTAATAACATAATTGAAAATATTAATATACTTTAACACTATGTTTTATTTGATTAAATAACATATTCATCAATATAGTTCACTAATATTTAAACCACGCGGAGCCGGCAAACCACCTACCAAACTCAATCGAAATTGCTGCGTCGCAGCAATACATGCCGAAATCCAAATTGATCCTATATCCGCTAAAATTTAGGCACAGCAAGGAGATATCGATGGAATGCACTGTTAGATGGATGGGTAACGACGCAGGAATGTCGTTTGTTGCAGAAACAGGAAGCGGTCACGCTGTCGTAATGGATGGCGCCCCAGAAGCAGGTGGGCGCAATATTGGCCTTCGTCCAATGGAAATGGTGTTAGCTGGCACAGGAGGCTGCTCGGCGTTTGATGTCGTCTTGATTCTCAAGAAAGGCCGACAGCTCGTTAGCGGTTGCGATGTAAGCCTGAAAGCCGAGCGCGCAGAAAGCGACCCCAAGGTCTTTACCAGCATCCACTTCCATTACCGCGTCAAAGGAAAGCAGCTGAAGCCCGAGGCAGTCGCCCGCGCCATAGAACTTTCTAAAGACAAGTACTGCTCGGCATCAATCATGATTGGCAAGACCGCCGAGATCACCTACGACTTCGAGATCATCGAAGAATCCTGAGACTTACCTTGCCAGCCACAGGTCAGATTCGGTAGGTAATGCCAGTCATGATCTTGGCCATAACCCTCATGAGAGCCTTGGCCGGAGCGGGCAGTTCGGCAGCACCAAAATGGACCGCCGTCTCTGCATGCTGGATTTCATCCAGCCTCATCTGGTCGACAATTGCCCGAGAACGCAAATCATCATTAGGCAAACTCAGCAGATGCCCATCCAAATGAGCCTCAACCTGGCGCTCGGTTTCGGCAAGAAAGCCCAGATTCCACTTGTCGCCCAACACACCGGCAGCGAGACCGAGGGTCAGTGAACCTAAATACCAAACCGGATTCAGTAGGCTTTTTCGCCCGCCCAGCTCGCCAATACGCTGTTCGGTCCACGCAAGATGCTCTGTCTCTTCATCCGCTGCGCTACGCAGCGCATCCCGAACTGAAGGGTCACGCGAGGTTAAGGCCTGCCCTTGATATAGGGCCTGCGCACAAATCTCACCACAGTGATTGACCCGCATTAGACCGGCAACATGATGCTTCTGGGCGACATCCAGCTCAGCCTCAGGCAGGGCACTACCCGGCACAGGCCGGACACTACGCGCCGGAGCCAGCACCGTACGTAGCGCACGATCAAACTCGACAATCAACTGATCAGGTGACATTTTTACCAGCGCTTGTTATCTGGGTGACCACCAAGCATCAACGCATTTCTGGCCTCTGCCGCATTGTGTACGATGTTGCCAAACGGACAGAAATAGTCGAGAAAGAGTGCCGCATGATGTCGATTGGCATAAGCATCCTGAATGCGAACCCACTCGTTTTTGCGGGCCTTTGACCACGAGCCGTCCAACCGCCCTGAGGCATAGATTCGCCGCTCCCGCGACTCGCAACGCATTCCTTCGAAGGTGACATTACGCCCACCTTCGGGTGACAAAACCAATAGAACGTAACGCACCACCCCGTCACCACCGACGCTCAATGTCGAAGCATCGATATAGAAACGATTGCTGGTGGCCGCACTGACGTAAAAGGACACAAGATTACGCTCCTTTGGCGCCTCCGGAAGGGTTACCTCGACCTCCTGCCATTGCTTGCTTTCGTAATCTTCTTCGAAGTCTGCCCAGGCCAAAGAGTACGTCGCCAACAAAGAGATCAGCGAGAGCGCAACTTTACTAAACCAGTACATGCCTACTCTCCGGGCTGAACACTGTCAGAAAGATCGGGAAAGGGCTCCTGGTCTTTTCTATGGCGCCCCCCTTTGCGATCAAAATCAAGAAAGCGAACGAGCTCATTGAGCGCCTGCTCATAAACGAGCCTCTTGAACTCGATCACTGCATCGAGCGGCACCCAGTAATCGTTCCAGCGCCAAGCATCAAACTCGGGCTTATTGGTCGCACGCAGACTGACGTCGCTGTCACGTCCGACCAGTCGCAGCAGAAACCAGATTTGCTTCTGGCCTTTGTAGGAACCGCGCCATTCGCGCTTGATCCAGTGTGTCGGCACTTCATAACGCAACCAGCCCTTGGTTCGTCCGAGGATGCGCACGTGCTCGGGCAGAAGCCCGACCTCTTCATGCAGTTCACGAAACATGGCTTCTTCGGGCGTTTCGCCGCGCTTGATGCCACCTTGTGGAAACTGCCAGGAATGCTCCCGTATGCGCTTACCCCAGAAAACCTCGTTCCTTCCGTTACAAAGAATGATGCCGACGTTCGGGCGATAGCCTTCACGATCGAGCATAGAAATCCTGCAAAAATTAATAGTTACCCGGATTCTTTCACAAAGGGCGCCCACATGCAAAGAAGCGGGACCGTGTAAAATCGAGGTTTCGCAACGAATTCAAGAGCATCCCATGCGCACTTCGCAGTTCTTTTTTACCACTCTCAAGGAAGCGCCCTCCGACGCCGAAGTCATCAGCCAGAAAATGATGCTGCGGGCTGGCTATATCAAACGTGCCGCTGCAGGCATTTACACCTGGATGCCCTTGGGGTTGCGAGTACTACGCAAGGTCGAGAATATTGTGCGCGAAGAGATGAATAATGCAGGTGCGCTGGAGTTGCTGATGCCGGCAGTTCAACCTGCTGAACTGTGGCAAGAGTCCGGCCGCTGGGAACAGTACGGCCCGGAACTGCTACGTTTCAAGGATCGCCATCAACGCGAATTCGTCATTGGCCCGACACACGAAGAAGTAATTACCGACGTCGTGCGGCGTGACGTGAAAAGCTATCGCCAACTACCAATTCACCTTTACCAGATCCAGACCAAGTTCCGCGACGAGATCCGCCCCCGTTTTGGCGTAATGCGCGGCCGTGAGTTCCTGATGAAGGACGGCTACTCTTTCCACAGCTCCTTTGAAGACCTGAAGCGCGAGTACGGCAACATGTACGACACGTACAGCCGAATCTTTACCCGCCTCGGCCTGAAGTTCCGCGCCGTCGCTGCTGACACCGGTTCGATCGGCGGCACCGGCTCGCATGAGTTCCATGTTCTGGCCGATTCCGGCGAGGACGATATCGCTTTCTGCCCGGACTCCGGCTATGCCGCCAACGTCGAACTAGCTGAAGCTGTTGCGCCAAGCACCCTACGTAGCGCTGCTGCCAAGCCGATGGAAAAGACCCATACGCCGGGCAAAATGGCCTGCGTCGATGTCGCCAAGTTTCTCGAACTGCCGCTCGACAAGATCGTCAAATCGATTGCCGTCATGAGCGAGAAGGAAGATGGTAGTCAAACCTTTGCCCTGCTGCTGCTGCGTGGCGACCACGAACTGAATGAAATCAAGGCCAGCAAAATTGCCGCCATCAATCCATTTCGCTTCGCCACGGACGAAGAAGTGATCGCACGACTGGGCTGCAAGCCGGGATTCATTGGTCCGGTTGCGATCGACGCTACCAAGGTAGCCGTGTTTGCCGACCGCAGCGTGGCCAACATGAGCGATTTCGTGTGTGGCGCCAATGAGGCTGGCTATCACATAACAGGTGTCAATTTCGGCCGAGACCTGCCCGAGCCTGAGGTTTTCGATATTCGTAACGTCGTTGCCGGCGACCCTTCTCCTGATGGCCAGGGCAAATTGGAAATCCTGCGCGGCATTGAGGTCGGACACATTTTCCAACTGCGCCAGAAATATGCCGAGGCCTTGAACTGCGCCTACCTGGACGACAGCGGCAAGAGCCAGATCATGGAAATGGGCTGTTACGGCATCGGCGTCTCGCGCATCGTCGGCGCCGCTATCGAGCAAGGCAATGACGACAAGGGCATTATCCTGCCGCCTGCCATCGCCCCGTTCGAAGTCTGCATCGTGCCGATGGGTTATCACAAGAGCGATGCCATCAAGGCAGCTGCCGATCAGCTTTACGCCGACCTCAAGAAGGCTGGCATCGATGTCGTGCTTGATGACCGTAATGAGCGCCCAGGCGTGATGTTTGCGGACATGGAACTGATCGGTATCCCGCATCGCGTAGTGATCGGCGAGAGAGGTCTGAAAGAGGGCCAGGTCGAGTACAAGAGCCGCACCGATGCAGAGGCAACGATGGTTGCACAAGGTGAAATCCTGCCCCTCCTGCAAGGGAAGCTGTGCGCCGCCTGATTGCGGCCCTCGTATTGCTTGGCGCGTCGGCAGCCCATGCCGGCGCACAGAAGTACGAACCGCTCTCGGCCAGCGTGCAGGCGGCATTGCACAAGGCCGTATCAGACTCTCGCCCGGCCGTCAGTTCGTTCAAGACCCCCATGGAGGCGGTCGAATGGCTGGCTGCCATGTCACCCCGCCTGGAAAAGCGTATTCCGAACCGGGAATATCGTATTGATCTGTTGCGTAGCGTGCATTACGAAGCAACGCGGGCCGGCCTGGATCCTCAACTGGTACTCGGGCTGATGCAAGTCGAGTCCGGGTTCCGCAAGTACGCCGTATCATCAGCCGGCGCCCGCGGCTACATGCAGGTCATGCCATTTTGGGTAAAAGTCATTGGACGTCCGGACGACAACCTCTTCGACCTGCGCACCAGCCTGCGTTATGGCTGCACGATCCTGCGCCACTATCTGGATATAGAGCGTGGCGACCTCTTCCGCGCCCTAGGTCGCTACAACGGCAGTCTGGGCAAGCCGGAGTACCCGAACATGGTTCGGGCAGCCTGGCAAAACCAGTGGGGCTACGAAAAAACGGCCCGCTTGGCGCAGGCTGCCCGCTGATCAGCGCCCCATTCCACCCATGCCGGGCATCATGCCTTTCATGCCGCGCATCAACTTGCCGATGCCGCCCTTGGAAAACTGCTTCATCATCTTCTGGGTCGTTTCAAACTGATTGAGCAGCCGGTTCACTTCCTGAACCTGCACCCCCGCCCCCATCGCGATACGACGCTTTCTGCTGGCCTTGATCAGTTCAGGCTTGGCTCGCTCGGCCGGTGTCATCGAATTGATGATGCCTTCGACCCGACCGATCATCTTGTTCTCAGCCCCCGCTGGCAACTGGCCGGCCGCCTGGGCAATCTGGGCCGGCATCTTGTCCATCAACGCTGACAGACCACCCATGTTGCGCATCTGGGCCATCTGCTCCTTGAAATCGTTGAGATCAAAGCCTTTGCCCGATTTCAGTTTTTTGGCGAAGGCAACCGCTTTTTCCTCGTTCAGCCCCTTGCGAGCCTCTTCGATCAGCGATAGCACGTCACCCATGCCGAGAATCCGCGATGCCATCCGCTCGGGGTGGAATGCTTCCAGACCGGTCAGCTTTTCGCCAACACCGGCAAATTTGATTGGCTTGCCAGTGATGTGGCGCACCGACAACGCCGCGCCACCACGCGCATCGCCATCCAGCTTGGTCAACACAACGCCGGTCAATGGCAAAGCCTCGTTGAAGGCCTTGGCGGTATTGACCGCATCTTGACCGAGCATGGCATCGACCACAAACAGCGTTTCAATCGGGTTGATCGCTGTATGCAGACGCTTGATTTCGGCCATCATCTCTTCATCGATAGCCAGTCGCCCCGCGGTATCCACCAGCAGGACGTCGTGGTAATGGCGCTTGGCCCAATCGATGGCGCTCGCAGCGATCGCTTCCGGCTTCTCACCAACAGCAGACGGGAAGAAATCAACACCCGCCTGCGCAGCTACCGACTTCAACTGTTCAATAGCAGCCGGACGATAAACGTCACAGGAAACGACCAAGACTTTTTTCTTGTGATTTTCCTTGAGAAATTTGGCCAACTTGCCAACCGTTGTCGTCTTGCCGGCACCTTGCAAGCCCGCCATCAGCACGATGGCCGGTGGCTGAGTGTTGAAATTGATACCTTCGTGGGCATCCCCCATGATCTTGGTCAGTTCGGCATGCACGACACCTATCAACGCCTGCCCAGGACTGAGCGAACCAATCACCTCTTCGCCGACTGCTTTTTCCTTGACCGCTGCGATGAAATCCTTGACTACCGGCAAGGCCACATCGGCCTCCAGTAGCGCCATACGCACTTCGCGCAAGGCATCGCCGATGTTGGTTTCGGTCAGGCGCGCTTCGCCCTTCAACGTCTTCATGACGCGGGCAAGGCGGTTGGTCAGGTTATCGAGCATGTCGTTTGGGCTTCTAGTAGAATTCAAGGATGGTCGATATTGTAATTCAGCTTCTGCCGCACATCCTCGCCGCCCTGATTTACGGAGCCCTCGGCTTCCATTTCTGGAACACACGCTGGCGCGAAAGCGAGAATCAGTGCGTTGCCTGCCCGATGCAAACTTGGGAACGTTTGACCATTGCCGTCGCCCTCGCAATCCACGCCGCCGGGCTGTACGAGGCCCTGTTCGCAGAGGCCGGCATGCGCTTTTCATTCAGCTTCGCGCTATCGCTAATGATGTGGCTGGCGGTACTGATCTACTGGCTGGAAAGTTTCATGGCTCGCATGGAAGGCATGCAGCCCATGGTCCTGCCCCTGGCCGCTGCCTGCACCTTACTGCCAGTGATTTTCCCGAATGTTCATCTGGTCGCTCACGCCAGCGCTACCGGCTTCAAGCTGCACTTTCTGGCCGCCATGCTGGCCTACAGTCTGCTTACGCTTTCCGCTCTTCACGCCATTTTTATGGGATTCACCGAACGATCATTGCACAATCGTTCCCTGAAACGCAGCTTGGCGAGCCTGCCGCCACTTCTGACCATGGAATCGTTGCTATTCAAAATGCTGCTGGTCGGTTTTGTCCTGCTCACACTGACCGTCGGCAGCGGGGTCTTTTTCTCCGAGGCGCTATTCGGCAAGCCGTTAACGGTTGACCATAAAACCCTGTTCGCCTTCGCGTCATGGGGCATATTTGCGACACTGCTGATTGGCCGCCATGCCTGGGGCTGGCGTGGCAAGCGCGCACTGCGCTGGACCCTCGCGGGGTTTGCCTTGCTGATCCTCGCCTATGTGGGCAGCCGTTTTGTCGCTGAAGTCATCCTGGGACGAGTCTAAGTCGTGGATGAATTTCCGCTATCGGCACTGCTCATAGCGCTGGTTGTCCTGTTGGCACTATCTGCGTTCTTTTCGCTAAGCGAAACAGCCATGATGGCCAGCAACCGCTTCCGCCTTCGCCATCTGGCTCAATCCGGACACCGTGGTGCACAAAAAGCAATCGCCTTGCTCGACAAGACCGACAAAATGCTCGGCGTCATCCTGCTCGGCAACAATCTAGTCAATTCAGCTGCAGCAACACTCGTCGGGGTAATCACCATCGCGCTGTTCGGTGAAGAAAAGTGGGCACTGGCCGTGGGCACTCTCGCTGTCACCTTTGCCATTCTGGTCTTCTCGGAAATCACCCCCAAGATCATTGGCGCCACCCACGCCGACCGTCTGGCTATCCGCTTGGGTTACGTTCTAACGCCGCTACTTCGGCTCTTCTACCCTGCAGTCTGGTTCATCAACCTCTTCGCCAGCGCCCTGCTTCGGTTTTTTCGCCTGGCGCCCCAAAGCTCCGATGGCCCGGCCAAGCTATCCCCTGAAGAATTGCGCAGTCTGGTGCTCGAGTCCTCACACCTGATGCCGCAAAAGCACCATGCAATTCTTTCAAGCCTGTTTGAACTGAACAACATTACCGTCGAGGACGTCATGACGCCCCGCGGCAACATTGAGATACTCAATCTCGACCAGGAATGGAATGAGGTACACGCCCAGCTCGCCACCAGCCATCACAGCCGACTTCCGGTCTGTCGTGAATCGCTGGACCAATTGATCGGCGTGCTGCCGGTTCGCCGCCTGCTTACCAATCTTGGCGACCCGGACTTCGACGAATCTGCCCTGCTGCAACAATTGCAGTCACCTTATTACATTGCCCCGGGCACCCCCGTTTTTTTGCAGCTTGCCTTTTTCCAGGAAAACCGCCAGCGCATTGGCTTCGTTGTAGACGAGTATGGCGAAATCCTCGGTCTTCTGACCATGGAAGACATCATTGAGGAATTTGTCGGCGACTTCACAACCACCCTTCCCGGCCTTGGTCATGAACTCCATTGGTTAGATGAGGGCAGCGCCATCGTCGAAGGTTCGCGCCCCCTACGGGACATCAATCGCATGCTGGGTCTGAACTTTCCGATTGATGGCCCCAAAACGCTCAACGGCCTTATTCTCGAACACTTTCAAGACATTCCAGAATCAGGAATAAGCATCAAGCTAGCGGGCATTCCAGTAGAAATTTTGCAGACTCAAGACCGAAGCGTTGTCACGGTGCGCATCTTCCGCCCTGAAGCTGCCTAAGCAAAACCCGCCACAGCCTTTACAAACAATCGCCTACGTAGCATCATCAAGCGATCTAAACGGCATTTAACATCGATCAATGGCAGCAACCCCTCAAAATCCTCCTCTTAGCGGCTTGGCGCGTGCGCTCGTCCAGGCCGGGCATCTCAAGGAGGCAGAGGCGGAACAACTGTTGGTGCAGGCCCACAGCACCAAGACCTCGCTGATCGAGCAAATCATTACGAGCCAAAAGTCCAGCGCGATCGACATTGCTCGTTTTGTCGCCGATACCTTTGGTTACCCACTGCTTGATCTCAACGCTTTCGACGAAGCCCACATTCCCTCGGACGCCATTGACCGCAAGCTGATTGCAACGCACAAGGTCATCCCGCTCAACAAACGCGGCAATCGCCTATCGGTGGCAATCGCCGATCCAACCAACCTGCGCGCCCTCGACGAAATCCGCTTTCAGACCGGGTTAGCCGTAGACCCGATCGTCGTCGAACACCCGAAACTGGCGCCGCTAGTTACCAAGTACGCAGAGTCCGCAGCCGAGGCGCTGAAAAATTTCACAAGCGAGGACCTCAACCTCGACTTTCTGGACGAAGAAGCCTCCAGCAAGGCTGACGAAGCCGCCGGGCAGGAAATTGACGATGCTCCGGTCGTCAAATTTATCCAAAAAATGTTACTTGACGCCATTAATGATGGTGCATCGGACATTCACTTCGAACCGTATGAAAAGTTCTACCGTATCCGTTTCCGTGTTGACGGTATCTTGCGTGAAGTCGCAACGCCACCGTTGGCAATCAAGGAAAAGATCGCATCTCGTATCAAGGTCATATCCCGACTGAACATTGCTGAGAAGCGTGTGCCACAGGATGGCCGGATGAAACTGGTGCTCTCAAAAAACCGCGCAATCGACTTCCGGGTCAGCACGCTGCCGACGCTTCAGGGTGAAAAAATCGTCATGCGTATTCTTGACCCCAGTTCAGCAACGCTGGGTATCGAGGCGCTTGGCTACGAACCCGAGCAAAAAGCCGCACTGATGGATGCCATCAGTCGCCCTTACGGCATGGTATTGGTTACGGGGCCGACAGGCTCTGGCAAGACAGTCTCTCTCTACACCTGCCTGAACATCCTGAACAAGGATGGCATCAACATTTCGACCGCAGAAGATCCGGCAGAAATCAATCTATCCGGCATCAACCAGGTGAACGTAGACGACCGCGCCGGCCTGACCTTCCCCGTGGCGTTGAAGGCATTCCTGCGCCAGGATCCGGACATCATCATGGTCGGCGAAATCCGCGACCTGGAAACAGCCGAAATATCCATCAAGGCAGCCCAAACCGGTCACTTGGTTCTTTCCACGCTGCACACCAATGATGCACCGCAAACGCTGACCCGGCTGATGAACATGGGCGTTCCCATGTTCAACATCGCCTCCAGCGTGTTGCTGATTACTGCCCAACGACTGGCGCGACGGCTGTGCAATTGCAAAAAGCCAATGACAGTACCCGACCAGGCACTTCTGGACGCAGGCTATTCAGAAAGCGACCTGGATGGTTCCTGGACACTATTCGGCCCAGGCGGTTGCGAACGCTGCAAAGGAACCGGCTACAAGGGGCGAGTTGGCATCTATCAGGTCATGCCCATTTCCGAAGCCATGCAGCGCATGATCATGAGTGGAGCATCAGCTCTGGATCTGGGTGCCCAGGCCAAAGCGGAAGGCGTGAAAAACCTCCGCGAATCCGGACTAATCAAAGTCAAACAGGGTGTGACCTCGCTTGACGAGGTGCTGAGCACCACCAACGCTTAACGAAAAGGAACCTGTATGGCTACCGCCGCAAGACGCAAGGCCTCGGCAGTCAAGGAAAGCACCTTCCAGTGGGAGGGCAGGAACAAGGATGGCAAGACCGTTCGTGGCGAGATGCGCGTTGCCAGCGAGTCGGTCGTCCAGACCACCTTGCGCCGGCAAGGCATCACCAATACCAAGGTAAAAAAAATCCGTTTTAAAACTGGCGGAAAAATCACTGACAAAGACATCGCTCTATTCACCCGACAATTGGCAACCATGATGAAATCGGGCGTTCCATTGCTGCAGTCTTTCGATATTGTCGGTCGCGGCCACTCAAATCCGGCAGTCGGAAAGCTATTACTTGACATCAAGTCTGATGTAGAAACCGGAAGTTCGCTATCCCAAGCGTTCCGCAAATTTCCGCTGTACTTTGACGCGCTCTATTGCAACCTTGTTTCCGCTGGCGAGCAAGCGGGCATTCTCGACACCCTGCTAGATCGTCTTGCCACCTACAAGGAAAAAATCCTGGCAATCAAGAGCAAAATAAAGTCAGCGCTGTTTTACCCGATCGCTGTGCTCGTAGTTGCGTTCGTCATCACAGCGGTGATCATGATATTCGTCATTCCAGCGTTCAAGGAGGTCTTCAAGAACTTCGGCGCTGACCTACCGACCCCAACCTTGGTCGTAATAGCTATTTCAGACTTTTTTGTCGCTTACTGGTGGGCTATATTTGGAATAATCGGCGGTGCTCTCTATGCCTTTCTAGAGAGCTGGAAGCGATCAGAGAAAGTCCAGATGGCGATGGACCGGTTCCTTCTTCGGCTGCCAGTTTTCGGTGACATTGTACGGAAGTCGGTCATTGCCCGATGGACCAGAACGTTATCCACCATGTTTGCAGCTGGAGTACCCCTTGTCGAATCACTTGAATCCGTCGGCGGCGCAGCCGGGAACCATGTTTACAAAATTGCCACTCGGCAAATTCAAAGTGAAGTATCTAGCGGCACCAATCTGACCACAGCGATGCAAAATGTAAACCTTTTCCCAAATATGGTGACTCAAATGGTCGCCATTGGAGAGGAATCTGGTGCGCTCGACTCAATGCTCTCCAAGGTTGCTGACTTTTTTGAAGCTGAAGTCGACGAAGCGGTTGACGCAATGGCGAGTTTGATGGAACCAATGATCATGGTCGTTCTTGGTGTATTGATTGGCGGAATGGTCGTGTCTATGTACCTGCCTATCTTCAAGTTGGGATCGGTGGTGTGATGCTCCCTGAAACCCTGGGCGGCCTAGCTGCCGTAGCTGGGCTACTTGGTGTTTGTGTCGGCAGTTTCCTTAACGTCGTCATACACCGACTGCCCAAGATGATGGAGCGGGATTGGCTAGGGCAATGCGCAGAACTTCGGGGCGAAACCCTTCCGGCCGATCCTGAGCCATTATCGCTGGCAAAACCAAGATCCCGCTGCCCGGATTGCGGCCACCAGATAACGGCGCTGGAAAACATTCCACTACTGAGCTACCTCCTGATCCTGAAGGGAAAATGCTCCGGATGCGGACGCCGGATATCTCCGCGCTATCCGATCGTAGAAGCGATCACCGGACTGCTGTCAGCTTGTGTCGCCTGGCACTTTGGCCCGACTGCGCAGAGCATTGGGGCACTTCTACTGCTTTGGGCGCTGATCGCCCTGTCAGCCATCGACTTGGACACCCAGTTACTTCCCGATTCAATCACACTGCCTTTGCTATGGCTGGGACTGCTCTTCAATCTCTGGAGCACTTTTGCAGACCTTCCTTCGGCTGTCGTCGGAGCTATAGCTGGCTATCTGGCTCTTTGGAGTGTGTTCTGGCTATTCAAGCTGGCAACCGGCAAGGAGGGCATGGGCTATGGCGACTTCAAGCTGCTTGCCGCACTGGGCGCTTGGCTTGGCTGGCAGATGCTGCCTGCGATCATATTGCTGTCTTCGGTGGTTGGGGCCGCTGTCGGCATCACACTAATCATCGTCGCCCGCCACGGCCGCAACATTCCCATACCCTTTGGCCCCTACTTGGCAGCCGCTGGTGGAATTGCGCTATTCTGGGGCGCACAGATCACCAACACGTACCTCGGCATGATCGGTTGAAATAGCTCTAATCAACCCGATATGGGGTATTCAGACTCTCGGTTATAATTCAAGGTTTTGGAGGATTCCCATGCCGATTTACGAATATCGCTGTGACTCCTGCGGCTTCCAGAAAGAGCATCTGCAAAAGATGAGTGATCCGCAGCTGACCACCTGCCCGGAATGCGGCAAGGAAAGCTATAGCAAACAGCTTTCTGCGGCCGGCTTCCAGCTCAAAGGCAACGGCTGGTATGCCACCGACTTCAAGGGTGGCGGCAAACCCGCCGCCCCAGCGCCCTGTCAGACCGGGGAAGGAAGCTGCTCGTCGTGCGTGGCCAACTGATCAAGCGTTATTTCATTACTGGACTACTGATCTGGGTCCCGCTGGTTATTACTGGCTGGGTACTGTCGCTCATCGTCAGTACGCTTGACCAGTCCTTGCGCCTGCTACCTGAGGGAATGCATCCGCAAAGCCTGGTCGGTTTCGCCATTCCTGGCGCTGGCGCAGTACTGACCTTGGCCATGATTCTGCTGACGGGCCTGCTGGCTGCAAATTTCATCGGGCAAAAACTGGTGGTCTGGTGGGAAAAGCTACTGGCGCGCATCCCTGTCGTCAACTCGGTCTACAACAGCGTCAAACAGGTTTCCGATACGCTTTTCTCACCCAATGGGAATGCCTTCCGTAAGGCACTTCTTGTCCGCTATCCTCATCAAGGAAGCTGGACCATCGCCTTCCAGACTGGTCAGCCGGGTGGCGACATTGTCAACCACCTGGACGGTGAGTACGTCAGCGTATACGTTCCCACCACGCCGAATCCGACCTCCGGCTTCTTTCTAATGATGCCGGCAAAGGATGTCATAGAACTCGAAATGACCGTCGACGAAGCCCTTAAATACATCATCTCGATGGGTGTCGTGGCTCCCCAACCGCACCCTCGAGTCATCACCAACACCTGAATCAACCGGAAAGTTTCATGCGTACCCATTATTGCGGACAACTCAATGCTGCCCTCGACGGGCAAATCGTCACATTGTGCGGCTGGGCCCATCGCCGGCGCGACCACGGCGGCGTCATCTTCATCGACTTGCGCGATCGCGAAGGCCTGGCACAGGTTGTTTGCGACCCTGATCGTGCAGCCACCTTCGCCGTCGCCGAATCTGTCCGCAATGAATTTTGCCTGAAGATTACCGGAAAGGTACGCCCACGCCCGACCGGCACGACCAATGCCAACCTGGCCTCAGGAGAAATTGAAATCCTCTGCCATGAGATCGAGGTATTGAATCCATCGGTCACCCCGCCGTTCCAGTTGGACGAAGATAATCTGTCCGAGAACGTCCGTCTGTTGCATCGCGTCATCGACCTGCGCCGCCCGCAGATGCAGAACAATCTGATGCTGCGCTACAAAACGTCCCGTGCCTTCCGCCGCTTCCTCGACGATAACGGCTTCATCGACATCGAAACGCCGATGCTGACCAAATCTACCCCGGAAGGTGCCCGCGATTACCTCGTGCCTTCGCGCGTCCACCCCGGTCAGTTCTTCGCCCTGCCGCAGTCGCCGCAACTGTTCAAGCAGTTGCTGATGGTTGCCGGCTATGACCGCTACTACCAGATCGTCAAATGCTTCCGCGACGAAGACCTGCGCGCTGATCGCCAGCCGGAATTCACCCAGGTCGATATCGAAACCTCGTTCATGAGCGAGGCCGATATCATGGCTCTGACGGAAAAACTGATCCGCACCGTTTTCAAAGAAGCTATCGACGTCGACCTGCCTGAGTTCCCGCGCATGACCTACGCTGAAGCCATGCACCGCTTCGGCTCCGACAAACCTGACCTGCGTGTCACACTCGAACTGACCGAAGTCACCGACGCCTTCAAGGACGTCGCCTTCAAGGTCTTCGCCGGCGTTGCCAACAGCGAAGGCGGGCGCATCGCCGCCATGCGCATCCCGGGCGGCGCCACGTTGACCCGCGGCGAAATCGACGCCTACACCCAGTTCGTCGGCATCTACGGTGCCAAGGGCCTGGCCTACATCAAAGTCAATGATGCCAGCCAGATCAACGAAACTGGTCTGCAGTCACCGATCGTCAAAAACCTCTCCGAGGCCTCACTGCGGGCTGTCATTGAGCGAACGGGCGCCCAGTCCGGCGACCTGATTTTCTTCGGCGCCGACAAGGCCAAGATCGTCAACGACGCCCTTGGCGCCCTGCGCATCAAGATCGGCCACGAGAAGGGCTTCGTCACCGGCGCCAAGTGGGCGCCGCTGTGGGTCATCGACTTCCCGATGTTCGAGTACGACGACGAAAATAAGCGTTGGTCGGCCTGCCACCATCCGTTCACCAGCCCCAAGGACGAACATCTCGACCTGCTGGTCAGCGATCCGGGCAAGTGCCTGGCCAAGGCCTACGACCTCGCGCTCAACGGTTGGGAACTGGGCGGCGGCTCGGTGCGTATCCACCGCGCCGAGGTGCAGGAAAAGGTCTTTGCCGCGCTCAACATCGGCCCGGAGGAACAGCAGGCCAAGTTTGGCTTCCTGCTTGACGCGCTAAAATACGGCGCTCCGCCACACGGCGGCCTGGCCTTCGGTCTCGATCGCATCGTTACCATGATGACCGGCGCCGAATCGATCCGCGACGTAATCGCTTTCCCGAAAACCCAACGCGCCCAATGTTTGTTGACCGATGCGCCGAGCGGCGTGGACGAAAAGCAACTGCGCGAATTGCACATTCGCCTTCGCCAGAAGGTCGAGACGCAGGTCGAAGTCGGCCAGTCCTAAGCGACCATGCAAAACCTTTTGCGCTTCCTGATCGTTGCCTGGCTAGCGATCGGAAGCGCATTTGGTTTCAGTCTTGACCGCTACGCTACGCTCGATAGCGTAGCAAGCACTGACTTACCTCGCGAAGCCCGCCAAACTCTGGAATTGATCAAGGAAGGCGGGCCTTTCCCCTACGAACGCGATGGTATTACTTTCGGCAATTTCGAAAAACGCCTGCCGCTACATCCGCGAGGCTACTATCGGGAATACACCGTCAAAACGCCATGGCGCAGGGATCGCGGGCCACGCCGTATCATCGCGGGGCGAGGCGGCGAGTACTACTACTCCGACGATCACTACCGCACATTCCGGCGGATTAAGGAATAGAGGCCTCCCGATGAACGAAAACCTGCTCAAGAATGCCAGCGCTTCAGGGGTCTACTACCTGAGCGGATCTCGACAATCCGCAATCGAAGAAGCGGCATCCCGAGCGCGCTTCTGCATCCTTGCTGCCAACATTACGAAACCCTCGTCGACAGAAGGGGTCTTGGCTGAACTGGGATCTGCATTCAAGTTTCCGATCTGGTACGGCGCCAATTTTGACGCCTTATACGATTGCCTGATTGACCCCGATTGGTTGCCGGCAAAAGGGCATGTTCTTTTGATTAACGGAATCGCCAATCTACGGGCAGCCGATCCTGATGATTTCGCAACCTTGATCGAAGTATTGCAGGCTGCAGTAGAAACCCGGCGGGACTCGCACGCCCCCTTCTGGATACTGCTCGATGCGCCAGCACGGGGCATTCCTGCGCTACCCGAGACATGACCGGCGCCAAGCAACCCCTCTCGGTTCTGGTCGTAATCCATACTCCTGCACTCGACATACTCGTACTGGAAAGGGCAGCCCACCCCGGATTCTGGCAATCGGTCACCGGTAGCCGGGAGGGAAACGAGGCACTAATCGACACCGCACAACGCGAAGTCTCCGAAGAAACAGGTATCAAGGCTGAGACCGCGCATTTCGTCGACTGGTCGATGACGAACACCTACGAGATATTCAGCGAATGGCGTCACCGCTACGCACCGGGCATCACTCATAATACCGAACACGTCTTTAGCCTGCAGGTTCCGCAGCCGATCGAGATCACAACGGCGCCGGATGAACACAGCCACTGGCAATGGCTACCATGGCAGCAAGCTGCCGAACTGTGCTTCTCATGGAGCAACCGGGACGCCATCCTGATGCTTCCACAGCGACTCCGCGCGAGGACTTGAAACCACAAAAATGCCTCCTATATTGGTAGCAGGAAAGTTTGATCAACCAAGGAGGCAAACATGGCAAACATCACTCGACTCGATCCATTCGACGATCTTTTCCGCGGCTTTTTCGTTCGCCCTGTTGATTTCAACAACGCACAGGCTCAGCCGCCATCGATCAAGATGGATGTGAAGGAACAAGGCGACAATTACTTGGTGCACGCCGAACTACCGGGCGTCAAGAAAGAGGACATTCACGTTGTTGTCGACGGGAATCAAGTCTCCATCAGCGCCGAAACCAAGCAGGAAAAGGAAATCAAGGAAGGAGATCGAATCCTTCGCTCCGAACGTTACTTCGGTAAGGTTTCCCGCTCCTTCCAGCTTGAACAGGATATCGACGACGCCAAGGCAGCGGCAAAATTCAACGATGGCGTACTCGAACTGACACTCCCGAAACGCACCGCCAGCCCGACCAAGCGGTTGAATATCGATTGAGTCAATGATCTTGAACAGGAAGGCCGGACCCCGTTCCGGCCTTTTTCTTTGTACAATCCGCGGCGATTCCACTTGGAGCCCGCCATGAGCATTGAAGACCTGTCCCCCGGCACCAAGGCCGCCGTTCTGGCCGAAGCCCTGCCCTACATCAAACGTTTCCACGGCAAGACCATCGTCGTCAAATACGGCGGCAACGCAATGACCGACGAGCACCTGAAAAGCTGTTTTGCCCGCGACGTTGTGCTGCTCGAACTTGTCGGCTTCAACATCGTCGTTGTTCATGGCGGCGGCCCACAGATCGAAAACCTGCTCGCCCGCGTCGGCAAAAAGGGAGAGTTCATCCAGGGCATGCGTGTCACCGATGCCGAGACCATGGAAGTCGTTGAAATGGTGCTCGGCGGTCAGGTCAACAAGGACATCGTCAACCTGATCAACCAGCACGGTGGCAAGGCCGTTGGCCTGACCGGCAAGGATGGCAACTTCATCCGCGCCAAGAAGCTGATGCTGGAAAACAAGGACAACCCAGGTGACCTGATCGACGTCGGCCAAGTCGGAGAAATCGTCTCGATCGACCCGACGCTGATTGACCATCTGGACAAAGGGTCTTTCATTCCGGTGATTGCCCCGATTGGCGTCGGCAAGGATGGCGAAACCTACAATATCAATGCCGACGTCGTCGCTGGCAAGATCGCCGAAGTCCTCAAGGCCGAAAAATTGGTACTGCTAACCAACACGCCCGGCGTGCTCGATAAGAAGGGCGAACTGATCACTGGCATCACCCCGAAGCAAATTGATGAAATGGTTGAGGATGGCACGCTCTCCGGCGGCATGCTGCCCAAGATCGGTTCTGCCCTTGATGCTGCACGTAATGGGGTCAAGGGAGTCCATATCATCGACGGCCGCGTCGAGCACGCCCTGCTACTGGAAATTCTGACCGACCATGGCGTCGGCACGATGATCAAGTCGCATTGATGTCGGCTGCACATACAAAAAGCCCGCTGCTGCGGGCTTTTTCCTTTTCGACACGGGAGTTGCGATGAAAAACCCGGTTTGGTTGTTCGATCTCGACAACACTCTGCATAACGCAACCCCGCATATTTTTCCCCACATCAACCAGTCGATGCGCCGATATATTGAACAGCATCTTGGCGTCGACGAACACGAAGCAACGCGTATCCGGCAAGACTACTGGACCCGCTATGGCGCCACGTTGCTCGGCCTGATGCGCCACCACGGCACCGATCCGAAGCATTTTCTGTGGGAAACACATCAATTCCCCAACCTGAAGCCCATGGTCGTTTTCGACAAGCCGCTGATCCAAATGCTGCGCCGCCTTCCGGGTCGGAAGATCATTTTTTCCAATGCGCCTCGGCATTACGCGGAAGCTGTCCTCGACATCACCGGCCTACGAACATGCTTTGACGCCATCTATTCGGTCGAAAATCTCCGTTTCAAGCCGAAACCCATGCTGGCCGGATTCCGGGCTCTACTAAAGGCAGAGCATCTCAACCCACGCAGCTGCATCATGGTTGAAGACACGCTGGCCAACTTGGTCAGCGCCAAGAAGCTTGGCATGAAAACCGTATGGGTAAGTACTGGCTTACGTCAGTCGCCCTTTGTCGACGTCAAAATCAACTCTGCCCTACAGCTGGCAAAACGCTGCGGTCGATTATAATTTTCAAACAAAATTGATAATCAGAGAGGGGATACTGATGGCAACAAAACCGGGCGAACGTCGCCTGCAAATCCTGCAGACGCTGGCCGAAATGCTGGAAACCCCGAAGGGGGAAAAGATCACCACCGCCGCGCTGGCCGGCAAGCTGGAATGCTCCGAAGCAGCCCTTTACCGCCACTTCGCCAGCAAGGCCCAGATGTTCGAAGGCCTGATCGAATTCATCGAGCAAAGCCTGTTCAGCGTGATCAACCAGATCACATCCGAAGAAAGCGAAGGCTTCAAACAGATCGAACTGATCATCGGCTTGTTGCTGCGCTTTGCCCAGAAAAACCGCGGCATGACCCGCGTGCTGATCGGCGATGCGCTGGTCAATGAAAATGAACGCCTGCAGACACGCATCAACGCCCTGCTCGACAAGGTCGAGGCCGCCATGAAACAGGCCTTGCGTATCGCGGCGACGCAGGAAAACCTGAAGCCCGACGCCGATTTCGGCGCCCTGGCCAATCTGCTGCGCTGCTATGTCGTCGGCCGCTGGGAGCAATATGCGCGTAGTGGCTTCAGCCGCGAACCGCTGACTCAATGGCCACAGCAATGGCCCATGCTCTACTTCGCCTGCCTGTCGCAGTCCGGCGCGCCGGGCGCCTGAAAAAGCAAAGGGTGGCCAAGGCCACCCTTTATGCTGCCTGATAGGTGATTTAGCGCTTCAGGTATTCAGCCGCATCGAGTGCAAAATAAGTCAGGATGCCATCGGCTCCGGCTCGCTTGAAGGCCAGCAAGCTCTCCAGCACGCAAGCCTCCTCATTCAACCAGCCATTCTGCGCCGCGGCCTTCAACATCGCGTACTCACCACTGACCTGATAGGCATAGGTCGGCACCTTGAACTCGTCTTTCACACGCCGCACGATATCCAGATAAGGCATGCCGGGCTTGACCATGACCATGTCGGCACCCTCTTCGAGATCGAGCGCCACTTCGCGCAAAGCCTCATCGCCATTCGCCGGGTCCATCTGGTAAGTGTACTTGTTGCCCTTGCCCAGATTGCCGGCCGAGCCAACCGCATCGCGGAAGGGACCATAGAAGGCTGAGGCGTACTTCGCCGAGTAGGCCAGAATGCGCGTGTAAATCTGTCCAGCACCTTCCAGCTCGGCACGGATACGGGCTATACGGCCATCCATCATGTCCGACGGTGCGACCACATCTGCCCCGGCCTCGGCATGACAAAGCGCCTGCCTGGCCAGCACCTCCAGCGTCTCGTCATTGAGAACGTAACCAGTTTCGTCGATCAAGCCATCCTGCCCGTGGCTGGTATAGGGGTCGAGCGCCACGTCGGTGATCACACCAAGCTCAGGAAACTCGCGCTTCAACGCCCTGACAACACGCGGCACCAACCCATGCGCATTGAAAGCTTCTTCCGCCCCCAACGACTTCAGTGAAGCATCGACAACAGGAAACAAGGCCAGAGCCGGGATACCCAACTTCACCGCACGCTCAGCCGTTTTCAACAAGACATCCAGGGACTGGCGCTCGACGCCGGGCATCGACGATACCTTTTCGAGGCGCCCCTCGCCTTCCAGCACAAAAACGGGATAAATGAAGTCGTCGGCCGTAAGAACCGACTCCCGCATCAAGCGACGGGAAAAATCATCACGCCGCATCCGGCGCATCCGTGTTCCAGGAAAACCACCGCTAACAACAGCCATGTTTCACTCTCTATCAATTCGACACTGAAAAATTTTCCAACAGCGCGGAACTTATCGCTTTGACCCGCGTCAGACTCCGCAGATGGCACGCGCTGTCTCCCGCTTCACCTCCCTGAGCGGGTGCCTTGACCACGTTAGGGCATTTTGGCCCCCGGACCCCCCTTATCCGGGGGCCCTTTGTTTTCCTTTTGCTTGATCTCGATCTCCAGCCAGCTGGCGAGCACGCGCTCAGCCTCCTCTACCCCGGCCTTTTTCAAGCTGGAAAATAGCTGCACCGAGTAAAGATCAGCATCACCCCAAGTCGCCACTTCCGCCTTGACTGAGCGCAGCGCCTTCGTCTGATCCTGCCGACTCAACTTGTCCGATTTGGAGAGAAGAATATGAATCGGCCGCCCGGTCGGACGAAACCAGTCGATCAGGCGCAGATCGAGGTCAGTCATCGGCCGACGAATGTCCATGATAACCACCAGACCTGCCAGCTGATCGCGTTTGCTCAGGTAAGGCCCGATCAAGCCTTCCCACTGTGAACGGATCGCTTCCGGCGCCTTGGCATAGCCATAGCCGGGCAAATCGACAAAATACTTGCCTTCGTCCAGCGTGAAATAGTTGAGGTGCTGGGTTCGACCGGGCGTCTTGCTGACAAAAGCCAGCCGTACGCGACCCGCCAGGGTATTGATTGCTGATGATTTGCCGGCGTTGGAGCGACCGGCGAAAGCGACTTCGCGGACTGAGTCCTGCGGCAAGTCACGAAGATTGGCGACGGTCGTCAAAAAGACCGCCTTCTGGAACAGAGGCATAAAAAACTCGGATGACCCGCCTAGGAAAAGGGGAACTAATATAGAATAACAGGTTTGTAACCTCCGTTCCGGCCAAAGCGCCCATAAAACGCGCATTAGGAGTTCGAAATGATCCGTACAGCGGCAATGGCAATTCTTCTTGCCACCAGTTTCATCACCCACGCTTCCGAAGCAGGCAAAACCAAAGCTGACCCCGCCAAGGGCAAGGTCATCGCTGAATCCATCTGTGTCGCCTGCCATGGCGCCGATGGCAACAGCCCCGCGGCAGCCAATCCGCACCTGGCCGGTCAGGTCGAAGAATACATCTACAAGCAACTGAGCAATTTCAAGTCGGTCGATGGCAAGCCGGCCGTCCGCAACAACCCGATCATGGCCGGCATGGCTGCTCCGCTGTCCGACGAAGACATGAAGAACGTCGCTGCCTGGTTCGCCAGCCAGAAGCTGAAGCCGGCTGCTGCCAAGGATGAGAAGCAGATCGCATTGGGTCAGAAAATCTGGCGCCAGGGCGATTTTAAGAAGGGCGTCCCGGCTTGTGCCGGTTGCCATGGCCCGGCTGGCGCCGGGCTGCCCGCCCAGTACCCGCGCCTGGCTGGCCAGTTCCCGGAGTACACCGAAGCTCAGCTGAAGACGTTCCGTTCAGAAGAGCGTGCCAACGATCCGGAAAAGATGATGCGCACAATCGCCGCCAAGTTGTCTGACGTCGAGATCAAAGCTGTCGCTGAATACGCTGCCGGTCTTCGCTAACACGCACACCCGCAAGGAAAAGGCAGCTTCGGCTGCCTTTTTGCTTTTCCAGGCTTGGCAGTGACAGACGAGGGGGCTAGACTGAAGGCACATAATCCCTAACAGAGCAGGAGACAAGACATGAAGACGCTCAAGCAGCTTCTTGCGGGCAGGAATCGCCCGCTGGCCGTCGTGGCACCCAGTGATACGGTTTATCACGCGCTGACCGTCATGGCACAGCACGAGGTTGGCGCACTGCTGGTACTTGATGGCGAACAACTAGTGGGGATATTTTCCGAACGCGACTACGCCCGAAAGATCATTCTTCAGGGCAAAACCTCCAAGGAAACTCTGGTTCGGGAAATCATGAGCGACCGGGTAGCCTACGTCACCCCAAACTCTACGCTGGACGAATGTATGGCATTGATGACGGAAAAGCGTTTCCGTCACCTACCCGTACTTGATGATGCGGGCGGTGTTGTCGGCATGATTTCAATTGGCGATCTGGTCAAGGAAACCATCAGCGATCAGAAGTTCCTGATCGCCCAGTTGGAACATTACATTGCCAGCTGAGATGTCAGGCAGCAGTATTCACTTTCGCATTCTTGAAGACATCGCCCGGGATTTGTCGGGCGATGTCAATTTTCCCACCTGCCTTGATGCAGCCATTCTGGTCCGCAATACCTTGAGGAATCCGGACGCCGATCTTGAACAGGTCGTTCAGGCAATTGGGATTGAGCCACTGATTGCCAGCAAATTGCTAAGGCTTGCCAACTCGGTTATCCACAACCCGAGCGGGGAGCGTATTTCAGACTTGGGGGCGGCAATTGCCCGGCTGGGTTTTGATATTGTCCGGACAACCTCCTTGGCGGTTGCAATGGATCAGATGTTGAAATCCAAGAACCTCTCCGCTTACGACACAATTTCGCACCAGACTTGGGAAAACTCGGTCCAGGTCGCAGCAATCGCCCGAGTACTTGCCCGCCATCTGGGTCGCATACAGCCAGATGAAGCCATGCTGGCCGGACTGGTCCATAACATTGGCGTTTTTTACCTGATGTATCGCGCCGCCGAATATCCCGAATATCGTGATAACGAGCCAGCGATGCTCGAACTCCTCGCTGGGTGGCATGAAGGGGTTGGTGAAAGTCTGTTGCATATCCTTGGCCTGCCGGATTCGATTACCGATGCGGTACGTGATCAGAACCAGTTGCGCAGCATCGAAACCCCCTGTTCGATCAGTGACGTCCTGCATTTTGCCAAGCTGCTGGCCGACACCCAACCCGCCTGGCAAACCGCCAACTACGATGAACAACAAACAGCAACACTCGAGGCGGAGCGTGCACGCTACGCCGATCTGGTACAAGAAGCCGAGGAGGATATCCTCGAACTGCGCACAGCGCTTTCCGCCTGAACCAGCGGGCATTCTGGCAGTCTGACCTTCAGCCCACCCCAGCCATTCTGTAAGGATTTCAGGCCCATGCCGACTATTAGGCATGCCCACAGACAGGAACTGCCATGCTGATTCGTCGCCCCGCCGACACCCAACCCTCCGAAATCACCGAATCGGCAATTTATGCCAGCCGGCGGGATTTCATTCGCACCCTGCTACTTGGAGCCGGCACTGCTGGGCTGGGCCTGGGTTACGGTGCCGAACACGTTGACCGACCGGGACAGCCTCTGGGCAAGCTGATTAGCAGCCCCTTCTCGTTGCTCGATGACAAACCGACGCCATTCAAGTCGATGACTAGCTACGGCAATTTCTACGAGTTCGGCCCGGACAAGGAGAGCCCCGCCAAGCACGCCCACCGTCTGCGCACCCGGCCTTGGACAGTGACTGTTGATGGCGAGGTCAAAGCTGCCAAAACCTTTGCAATTGAGGATATCCTGAACTGGGCGCCGCTCGAGGAACGTATCTACCGGATGCGCTGCGTCGAGGGCTGGAGCGCTGTCGTGCCCTGGGCCGGCATCCCCTTCAGCGAACTGCTCAAACGTGTCGAAGTAACCGGCAACGCCAAGTTCGTCGAATTCTGGAGCCTGGCCGACCCCGAGCAGATGCCTTACGTTCGCGTGCCCTTTCTGGACTGGCCATACATGGAGGCCATCCGTCTAGATGAAGCACGTCACCCCCTGAGCATCCTTGCCGTCGGCATGTATGGCGAAGTGATGCCCAAACAGAATGGCGCACCGCTTCGACTGGTCGTCCCATGGAAATATGGTTTCAAAGGGGCAAAATCCATTGTTCGGATTCGTTTTGTCGAAAAGCAACCCGAAACTGTATGGACCAAGTCATCACCGGACGAATACGGCTTCTACTCCAACGTGAATCCCGATGTGCCCCACAAACGCTGGAGCCAGAGCCACGAACGGCGCCTTGGCGAGTTCTTCAAACGCAAAACCCTGCCCTTCAATGGCTATGCCGAGCAGGTTGCCGGTCTGTATGCCGGCATGGACTTAAGGAAAAATTTCTGACATGAGTTTTAACCCCGCCGGCCGCCAGTTGGGCCTGATCAAGATGGCTGTCTTCATCGTTTGCCTGCTCCCTCTGGGGCGTCTGCTATGGGCGGCATATACCGATGACTTTGGCGCCAACCCGGTCGAATTTGTACAGCGCTGGACAGGCAGCTGGACTTTCAACCTCTTGCTGATCACCCTGTGTGTCACACCATTACGCACGATGACTCAATGGCATTGGCTGCTCCGCCTGAGGCGCATGTTGGGCCTGTTCTGTTTCTTCTACGCCTGTCTGCACTTTCTGTCCTTCATCGGCTTTGATCATTCGTTCGAAGTTGACGAAATCGCCAAGGACATCTTCAAGCGTCCCTTCGTCAGCCTTGGCTTCGCCGCTTTCATTTTGCTTATCCCTTTGGCCGCCACATCAAACAACTGGGCCATTCGCAAATTGGGCGGGAGGAAGTGGCAGGAACTGCACCGCAACATTTATCTGATTGGCATCCTGGCTGCCTTGCATTACTTCTGGCTGGTCAAGGCAACGGCGCTACTGTGGCCGCTGGCATATTCGGTGGCGCTGGCCATCCTGCTTGGCTGGCGCATTCGCGAGCGCCGACGCAAGGCAATTCCCGTACCGCAGTTCCAGTCGGCAAAACCGCTGAAGTTCTTCAAACAAAAACCGGATTGAATCGGGTGCTGGCGGAAGGCTTTTTGATAGCCCGGCGCAACGCCCCGCAAGCGCCTCCTAGGCCTTGCGCGGCAAGTCGAAGCGAACGATAGCCCGACCGTCCGGCGTCTGCTTGGGCGCCGCTTTCCAGGCGTGCCCGTAGATCACCTCGAAGGTCGCAGGCAAACGGCCCTCCCGGCGCATGCCCTCGTAGGCAGCCCGAGCTGTCGCCCAGGCATTGCGCCCGGTCAAGCCATGGCGCCGCGCTTTCATGGCACACGTTGAACCGGCAGCGCGTAGATCCGCAAACATCGCATCGAGATCATCATAAGTCAGCGTGATGACCTCCATGTCCATGACCGGATCGGCAAAGCCGCAGCCAACCAGCATGTCGCCAAGGTCGTGCATGTCGGCAAAGCGTTGGGTATGGGCATAGCCATCGGCAAAAGCAGCGCGCAGTTCCCTCAGCGTATCCGGCCCAAGGGTGGAGAACATCAGCAGGCCACCGACCTCCAGCACTCGATGCGACTCGGCCAGCGCCGGAATCGGATCGTCCAGCCAGTGTAGAAGCAGGTTGGACCAGACCATGGCGGCGGATCGGCTCGCCAGAGGCAACTTTCTCGCGTCAGCCGCCAGACGCATACGATCAGCATGCCCACCGACACCCAGCCAGCGCTGCCAACTGGCTCGCGGCGTACGTCCTGCCGCAAGCATGGCCGGCGACAGATCGAGCCCGATCAGTTCCGCCTTGGGATAGCGTGCCGCCAAGCCGGAAAAACTGCCTCCACGGCTACAGCCGAGATCGAGAATTCGCTTGGGCTGCAGATTGACGTAGTCGAGGCGCTCCTGCATCCGGCGATCGATTTCGCGAACGAAAAAATCGCCTTCGCCGTAGCTGGCAGCAACACGGGAAAAGCGTCGACCGACTTGTTGCCGGTCGACAAAACCTGAACTCAAATTTTCAGAACTCAAATTGCCTTGACGCCCAGGCGGGCAAACAGCGCATCGTCACGCTCGATGTCCGGATTGCCCGTCGTGAGCAGGAAGTCGCCGTAGAACATCGAATTGGCGCCGGCCAGGAAGCACATGGCCTGCAGTTCGTCACTCATTTCCTGACGGCCTGCAGACAGGCGAACCCAGGAGGTCGGCATGGTGATACGGGCTGCGGCGATGGTCCGGACGAACTCGAAAGGGTCAAGACGGGGATTGTCAGCCAGCGGCGTACCGGGGATCGGCACCAGATTGTTGATCGGCACGGATTCCGGCGGTTTCGGCAGGTTGGCCAGTTGCACGATCAGCGCAGCGCGGTTCTTGCGCGACTCGCCCATGCCGATAATGCCGCCGGAGCAGACGTTGATGCCGGCATCACGCACCTGATCGAGCGTATCGAGACGATCGTCATGCGTGTGGCTCTTGATAACCTGACCGTAGAATTCCTTGTCGGTATCGAGATTGTGGTTGTAATAATCGAGGCCAGCGTCCTTCAGCTTTTCAGCCTGGCCATCCTTCAGCATGCCCAGAGTGACGCAGGTTTGCATGCCCAGCGCCTTCACTTCGCGGACCATGTCGAGCACGCGGTCGAGGTCATTATCCTTCGGCCCCTTCCAGGCGGCGCCCATGCAGAAACGGGAGGCGCCCTTGTCCTTGGCGGCCTTGGCTGCGGCAATCACCTGATCAAGCGGCATCAGACGTTCACGCTCGGTATCGGTATCGTAACGGGCCGATTGCGAGCAGTAGCTGCAATCCTCGGAACAGCCGCCGGTCTTGACGGACAACAGCGTCGAGCGTTGAATGGCATTCGGGTCGAAATGTTCGCGGTGTACACCTTGGGCACGCCAGATCAAATCCATCAGAGGCAGGTCGTAAAGACCAAGCACTTCCTCGACCGTCCAGCGACGGGCAGGTGCAGACGGGGAAGCAGAGGAAACGGCGGCGATGGAGCTAGCTTGCATGAGAGGCCTTGCGTAAGAAATACTATAAAAATCAGATGCGAAGCGCATCGGTAATTATGAATTATCAAGGACGCTCCGGCTCAATGTCAATTTTAACCCACCCTGGCGGAATCAAGGCGCTGGCCCGAAAACTCGGAAATGCAATATTGCCTGGCAGTTGCCTGCTTTGCGGCGCGGACAGCCAGAGCGAACTTCTCTGCACGAAATGCAACGCCGACCTGCCCGGCCTTCCATCTCATCTTTGTCCGCTCTGCGCCGATCAAACCACACACGGGGAACGCTGCGGCGCCTGCCTGAAGGACACCCCTCATTTTGATCGGACCATCGCCCTGTTCCACTATGACTTCCCGCTTGACCGCATCGTTCATGTGCTGAAGTACGGCCACCAACTTGCCGTCGCAACCTGGTGCAGCGAACAACTGGCCACGCGTATTGCGACGGATGAGCTCGATCTGATCGTTCCCCTACCCCTGCATCCACAACGCCTGATTGAGCGCGGCTTCAACCAGTCGGCCGAAATCGCTCGAACGCTTGGCAAGAGCCTCGCTATTCCGGTCGATCACACCAATGTCTTGCGTACGCGCCCAACGCCCCCACAGGCCGATCTGCCTCACAAGGATCGCAAGAAAAATGTACGCGGCGCATTCGAATGTCGCGCCGACCTCACGGGCCGGCGCCTGTTGCTGATCGACGACGTCATGACCACCGGCGCTACCGTCAACGAATGCGCACGCGTCCTGAAACTGCATGGCGCTGCATCGATCACTGTTGCCGTGATTGCCCGCGCGCTCAGGCACTGATTCCGTGTTTTAATCCGCCCCTTTGCTCTTGGAAGCAGCCGCGTGTTTGCCGTCGTTCTCTACCATCCGGAAATTCCGCCCAATACGGGCAACATCATCCGCATGTGCGCCAACACTGGCGCCGAACTGCACCTGGTCGAACCGCTGGGTTTTGACCTCAGCGACAAGAATCTGCGGCGGGCGGGGCTGGACTATCACGAATACGCCCGCGTCGTACGCCATGCCGATTGGGCTGCCTGCAAGGCAGCGCTGGCCGGTCGTCGGCTTTTTGCGATGACCACCAAAGGAACATCCAGCCCTTTCACTACGGCGCTTGAGGCAAACGATGTATTTGTCTTTGGTTGCGAAACGAGCGGTTTGCCACCGGAAATACGAGCCGAATTCAGCCCTGAACGATGCTTGCGGTTGCCGATGCTGGCCGGGCAGCGCAGCCTCAATCTGTCGAATGCCGCTGCGGTGACTGTTTTTGAAGCCTGGCGCCAGGCCGGCTTCCTAGGATCGGTCTAAGCCAGCTCTTCCTTGGGATCGCGGGCCATCAAGCGTTCAACCGCCTGAGCCGCGGTCAGACGACCATCAAGGACAGCCGCAACAGCAGCGCTGATCGGCATCTCGACACCGAGCTTGCTCGCCAGACGATCGACTTCACGGGCGGTATAGACGCCTTCAGCGACGTGCCCAAGTTCTTCGAGTATCTGTGGCAGCGATTTGTTCTGCGCCAGTGCCAGGCCAACCCGACGGTTACGCGACAGGTCACCGGTGCAGGTCAGGATCAGGTCGCCCATGCCGGCCAGCCCCATGAAAGTCTGCCGTTCGGCGCCCAGTGCCAGACCGAGGCGAGCGATTTCGGCCAAGCCGCGGGTCATCAGCGCAGCACGGGAATTCAGGCCGAGGCCAAGCCCGTCGCAAACACCGGTTGCAATGGCCAGCACATTCTTGACCGCTCCGCCAACCTCGACGCCAACCAGATCGTCGTTGGCGTAAATGCGCAAGCGCGTCGTGTGCAGTTGGCGCGCGGCCTCACGGGCAAAGGCTGGATCGTTGGCAGCCAGCGAAACAGCCGTCGGCTGCCCTGCCGCCACCTCTTCCGCAAAACTCGGACCGGAAAGCGCACCACACAGGGCCTCCTTGCCGAGAACTTCAGCGACCACCTGATGCGGCAAGCTGCCAGTACCAGATTCAAAACCCTTGCAAACCCACAGCAAGGGAAGCTTGCAGCCGATTGCCTTCAATCGCTCGACAGTCGGCCGCAGGCCGGCGATAGGCGTGGCGACAACGAGCAACTCGGCGCCGGCCACTGCCGCCTCGAAATCAGTCGACACCGCAACTGTTTCCGGCAATTTGTAGCCCGGAAAGAAACGACGGTTCTCGCGCGTTTTGAGCAGATCATCTGCGACATCGGCTTCGCGGGACCACAGCGTCAGCTCATGCTTGCCAGAAAAAGCGATGGATAGCGCCGTTCCCCAGGCACCGGCACCAAGCAGCGTTATCTTCATAGACCCCAAACCTGGGTCGAACGGACATAGCCCGTTGCGCCATCGCGATGGCGAACCTTGGCCCAGCCTGGTGAGGCAGGCTCGATAAACTCGACGGCAACCCATTTGTCGAGCTCGGCCAGCACCGACGCCTCGGGCTTGTCCATCTGCCTGATTTCGGCTCGTGGCGAGGTCACCACCAGCGTCCGGCGTTCACTGACGTTACGAGCCTCAACCCAGGCCAGCGTACCCTCGGCATCGCGAACCTTGGACCAGCCATCGAGCCTTACAACCACCTCAACGGGCGTCTGTGCCTTGATCAGATACAGCTTCTTGCCCTGCTGCGACGGCGCATCATACAGAATGGCCGCCGGCACATTGATCGAACGATAGTCTATGGCCGACGCTGCACCAGCAGCGCCGATCAGCGACAAGGCGACAAGCACGCGACGCCACATGGTAGTCATCTTACTGAATCGGCACTTCGGCCGGAGCGCCAGCCTGTTCCTGCAGGCGCTGCATGTACATGCCCTCGAAATTGACTGGTTGCAGAAGGATCGGCTGAAAACCGGCGCGGCTGACCGCATCGGAAACCGCTTCGCGAGCGTAGGGGAAGAGAATGTTCGGGCATGCCACGGCAATCAGCGGCTCCATTTGCTCTTCCGGAACATTCTGGATACGGAAGATGCCAGCCTGGCCGACTTCAACCAGGAACACGGTCTTTTCGGGCATCTTGGCGGTCACCGTTACGGTCAGCACCACTTCATAGACACCTTCGCCAACGGCGCGGCCGCCGGTATTGAGCTGAATTTCAACCTGCGGCTGCTCACGCTCCAGGAAAATTTCCGGGGCGTTCGGCACTTCGACCGACAGATCCTTGACGTAAAGCTTTTCAATACCGAAGACGGGCTGTGCGTTTTGTTCCATGATTTGCTTTCAGAGGTTAAATCGGTTCAGTTCAGCCTTCGAGCAAGGGCTTCAACTCGCCCGCTGCATCGAGTGCATAGAGATCGTCACAGCCGCCCACGTGGGTATCGCCAATGAAGATCTGCGGCACGGTACGCCGCTTTGTTTTCAGCATCATTTCATCACGACGCTCAGGATCGAGATCGACCCGGACTTCCTCGATCTGAGTAACGCCCCGCGCTGACAGGAGTTGCTTGGCGCGTATGCAATAGGGGCAGACTGCCGTCGTATACATCAGCACTGGTGCGGTCATTTGTTCTTGCTGCCCTTCTTGATCGGGTAGCCAGCGCCAACCCAGGCATCAACGCCACCGGCCAGATTATGCAGCTTTTCGAAACCAAGCTTCTTGAGCTCGGAACAAGCCTTGTTCGAGCGCATGCCGCTCGCGCAACAGATGATGATCGGCTTGTCCTTGAACTTCTCCAGCTCGGCAATGCGATCGGCCAACTTGGCCACCGGAATGTTCTTCGCCTCTGGCAAATGTCCGGCAGCAAACTCGTCAGATTCACGTACATCGACGATATGGGCATCCTCGCGGTTGATCAGCTGGGTGGCCTCGGCGGGGCTGACGCTGTTACCGGATGGGCGGGCAAACATCGGCCAGAGCAATGAAATACCGCTGACAACCACCAGTGAAATCAGCAGAACGTTCTGATTGATGAACTCCATAGGCATCGATCAGGCTCCCGTACCGCAGAAAACTTCACGCATCATGCTGACCAATTGCAGCGTACGCTGATCACCAACCCGATAAAAAACGCGGTTTGCGTCCTTGCGGGTGACCAGCACCCCTTTCTCTCGCAGGATCGCCAGATGCTGGGAAATATTGCTCTGTGACGTCCCAACCGCATCGACGATTTCCTGGACACAGGCTTCCTGCTCGCCCAGCACACAGAGAATTTTCAGACGCAACGGGTGCGCGATGGATTTCAGCGCACGGGCAGCCAGCTCAATGTGCTCTTGCTTGTCAATCAAACTGAAGGAAGGCGTTTCCAAGATAAAACCTCGTTCTGGGTTAATGCCGCATTATAAAATAGCGTTTTGCGTTTCGCTTAATCGAAATCAAGCCGCAATGACTCCTGGACCCTACCACAAAGCTAAGTGCGCCACCCGGCGCCTTGGCAAAAGGCTGACGGCGGCGCTGATAGCCGCCGTTTTCCTTGGACCGCCGCTGGTGGATGCCAAGCAATCGGTGAGCGAAAAAAAATCCGCACCGTCCGTCGCGGCGCCCGAAATTGCCGAAAAGCAGGCCGATCTTGGCGAATTGCGCAGCCGCATCGAGGGCCTGCGCAAGGAATTATCGACCAGCGAAGAGAACAAAGCGGATGCCGGCGACCGCCTGCGCGAATCTGAACGCCAGATATCCAGACTGCAGCGCGAACTACACGAGCTGAACGATCAACGTAGCCGACTGCAATCAAGGCTCAAGAGTCTCGAACAACAATCGCAGGAACTCGGCATCACGCTGGGACAGCAGCAAGCGCAACTGGAAAAATTGCTCTACAAGCAATACCTGCGTGGCACCCCGGACTCGCTGCAACTGATACTCAATGGCGACGACCCCAACCAGATGGCGCGCGATCTGCACTATCTGTCTGCCATTGCCCTGACCCGCGCCGAATTGATGGGCGAAATCAACGCCACGCTCGACAAGAAAAAATCATTGGCCGCCGACGCCAAGGAACGCAGTGCCGAACTGGCTGAAATCGAGGTGGAGCAACAGAAACGCCATGCTGATCTGCAAAAGCAGCGCGAAGAGCGCAAGGCGCTGTACGCCCAGATCTCCAGCAAGGTCAGCGCCCAGCGCAAGGAAATCGGCAATCTGCAGCAAAACGAACGACGAATGACCCAACTGATTGATCGGCTGTCGAAAATTCTTGCTGCGCAGGCAGCCAAGGCGGCCGAAGCCGCGCGTGCCGCAGAAGCACGCCAGGCTGCCGCTCGGCAGAAAGAACGCGAGAGAGAACGAGAAAAGGACAAACGCCATCCCCAGACGGAAGAAAGGGAAATCGCCCGCCCAGCCCCCTCGACAGAACCATCGCGGCCGCGCCAGGCAGAAACGGAGAACCGCTACGAGCCAGCTGCCAGCGACGGCAGCTTCGCCCGTCAGCGGGGCAGTCTGCGCCTGCCGGTGCGCGGTGCGGTTTCCGGGCGCTTTGGTTCGCCACGTGATGGTGGTGGCACCTGGCGAGGCCTGTTCATCAAGACTGGCTCGGGGAGCGAGGTCAAGGCGATTGCCGGCGGCCGCGTCGTCTTCTCCGAGTGGATGCGCGGCTTCGGCAATTTGCTGATCGTCGATCATGGCGACGCCTACCTGTCGATCTACGGCAACAACGATTCGCTACTGAAGCAGGTCGGCCAGGCCGTAAAAGGTGGAGAAACAGTAGCTACTGTCGGCAACAGCGGGGGCAATCCGGAATCCGGTTTATACTTTGAACTCCGCCACCAAGGGCAACCGATCGACCCGATGAAATGGGCCAGCTTGAAATGAGCAAAACGAAAACCATTAGCTTGACCGTAGGCGCATTCGTCGCCGGCGCATTGATCAGCCTGAACTTCCCGGCTCTTGCCGACAAGGAGGCGAAGCCCGGACTGCCGATTGAGGAGCTGCGCACCTTCGCCGAGGTCTATAGCGCCATCAAACAGGGCTATGTCGAGCCGGTCGAAGACAAGAAAATGATCACCAATGCCATCTCCGGCATGCTGGCCAACCTTGATCCGCACTCTGCCTATCTTGATGCCGATGCCTTCAAGGATCTGCAGGTCGGCACCCAGGGTGAATTCGGTGGCCTCGGCATCGAAGTCGGCATGGAAGACGGCCTGGTCAAGGTTGTCTCCCCAATCGAGGACACACCGGCCTACCGGGCTGGCGTCAAATCCGGCGATCTGATCTTCAAACTCGATGACACCATGGTCAAGGGACTGACGCTTTCCGAAGCCGTCAAGAAGATGCGTGGCAAGCCGAAGACACCGATCAAGCTGTCGATCATCCGCAAGGGCGAAACCAAACCGATCGAACTGACCCTGGTCCGTGAAGTGATCAAGGTGCAGAGCGTCAAGTCGAAGTTGATCGAGCCGGGCTATGGGTGGGTGCGAGTCACCCAGTTCCAGGAAAACACCATCGCCGAACTGGCCAAGCATGTCTCCGCCCTTTATAAGGATGGCAACAAGCTGCAAGGTCTGGTGCTCGACCTGCGCAACGACCCGGGCGGCCTGCTCAACGGCGCCATCGGCGTCTCTGCCGCTTTCCTGCCGCCAGACGTCAAGGTCGTTTCCACCGACGGCCGCACCGAAGACGCCAAGCAGGAATTCAAGGCCCGCACGCAGGACTACCTGCGCGGCACCAAGGAAGATCCGCTGAAAACCATGCCGATTGAAGCCAAGAAAGTGCCAATGGTCGTACTGGTCAATGGCGGCTCGGCCTCGGCCTCCGAAATCGTGGCAGGCGCCCTGCAGGACCACAAGCGCGCCATCATCGTCGGCACCCAGACCTTCGGCAAGGGCTCGGTGCAATCTGTCCTGCCGCTGCCCGGCAACACGGCGATCAAGCTGACCACGGCCCGCTATTACACGCCGGAAGGTCGCTCGATCCAGGCCAAGGGCATCACGCCGGACATCGTTGTCGAGGAAAGCCCGAACGGTAATGCTGCAGCGGCAATGCGTCTGCGTGAGGCCGATCTCGACCGCCACCTGTCGAACGACCGCGACAAGGAAGCCCCCAAGGCCGATCCGAAGCCGGCAGCCAAGACTCCTGCCAAATCCGGCAAGGACAAGAACAGCAAGGAAGACGCCGAGGACGAACTGCCGCAACGCCTGGAATATGCCAGCAAGAGTGACTACCAGTTCCAGCAGGCGATTAACCTACTCAAGGGTCTGCAGATCATGCAGAATAAAGCCCAATAGTTCATTGATCAGGAGGGATGATGACCAACACAGACCTCAAGAAAAACCGGGAGATTCAGTTCTCCAAGTTCCCGCCCGGCCAGGTGCCGGAAGCGGCCGATGATCTGCAAAGGCTGGATGCTGTTGCCATTCAGCCGAAGTATGAAAAGCGCTCGCTTGGCGTCAGCTATGACCTGCAGGATCACACGCTGCGCGAGCTTGACGAGCATCTGGTCGACAAGGGTTACCACCTCGACAACACGCTGATGACCAAGCTGACCAGAGCGCTGATCTATTATGTCGAGGATACCCAGCTCCACAACCTCGGCGCGCCAGAAAAGCGCCTGAAACGCTCGGCCCAGGAAGCCTACGTGCAGGCCTGGGAGCATCACCCCCATGGCGATCACGATGACACCCCGCCGGAGTGGCGAGAATATAAGTAGTTATCAGGATCGAGGATTGGGTTGTTGGCAAAACCGCTCGATCCAAATAACTCGACCCCCGATCCTGAAATGACTGACGACCAGCTACTCCGCTATAGCCGCCACATCCTGCTCGACGCTCTCGGCATCGAAGGTCAGACAAGAATCCTGGCCTCACACGCGCTGATCATCGGCGCTGGCGGCTTGGGCTCGCCGGCTGCGCTGTACCTGGCCTCGGCCGGCATTGGCAAGATCACGCTGGTCGATGACGACACCGTCGATTTCACCAACCTGCAGCGGCAGATCCTGCATACCCAGTCCCGCGTCGGCTTGGCTAAGGCAGAGTCCGGCAAGCAGGCACTGAGTGCAATCAATCCGGATATCAATATCGTGCCGCTGCAGCAGCGCTTATATGGAGAAGCGCTCGACACACTGGTTGCCTCAGCCGACATCGTGCTCGACTGCACCGACAATTTTTCCACCCGGCACGCCATCAACCGTGCCTGCGTACATCATCGAAAGCCGCTGGTGTCCGGCGCCGCCATTCGTTTCGACGGGCAAATCAGCGTCTACGACCTGCGCCGCGACGACTCGCCGTGCTACCACTGCCTGTTTCCGGAAGGAGAGGATGTCGAGGAAGTGCGCTGCGCGGTGATGGGCGTATTTGCGCCACTGACCGGCATCATCGGCACCATGCAGGCGGCCGAAGCACTGAAACTGGCAGCTGGTATCGGAGAGTCCTTAACGGGTCGCCTGCTGCTACTGGATGCTCTGACCATGGAATGGCGCACCATCCGCTTCAAGAAAGACGCCGGTTGCGCCGTGTGCGGCCCGAATTTTGAGGCGAACTGACGCGAGACGCGAAGACCAGCCGCAGACAGTGCGTTAGCACGGTAAGGCGACGTTGACAAAGTATTGGGTCAGTTCGCCTCGGAATTCAACGGCCGGGCAAGCACCCGGATATCAGCCCCAACCTGCCGCAGATCGCGAATCTGCAAACGCTGCTTGCCGTCTAGCGTAGCCAGTTCCGGCAAGTTGAACAGGCCACTCGCTGCATGGCCGATCAGGCAGGGTGCGAGATAAAGCAACAATTCATCGACCAGCCCCTCACGCAGCAAGGAGCCATTCAGTTTGAAGCCGGCTTCGGCATGTACTTCGTTGATACCGCGTTGAGCCAGCGCAACAAGTAGCGCCTTCAAATCCACTTTGCCGGAGGGATTGGGCAGTATCAGCACATCGGCACCCACTGCGCGCAGGGCCTCTATCCTTTCCGGGTTATCAACCGCCCCGGCAATCAACACCGGGCCACCTTGCAGAATTCGCGCGCCCAGCGGCGTTTCCAGCTTGCTGTCGACGACCACTCGCAAAGGCTGCCTGGTCGTTTCCACATCGCGTACCAACAGTTGCGGATCATCATCACGCACCGTCCCGATACCGGTCAGAATAGCGCATGCGCGTGCCCGCCAGGCGTGGCCATCGCGGCGGGCATCCGGCCCGGTAATCCACTGACTGACGCCGTTGTTCAATGCGGTCTTGCCATCCAGACTAGCCGCAACTTTCAGGCGCAGCCACGGCTGGCCACGGGTCATCCGGGAGACAAAGCCAATGTTGAGTTCGCGCGCCTCATTCTCCAACAGGCCGCTGGCTGTTTCGATACCCGCTGCCTGCAACAAGGCCAGCCCCTTGCCAGAAACCAATGGATTGGGATCAGTCATCGCCGCCACGACACGGGAAACACCCGCAGCAATCAGGGCTTCAGCACAAGGCGGCGTACGACCATGGTGGCTGCAGGGCTCCAGCGTCACATAAGCAGTTGCGCCCCTGGCCTTTTCGCCCGCGGCACGCAAGGCATGCACTTCGGCATGCGGCTCACCGGCTTTTTCGTGCCAGCCTTCGCCAACGATTTCACCATCACGGACCAGAACACAGCCAACCCGGGGATTCGGAGAGGTCGTCCACAAAGCGCGCTCGGCCAACTGCAGGGCGCGTGCCATCATGCCGTGGTCGACGGCCGTAAAGCTCATTTTTTCTTGGCAGCGGGAGAGACTTCGCGGATGGCCTTGGAAAAAGCATCCACGTCTTCGAAATTGCGATAGACCGAGGCAAAACGGATGTAGGCCACCTTGTCGAGCTTCTTCAGCTCACGCATGACCAGTTCGCCCAATTGCTGCGTCGTTACTTCTCGTTCACCGGCCGACAGCAGGCGCTCTTCAATATCGGCCACGGCAGCGTCCACCGACTCAATGGAGACCGGGCGCTTGCGCAAGGCCAGTTCCAGACTGGCGCGCAGCTTGCCACGACTGAACTCGGTACGCAGACCATTCTTCTTGACCACTTGCGGCAGCTGGATTTCAGCCCGTTCGTAGGTGGTAAAGCGTTTGTCACAGGCATTGCACTTTCTGCGGCGACGGACGACGTCCGCCTCATCATTGAGACGGGTATCAGCAACCGCCGTGTCTTCGGCACCGCAGAAAGGACATTTCACGGGCGCTTAAGCTCCGTAGACCGGGAACTTCTTGCACAGCGCCGAAACCTTGGCACGTACATTCGCAGCCACGGCTTCGTCGTTCGGTGCTTCAAGAACGTCGGCGACCAGATGAGCGATCGTCTCGGCTTCAATTTCGGTAAAGCCGCGGGTCGTCATCGCCGGGGAACCGATACGGATGCCGGAAGTAACGAACGGCTTCTGCGGGTCGTTCGGGATGCCGTTCTTGTTGACCGTGATGTGGGCACGGCCAAGCGCAGCTTCGGCTTCCTTACCGGTGATGTTCTTGGCGCGCAGGTCGAGCAGGAAGACGTGGCTTTCGGTGCGGCCGGAAACGATGCGCAGACCGCGTTCTTCACCCAGCACACGCGCCATGACGCGGGCGTTGGCAATGACCTGTTCCTGGTAGTTGCGGAACTCCGGGGTAGCAGCTTCCTTGAAGGCCACGGCCTTGGCGGCGATAACGTGCTCCAGCGGGCCGCCTTGCAGGCCGGGGAAGATGGCAGAGTTTAGGGCCTTTTCGTGCTCGGCCTTCATCAAGATGACACCACCGCGCGGGCCGCGCAGGGTCTTGTGCGTGGTCGAGGTGACGACATCGGCGAACGGCACCGGATTCGGGTAGAAACCAGCGGCGATCAGGCCGGCGTAGTGAGCCATGTCGACCCAGAAAATGGCGCCAACTTCCTTGGCAACTTTGGCGAAACGCTCCCAGTCGATACGCAGGGCGTAGGCCGAGGCACCGGCGACGATGATCTTCGGCTTGTGCTCGCGGGCCAAGGCTTCCATCTTGTCGTAGTCGATCTCTTCCTTTTCGTTCAGGCCGTAGGAAACGACGTTGAACCACTTGCCGGACATGTTCAGTGCCATGCCATGGGTCAGGTGGCCGCCTTCGGCCAGGCTCATGCCCATGATGGTGTCGCCCGGCTTGGCAAAGGCCATCAGCACGGCCTGGTTGGCCTGCGAGCCAGAGTTCGGCTGGACGTTGGCGGCTTCGGCGCCGAACAGTTTCTTCAGGCGGTCGATGGCGATCTGCTCAGCCACGTCGACGTATTCGCAGCCACCGTAGTAGCGCTTGCCCGGGTAGCCTTCGGCATATTTGTTGGTCAGTTGGGAGCCCTGGGCTTCCATGACGGCGTTGCTCACGTAGTTTTCGGACGCGATCAGTTCGATGTGGTCTTCCTGACGCTGCACTTCGGCCTGAATGGCCTGCCAGAGTTCAGGGTCAACTTTTGCCAGGGTGTCTTTCGCGGAAAACATGGGGAATGCCTCAAGCCATTGAAAAGGGGTGAAATTTTATCACGAGGGAAGCTCGTCAAGGGCGCCCGGTTCCAGATGATCTGTTTCACCCCAGGTTTCGAGGCGCCAGGCGCCGTCCGCCAGCGCAATCCAGTTGATGCCCGCGTTGGGAATCAGGAAATCGCGTGACATTTCCAGCGGATTGCCTCGAACGAAACGATTGATGATGTCGAGCACGCCGCCATGCAGGACGACCGCGATCGTTCCGCCCTGATGCCGTTCTGCCAGCTCTTTCAACTTGCCGGTCACCCGTTCGAACATGGCACGAAGGCTTTCGCCGTTCTCGAAATCATAATCAGCATTGCGCCCCTCGAAGGCGGCGTAGCCATCGGGATGATTCGCCTTTGCCTCGTCATAGGTCAGCCCCTCAAAGACGCCATAGCGCCGCTCGCGCATTTCGGGCACAGCAGTCGGCGTCAGGCCGAGTTCGGCGCCGATTGCTTGCGCTGTCGTCCACGCCCGTTTGAGATCGCTGCTATAGAGCGCGATAATGCCGGCCTGTTTCAGCCAGCGTCCGGCCGCAACGGCCTGCCGCCGGCCTGTCTGGTTCAGACCGATGTCGATCTGCCCCTGAATGCGCCGCTCGGCGTTCCATTCAGTCTCGCCATGGCGCACCAGGCAGACACGAGTAAGTCGGGTTGTAGGGATTTCCACCATTTTCGACCTATGCCCTTCGCTGTAAATTGGATGCACTAGGATTTTCAATTAACCCCGGTCACATCTAGAAGCCGGGAATTTTATCAACCGAGGAGGACTTTTCGTGACCCTTCTGCTCAAGCTCTCTCAGCTAATCGACTGGCTCAATGAGCGTGTTGCCCGAGGCGCATTCTGGCTGGTGCTGCTGATGACCATCGTCAGCTCTGCCAACGCCGTCGTACGCTTTCTTTTCGACTACAGTTCAAACGGCCTACTGGAAATCCAGTGGTACCTGTTTGCCGCCGTTTTTCTGCTCTGTGCGCCCTACGCGCTTCAGAGAAACGAACATGTCCGTATTGACGTGTTGTCCGGCAAACTATCGCCACGCGGCCTCGCCGTGATTGACATCATCGGCAGCCTGTTCTTCCTGCTGCCAATGGTGATTTTGATCCTTTGGCTGTCGCTGCCGCTGATTGCCGAGTCGATCAAGATCAATGAAATGTCGGCCAATGCTGGCGGTCTGTTGCGCTGGCCGGTCAAGATCCTGCTGCCGATCGGCTTCACGCTGCTTGCCCTGCAGGGCATTTCGGAACTGATCAAGCGCATCGCCTTCCTGTCGGGAATGATCGACGACCCGAACGACAAGAAAAAGGGCCCGACGGCCGAAGAAGAACTGGCCGCCGCCATCGCTGCCGCCAAAGCTCAGGAGGCAAAATAATGGCTGAGTTCATCATCGCCAACATGGCGCCGCTGATGTTCGGTGCACTGGTTCTCTTCCTGCTCTTCGGCTATCCGGTCGCCTTCGCACTGGCCGCCAACGGCATCGTCTTCGGCCTGATCGGCATCGAACTCGGCCTGCTCACCCCGGCCCTGTTCCAGGCCCTGCCGGAGCGCATCTTCGGCATCATGGCCAACGACACGCTGCTCGCCATCCCCTTCTTTACCTTCATGGGGCTGATATTGGAGCGATCCGGCATGGCTGAAGACCTGCTCGACACCATCGGCCAGCTGTTCGGCCCGATGCGTGGCGGTCTAGCCTACGCGGTCATCTTCGTCGGCGCCCTGCTTGCTGCGACGACCGGCGTGGTGGCAGCTTCGGTCATCTCGATGGGCCTGATCTCGCTGCCCATCATGCTGCGCTACGGCTACGACAAGCGCCTGGCCTCCGGTGTCATCGCCGCGTCCGGCACACTGGCCCAGATCATCCCGCCGTCGCTGGTGCTGATCATCATGGCCGACCAGCTCGGCAAGTCAGTCGGTGACATGTACGAAGGCGCCATGATCCCGGGCCTGGTTCTGACTGCGCTTTATGTTGGCTACGTAGCCATCCTGAGCGTTCTCAAGCCCAACTCCTGCCCGGCCCTGCCGCCGGAAGCCCGCTCGCTGCGCGGCTTCAAGCTGATGCTGCGCGTGCTGACCACACTGGTTCCGCCGCTGGTCCTGATCTTCCTCGTCCTCGGCACCATCTTCCTCGGTATCGCAACGCCGACCGAAGGCGGCGCCATGGGTGCAGCCGGCGCCATGATCCTCGCCCTGGCCCGCAAACGGATCACCATGAAGCTGCTCAAGCAGGCCATGGAAACCACCGGCAAGCTGTCGTCCTTCGTGGTCTTCATCCTGGTCGGCTCGACGGTGTTCGGCCTGGTCTTCCGCGGCGTCAATGGCGACCTGTGGGTGGAACACCTGCTGCTCGGTTTGCCGGGCGGCCAAGTCGGCTTCCTGATCGTGGTCAACATCCTGGTCTTCGTGCTGGCCTTCTTCCTCGACTTCTTCGAACTGTCCTTCATCATCGTGCCGCTGCTGGCCCCGGTGGCGGACAAACTGGGCATCGACCTGGTCTGGTTCGGCGTACTGCTCGCGGTCAACATGCAGACCTCCTTCATGCACCCGCCGTTCGGCTTCGCGCTGTTCTACCTGCGCTCGGTCGCACCCTCCTCGGTCAAGACGACGGATATCTACTGGGGCGCCATCCCCTTCGTCTGCATCCAGATCATCATGGTCGCGCTGATCATCATCTTCCCGAACATCGTCAGCTATGGCGACGATGCCCAACGGGAACAGCAGCGCCTGGAGAAGGAAGGCAAAGCCCCGGCCGCCATTGATCTCGACTCGCTGATGAAGCAGAGCGACGAGGAACCGGATGCACAGAAGGAAGGTGCCGAAGAGGAAAAGGGTGCCGCCGATCTGCTGAAGGGTCTGCAAAGCAACGACAAGTAAGGGTATTCCACCCCAATCAAGGCGAGGCTGCGGCCTCGCCTTTTTGTTGTCCCTATCATCTGAATTAACGTAATCAATTAGCAAGAAAACCGGCCTTGGCGCATTATTGTCGATGTCAAAACCACTCACTTCCAGGAGGACATCATGGACATCGGAATCACCAAGAAAGATCGCGAAAAGATTGCCGAAGGGCTCTCCCACCTGTTGGCAGACTCATTCACCCTTTACCTGAAAACCCACAATTTCCACTGGAACGTCACCGGCCCGATGTTCAACACCCTGCACGTGATGTTCATGGACCAGTACACCGAACTGTGGAATGCACTGGACCTGATCGCCGAGCGCATCCGCGCTCTGGGCGTGGCCGCCCCCGGCACCTACCGCGAGTTCGCCAAGCTGACGGTGATCAAGGAAAGCGAAGGCAAGGTCACGGCCGAGGAAATGATCAAGCAACTGGTCGCCGGCCAGGAAGCCGTCACCAAGACTGCCCGCGGCATTTTTGCGATTGTCGACAAGGCCGGTGACGAGCCGACCGCCGACCTGCTGACCCAGCGCATGCAGATTCACGAAAAGAACGCCTGGATGCTGCGCAGCCTGCTGGAAAGCTAAGACTGCCCCCTGCTCCATAGTGCCCCGCCCGTATCGGCGGGGCTTTTTTACACCTAGCGAATGCCGCTGAAAAACTCGAACATCCTGCGCCGCGAATCTTCGGTCAGCTTGGCATCGTAACGATAGACGACACGGTCGCCCTTGAAGTCCGTCTTGCTGAAGCCATCGATATCGATGCAATCCCAGCAGTGGCCGATGTCGGCATAAACGTGTGTAGAGATCGGGGCGCCCGCCGCCTTCATGGCAGGCACCACAGCGTCACACCATTCGCTTGGCGTTTCATTGTCGAGCGCCCCCATCAGCATCAGATGCGGACGATCGATATCCGGGCGAACGATCGGTATATCGACATTGACCCGCGGAATTTTTCCGGCTGGCCAGCGGCAGGTGCTATAGAACGCGACCGTTCCGGCAAAGCGGGGCGCCCCGGCGGGCACGAATGCCTCGGCCACCTCGCGACTGCTGACCTGCGATGCCGTGAATCCGCCTTGGGAATACCCCGCCGCAAAGATTCGATTCGGGTCGACAAAGGGCAAAACCGACAGGTGAGCAAGTGCGTCAAAGGCATCCTTGATGCGCCGGCCAACTGAAATCGGCGTCGGCGGAAAGCAATTGGTCTTGTTCCCACGCATGCCATCGACCAGCAGAACAACATAACCCTCCTGGGTCCCCGCCTCTATCCACTGGCGCATATGCCGTGGCATGACGCCGCCACAGTTATGCAACAAAACCAGGGCGGGATAACGAACCCCCTCTTTCATGCCAGCCGGTTTGAACAGTCCGTTATGAATTGTCGAAAACAGCCCTAGCTCTTTAGCTTCACTGGCAAACGAAAGATCAGAAAGCTTGGCCGAGTCCACCTTGAATGAAGGCACATCGTATTGGGCGATGGCAGATACAGAAAAACCCAGTCCGAGAACCACCAGCGCTCGAATCATCCATTTAGCAAGCATTGGAATCTCCTTCAGGAAAGAAGGAAGTTGGAAACGAAAAAGCCCGCGAAGTTCGCGGGCTTTTTCTGATCGGGCGAAACGGCTACCCGTTATTTGCCGGTCTGCAGGAATCCATCCATCCGTCGTTCGGCCAGACTGAACCAAGCCGACTGGGTTCGACGGTATTTGTCGTACTCGACGTAAATCTTCTTGAAGGCCGGATTCTTGCCGGCTTCGTCGACGTACAGCTCGGTCGCTGCCTTGTAGGTGGCCTTGAGAATTTCGGAAGAGAATTCCTTGACCTTAACGCCAGCCTGCATCAGCTTGGCCAATGCCGCCGGGTTCTTGTGGTCGTATTCGGCCATCATCGTCACGTTGGCTTCGAAGGCGGCGGCCTGGAAGGCCTCCTGATATTCCTTCGGCAGCTTGGCCCATTCGGCCTTGTTCACGAAGAAGTGAATGGTCGGGCCCGGTTCCCACCAACCCGGATAGTAGTAGTTCTTGGCAACCTTGTAGAAGCCCAGCTTTTCGTCGTCGTACGGGCCAACCCACTCGGCCGCATCGATAGTGCCCTTTTCCAGCGCCGGGTAGATGTCGCCACCGGCGATCTGCTGCGGCACGACGCCCAGTGCGGAGAAGACAGTGCCGCCGAGACCGGCGATCCGCATCTTGATGCCCTTGAGGTCAGCGACGGTCTTCACTTCCTTGCGCCACCAGCCGCCCATCTGGGTACCAGTATTGCCGCCAGCGAAGGAAACCACGTTGTAGTTGCTGTAGAAATCATCAAGCAGCTTCTGGCCACCGCCGTAGTAGATCCACGCGTTCATCTGGCGGGCAGTCATGCCGAACGGAACCGAAGTGCCGAAGCCGAAGGTCTTGTCCTTGCCGACGTAGTAGTACGAGCAGGTGTGGCAGCACTCAACCGTGCCTTGCTGCACGGCATCCAGGGCCTGCAGGCCGGGAACGATTTCACCACCCGGGAAGACGCGGATGTCGAACTTGCCGCCGGTCATCGCGCGCAGGCGATTGGCCAGCACTTCGGCGCCACCATAAATGGTGTCCAGGCTCTTCGGGAAGCTGGAGGTCAGACGCCATTTGATATTGGGCAGCGCCTGGGCGATGGCCGGTGCGGCCAGGGTGGTAGCAGCGCCGGCAACAGCACCGACAGAAGCCTTCTTCAGAAAATCACGACGTTGCATATTGTCTCCTTCAGTAATCGTTGAGCACGTCAGAATAAAGCAACTTCATTCTAGCCAAAATCAGCTCGCTGGCGACTTGCGGAAAACCCTAATGCACCTATTTATTCGCCCGCCACTGTCATCCGGTTGATCATGATCGAGCCGGTAATCTTGCTGCCCCGGATCAAGACATCGTTGCCAACCGCAACGATACCGGCCAGCATGTCCTTGAGATTGCCGGCAATGGTGATCTCTTCCACGGGATAGGCAATCTTGCCGTTCTCGACCCAGTAGCCGGCCGCACCGCGCGAATAATCGCCAGTCACGTAGTTGATCCCTTGGCCAAGCAGTTCGGTGACCAGCAGACCACGCCCCATTTGCGCCATCAAGCCATCCAGGTCAAGCTCACCCGGCTGGATGATCAGGTTGTGGCTGCCGCCAGCATTGGCCGTCGTTTGCATGCCCAGCTTGCGCGCCGTATAGGTGCTCAGGAAATAGCCTTGCAGGATGCCGTCGGTTACGACATCGCGATCCTTCGTTGCCACGCCGTCACTATCGAAGGAGGCGCTACCGAGGCCACACTTGATATGCGGGCGTTCGGCAATCTGCACAAAATCCGGCATGATTTTCTTGCCGAGTTGATCAAGCAGGAAAGACGACTTCCGGTAGAGCGCACCGCCGCTTGCCGCATGGACCAGGCTACCCAGAAGCCCGCCGGCCAGTGGCGCTTCAAAGATGATCGGGAATTCGCCAGTCTTGACCTTGCGGCCGCCAAGACGGGCCACGGCGCGCTCGGCGGCGATGCGTCCAACCTCCGCCGCGTCATTGAGGCGGCTGGCATCGCGATGCGTCGTGTACCAGTCGTCGCGCTGCATCGCATCCTGCTCGCCTGAAATTACCGAGCAGGAAATGTAATGGCGCGACGTCGGATAACCGCCCATGAACCCCAGGCTATTGGCCGAGACGAAATGCGCCTGCTGCGTCGAGATCGAAGCGCCTTCCGAATTGCTGACCAGCGGACTGGCATCGAAGGCGGCCTGCTCGCAGCGACGAGCCGTCTCGATCGCATCCTCCACGGTCAACGCCCACGGATGATAAAGATCGAGATCGGGAACATCCTTGGCCATCAGTGCCGCATCAGCCAAGCCGGCACAGTCATCTTCGGCAGTGAAGCGGGCGATGTCGAGCGCCGCCTCGACGGTCTCACGCAGCGCCTGAGCGGAAAAATCGGAAGTGCTGGCGTAGCCCTTGCGCTGACCGGAGTAAATCGTGATGCCGATACCCTTGTCGCGGTTGAACTCGATCGTTTCGACCTCGTCGCAACGCACTGTCACCGACTGTCCGAAGCCCTCGGAGACATCGACTTCACAGGCCGTCGCCCCCTTGACCTTGGCGTGCTTGAGCACATCGTCGGCGAGTTGCTGCAGGGAGGCAAAGGGGTAGGAAAATGCGGCGGTTTCGGACATGGAGGGGGCGTCAGGGCGGGAAAGTCGCTATCATAACAGCCCGTTATTGCCCGCACCGGACGCAAACCATGCATGAAGAAGATTTCACCGAAGACACCGGCCGTCCCTCCAAGACCAAGAAGAAGGAGGCGATGCATGAACTGCGTGATCTCGGCGAAGAACTGGTCGAACTTTCCGTCGGCCAGCTGAAAAAAATCAACCTGCCGGAAAATATTTTCGAAGCCGTCCGCGAATGCCAGAAGATCACGGCTCACGGCGCCCATCGCCGGCAGGTGATGTATCTCGGCAAGCTGATGCGCGGTGTCGACGACGAACCGATCCGGGCCGGCCTGGCCATGCTGCGCGGCGAATCGTCAGCCGAAACCGCCCGTCTGCACCGCCTGGAACGCTTCCGCAATCGCTTTCTCGAAGACGAAGCCTACCTGGCCGAAATTGCTGCCGTTTGGCCCTCTATCGACATGCAGCATATGCGCCAGTTGCGTCGCAACGCGCTGAAGGAACAGGAAAACAACAAGCCGCCGAAGAACTTCCGGGCCATCTTCCAGATACTGCAGGAGCTGGACAAGCAGGGCACGCCTGACACGGAAGAGGAAGCCGCTGATGAATGACGAACTCGTCATCGGCCTCGTCTCGATCAGCGACCGTGCTTCGACCGGCGTTTATGAAGACAAGGGCATCCCTGCGCTACAGGAATGGCTCTCCGCGGCGCTGACCAGCCCGTGGCGCGTTGAAACCCGCCTGATCGCCGACGATCAGCCGACGATTGAAAGCACGCTGATCGAACTGGTGGACACGCAAAAATGCCATCTGGTGCTGACCACCGGCGGCACCGGCCCGGCTTTGCGCGACGTCACACCGGAAGCAACGCTGGCGATTGCCGACAAGGAAATGCCCGGTTTCGGCGAAGAGATGCGCCGGATCAGCCTGAATTTCGTGCCGACCGCCATCCTGTCGCGGCAGGTTGCCGTGATCCGCAAGCAGGCGTTGATCATTAACCTGCCCGGCCAACCGAAATCGATCAAGGAAACGCTGGAAGGCGTTCGCGACGCCGATGGCAAGGTGACGCACGTCGGCATCTTTGCCGCCGTGCCTTACTGCATCGACCTGATCGGCGGCCCTTACGCCGAAACAAACGAGGCCGTGATCAAGGCTTTCCGGCCCAAATCGGCGATTCGGGCCAAACAGACTTAATCAGCCGAGCTGGCTCTGGCGATAACGAACCAGTTCGAAATCGCCCGTTTGCTCGACCAGCGCCACCGGGGTCAGCACATAGCGCCGCCCCTCGCTGGCGTATTCCATTCCCTCCCGGGCATCGAAGCTCATTGGCGGCAAGACCACCCGCAGCTCGCCCGGCTCATTGCCGTCGAGCAACATCAGCGCGGGAATGCTCGCCGCGGCTGCATAACTGGAAGCCGTCCGTACCCTTAATTCCACGGAAACCGCCTTGCGGGCAATTGCCTGAATGCCAACACGCGATTCGCTTTCCGAAGCCCGGCGATAGCGCCTGATAACGCCAACCAGCCAGTTATCGCCGCCTTCAGGCTGCATGGCGATCAGCGCCCCGACCTTCAACCATTCACTGGGCACGTTCCCGAGCACGGCGCCGAAACCACCCCGGCTGACGTTCTCCACCACCCAGCTTTCAACCGGCAAACCCGCCGGCCGGCCACCGAATTCACCGGAAAACACCACGAAACCGTTGACCAGACCATGCAGCACCGACATCCGGTGCATGACACGATGCCGGTCATGCTGACGCTGGGGCGGAATGGGGGCCAGATAGGCCGCAAGATGCCGTAGCACCTTGACCAGCAGCTTGATCGGGTATTGGCCGCCAAGATCGATCCCTGGCGGCATGTCGCCGCCGCGCTCCAGCGTGCTCAACAGGGCAAGCATCGCTTCATGGGCCGGGCCGGGCTTGAGGAAACGCTGGGTCGGCACGGCTTGCGCCGGCATCCGGGCCAAACGCAATGGTGGCTGAGCCAGCACGAGATCAGACCAATAGACGCTGTCGATATGAACGTGGGCGCCAAAAACGAAACCAGGCAAAAAGTGCGCGATCAGCCGTTCGGCCAGCTCAATTTCCAGGGGCAGCAGGCTATCCAGCGAAGCCGCCTGGAAGACCATTGCTTTCTGGTACTCGAGGTCAGCCGACGTCGTCCCGCTTTTCCCGGGCAGCGAGACAGCGCGGCTCGCCTGGCCCGCCTCTTCTGCCGCCAGCAAGGCATGACCAAGGCGACGCCAAAGCTCGCCGCGGGATGGGCCGTAGTGAAACTGCTCCCATTTCAGCATCTGCCGCAAGGCTGCGATCAGACGGATGGGCAAGACCGGCAAAACGCTCTTGGCCAGCTCGCTCGGCCGAGGCTTTTCCGCCACGGAGAGCAAGCAACGCTCGTAGGCTGCCGCCAGCAGGGTCCAGAAACCGTAGTTGATCGACCACAGGCGCTGCTCTTCGGAGCGCGACAGGCGTGTCTGGAAATATTCCTGCGACAGGCGCTTCAAATGAGGCTGCGCCGCCTCGTCCAGTTGCTGGACGATTTCATAAAGGCGATCAGCCGGAAAATCACCCACCCCGGCCAGCGATTCCAGCCAGCCGGCCAGTTCGTCCAACGCTTTAAATGCGTTGTCCCTGGGGATTTCGCTGAGAACTTTCCGCAGTTCGCGCGAATCCGCCAGCGGATGATCCGTTTTCTGGGCGAAAAGCCCGCCAAGATTGGCAACTTTATTGAGCACTGTTACTCCGGTGAAATTTCTTTTTCGGCAGTTTAGACCGATATACCGCCTCTTGGCGTGAGCAATTTCCTCATTGACTGAAAACGCGAAAACGCCTGCCCTACGAGCCTCCGTACCCCGTTGCCATCTCGCATGTAAAATAAGCCGCTTGAACGATCACCCGGACAAGCAACCCGATGCAGCCCTACCTCGACCTGATGCGCCACGTGCTGGACAACGGCAATGACAAATCCGACCGCACCGGAACCGGTACGCGCTCCGTCTTCGGCTGGCAGATGCGCTTCGACCTGGCCAAGGGCTTCCCGGTGATGACCACCAAGAAGCTGCACCTGAAATCGATCATCCACGAACTGCTGTGGTTCATCCAGGGTGACACCAATATCAAGTACCTGCAGGAAAACGGCGTCAAGATCTGGGACGAGTGGGCCGACGAAAACGGTGATCTCGGCCCGGTTTACGGCAAGCAATGGCGCCGCTGGGAAACGCCGGATGGCCGCGTCATCGACCAGATCACGCAACTGGTCAACAGCCTGAAGAACAATCCGGATTCCCGCCGCCACATCGTCTCCGCCTGGAACCCCGGCGATGTGGACAACATGGCCCTGCCGCCCTGCCACTGCCTTTTCCAGTTCTACGTGGCGAATGGCAAGCTGTCCTGCCAGCTCTACCAGCGCAGCGCCGACATTTTCCTTGGCGTACCTTTCAACATCGCCTCCTACGCGCTGTTCACGATGATGCTGGCGCAGGTTTGCGGTTACCAGCCGGGCGAGTTCGTACACACCTTTGGCGACGCCCATATTTACTCGAACCACTTCGAGCAGGCCAGACTGCAGCTCTCACGCGACACCCGCGCCCTCCCGACGATGTGGATCAACCCGGAAGTGAAAGATATCTTCGCTTTCAAGTTTGAGGATTTCCGCCTCGAAGGCTACGACCCGCACCCGCACATTTCGGCCCCGGTGGCCGTCTAAGATGATTCTCGGCGGCGACCTCGGCGGCACCAAAACATTGCTGGCGCTGGCGGAGATCGATGACGGGCGCCTCAAAATTTTTCGCCAGCAGCGCTACGCCAGCCAGGATTACCCCTCTTTCGACGATCTTCTCGCCGAATTCATTCCCGACCAACCGAACATCGCCTCGGCCTGTTTTGGAGTCGCCGGACCTACCGATGGCCGCGAAGCCAAACTGACCTATCTACCCTGGCAGCTCTCAGCCGGCGCACTGGAAGATCGTTTTGGTATTGGCCAAGTTTCGCTGCTCAACGATTTTGCCGCCGCCGCCCACGGCGTGCCGCTGGTTGAAGACCGGGATATCCTGACCCTGCACGCCGGCCAGCCTGAAGATGGCGCACCACGCGTCATTCTCGGCGCTGGCACCGGCCTCGGCGTCGCCGGCCTGATCTGGCAAGACGGCGCCTGCCGCGTCATTCCCGGCGAAGGCGGCCACTTCGGATTCGCGCCGCAAACCCCGCAGCAAGGCGAACTCTGGCGCTGGCTGCAGGCGCAATATGGCCGGGTCACGGTCGAAGACATCGTATCCGGCCCTGGCCTGTCACGTATTTTCACCTTCCTCTCGGGTCAGCAAAGAGCACCTGAAGAGATCAGCCAAGCCGCCCTTGCGGGTAGCGATCAGCAAGCCAGCGCGGCGTTGCGGCTCTGGCTCGAATGCTATGGCGCCTTTGCCGGCGACCTTGCCATGCACTGGCTGGCCCGTGGAGGCGTTTATCTGGCCGGCGGGATCGCCGCCAAACTATTGCCGCACATCGATGCAGCCCCCTTCACCGACGCCTTCCTCGCCAAACGCGAACACCGCGAACTGGTCAAGAAAATGCCCATCCGGTTACTAACCGTCGAAGACCTCGGCCTGCGCGGCACCCTAGCGCGAGCAACCCAACAACGCTGACCCCCTGCCGCTCAGTTCGGCACCTTGCGCCAGCCCCTGGCCTCCATGCACGCGTGCATCCGCCGAACGGTCGCGTTGGTCACCGTCCCGTCGTTCCCGGCATAAGTCTTCGCCTTGCACTGCGTTTCATCGAACGAATACTCAGCCTCACTCGCCCCTGCCTTCTCCCAATGCCAGGACGACATCAGCGCACAGCCGGCGAGCAGGACGGCAAACAAGCCCGATAGCGAGGTTTTCAGCAAATTCCGTTGCCGCACGATGATTCTAGATTCCAAGATAGAAATGCGAGAGGCTAGCAGGAGAGTGGGCGGGAATCGGCACTTTCCGCTCTTCACCCTAGGCGTAGCACCACCGCCCCCAATGGCGGGATGGTCACTTCCAGATTGGCCGGACGGCCCATCCATTCACCTTCATGAGCCGGCAAAGCACCGCCGTTACCGAGGTTGCTGCCACCATAGAAGGCAGAGTCGGTATTGAGCAACTCGACATAGGTGCCTGCCTCGGGAACGCCGAGGCGGTAGGCGGTTTGCGGTACCGGAGTGAAGTTGAAGACGACGACGACAAAGCTGCCGTCCTTGCCCCAGCGCAGCCAGGAAAGTACCGAGTGTTCGCTGTCGTTGCAGTCGATCCACTCGAAGCCAAGCGGGCTGAAATCCTGCGTGTGCAGCGCCGGCAACTCGCGGTACAGGCGATTCAGGTCGGCCGACAGGCGTTGCGCTGCGGCGTTTTCCGGATTGGCCAGCAAGCCCCAGTCGAGTTCGCGCGCCTCGGACCATTCGCGTTGCTGGCCGAATTCGCAGCCCATAAACATCAGTTTCTTGCCCGGCGTCAGTGCCTGCCAGGCCAGTAGTAGCCGCAGGTTGGCGTGGCGTTGCCAGGCATCGCCCGGCATCTTGCCAAGCAGCGAGCCCTTGCCGTGCACCACTTCGTCATGCGAGAAGGGCAGCACGTAGTTTTCGGAATAGGCGTAGACCTGTCCAAAGGTCATTTCGCTGTGATGCCAGCGACGGAAGATAGGGTCGCGGTGGAAATAGCGCAGGCTGTCGTTCATCCAGCCCATGTTCCATTTCATCGAGAAACCCAGCCCGCCGACATAGGTTGGCCGGGAGACCATCGGCCAGGCGGTCGATTCCTCGGCAATGGTCAATGCGCCGGGGAACTCACCGTGGACCATGGCGTTGAGCTCTTTAAGGAAGTCGATGGCTTCGAGGTTTTCCCGCCCGCCAAACTTGTTGGGTAGCCATTCGCCATGCTTGCGTGAGTAATCGAGGTAGAGCATCGAGGCCACGGCATCGACGCGCAGGCCGTCAAAGTGGAACTCCGACAACCACCAGTAGGCCGACGACATCAGGAAGCTGCGCACCTCATGCCGGCCGTAGTTGAAGATATGCGTACCCCAGTCGGCATGCAGGCCAAGACGCGGATCTTCGTGCTCGTAAAGCGCAGTGCCGTCGTAACGGGCCAGCGCCCAGTCGTCCTGCGGAAAGTGGCCGGGCACCCAGTCGAGCAGAACCCCCAGGCCAGCCTGGTGGCAGGCATCGATAAAGGCGCGCAATTCGTCGGCTGAGCCATAGCGGGCCGTCGGCGCAAAGTAGCCGGTGGTCTGGTAACCCCAGGATTCGTCGAGCGGGTGTTCGGTGATCGGCAGCAGCTCAAGATGGGTATAGCCCTGCGCCAGGGCATAGGGAATCAGGCGTTCGGCCAGTTCGCCCCACAGATACGGCTTGCCGTCGGGATGGCGCATCCATGAACCGGGGTGCACTTCGTAGATATTGACCGGTGACTGCTGCCAGTCCCAGGCGGCGCGTTGCTGCAGCCAGTCGGCATCACCCCAGACATGGGTCGATGGCGGTACGACATAGGCGGCCGAACCGGGACGCAGCTCGAAGCCACGACCATAGGGGTCGCTCTTGATCAGCTTGTCGCCGGTATGGCGATTGGTTATTTCAAAGCGGTAGAGGTTGCCTGGATGGGCTTCAGCGACGGTAGTTTCCCAGACGCCGGACTCGCCCATCGGGTGCAGTTGGTGTACGTCGCCGTGCCAGCCATTGAAATCGCCAACCACCGAGACGCGTCCGGCGTTGGGCGCCCAGACCCGGAACGTCGTCCCGGAAACTTCGGCATGGGCACCGAGCAATCGATAAGCCTGATTGTTTCGACCCTCGTTGAACAGATAAAGTGCGTCGGCATGCTGCATATGGCCCCCTTACCGCAGTATCATAAGCCAAAACAGTGACCAGGGAGGTCCGTCATGCCCATGAGCACAAGCTGTCCGCATCAGCCCTATTGCGAAATGCGGGAACAGACCGATATGCGCTTCATCAGTCATCTGACGCGCAATACCTTTGCCATCATCCTGGCCGGGGGCCGGGGCACACGGTTGAAACAGCTGACCGACTTCCGCTCCAAGCCGGCCGTGCCTTTCGCCGGCAAGTTCCGGATTCTCGATTTCACCCTATCCAACTGCGTCAATTCCGGCATCCGCAAGATCGGCGTTGCCACGCAGTACAAGGCACATAGCCTGATCCGCCACATCCAGCGCGGCTGGAGCTTCCTCGATGGCCGTTTCGACGAGTTCATCCAGCTGCTGCCAGCCCAGCAGCAGATCGACGAGACCCAGTGGTATCAGGGAACCGCCGATGCTGTTTACCAGAACCTGCATTTCCTGCGCCGCTACCAGCCCGAGCACATCCTGATCGTCGCCGGCGACCACATCTACAAGATGGACTACGGCCGCATGCTGGCCCACCACGTCAAGCATCATGCCGACATGACCGTCGCCTGCATCGACGTGCCGATTGCCGAAGCCCGCGAATTCGGGGTGATGGGCGTTGACGAGCAGGACCGGGTGATCGATTTCGTCGAAAAACCGCAGAATCCGCCGCCCATTCCGGGGCAGCCGGACCGGGCGCTGGCCTCGATGGGCATCTACATCTTCAACACCAAGTTCCTGTTCGAACAACTGGAACGCGATGCGATGACCAAGGGTTCTAACCGGGACTTCGGCAAGGACATCATTCCCCACATCGTTCCCCGCTACCGCGTGTTCGCTCACCGCTTTGCCGACTCCTGCGTCGGCAGCGACAACCATGACCCTTACTGGCGCGACGTCGGCACCATCGACGCCTACTGGGAAGCGAACATGGAAATGACCAAGGTCACGCCCGAACTCAACCTTTACGACCACGAGTGGCCGATCTGGACCTACCAGGAGCAGATGCCGCCGGCCAAGTTTGTTTTTGACGATGACGACCGGCGCGGTACGGCTGTCGACTCGCTGATCTCCGGCGGTTGCATCATCTCAGGCGCCACGGTGAAGCGCTCGTTGCTCTTCTCCAGCGTCAATGTGCATAGCTGGGCCAGCGTCGAGGATTGCGTGGTCTTGCCCGGCGTAGACATCGGACGCCATGCCGTACTGAAACGCTGTGTCATCGACAAGCACTGCAGGATTCCGGAAGGCATGGTCATCGGGGTCGATCCTGAAGAAGACCGCAAGCGTTTCCACGTCAGCCCCAAGGGGATCACGCTGGTCACGGCAGAAATGCTCGGCCAGGGCGCCGCCGAAGGTCACTGATGGCGGATCTGGCATTTCTCTGGCACATGCATCAGCCAGACTACCGGCACCCGGACAGCGGGGAGTTCCTGCTGCCCTGGGTGTTTCTGCACAGCATCAAGGACTATACCGACATGGCGGCGCATCTGGAGCGCCATCCGGGTATTCGCTGCACCGTCAATTTCGTGCCGGTACTGCTTGACCAGATCGAGGACTATGCCGATCAGTTCGCGACCCGCCAGTGGCGCGACCCGCTGTTGCGCATTGCCAATAGCACCGACCCGGAAGAACTGGCGCAGGTAGACCGCGACTGGCTGCTCGACATGGCCTTCCGCTGCCACGCACCAACCATGCTTGAGCCATTCGCCCCCTACCGGCGCCTGCGCGACCTGCTGGACTTTGTGCGCGCCCACGATGGCAACGGCATGAACTACCTGTCCGGCGCCTATTTTGCCGATCTGGCCACCTGGTACTTGTTGGCCTGGTGTGGCGAAAGCCTGCGCCGCAGCGGCACGATCATTCCCGAATTGATGGCCAAGGGCAGCGCCTTCACCTTTGACGACCGGCAAGCCTTGCTGGCCGAGCTCGGGCACGCGATCAGCAACATCATCCCGCGCTACCGTGCCCTGTCCGAGCGCGGCCAGGTCGAACTCAGCTGCACGCCGGGCACCCACCCGCTGGCGCCGCTGATGATCGACTTCAACAGCGCCCGCGAAGCCTGGCCGGATTGCCCGCTGCCAGCGGCCCCCGAATACCCCGGTGGCCGTTCGCGCGTCGAAGCCCACCTGCTCGACGCCAGGGAAAGCCATACTCGACGCTTCAAGCAGGCGCCGGCAGGTCTTTGGCCGGCTGAAGGCGCCTTGTCGATGCCCTTCCTGAAGCAGGTGGCTGAATCCGGTTTTCGCTGGACGGCCAGTAGCCAGGGCGTCCTCAAACATTCGGCTGGCAATGACGCCCGTACCACCGTTGCCTGGCAGGCCCCGGAGGAAATCCCCGGCGACATCACCCTGTTTTTCCGCAACGAACACCTGTCAGACCTGATCGGATTCGAATACGCGAAATGGCATGGCCGCGATGCCGCCCAGCATTTCATGACCGAGTTGAAAGCCCTGCACCTGCAGGATGACCGCAACCTGATCCCGGTCTTCCTCGATGGCGAAAACGCCTGGGAGTACTACCCGTACAACGGCTGGTACTTCTTTTCCGACCTCTACGATGCCTTGGCCAAAAACCCCGGCATTCGCACGGTCACGCTTTCCGAAGCGGCCGCCAGCCAGCATGATCGCCGGGCGCGCCTGCCCCGACTCACGGCGGGCAGCTGGGTCTTCGGCACGCTATCGACCTGGATCGGCAATCCGGACAAAAACCGCGCCTGGGAAATGCTTTGCGACATCAAGCAATGCGCCGACCGGGCACTGGACAGCGAACGGATGAGCGACGAAACCCGGCGTGAAGTATTGCGCCGGCTGGCCATCTGCGAGAGTTCGGACTGGTTCTGGTGGCTGGGCGATTACAACTCGCCGCAATCGGTCGCCTGCTTCGACATGCTGTTCCGCGAAAACCTGAAGGCGCTCTACCGCCTGCTCAACCTGCCACTGGCTGCCAGTCTCGATCACCCGATCAGCAAAGGCGGCGGAGCCCCGGAAAGCGGCGGCACCATGCGCCGCGCCACCTAAGAAACCACCATGACTCACGCAGTTACCCTGCTTCTCGGCGTGCACGCCCACCAACCGGTCGGCAATTTCCCGGAAGTGATCGAAGACGCGCACCAGCGCTGCTACAAGCCCTTTCTGGAAACCCTGTACGCCTATCCTGACTTCCGCTTCGCCGCCCATTTTTCCGGCTGGCTGCTCGACTGGCTGCGTGAACGGCATCCGGCCGATATGGATTTGCTGGCCCAGATGGTCAAGCGCGGCCAGGTCGAACTGTTCAGCTCCGGCGATACTGAACCAGTATTGGCCGCCATTCCGCATCGCGACCGCGTCGGCCAACTGAAGACCCTGAACGACAAGCTGGCTACCTGGACCGACGTCAAGCCGACCGGCGCCTGGCTGACCGAACGCGTCTGGGAATCAGCAGTCGTGCCCGCGCTGGCCGAAACCGGCATCCGCTACGTGACGGTCGACGACTACCATTTCTTCTGCACCGGCAAATCGGCCGATGAACTCGATGGCTATTTCAGCACCGAAGAAGACGGCACCCGGCTCGACCTTTTCCCGATTTCGGAAGCCTTGCGCTATCGCCTGCCTTTCTCGCCAGCACACGAAGTGATCGCTTACCTCGAGAGCCTGGCCGATCGAAATCAGTCAGCCGCCATCTACTTCGACGACATCGAAAAATTCGGCATCTGGCCGGAAACCTACGACTGGGTCTACAACCGTGGCTGGCTGAAGGCGCTGATCGAAGGTGTGCTGGCCAGCCCGAAAATCCGCACCGGCACCTACGCCGATTTCCACGCCCATAACGCGACGCGCGGCATCGTTTACCTGCCGACCACCTCGTACAGCGAGATGAACGAATGGACGCTGCCGATGCCGGCTGCCGGAATCTATTCGTCCTTCCTCGCCGCCGAAAAGGCGGCCGGGCGCGGCGACCTGCACCGGCCGTTCATGCGCGGCGGCATCTGGCGCAATTTCCTGACCCGCTATCCGGAAGCCAACTGGATGCACAAGCGCATGCAGGGCTTGTCTGCTCGCCTTGGTGAAATGGCCAATCCGCCGCAGGCGCTGGTCGACGACCTGTACCGTGCCCAGGCCAATGATGCCTACTGGCACGGCCTGTTCGGCGGACTCTACCTGCCTCACTTGCGGCGCGCCGTCTGGAACAACATCGTGGCTCTCGAAGCCAAACTCGACGCCCTGAAACCCCGCCCGCCGATGCATACGGCCGATCTCGATTTCGATGGAAAAACGGAAATCTTCGCCCATACATCAGCCTTGCAGGTGGTCATCCGCAACGATGGCCTGGCCGCAGCCCACGAGCTGAGCAGCTTTCCGCTGCAGCACAATTTCGGCGATACCCTGCGCCGCTATCACGAGCACTATCACGACAAGATCGCCCACGGCCCGAGCGAGCATCACGGCGAAGGCATCGCCTCGGCCCACGACATCGTCCGCTTCAAGCACCCGATTTCCGTCGAGGACATCGTTCCCGATACCTTGCTCCGCGCACTGTGGCTGGACGAACTGGATGGCACCGCGCTCACCGATTACAGCCAGGCCGAAGGCAAGCTGGCCTTTTCCCGCCCCAACATCACCAAGACCTACGCACTGGAAGGCTCGACGGCAAGCGTCACCTGGCAGCTGACCGGCCTGGCCGGGCGCCGTTTCACGACCGCGCTGAATCTGGCCATGCCCAGTTGCGATGGTTTCCTCGGCCACTACACGCTGGCCGATGGCAGCATCCCCAGCGGCTTTGGCCACCCCCTGTCCCTGCCTTCAGCCACCGCGCTCAGTCTCGATGACGGGGTACTGGGCGGCCGCTTGACGCTAGAGACTACCCGGCCCGTCGAAATTCACGGCCAGCCGCACCAAACCGTCTCTCAATCTGAAGCCGGCTTTGAAAAAATCATGCAGGCTGTCGAACTCCGGCTCAGCTGGATCATCCCCGACGACTGCTGCACCCTACAACTCCAACTGAACATAGAACCCAGACCATGACCGGAACCGTCTACCAACTCGAAGTCAATCCGCAACTTCCGGAACGCCTGGAGCGCCTCGAAGAACTGTCGAACAACCTCTGGTACAGCTGGGACCGCCCGACCCAGGGCCTGTTCGCCAGCCTGTCGCATCCGCTGTGGAAGGCGACCAACCACAACCCCAAGGCCTTCCTGAAACGGGCCGACCAGAAGCGTCTGGAAGCCATTGCCGAAGATCCGGTCTTCCTCGGCGCCCTGAATCGCGTCGTCTCGTCCTACGACACCTATCACGAGATGCCGAACATGGCGCACGTGCATGGTCAGCCCTTCGCCGACGATGACCTGATTGCCTACTTTTGCGCCGAATTCGGTTTCCACGAGAGCCTGCCGATCTATTCCGGCGGCCTCGGCATCCTGGCTGGCGACCACTGCAAAGCGGCCAGCGATCTGGGGCTACCCTTCATCGGCGTCGGCCTGCTTTACCGCCAGGGTTACTTCCAGCAGACACTGACCGCTGACGGCCATCAGCAGGCGACCTACAACGACTCGGATTTCGACGACCTGCCGGTCACCCCCTTGCTTGGAGCCGATGGCAAGGAAGTCCTGGTCGGCGTCGAATTCCCCGGCCGGACCATCCAGGCCAAGGTCTGGGAAGTGACGGTCGGCCACGTCCGTCTGATCCTGCTCGACACCTGGCTGCCAATCAATAGCGAACGTGACCGCGAAATCACCCACCGCCTTTACGGTGGCGACAAGACCACACGCATCGAACAGGAAATCCTGCTCGGCGTCGGCGGCACCCGCGCACTTGCCGCTCTTGGTCTGAAGCCGACGGTCTGGCATGTCAACGAAGGCCATGCCGCCTTCCTGATCCTCGAACGCATCCGCAGCCTGATCAAAAGTGGCCTGCCCTATGCCGCCGCCCTCGAAGCTGTCGCCTCGAACGTCGTGTTTACGACGCATACCCCGGTGCCAGCCGGCCACGATCATTTCACGGAAGAAATGATGCGCAACTACTTCGGCGGCTGGTGCGGCGACCTCGGCCTCACTTGCGAACACCTGATGGGATTGGGTGCCGAACCTGGCAAGACCGACTTCAACATGACCGCACTGGCCCTGCGCGGCTCGCGTCACCACAACGGCGTTTCACGCATTCACGGAGACGTTTCGGCCGACATTTGCCGCTATCTGTGGCCGCAGATTCTGCCGCACGAAAACCCGATGGACTATGTGACCAACGGCGTCCATCTGCCCACCTTCCTGGCCCCGGAATGGTTCGAAACCTTCGAGCACTATCTCGGCATTGGCTGGCTGGAGCGGCAAACCCAGCCGGCCAACTGGCATGGCATCGACGACATTCCCGACGCCACTTTCTGGAGCATCCGCCAGCAACTGAAATCCAAGCTGCTCAAGCTGGTGCGCGATCGCATCCGTGAGCAGCACCACCGTAACCAGGGCTCGCCGTCGCACCTCGACCGCCTGCTCAAATACGCCGATCCGGACAACCCGAATGTCCTGACCATCGGTTTCGCCCGCCGCTTCGCAACCTACAAGCGCGCTGCGCTGCTCTTCCAGGATCCGACCTGGCTGCGCGAGATCATCACTCAGGCCAACCGACCGGTCCTCTTCCTGTTCGCCGGCAAGGCTCACCCGGCCGACCAGCCTGGCCAGGAAATCATCCGCAAGATCGCTGAGATGGCCAAGTTGCCGGAATTCGAAGGGCGCATCCTGCTCGTCGAAGGCTACGACCTGCACCTGTCCCGCTCTTTGGTGGCAGGCGTCGATGTCTGGCTGAACAATCCGATCTATCCGCTCGAAGCATCCGGCACCTCGGGCATGAAGGCTGCGATGAACGGTGCGCTTAACCTGTCAGTCCTCGATGGCTGGTGGGGCGAGGGCTACGATGAGGGCAATGATGGTGTCGCCAATGGCTGGGCAATCAAGCCCGTTCCCGGCCACCTCAGCGATGCCCAACGCGATGCCGAAGAGGCCCGCACACTGTACGAACTGCTGCAGGATCAGGTCATCCCGACCTATTACCGGACCGGCCCGATGGGCTATTCGCCGGAATGGGTCGCAATGTCGAAGCGCTCGATCTCGACCATCTCGCCACGCTTCAACGTGACGCGCATGGTCAGCGAATACGTCAAGAAGTTCTACGCCCCGGCTGCCGGCCACGGACGAAAGTATTTTTCTGACCACTTTGCTGTTGCCCGCCATGTCGCCGACTGGAAGGCCAAAGTCCGCGCTGCCTGGCCGGGCGTCCGCCTGCACCGCAACGACACGCCGGAGCGCCGCCTGAAATTCGGCGGCTCGGTGCGCATCGAACTGGCTGTCCAGCTCAACGGCCTGCGCCCGGAAGATGTCACGCTCGAAGCCCTGTTCGGCCGCCCGGGCCGCAACGGCGGCATCGGACGCGTTCGCCACTATCCAATGACCTGCGATGGCCAGAACGAGTATGGCGAGATGCGCTACCACCTGGAACTGACGCCGGAACTGTGCGGCAAGCTGGAGTACCGCATCCGCATCTTCCCGAACCATGCCTCGCTGATCCACCCTCTTGAAACCGGACTGATGATCTGGCTATGACGCCCATCGACACCCCGGCCTGGCGGGCGCTTGCCGCCCATGCCGAGGCCATCCGCCCGCAGCATCTGCGCGAACTCTTCGCCGCTGACCCGCAGCGTTTTGTTCATTTCTCGTTGCACCACGACGGCCTGCTGCTCGACTACTCAAAACAGCGGGTCAGCGCCGAGACCATGGCCCTGCTGCGCGATTACGCCGGGACGGCCGATGTCGATGGCTGGAAGCAGAAAATGCTGGCCGGCGAGACGATCAACCATACCGAAGGCCGTGCCGTCCGCCACATGGACTTGCGGGCCGGCGATCAGGCCCCCGCTGAAGTCCGTTCAGTGCTCACCCGTCTGCAATCCTTCTGCGAGCGCATCCACGATGGAGACTGGCGGGGTTTTTCCGGCGAACGCATCACCGATGTCGTCAATATCGGCATCGGCGGTTCCGACCTCGGCCCGCGCATGGCGGCCCTGGCCCTCACCGCCCGGCAGCAACCGGACATTGCTGTCCATTTCATTGCCAACGTCGATAGCGCCGACATCGCGCCACTGCTCGCCAGCCTGAACCCGCGCACGACCTTGTTCATCGTCGCCAGCAAGACCTTCACGACGCTGGAAACCCTGACCAATGCCCGCACCGCCCGCGCCTGGCTGCTCGCCACGGCTGTTCAGGAAAGCGCCATTGCCCGCCATTTTGTCGCCATCTCGACCAACCTCGAACTCACCCGCCAATTCGGCATCAGCCCGGAAAACGTCTTCGAGTTCTGGGACTGGGTCGGCGGCCGTTTTTCGATCTGGTCAGCCATCGGTCTTTCGCTTGCCCTGGCCATCGGCTGGAAAAATTTCGAACGACTGCTCGCCGGTGCCCGCGCCATGGACCGGCACTTCATTGACACCCCGGCCGCTGAAAACCTGCCGCTAACGCTGGCCCTGCTCAGCCTCTGGAACACCAATTTCCTTGGCGCCTCGACCGAGGCCATGCTGCCCTACAGCCAGTCGCTGCATCTGCTGCCGGCTTATCTGCAACAACTGGAAATGGAGAGTAACGGCAAGCAGGTCGACCGCGATGGAAATCCTCTGAACATCGCGACCTGCCCGGTCATCTGGGGCGAGTCCGGCACCAATGGCCAGCACTCGTTCTACCAGCTCTTCCATCAGGGTGGTCGCATCATCCCGGCCGACTTCATCGCGCTGCGCGAAGCCGACTTTCCCCTGCCCGGCCATCACGCCTCACTGCTCGCCAACTGCCTGGCCCAATCCGCTGCGCTGGCTTTCGGACAGACGGCCGAAGAAGTCCGTGCCACCGGCATTTCGGAAGCACTGGTGCCCTACAAGGTATTCCCCGGCAATCAGCCTTCGAGCACCCTGCTGCTGCCCTCGCTTGATCCCTACACATTGGGACAACTGCTTGCCCTGTTCGAGCACAAGGTCTTCTGCCTGGGCGTTCTGTGGAACCTGAATGCTTTTGACCAATGGGGCGTTGAACTCGGCAAGCAGCTGGCTGGCCAGTTGACCCCATTGATCGAGGGTAACGGTGACCTGTCGGCATTCGACAGCTCGACGCGAGGCCTGATTGCGGCACTGAAAGGACAATCATGAGCTCCCTCTCGATTCTCCTTGCCACCTCTGAGATGGCCCCCTGGGTCAAAACCGGTGGCCTCGGCGACGTGGCTGCCGCCCTGCCCGCCGCGTTGAGCAAAGCAGGCCACGACATCCGCGTCCTGCTGCCAGCCTACCCGGCGCT